>OJMO01001253.1_pt1 | contig 16119 bp, 16 predicted proteins | sample 1597241 | NCBI WGS metagenome assembly OJMO01 (sample SAMEA2452129, study PRJEB22498) | human gut metagenome | biome: human feces; feature: human gut; material: feces | place: Australia | collected 2012 | reverse complement strand
GTCCTCTTTTTCCACGAATCCGATAGGTATACATTCTAAATTGCCGTGTCACTTTTTTTTAATATCCATTCAATATATATATCCATCCAATACTTAATGTCAATACATTAAAGTGTTTTACACTTCAGGAGTAACGATAGAAATCAGTGCAGGTTATTTGAATAGCAAATTAAATAATCCGCCACCGATATCAATACCCAATTTGTTGCCTTTATACTGAAAATACGGAGCTACTATCGGAAGCGTTTTCGTTTTATGCAACGGAAAATCGGTATGGCTTCTGACGCCGAAATCCATCCCCCAGTTGGGAATGATGTCATAGGAAACGAATCCCCCGTAATTCGAGGAACTGAAAGGAGAAGAAAGAATGAAGGAGTATGAGGCAAATGTGTTTAGACGAATTTTCTCGTTGACGGGATATGTCAACAGCCCGGACAATCCCAATAGCTGACTCTCGCGTCTGGGGACACTCCATTTTACGGTATATGCCTGCAAGTTGAATGACCAGCAACCGGGAGAATACACATATCCGATACCTGCATAGTTCATTGTTCCCAAGCCGATGAAGTTTTCCTGCCTGCCTATGCCGTAAAAATAGCCGGAAGGATAGCTTTTAATGATACCGGAGGTAGAATATTCCCCCTCATGCAAAGGCGATTTGTCGGTAGGGAATGTCGGATTATAAGGGTTCTGCACGTCAAATGTTATCCGGGACGGGCAACTGCCGGAAGAAAGATCAACCGCTTTCCGTATATCCAAAGGCTTTGGGGTAATGCTTCTTTCGTTATGAGGCGAAGTATTTCCTTCCTGAACGGAAACTTGACGGTGTCACGCGACACTTGAATTTCCTGACCGTAAGAAGCGGCTTTATTAAGGAAAAGGGAAATCACAATAAAACAAGTAAATACTTTCCTGCTCATAAAATGATAATTTTAATATTCGGGACGAACATTTGGCTATATCAGAGCTTCGTCCCGAATGATTGGTGAATAATCCGGTTCAAGAAGGATTACAATTGCACGGTCATTATTCCGCAGTTTTCTTCACCGGTACCGCGAGTCCACATATACAATTTCGCTCCATTTGGGAAAGGATTGCCCAAAATCATAATGTCATGACCGCTTTTCACTTCTTTACCAAATTGTACAGGGCCGTTAGGCGTGTATTTCCAATAGTACGCAGTCGTATATTCCACCCAGCCCCATAAAACTTTTTTAGACGCATTTACACGGATAGCCTGTTGGTTTCCTCGCATACCAATCTGTGCGGTGAACTTTCTTTTCTTCGTTTTCACGTAAACCCTGTTTATACCATTTTCGATCGTGACACCCAACGGGACAGGATAAAGTAAAGAAAGTTCTTTTTTATATCCGTCATAATTTTCAAACTCCTTCATGTTCTTTCTCTCACCGGCGATACATACGAACCCTTCGGGGGTCAATGTGATTGCCTTGCTTACATTCAACACCGGCATATATATCGACAAATCGGTGCTGTCCTTGTCGTTGAATATAAAATCAGTCTGGTAAGCAGTCTTAATGGATTCATATTCTTCCTTGCATGTGGCGTTTAATATCTGTCCCAAGGCTTCGCTGTGCATCCTGTACATGGAGGTGAAGCCTTTCTGTCCGGATTCCCATTGCAGAAGTTCCTCATCGGACAACGTGCCCAAGGAATCGAGCAAGGCATTGTATTCCTCCTCACTGGAAAAGGAAAGAATATTTTCATGCAAACTTCTGGAGGCCGGGAAAGAATGGTTCTCCTCATTCATCGGATTGTTCACTATGTCATCAGAACTACATGATGATAAGACAGCCATTGCCAAAGCAAGACTAAAAAGCGTTTTTCTCATAATTGAAAAAATTTAATAATTGGTTATTATTTAAACATGGGCACATATAATGATATGCCGAACTCTTTGTTATTCTTTGTATTGGAGGCAAAAGCATTGTCATACAATGGCTTGAAACCATGCTTGTAGGAAGCGGACAATTTCATGCCGTTCTTAAACTCATAGCCTAAGGTGAGGACTATCGGAAAGTCGAAAACCTGCCCTTCCAAGTTTTCCTTCAATTTATCGGTTTTGAAATAACCGGTGGGTTCAATGCCAATACCGGCATACAGTCCGGAACAGATGCGGTAATTGATTGAGCCGTTCAAAGCAAGTCCCCATATCCATGCCTTGTCAGACCAGGGAACAACGTTGTTTCCATTCAAATCGAAGGACTCTGCTTTTCCCTGAACGGCTTTTCCCAATATGGAAGCATCAATCCAGAAACGGTTGGAAAGATCGAAGCCAAACTGGTAGCCCAAATTAAAGCCTACTCCGGGTGTCCATCGGGTTTCGGGGTAGGAAGAGTTGTTCGCCGTTCCCGTACTCATGTAAGCATATCCCGAATATTTTCCCAAATGTCCGTCCGTCACACCGATGATAATGCCGGATTTTTGTGCAAAGCATCCTATTCCTGCCAGCAAGAAAAGCATTGATAAAATTGTCTTTTTCATTTTCTTTATTATTTAGTTTTCCTATAAATTGTCTATCCATTCCGTCTGGAACATCCTGCATCCTCCCACAACACCTATCCCGTTTATGACATTGGTATAAGTAGAGCGTATGGGAGCCAGTTCAGAGTTTCCAAGTCCGTTGTTTTTCTGGTCGTTCAGTGATTTCAGATACCTGTAAAACTCTTCCGAAAGGCTGTACAGGCTAATTCTGTATTTCACTTGGCATTTGATATGCTCGACCCCGTCAGGGGTTATGAAGTCATCTTCATAATCTGCCTCATAATTGGTATTCAGACGAACCTTGTAGCTTTTCCCTTGAATTTTTGTATCATCCCAATAATACAAATTCCGGTAAAACTCGTTTTCAATCATCAGGATATCGTCCAGTCCCGAAGAAGTATTCAGCAGAGGTTCGTCATCCAAATTTAATGTGAGTGAACTGTTTTCTACCGAATATTTGCTATCGTTCCAGAACTGTCGTTTACGCTCCACTTTCAACGCATAATAGTCTTTTGTCTGCGCATTGTCTGTAAAGTGTATCCAAAACTGAAGCTGGTTCGGTTCACCGCCTTTGAGAACAAAATTGATTGATGTCAAAGGGAATCGGGACGGAACAACCGTAGCGGACGAAACCGCTTTCATACCTTCTGCCGCTGCGGTTATGTTGACCTTGTCGCCGTCTTCATACGTCTTCACCGCGTAATAGCTCTGGGCGGGAACTCCCGGTATGGAATCATCCGTCCATGCAAGGGATACCGCTTCACCGTTTACGGAGAAACGGACGTCCGCTCCCTTTAGTCCCCGACCGAGTTCGCCTTTCTGACTGACGGGAAGGCTACGTGAAAGGTGGACTACCGTTGTGTCGCCGCTTCCCGGATAGCTGTATAGCACCAGTTTTTGGGAAGCTCCCACATCGTCCAGTTCAAAATGATAGGTACAGGACGAAAGCAAACCGATAAACACGGGCAGTAATATATGAGGTAAATGTTTCATACTCTTAAAATTTGAGGGTATAACAAAACGAGGGTATAATCGGGAAAATGCCAAATCCCTTACCCCTAAAACCGCCATCGGGCAGACGTTCTATCCGGGTATAAAACGCATTCATGCGGCAATAGGCGTTATAGACACTGATGTTCCAGATACGTTCGAATCCCCTTTTGGTAATACGCCGGAAGTTGACTCCCAAATCGAGCCGATGGTATGCCGGGAGCGTGATGTTATTCGGCTTCTCGTAAATCAGTTCAGGTTCGCTGGAATCCGGTGTGCCGGGGAAAGACGGTCCGTTTACATACTGGGTCGGGACGGTGGCACGGTCGCCGCTACGGTAAACCCATGCGGCGTAGGCATCTATATGGTCATCGAACTTATGCCGGAAAGCGATGTTCAGTTTATGTCGGTTGTCGAACTTGCTGGAATACCAGTCGGGATAAAAATCAGTAAACTTTTGCAAGCTCCATGAAAGCGTATATCCTGCTTCGATGACATTGTAACGGTCTTTGTATGCTAATGACAATTCCACACCGTAAGACTTTCCCTTGCCGGTCTTGACCAGATTGTCCCAGTTATCGGCAGGAAGCATCAGGCTGTTCCCCCCGTCGTATTCCAATAGTTGGCTTGTAGTACGGTAATATCCTTCCACGTTCAAGCGGATATGCCGGGGCAACTCCGTATATATCCCGGCTGCCACTTGCCTTGAACGCATGGGACGGACTTTGCGTGTGGAAGGAACCCAACTGTCTGTCGGCAGATTCAGATAGGTGTTTGACAGTTGGTGCGCAAACTGGCTCATTTCCGTATAGGACACTTTCATCGTGGCTTTTTCCGAACATTGGTAACTCATGGCCAGCCTTGGCTCCAAGGAATGGTATATCTTTCCGTCTGTCTGATAAAGGGTGTAATGCAGTCCTGTATTTAATTTCGCTTTGGAGGACAGCCGCATTTCATCTTCCGCATAAAAAGCAACCTCGTTACCCTTATAGCTGCTTGCGCTTTCTGCCGATAAGGTATCCCTGTCCGTCTGGTTTTTGGAAGCTGTGTTTTGCGGATGATATATGTGATGCAGATAATTGCTGCCAAAGCGTATATGATGATTCGTGCCGGGACGGTAGTCGAATTCCATGCGGTATCCCATGTCATCAATCGTGGAATGGTTGGATCGTTCCATCCCCGTCATGGAAGTTTGTTCCCCGTCGGAAAAGAAACGGCTGCCTTCCACATAATCATACATGGAGATATTGCGTGAATAGGCTCCAGTAAAACTACCTGACAACTTTGGGGTGATTTGACAGTTCCATGTCAAAGCCGTAGTCAGGTTGCCCCATTTGGCCTTGAAATCAGAGTCGTAATGTTCCCCTTTATCGAACACCTGTTGGGCTTTTGCCTTCAGCAAGTCATTTCCGGAATACACGCTAAGGGACAGTTTGTTATTGTCCGAAAAATGGTGGGTGATTTTCCCGTTGATGTCGTAAAAGGCATAACGCACGTTCTTTTTGTCATCGGGATTGGAACGGTTGAGCAGGAAGAATACCGGGGCTGTGAAAAGATCCGCCCAACTTCTTCGCATGGCTATGTTGAACGAGGTCTTGTCTTTTATGATCGGTCCTTCAAATTGGACTCTACCGTCGAGCAGCCCCAAAGAGAAAGTCCCGTGAAACTCTTTCATGTTCCCCTCTTTGGTGCGTACATCCACTACGGAAGAAAGTCTGCCGCCGTAACGTGCCGGGAAACCGCTTTTATAGAGATCCACGTTTTTGATAATATCCGTATTGAAAGCGGAAAACAGCCCGCCCAAATGGTTGATCTGGTAAAGCGGTGTTCCGTCCAGCAGAAAAAGGTTCTCATCGTTCTTGCCCCCGTGTACATACATACCGGAAAGTAGCTCCGTTCCGGAAGCCACACCGGGAAGGTTCTGGAGGGTCTTTACCAAGTCTGGTGAACTAAGTAGCGAAAACTCCGTATTCAACTGTTCCGAGGTCAGAGACACTTTGCCGGTCTGTGTCGTGCGGAGGGGAGCGTTCATGTCTGCAACCACTACAACTTCTTTCAGTGCGGTACTGCTTTCTTTCAAGTAGATAACACCGTTGTAATTGGAACTCAAATCCACCTCCTTCACCACATCCTGATAACCTATATAAGGTAAGCATTCGGCCTCGTGCGTGTTTCTCTCCAAGTTATAATAAAGTCAAAAGCCAGACGAAGCATGTCTGGCTTTTGACTTTATTATAGCTTTCCTGTTTATCCTTTCCAATTAAATGGCAGTAAATCGGTGTAATCGTTTTTCTCTTCTCTTTCTTTCTCCTGTACCCTAATCAGCACGTCCTGCATCCATAGTTTTGGGTTCACCTTATTTTCCCTACAGCATCCCATCAGTGAAAAGAAAATTGCCGCTGCATGTGCTGCCTCATGTGATCCGGAGAAGAGCGTATTTTTTCTGTTTAAAGTCAACGGCCTTATAGAACGCTCCACCGGATTATTGTCAATGCAGAACTGTGCGTCATTGACATATCCGGACAGTTGTTCAAAGCGTGTGTACATATAGAACATGGCCTTGGCAATAGGCGATTTATCGACCGTATGTCCATATTCCTCCTTGCACCATTTTTCCAGTTCTTTGATAATAGGGTACGATTTTTCCCGGCGAAGCTTTACCACCGCCTCCCCTTCCAGATGTTCCATTCTGATTTTCTCCTCCACGGCATACAGTCCGCCTATTTTTCCAAGTGCATGCCTTGCTCTGGGAGGGTCATTTCCTTCCGCTTCCACAAAGTTGCGCCTGACGTGTGCCCAGCAGCACAGATGCAACTTTCCGGGTAGCGTGTCGAACTTGTCATATACTGCAAAGCCGTCACTCTGTACCACCCGGACCTGTCCTGCCAGCAGTGTGTCTATTCCGCTGCTGCCACGGCCCTTGTGATATTCAAAGAAGGGGGTATGGAACCGGGGCAGATAGAAGTTCCACATATACCCGCGGTGAAGAGCACCGGGCCGGTCGCTTTCAAGTACGGGATGGGGTGTCTCATCGGCCATGACGTAATAGCTGTCCTTGACCAGTTCACGAAGTTCATTATAGATTGGTTCCAGACGCTGTGCGGCAGCCATCATCCAGTTACTTACGGTGGAAGGACTCAGATGGATTCCTTCACGCTCAAAGATATCCAGCTGTCTGTGCAGAGGCAGGTGGTCGTAATATTTGGCGGTAGCAATGTGGGCCAGTACACTTTCCGAGGCATTGCTGTGGGGATGTGCCATTACGGGCATGGGAGCGGTTATGATACGACCGTCGGCGAGCCGGTATTTAGGACGGATGATGCGTTTCACATAGAATCGGGCGGGGCTGACAGCATACTGTTCGCTCACTTCCTCTCCCAGCTTCGTCGCTCCCTCCAACGAAAGGCCTTCCGGCATGGGAATGATAATCTCCTCACGGGGAAGGGACGGGTCGATGGGCTTACGGGCGTGGGGAGTGATCTTTTTCGTGAAGCTTTTACGGAAACGATTGTAGCCATTCTCCGATGTGACGGATTTCCCAGCGGTTTTCTGTTCTTCCGCTACCGGGTCATTGACATCGGACGGAGACTCGAAACAGATGCTCAGCTGGCCGGCATCTTCGGGAAGATGACGTTTTTCACTGGATTTACCCCATAAACGGCGTGTCAAGTCAGCCAATTTCCATCTCAGATCGGCAATGACGGCTGTACAGGCCGAGATTTCTTCGACCTGGCGGGAATACTCCTGCAAAGAGGCTTCGTATTTTCTCTGAAGTTCCGCATGCTCCTTTTCAAGGCATTCATGTTCCTTGCGCAACTCTTCGTACTCTTCCAAAGTAAGGGTAATAACCGGTTCTTTCACTGTACATCCACTTTTTATTATGTGGCAAAGTTATCAAAATAAAACTGCACGGCTTATAGAATGGGGAATTACTTTTCAACTGTTTTCCGATACTTTTTAACAGTAAGCAGCTCATTCAGGCGATTCCAGGAAATTTGAAGAAAATCCTTCTTCCGTTCCTCCTTTTTCAAGAGGAAAGAACCGCGATTCAGACGACGGCATTCCAGACGGTATTCGTCGTCGCACCGATAAAGGATATGCAACCTGCTACGGGAGCGGTCGGGAAAAATATGACAGCTCTGCTCTGACACGCAGGAACCTGTGTGTCGGATGACCTCGCCACAAAGACCGTCAATACCTTTATGGAAATTACAACCTTGGGGATAAAGGTAATAAGACCAAAAAGGACTGCTGCGGAAAAGGCCAAGACCTAAAGGGAGAAGTAGGTCCTGAGGGGAATGGATACCAAGGCTGGAAGACGAAACTTTATAACGACGGCCGCCATCAAATATGAAAAGAACAGAATCAAAATGGTTAGACTCGGAAAAGAGAGTACGTAGTTTATCACTTTCGCTAGAAAATTCTAATACTGAACACATAATGGATTAAGATTATAATGAAGCCACAAAGGTAGGAAGGAAAAGAGGGGGAAAAAACACGCACGAGGCCGAATGCTTACTATATAAGAGAAACGAAATTTGTGTTTCCCTTCCGGCAGCGTGATACTGAAAAAGCCATGTTCGTTACTCAGTGTGCCTTTCAGGGTATTCAGGTCAAGGACAGTCACATTGATGAGCGTTTCTCCGCTGTCTTCACACACATATCCAGAAAAGGTATAGTTGTTCGGATGGAACAGCAGGACGTATTCGTCGCGGATTTCCCATTTTATGCCGGTGCCGCCAAAAATCCTTTCCAAGTTTTCCTTCAAAGAATTTCCTGCCGAGGGGAAGGCTTGGGGCTTGGCAGTCACCAAGGATGAATCATATACAAAAGTTATGTCGTACATCCCCTGCATCAGGTCGATAGCTTTTTTCATTTCCGTCATATCCTGTTGTTGAGCTTTGATACTCATACATACACAGAATAGGAACAGGGTCAGTACGATTCTCATTGTTTCTTCTTTTCAATTCTTACATTCAACACTTTTTCTATAATCTCAATAATCTCATCAAGGCTTTTGTCCTTAAAACTGGCTGTCAGCCGCCTGTCTGTCTTATTGGCAACCAACTTCACCTTGTAGAACTTCGACAGTTCTTCAAGCACTTTAGGTAGCGGGGTATTGTCGAAAATGAAGCTGCCCGTTTTCCCTTCTTTGATTATCTGTATATCTTTTCGCTCTCCCGTCACTTGCGCTGTCATGCCTCCGGTTAGTATCACGGTGTCCGATTGCCCGATTGCCGAGAACTGTACCTTTCCTGACATGACTTGCACGACAGCTGTGTCTGCACGACTCTCATCAACGGTAAAAACAGTACCTAATACTCTGACTTGGGACAGTTTTCCTTCTACCGTAAACGGGCGGGCATTATCATGCTTGACAGAAAATGCGACTTTACCTTCCATGTGAACCCTGCGGCTGGAACTCTGGTAATCTTTTGCGTGGAAACGGACGGAGGAATGCGGGAACAGGGTTATGGAGGAACTGTCCGGAAGCATATAATCCACGGGGTGCGAGTAAGCCGTTACCTCCTTCCATGCTCCGTTTTCCCGGAAGCGGGGATAAATAAGAACTACGACCAGAATGGCTGCCACCATACCGGGAAGTATCCACCACAGACGGAAGGATTTTCGTGTCTGTTCCGTTATCTGGTATTTCTCTTTGAAAGCCTTCAATGCTTTTTGCGTATCCAACTTGTTCTTCTGATAGTGGTGCAAGACAAAGTGAAGGCATTTTTCATCCGGGGTTCTCATACTCTTTTGTTTTAGTCTTCATATTAATGACTGGGATTGCAGGCAAATTCACTATGCAGAATTTGTGAATGTTAGTTAAATAAAAATGCGTAAACTTTCTGTGCCCCTTCCCGTATCAGCCGAAGTGCCTTGCTGATGTGGTTATCCACCGTATTCACGGAAATCTGGAATTTGGCGGCTATCTCCCTATATTTCATGCCGTCGCGTTTATTCAGCAAAAATATCTCACGGCAGCGTTCGGGCAAGGCATCAATGGCAGTCCACATCTGCGCTTCCCTGACCGAACGTTCCTCCGCTTCCTCATCGCTCAACGTATCTTCAAAATCAGAAGGGGAAAGATTCGGATCATAAATCTCCTCCTTCTTCAGATAGTCTAGGCTGCGGTTACGGGCAGTCGTATAAAGGTAGGCTCTGACATTTTCTATTTTGGCTCCACTGATGCTTAATTTCTCCCACAAGGCAGAAAAACTATCTTGTACGATGTCTTCTGCAATATCCGTATCATGGACATAGTGCAGCACGTACAAGCATAACGAACGATAATGGTATTTAAATGTTTCGTCTATGTCTATTGTAAATTTATTCATACAAATAGGCTTATTATTCTGTATGTCTACATAAAAGGACACAAAATAAGGCAAAATTCACTATTTTATATTGTTAAAGAAATATAACGTACCCCCTTTTTCATATACACATGGTGGAAAACATCACGGGGTTTCCGCACTTTCCTTTCCGTTTTTCCACATTCTTTCTTTTTTTCCGTCCTATAAAAAAATACGTTTATGGAAGAAAAGAAGTTGCGCAAGGTTTATTTGATGGTGGAGTTCGGAAAACCTTTTGCGGTAAAAAGGAGATGTATGTAGCCCTCATGGCAGAACCAACTTTTTCGCAGTTCTCCAAGTTCATGTCCGTATCCAAGAAAGACGAGGTATCGGCTATGAGAACGCTTGTCAAGGACTGCTTCATCGAAGGTGACCACGAACTGGTAAATAATAATTTCCGGTTCCTCTTCGGCTTGATGGGACAACTCACCGACTTATTATCACCCGCTAGAGCACGCTCATAAATTAATAGAATGTTGGGCGGTACGTGACGACCAGCAACATCCGGCAACAGATGATTTTTTCCCGGCGTCAACCAACATAAGGTGACGGACGAGGAGCCCGAACAACTTTCGGAAGAAGTACTCTGACTGTACGAACAGGTGATAATAAGTCAAATAAGCTAAGAAATAATAAAAATGTTAAATCTTCATCCTTTAGAATGTACAATTAAAGACAACGACCATATTCCTGACTTATTGCTTATAAAATATTGAGGAATAATTAGTTGTAAATACCAATTTTGAAAAGAGCTTCTTACTACTTCATTCCATTAAAATTTAGCGACATTGAAACTGTGCTATTCCTTTACAATTTCTATTCTTGCTCCCAAAGTATTGCATATTTTAGTAAGTATGTCTATCCCCACGGAAAATTTACCGTTTTCCACATTTGAGATTGTAGCCGGACGAAGGTCTGCCAATTCAGCCAACTGCCGAACTGTATAACCTTTTTCGCTCCTTATTTCAGCCAATTTCTTGCCGATACGTTCCCGGTCATTCATCATAATTTCCATATAATTCCTCTTCTTTTTCTTCTTGTTCTGCTGAAAAATTCCAAAGTATTCTTAATACTTCCTCTTGTTCTTCTCTTGTTCCTTTATTGGATGGGTCAAGCCAGTTTACTTTGCACAGTCCGTTCAAAAATTCCTCGTAAGTGGAGAAATAAAAATCTCCAATGCTAGGAATCAACACAAAACACCTCGGAAATCCAAGGTATAAAAGTCCTACCTGTTCGGGATGGTCTATGATGTTATCACAGTACCAACAACCCGGATATTTCTGATCTGCCATAATATATGTGTTATTTAAGATATTTATTTCTCATTTCTTCTATACCTTCATAGGACATTCCGATATTAAATCCTTTGTCAAGTAGCCTTTTTTTTTGGTCGGCATAAAAATTAGTAATCAAGTTTGATTCTGTAATCAATGATTTTTTCATTTTCTGATATTCGTTATATGATATCTGCTTCACAGATGATAGGCATATTTCATTGTCGCTGCCAATGCCGGATACAACACCCTCGTAATAATATTTCTTTTCACCGTTGGCCGCAAAACTTCCTACTGGCTTGTAATAGCACACTTGAGCCATTGATACTCCATCTTCATAATGGTTCTCTCTATAATTATAGCTACGTCCGCATTTCGGAGCCTTACCATATCTGTATCCAACTACCTTAATGCCTATAATATCATTTTCATATATCATATTATTCACCCGTCATGCCGATAGCTCAGCATTTAATCAGTAGATTACAGCTTTTATTTTCATGTCAGTTATACAAACACTCTCTTGTCTCTGCACGGAATAGTAGGTAACGTGATTGTTCGATACTTCAAACATCGGATAAATCGATTCGGGATCATCTTTAATACCTTCAATTGTGAATTTTACAATACCTTGTTTTGCTGCCTGTTTGAATGCTCTGCGAAAATCTGCATCTAATGAATCGAAAGTTCTCATAATCTTGTTGCTGAATTGTTACCGTTGCCACCAGCCCTATTATTGTATTGCAAATATAAGCATTTAATTTATTGTTACCAAATATCGTAACAACCTAATTAATTGAATTAGCATTTCTTTGCAGTTGGATATTAATTATGGCAATATTATATGCTAAATAATAATACATGGCTATTTTTTTATAACTTTAGATTCTTTCATACTCTATAAAAGAGTACGTGACGTTCGAATCGGACGAAAACACTTTAATGGAAAAGAACTTGTAATAAACAGAGAAAACTTTTGCCATTAATGGGGATTCTTTTTTCAAAGGAATGCCGACGGTTCGATTTGAAAACATATTATATCAGAATATTTAAATTTTAAAATTGTTTGATATTTTAAAATTTAAATATCACAACATTAAAATATTGACACGGACCGGTATGGAATTGTAATCCGTATCTTTGCCCCCTGTCTTTTTAGAAGAAGAAAATATGCCATCATGCCTCCTGAAAATGTCTATATTTGCGTTTCAATAATATAAATGATATGGACAGAACTAAGGACGCATGCAGACACCAATCAAACAACAGAGTCATCATGTGGTACAAAATAAGAGAATTATATTTAAAAGGATTTAACAAAAGTCAGATTGCGTTCCAGCTTGGTCTGCATAGAAGTACGGTGCGCCGGTACTTGAAAATGGATGAGGACACATTGACTGCAAAATTGCAGCATCGCAGGCGATATCCCCGCATACTTGACAAATACGAAAGTTATGTCTGTGACGTTCTTTCCCGGTACAGGTTCCTGTCCGCCTCCCAGATTCATGACTGGATGAAGGAACAGTATCCTGATCTTCCTGTTGTCTTCGGGAAAACCGTATACAATTTTGTGGAAACTGTACGTCGTAAGTATAATCTGAACAAGGAGGGCCTTTCCAAACGTGTTTATGAGAAAATGCCGGATACCCCTTACGGGGAATATGCCCAGATGGATTTCGGAGAAAGCCGCATGCCCACATACAGGGACGACTTTGTCAAAGTTTATTTTTTTGTCATGGTGATGAGCCGTTCCAAACAGAAGTTCGTGTATTTTTCCAGTACGCCTTTCACCTCGGCCCTGGCCGTATATGCCCATGAACTGGCTTTCGCGTATTTCAAAGGAAAGCCGAGAAAGATCATCTATGACCAGGACAAAGTCCTGCTGGTCAGAGAAAACCTGGGTGACCTCATATTGACAAGAACGTTCCGTGCCTTTGTCAACGAGCAGCATTTCCAGCCCGTATTCTGCCGTCCTGCTGACCCGGAAAGCAAGGGAAAAGTGGAAAATGTGGTCAAATATGTCAAGCGTAACTTTCTTGCCGGACGGACATTTCACAGTCCGGAAATCCTGAACACCGAAGTTGTGCAATGGCTGGAAAAAACAGGAAACGGCAAGATACATGGAACCACACGCCTAGTTCCGGCTGAGGAATTTGAGATTGAACGGAAATATCTGTTGCCATACTATGGAGAACCGGTGCCTCCCAAGGATGAGCCGAAAGAGTATCATGTCCGCAAGGACAATACGGTACGGTACCGGACCAACTACTACAGTGTACCCTCCAGCACCTATAGAAACCGGAACACCGTTGTGTGGCTTCTTGAGAATAACGGACATATCGAGCTGTACGACAAGGAGAGCGGTAAACTCATATGCAGGCATGAGTTGTGTCCCGGAAAAGGAAAAAATGTATGTGACAAAAGACATCATAAGGACAAGACATGGAGTGTGAATGACTTGCAGGTCCGGATCCGAAAGCGGACGGAAGATGACCCCACCGTTATTCTGTGGCTCCGGAATCTGGAAAGGGAAAAGCCGCGTTATTACAGGGACAATATGAAACTGCTGCTTCATGTGATATCCGAATACGGCAAAGAAACAGTGATAGCAGCCCTGCGGACCTGTCTGGAAAAGAACATATACAACAGCCTTTCCGTGCAGGAAATATCCGGCTCAATCCACAGGAGTAAGGACAATATGAACGAGATGACTTTCCAAGCTCCGACATCCATTCCGGAAACAGCGGACTGTCATCCTGAAAAAACAGATATAAACCAATATAACAAGTTTTTTGAATGATACAAAGTGAAAAATTGAAAGAACACGCCAGACGTCTGCGGCTTTATAACATTGCAAACCGCATGGACAGCATTCTGCATCATGCACAGGAAGAAAAACCGACCTACTCGGAATTCCTGTCCCTGGTATTAGGTACCGAAGTTGAAATGAAAGAGAGGAAAGACTACGAGAGACGACTTGTTGCGGTACGTCTGCCCCGGAAACATGATCTTAACGAATATGACTACAATTTTTATGAGGGCATAGACCGCCGGCAGATGAAGGAGCTTCGTGAACTGGTATGGCTCCGTGAAACTTATAACTTGATCCTGATGGGACCATCAGGAACCGGAAAGACATTTCTGGCAGCCGGTCTTGTCTTTGATGCGGTCAAGGCCGGTTACAAGGCATACCTGATGACAATGGAGGATATCGTAAATTGTCTCAGGCTTAAAGATATCTCAACTCCGGCCATGATGACTTATAACAAGATTCTGCGCGCACAGCTGCTGGCAATAGATGATATCATGCTGTTTCCTGTGAAAAGAGAGGAAGCTACAGCTTTTTTCAATCTTATAAACACACTGCATGAGAAGACATCCATCATCATTACAACCAACAAGGCACCTACGGAATGGGTAGAAACATTGAATGATGAAATCCTTGCCAGCGCTCTGCTTGACAGGCTGCTTTATCGATGTGAAGTCATCAAGTTCACCGGCAGTAGCTACCGGTTAGAAAACAGGCAGACGATTTTCAAGACTACAACAGGAACGAGAAACGAACTTATGAAGCCTTAGTTACTGGTGTATTCTGTGGCATATTTAACTTTTCTAAAAAAAGGCACAAGAAAATTTGCAAATTACAGCAACTCACCGACAGCCAGATTACCGACCTCGTGACCAAAGGCAGGACTGCCCTGATCAAAGGATTCAGGAGTAGGGAGGATAAGCCCTTCGATGCATACCTCACTTTCGACAAGGACTTCCGCATCGTATACGGGTTCCCGCCTCACACGGACAAGTCCAAAGGAAAGGAGCACAGGCGATGAACGGCATCGGTTGGATCTCCGTAGCGGAAGCCGCCCGGCTCTGCAGCACGAACGGCTCTTGATAGACAATGGTAGCCCACAGGAATTCAAGTTTTTATATCCGTAATCCCGGCAATAATCCCTATATTTGCCAATCGGTCACATAGAAAAGGCGGGATTGCTCTTTTCTGTGGCCGGATGGCAACCGTTCCGGGCACAATACCCGAACGGCTTTAATCAACATTCAACAATAGCATAACATGAATTTTGAACAATTAGCAACCATCATAGCCGACACGCACCAACGATTACAACAGAGTGCGGTCAAAGCCGTAAACCAGTGCCAGACCATGCGTAACTGGCTTATCGGTTTTTATATCGTGGAGTTCGAGCAGAACGGAGAAGACCGTGCCAAATATGGGGAATTCTTATTGAAAAACTTGGAACAAAAAGTTAATTTAAAAGGATTGAATATTACATTATTCAAGCGTTCACGAGTCTTCTATATGGTATATCCCCAGTTGGCAACTGTAATAAAAACGATATTGCCTCCAACAGGTGCATCAACGATGCACTTATTGGAAATGCAGGGTCTTGGAAAAAGTGCATCACTGATGCACTTATTACAAAATGCTGAAAACAAACAAGATATAGTTAATACGATAGAGCCTCAGAAACTACTCAGCTCTATTTCTTTTACCCACTTTATCGAACTGGTAAAAATCGACAATCCTATCAAGCGGATGTATTACGAAATGCTCACCATCCAAACCGGGCTTTCTGTCCGTGAACTCAAACGGCAGATAGGAGCGTTGAGTTATGAACGTGTCGGCTTATCCGGCAACATGGAAAATGCACTTGCTGCCATTCAGCAGAAGATTCACCCACAAACTGTAACCGATGCCGTCAAGGATGACTATTTCTTCGAGTTCCTGAACATTCCGCAGCAACGGGCTTCTTTGCTAAAGGAGAAGGAACTCGAAACACTTCTGCTCGACCATTTGCGAGACTTCATTATCGAACTCGGAAACGGCTTCTGTTTCGAAGCCAGACAAAAAAGAATCCTTATCGGTGACGAATTTTATTTCATTGATATGGTCTTCTACCACCGGATTTTGAAATGTCATATTTTGTGCGAATTGAAAGTTGATACTTTCAACCACGCTCATGTGTCACAACTTTATT
>OJMO01001247.1_pt1 | contig 16154 bp, 20 predicted proteins | sample 1597241 | NCBI WGS metagenome assembly OJMO01 (sample SAMEA2452129, study PRJEB22498) | human gut metagenome | biome: human feces; feature: human gut; material: feces | place: Australia | collected 2012 | reverse complement strand
GCTTAACAGCTCGCTCGACTGTCGCACGGACTCGGGTATCGGTCCAATGCTGCATCTAAGCATTGGCATGGACTATATATAATACCTTCTCATCAACCAGGGTTTTGCCAGGAAGCAACGCCTTATGCCGTACTTCAACCGCCAGAACAACAATGACCTTATCCTCGCCACCCAATCCGCAGGAGTGGAGCGGGGTTGCAACAGTTTCCGCAAGAACAAAAGTTTGGAAAAGCAGCCATAACCCGAAGAAGATCTTCTCGAACACCGTACCGACGAAACCGATGCCTTCGACACGCTCTACATCGGCTACGAGAAGTTTCCACAACACGATTTTATCCGATTCCTGTTGGAGGAATACGATAAAAAGTTTATTTTTGCAAAAAATAATAGAACTATGGAAAGAAGATATTTAATAATGGATTATGAAAGATTAAAGGAGTCTGATTATGGCGACATCATTGTAGTTTTAGCTAATCCTATTAGATTTAAAACAGATTTACAATATTTTGAAGACGACTTTGGTAATAGACACTGCATATCAAACCTTACTATCAATAATGACACAGAGTATTTTTTATTCCAATACTCTGAAAAAAACTTTTTGCATTATTTTAATGACAAACTAAACAAAAAACCTTTGCTTATAGATTTTGATAATTTTGAAAATGTGGATTTCTCATTTAATAATAGAAACATAAAAGCACATAAATCTAAAGATTTAGTATCTGTTTTTAATAAGAATATTGACACGAAAGAGGAAACAGACATTCACAAGAATGAATTAAAATCTAGACAATATTACATTGTCGGTATGATTGATGGAGTGAATAAAAAACCACCACGTTTTCTAGTTGCAGCAAATCCTGTTACATCAGAGCCTTTTTCTTTAAGTAGCTTGAAAGTAAATGACAATACCATTTTCTTTGTATTACCATATACTGTTGATTTTTACGATGAAATAAATCAACATATGTATGATGATATCACAAAACAGATTTTAAAATGGGAGCCTGAGATGGAAGACTACATCTATTATCCGCAAATAGTAAGTGGAAAAGAATATACTGGATTTATACATAAGGATATTCCTAATGATAAATTGTTAAAACATATATTAAATTTTAAAAAGTAATGTTTTGTTCATATATTCGCCTTTTCTATTAGACTCTTACATATTAATATACTTCACCGGATTCTGGCTCTTTCCATAAAAAGAAGCCACGCTTTTCCATACGTAAGGAGAATTCAAACATTTATTCCCTACAAATTCAATACGTCCCTCATACTTTGGATTGTCTGTATATTTCCAATCTTGAGGGATGTAGTCTTCTTTTACGATACCATCCACAACGGCAAGGACATGATTTGCTTTTGATGCCCTTTGCAAACTCATTTTCCAATACTTGCGTGTCATCTCATACAAATCTTCCCTATCTATTTTGCCTACTTTTAGGCAAATTATTGTGTCGCCGTCCTGTGGTATTAATTCTGTTCCCATCTTATCTGATTTTATTTCTTACAAAGGTAAACAATTTTCTGATTCCTTCCAAATTGAAAGTAATTATGTAACCTCCACCTAACCCCCTCTTTTCCTTTTCCTGCGCCATTTATGACTTTCGGACGTGACTTCGCTTACATAGGCAATCAATACCATTTGGAAATGAAACTGCTGGACTCCAACGAAATCCGGCAGCTTCGAGATGTGTGTATATTTGAGGTGAATGGAATTGAGGTGTATATGTAGAGTAGCGAATTTGGCTAGAATTGTCAAATTCCTAAAGAAACAGTCTTACTTTTAAAAGAAAAGTATTACCTTTGTTCCGAAAAAGTGGAACATGTACCACTTTTTCGGAATGGATGATAGTTAACAGAAGCATTTATATCGACCAATTGATTCGTTCTAAAGGCAACGGATTGATTAAAATTATAACAGGATTAAGACGTTCTGGAAAGTCTTTCTTGCTAAAGAAGCTTTTCCGACAGCACCTGTTGGATGATGGTATTAAGGAAGACCATATCATAATTATTGATATGGAGAGTCGAAAGAACAAGCCATTCAAAGACCCTGACTATTTACTTGATTGGGTAGAAAAGGAAATGAAAGACGATGAAACATACTACATCATTATTGACGAGGTACAGGAAGTGAATGACTTTGTTGAGGTTCTTTCCACACTCTCGGTAACTGAAGGCACTGATGTTTATGTTACAGGCTCTAATTCACGCTTCCTTTCATCTGATGTGGTGACCGAGTTCCGTGGGCGTGGTGATGAAATTCATGTTTGGCCTTTGTCATTCAAGGAATTTATGTCTGTTTTTCTTGGTTCAAAGGAAGATGCGTGGTCTGAATACATTATGTTTGGTGGACTTCCACAACTCTTAACTCAAATTGGCGATGACAAGAAATCCGATTTCTTGCGTAGGCTATACCGTACCGTGTATCTCCGTGACATATATGAGCGTAATGACATTACCTTAAACCCAAAACGGTCATTAGGCCGTTAAATGTGATATTTTATAACTGCTTGCAGTCTTTTGCTTTTTATAAGGCGTCTTTTGTCCGTTTTTAATTCGCAATAGCTTGCTATTACTCATTAAAAGCCAACCAAAATCCACTCTTCTAAAAATCAAAATCCAAGCAAGCCCTAACGACCGATTTGGGTTAAAACCTGAATTTGAAGAGCTTTCAAAGACTGTGGCTTCAAGCATAGGCGCACCTGTCAATGCTCTTAATATTGCCAACACTTTCAAGTCTGTAAGCAACGTTCAGAATATCACGGACAAGACGGTTTCCGTATATCTTGGATATATGCAAGATGCTTTCCTTATTGAGAAGTCTGAGCGATATGACATTAAAGGACGCAAGTACATCGGCTCGCTATCAAAATACTATTATCAAGATATCGGTTTGCGCAACTCTATCATTTCTTTCCGACAAACAGAGCCTACCCACATCATGGAGAATGTCATCTATAATGAAATGCGTATGCGTGGTTGGCTTGTTGATGTTGGCAACGTTGCTCAAAGGGTTAGAAACGATAAGGGACAAAATATCCGTGTCACACTTGAAGTTGATTTCGTCTGCAATAAAGGTAGCCAACGCATTTACATACAATCGGCTTGGAGAATGCCTGATGCCGACAAAATGGAGCAGGAGAAACGTTCCTTGCGCTTAGTGAGTGATTCTTTCCGTAAACTCCTTATCGTTGGTGAGCATACAAAATCGTGGAGCGATGATGATGGAATTCAGATTATCAGCATCTATGATTTCTTGCTTGATTTGTCTTCGACAGATTAATATTGACTTTCACAATACAAACTTTAGGCTTATGGGAGATTATGAAAAATTTGTAGAGGCTTTTGATGCTGTAACTATTCAGCCTACCTTATTTAAAAATACATAAGACGAATGTAGCCACTGGACTCCAACAAGATCCGGCAGCTCCGAGACGTGTGTATATTTGAGGTAAATGGAATTGAGATGTATATGTAATAAATGTATTACTTTTATTTGGTAGTATGTAACAAATTGATTAACTTTGCAGCATGGAAGAGAAATTGATAAGGCACATTATCTACTCGGACGAGTTCGAAGAATACTACGCAAGTATGAACGAACAATTAAAGAAGAAATATGACTATGCTTTACAGATTGTAAAATCACAATATGTCGTCAGTTCAAAAATAGTAAAGAGCTTAGAGAATACGGACTTCTACGAACTCCGAATTTCCATCAGTTCCAACGAATACAGAACTATCCTGCTCGCTGTTGACCACGACAATTTCATACAAAGCAAAAATGTACTTCTTCTGAACTCGTTCTTGAAGAAAGATACAAAACAGTACAAGGCTGAAATAAAAAAAGCCCAAAACATTGTTAAACGTTATTTGGAGGATTGAATATGTTGAAACTTGACAAAAACAAACTTGCTGGTCTCAAAACATTTGACGACCATCTGCAAGAAAGATATGGTGACGAAAATAGTCCCGAGCGTAAGGAGTTTGAAGCTAAGGCTAAAGCTTGGTACTATGCTGAACTTCTTAAGGATGAACGCAAGCGCCAAAATATAACACAAAAAGTGTTGGCTGAAAAAATCGGTAAGAAACGTGAATATATCTCGGCACTTGAAAAGGGACAGACGGATATGCAACTCTCTACGTTCTTGCGTATTGCCGATGCTCTTGGTCTACGCTTTTCTTTGGTATTGGGATAGATTACCTTTCTGATATAACCCAAAAACTAAAGTTATGCAGTATAATAAAGATTCACATATCAACAATGTTGATGATGTAATAAAGTTCTTCCGTTACATCGTCGATGAACGCAATGTGAATTTCAATCCTGATGATATGTTTGAGGATTACATGTCAGCAGATGGAACTAATGCTTTCACACCTGAAGAGTGCGAAATCTACAACCGTCTCGTGGAAGAAGCTTTTAAAATTTGTGACAAAGAGAATGTTGGTATCTATGAAATTCCCCGATGCGGAAGTAATACCATTGACGCACCGCGCGACTTGATGAAAGAACTCAGAAACGCTTTGACGGAGGTAAAGGAAGCCATTGCCGGAAAACGTAAACTTCAATCTGCTGATAGTTTGCTCGATGAGTTGTAATATTACAGTATCGGTTTCTGACGACTTCGCAAAAGAAGCAAAACGGCTCGCTAAAAAATATCCAAGTTTTAAAAAAGACTACAAGGAGTTTCTTGAAAGCATTAAGAACAATCCTTTGCAAGGCGATGAGATTACAAAAACATACGCAAAATCCGTATGGCTATCAAAGCTAAAGGCAAAGGTAAATCTGGTGGAGCAAGGGTCATTACTTTCAATGTCTTTACAGATGTGGAAAACGGTCATGTGGTTTTCCTTCTTCTCTATGATAAAGAGGATGCTTCAACCGTCAAAGTCAATGTTGTCAAGCAACTTGTGCGAGACATGGGATTTGATATTGAATGAAACAATAAAGGGATGCATAGTCTTCCTCATTTATTTCTTTTGCCCATCACAAGATATTTTGGGAATATCAGTTAATCACCTATATAAATGACTTAATCCCCAAACTGCCTGATAGGCGTTTAGGGATTAAACCATATACTGACTGAATTGGCGGCAGGACTCTTGCGACATGGAGGCTTGACACCAAAAATGTTCTGATCGGGGGCAGGTTTCTTATTCCGTCTCCCAGATGTTGCTGCCGAAGTCTTTTGCACAGGCTTCGTCGGCATCCACCCCCTGTTCCGATATCACATCGGGCACCTTTATTCTTATGTTCGCCGAGAGCGGTGTCAAGCCTTCTCCCTCCAATGGTATTACCTTCATATCTGGTTTTACGTAAATTCTGCGACTCATATTTCTTTCTCCTTCTGCGTTATTTTATCTGTTCGTTGTGATGAATTTCTTTCCGTCTATTATCATTATCCCACCGTTTGCAGTCTTGCAGCCTGCATTCAGTTTCATTCCCGACAGCGAGTAGGCGGTTGTAGCACTTGTTGGTGCCGCATACTCAGCGGTCTTTATGGCGTTCGTCTCCCCGTCGATGGTCACAGAGGGCAGCTGAGCGCTCGCATTCGCCGTTCCGGTAGCCTTTTTCAGATAACATCTGAAGCCTCTCATCTTCTGCGAACCAGCCTTCGGCTTAGCCAGCGTACCGTCTGCTATCAGAAACAGTTGCGTGCCGTCGGCCGCCAACTCGAGTGATCCAAAAGTGCCGCAGAGATCCCATTCGCCGTCACCTACAGTCTGTGCGGTGGTGCTCCTAACTGTGACGTCCGCAAACGTTGGCTGCTCCACATAATATTCGGGCCGCATCAGAAACGGCATGCCGGCATTCAACACGCCCTCTTTCACAGTAGAGAACGACAGTTCTCCGTTCTGGTATCCGTCATACAAATACACCTTCGTTTCGTTGCCGAAAATCCCAGTTATCATCTCCTTGCTCAGGTCGAAGGGCAGACACATTGTATACAACTGAGAAGGGTTGAATGTGCGATTCAGAGCCAACGTCTTGTTCTCGCCGACGATTCCCTTTATTGTACTCTCTGCATCGAAGGCTTTCTCGTCAAGCGTAGCGTCAAGCTTGGGGCGGGTGATGGTGAGGGTGATGGAGGTGATAAAAGATTGGTTGCTCCCTTTCTCTATAAATGAAACATTATTGCTGTTTATCGAAGAAACGGTAGCTGTTTTATTGGCTTTTACAGAAATTTCCTCATCTTTTTCTTTTCCATTATAAGTATATTTAGCATGGAGATTGGTGATTTTATATCTGTTTGTACCCAATGTGGCTGATTTTATCACGGCTGGGTTAGGTACAGAAATACTTATCTGTCCAGGATTATTATTATTGTTACCATCTAATCTGAGATAAGTGTTTGTTCCTTCGAAATGACATGTCATACCATATAATGAGACGGATAAATCTTGAACTTTAAAAGTAATATTGGTTAGTGCACTTTGGCTAGTATTATTTTTCAATCCAAATGCTCCTTCATTTGTAAAGTTCAATGTCACCGTAACCTCTTCTTTCTCATTCCCCTCTTCTCCCTGGCCATAAGCCAAATCACAGCCTAAGGTCAAAAATAGAATGACGAATGTGAATAACATAACGCCGTGTTTTTTCATTTTTCCTTTATATCAATAGTTTGTTGAAATTCAAGATAAATGCCTTACTGCTTCACGCTGCCGACCAAAGAGTTCTTTTATAGCTATCACAAATAGTGAACTCTGATTCAAGAGCCAACATTCCTGTTGTCTGCTGAACATGAAGCATTTGCAATGCAAAGGTAGCATTTTCCTTCAAGATAAACGCCCATTTTAAGAAAAAGTATTTATTTTGCCCTCAATATTCCCACTATTACTCATCAAAGAACACAGTTTTGGGGCTATATTCAGCATTTTTTGCAACAGTGAGTAATGTCCCTATAGCTTACAACTACACATTGATAAAACGCGTTTCAGGTGCTTTGGTCGTTCTACTTGCCAAACACCTCGCTGCAGGGCTACACCGAGTGCCTGGCTCTCTACGAGGGTGAACCCATTCCGCACATGGTGCGCATCGAGGATGATAAGGTGGACACAAAGAACAACGCCCATCGTTATGCAATCAATCCACATCACCACCCTCCGCAAAATCCTATCCAGTCCCGACCCCATCGATATCCGTCTATGGACTCGCAACGGTGAAATCCAGTCCTGGCACCGCTGCATCTCCCTCAAATATGACTTCTACAAAGACGGTGCAAGTTGAAGGCAGGACATCAAGCAACGCTTGAATGTTATGCTGAGACGTAGCCCGCCTTATCAAAAGGCACAAGACGAATGAAGCTGCTGGACTCCAACGAAATCCGGCAGCTTCGTGATGTGTGTATATTTGGGGTGAATGGGATGGAGGTGTATATGTAGTGTGTCACAAGAAGTATCTTTTTTTGTAACAAAATCAACATTTGTGTTTGCATGGCTGATATTGTATATTTGTGGTTTTATAGAATATGTATCGGGCATTTTTTAGTTAAACATTGCTACTTTTCTAAGCCTTTTCTTTGTTTTGTCACAAAAAGTTGCTATTTTTGTGACAAAATTAAGGTTAGACATGGAAAGTATAGCTCATAAAATTGAAAACAGGATAAAGGGATTTGGTAGGGGAAAGATTTTCTTTGCCGATGACTTCCTTGATTTTGGCTCTTCTGATGCTATCCGACAGACTTTGCTTAGGCTTACAAAAAGCGGGGTAATTATTCGTGTGGCACAGGGAATTTACTGTTATCCCGAAATTGACGAAACTTTGGGATTAGGGGTGATTTATCCTACTGACATCCAAATTGCTGAAGCCTTGGCTGAACGCTCTCATTCCAAAATTGTCCCCACTGGCGACTATGCGCTGAATGTTCTTGGACTTTCTACACAGGTTCCGTTGAATAGTGTTTTCCTCACAAATGGAAAGTCGCGCAGAATATCAGTGTCAGGGAATAGATCTATCACATTTAAGAATACGGCTCCACGCAACTTGGCTTTTACGAACCGACTTGCCATGTTGGTTAATTCTGCTCTAAAGTCGATAAAGAACGTCAATGTTACTACTAAACAGACGGATCATATTTACCACTTATTGAGACAGGAGAAGAAAGAAGATGTGCTTGTCGACTTGAAACTGATGCCTGTATGGATTAGAAAAATTGTACAAAACGCTTATGAATAAATTCTTTGAACTTTCGTTTGACGACCAACGACGTGTGCTTCAATAAGCATCTGCACGATGCGGGTTGCCTCCACAGGCTATAGAGAAGGACTTGTGGGTTTCTAATATTCTGCAAATCGTTTTCGACTTGCCTTTTGCTGATAAACTCATCTTCAAAGGTGGCACATCTTTGAGCAAGGTCTGGCATCTTATTGAGCGTTTCTCTGAAGACATTGATTTGGCTGTCGACCGCTCTTTGTTTGGGTTCGAGGGCGACTTGACGAAGAAGCAGATAAAGAAACTGCGCAAGGCTTCTTCGCTATTTGTCAAAGACACGTTTTGCCAGGCATTGCAGGAGGCTGTCGAGAAATATGGTTTGCAGGACTTTTGCAAAATCGAGTCTGAGCCAGACGGTGAGGGCGATAGCACATATCCAGAACCGAGAAAGATTTTCGTGAGGTATAAGAGTGCTTGGGCTGAGCCGTCTGAATACCTTTCGCCAATAGTGATGTTGGAGATTGGAGCAAGGTCTTTGCTGGAGCCAAACGAGCAAACACATATCAACAGTATGGTCGAGGGCGTGTTTCCTACCATACAGACAACAATTGTCGATAGCAAGGTGGCAACAGCTCTTGCAAGCAAGACTTTCCTTGAAAAGGTATTCCTCTTGCACGAGTTGTTTTCCGTAGAGGGACGTGGTGTCATTGCCGACCGCAAGTCAAGACATCTTTATGACCTCTCTCGTATGATGGACAAAGACTTTGCTTTGGCTGCCATAAAGGATGATGAACTGTGGGAGTCCATTCGTCATCATCGCGAGATATTCACAAGCATTAGTGGTATGGACTACACCCCAGACATCCGTCGTCGCATCGTTCTCGTTCCTCGTGAGGATATACGCAGCGCATGGGAGGCTGACTATAAAAGTATGTGCTCTTCCATGATTTTCGGAGAGAAACCTTCTTTCATTGAACTCATTGAGGATATGAAAGTGCTTGAAGATAGATTCCACAGATTTTGAAATGTGACAAGAAATGAAAAAATGCAATAATTCATGAAATATATTCAAAATCTACCGTTTATTCTAAGTAGTACAATTAAACGTAAAATAAAAAAGACTTTAAACCTTTTATTCCTGCTACTTGCAGTTTTTGCTGTTTCAAGTTGCAGCAGCGATGATGACGAGAAAAAAGATTCCGTCAAGGAGATAACAATATATGTTTCTTCTGAAACGGGTGAAAGTTACGGATTTAACTCTACCCCAGAGGAATGTATGCTTGTAAAGTTTGATAATCCAAATGGTGAATGGGAACATCTTAGTCTATATCGTATCGAGGGTTTCACTTATGTAAAAGGGCATGAGTATGAATTGCGGATAAAGATGACTACACTTGCCAGTCCGCCAGCTGACGGCTATAGCCACAAATATTTGCTCGTCAAAATTGTTCAAGACAAACTCGTCAAAGAGACGGAAACTCCAACCGACAATAGTGTAAAGTCAGAAAGCGACATTGAGTATCAGGAGCTGTGCCCGTACAACAAATACGAGACAGAAGACAACTATATCATAGATGGCGAAGGAAATATCTATAAAGGCAATGGGTGGACAAAGCCTTCTTATGAACATAGCAGGATATACGTAGAAAATGTTTTGGATAAAGGCGATGACAACTGGGTCAAATTCAATAGCATCCCATATCAGACGTATTGCTCATACGTCATTTCTCCGCTGACAGACGATATAAGAATGGTGTATAATGAGGACGGCGGCCCGTTGTTTAAGGATGTAATACCGGAAAGCGAATTTGAGTATATTACAAAAAAATGAACTCAGGCGAGAAACTACAGTATTTTCTCATCTTGGCCAATGTATACAAAAAAGGACTCCAGAAATTGAAATTTACAATTACGAAACAATGAAACGCTGTTTGTACGAATAATGTGCCATAACAAATAAGTGATTATGAAAAAGCGTTTCCTCTTACCAATCGCTTTTCTGATGGTTTAATGGAATAACGTTATTTTAGAACTTTTCGTATAAACCACGATTGATTTTCACGCATTAAAGATTAGCCTTTTAACATAAAAGCATATAATTCCTAAGGAATTAAGAATTAGCCTTGTCTTTTCCCCACCTCCCATTCGCTCATATCTTTGCCCTAAAAAAGCAAGATATGAGCGATTTTTCATATATTCCACCAACATCCGTTGTCACCATCCCTGGTGCCCACGCCTCTGCAGCCTTCACCGCCAAGACATCCGAAGTATTCAAGGAGGAGCACAACATCGCACCAATCATCATCAACGACAAGATGAAGTACATCCCATGGGGAGGTGACAACCAGATGCCGTACAACATCATTGACCTCATCGAGTCTGACGAGACGATGAGCACTTGCCAGATGTTCAATGCTGAAGTCTGCTATGGCAGCGGACTTGTTTATGACACAGAGCTTGCCACCGCACTAGTGCAAGCGCAAGTGGATGACTTTATGCTGGACAACGACCTTGCAAGTTACTTCCTCGGCGTGTGCCAGGACTTCAAGCACTTCGGATTTTGCGTCAGCGTGATCATCCTCAATGAGGATGCCAGTCGCATTGTCCGCATCGTGCGCAAACAGGCGTGTTACGTCCGCTTTGCACCGGCTGACAAAAACGGCATCATTCCTTATATCCTATATGCAAACTGGCGCAATACCGTCAGCCCCGAAAACATCGAGCGCATCGAACTCCTCAATCCGCAAGCCCCATTGACCGACTTCCAGACTCGGTCAAAGAAAATCAAGAAGTTTGCCATAATTTCCCGTGTTCCCACTCCCGACAGCACGTATTATCCAATACCGTACTATGCAGCTCTTTTCAAAGGTAAATGGTTCAACATCAAGCAACTCATCGGCATCGCCAAGGAAGCAAAACTGAAGAACTCGGCTCCCATCAAATACAACATCGAAATTGCCAACTCCTTCTGGAACAACATCTTCAAAGTCGAGGGCATAACTGACCGTGAATACCCGATACCAAGCATCATCGACATAGTGAACAGCATACGTTTAGCCAAGGGCAACGTGTTCGCTGAATGGAAGCAATCTGACACCGCCAAACTCTTTGAAGACCATGGATACAAAAACAAAAAGCAAGCAGGAGGTTACTTCTTCTAAGAAAAAGCATTATTTTTGCAGAAACAATACAATAATATGAAAGAAGATCAAATAAGAAACCTACAAGTTCTATTGCAACGATTAGATATTGTAAGGGATAAAATTACAGCGAGAAACGATGGTAAGGAAAAGTTCAACATTTTTACTTGCCTAATGGATTCAAGTGAAGAAGTGAATCTCCATTCTCGCTTTATATCAAGTCTGTTAGACCCACAAGGTAATCATGGACTTGGCTTTGCTCCTATTAATATAATTCTAAAGACTTTAAACAGTTCTTTTCAATATAATCAAGAAACCATAGAGGTTATACCTTCATTTTCCAATTGGTCTGAATATAAGGAAATAGATATTCTTCTCATTGATAGGAAAACGAACTATGCCATTATAATTGAGAACAAAATCAACGCTTGCGACAGCAACCATGCTGATGAAGGACAGCTTGAACGATATTATAGACGTATAATTGAAGAGGACAAAATACCCCAAGAAAACGTTGAAGTTTACTATCTTACGATAGACGGACATGAGCCTTCTGAAGAAAGTGTTTCAACAAGTTCAAGATATAAGGATTTACCGGACATTGTCCGTTGTATAACTTATGGAAACGAAATCACACAATGGCTACAGCAATGTATGCAAATCGCATGCGACAAACCATATCTTAGGGAAACAATCGCACAATATATAAATCTTATAAAAGAAATGGCAAACGATACTGAAATTGAAGACAGACTCGAGATTCTTAAGATTATATCTAAGAATGACGATACTTTGGCAAGTGCCAAACTACTTTTCGACAATTACAAACATATTCAATGGCATACAATTTTCAACCTGTTCAATGATTTTTACTCAGAACTCGAAGAGAGAGGGTACACTATTGTTTCAAAAGTTGAGAATAGCATGATTGACGACATTGTTCATGGAGGTCCTAAAAAGCGTCAGCAAGATCCAAAATTCAGTGTCAAGAATAAAGACGGATTGGAAATCACCATTGGTTGTGACTATAATGATTGGTTCTTTTTTGGATTATACTCAAAAGAAAACAAATCTCTTGATAAAATAAAGATTAAAGAACTTCTACAGTCATATCAAAATTACGACTCTGACTTTTATATTGATAAAAATTGGATTTTCACAAGATACTTTGATGTTCCAGAGAATTACGATGTTTACATTTGGGACTTCAATCATAACGGTACTTTCCGAATCATAAAGCCTGATACGAGAAAAGAAACAATAAAAAGGTATTTAGATTATATGGAGAATTTTCTATATAAAGAGATGAACATTCTTCAATTTGAAAAATAACTTCTTGTCTTTTTCCCCATACAAATGCTTCCGTACTTTTGCAGTATGGAAGCATTTTTCCCTACCCACTGATTGGCAGTCACTATCTGACAGCCAACTCCAGTATTTCTTCACGCAACTCTCGCATGATCTGCCAATGGAAGAAATTCTCACTCTTTGTCTGTTCAAATGGGCAGACCTAAGAGTGTTATGCAAGACGCATGACTGCAGCTATCTCGTGAAGCAGCGACATACGCCCAAGCAGGAGGCTACGCTCACCATCAAACAAGTGCAAGCAGCCACGGCATCTTTGGAATTCTTACGGCAATTCGCTCCATTGCCAGTTCGCATCTCCAAAATAGGAAGAGCAGCTGCTATCGAAGCCGACTTCCAGGGCGTGCCGTTCTCGACGTTCATCTCTGCCGACAACTACTATCAGGGTTTTCTCCACACCAAGAACGATGCCTTATTGAAAGACCTCGCCACGCTTCTGTACCCAAAGGTCAAGAAGTCGCAGCTCACAACACCGCTTTTGCTCAACGCCTTCTATTGGTTCTCATCGCTGAAGCATTACTTCGCCCGACTGTTCCCGCACTTCCTGCAGCCAATGTCCAGTTCTTCTGAAGACCTCTTGGGCTACGCACCGCCCATCGGGGAGGTGCTACGGACTGCCATGAATGCACAGATCCGTGCCCTCACTGGAGGCGACATCACCAAAGAGGAAGCGGTGCTCTCGATGGACACATGGCGAGCTCTCACAGAACTCGATGCTAAAGCGAAAGAAGTTGAAGACATCAAACGACAAACAAAATGACAGACAAGAACATCAATTGGGATGCCACCGCCTTCTTCGCATCCCTTACAGAAACAAACAAGTTCGCCAAGGCCCATGACTTTGTATTCGCCAAGGTCAGCGGACTCGACGGCTTCGAGGAAGCCTTGCAGCAGCTCCAGTCCGCCACGGCAATCATTGCCGTCAGCGATATCAGCCAGGGCTATATCGAGGTGAACAACAGTCCGCACACCCGAAGGGTAAAGACGGTCTTCCTCGCCATGCGCCACGCCATTGATGACATGGTAGCACGCCAGCAGTGCATGGACACCATGCGCGAGCTGTTCCGACAGTTTATGAGCAAGCTAATCCTCGAAAAGACGAAGCAGGAGCAGCATAATATCTATCTCGACTCGCGTATCTCCTTTCAGGAAATCGACCAATACTTTTTCTCTGGCTGCGTCTGTGCTTTCTTCCAAATAGCCGTTGACACTTATACCGATTTACGTTATGACCCCACTGAATGGCAATGACCCATCCTTTGATATTCAATGTTTTACAACGTAACTACTTAATTATAAGATACAAAAAAGGGAGGCTTAGAAACCTCCCCAAGTGATTCCGTTGGGATTCGAACCCAAGACCCACGCCTTAGAAGGGCGTTGCTCTAATCCAACTGAGCTACGGAACCGACCGTTTTCGGAGTGCAAAGGTAGTACTTTTATTGTAAACTGCAAAATTTCATAGAGAAAAGTTGCAAGAAAATTGATTTTTCCTTTGATTATCAGATTTTCCCCCACTCCTTTTGCATATTTTTTCGTTCTTTTCTCACTTTCAGCCGAAAAATAACGTATGCTTCTTCAACCCAAAGCGAGAAAAGAACTCAGATAAATCTGTCATTTTTTCAAGAAAGTGACGGTGGCAACAGGACGGAGATTACGTCCTGCTTTACCAGAACTGGGAGGAAACGAGCTCTTTACCTCATTCATACACATTATCTTATTGTCTGTATTCAGGAAATAATAAATTCCATTCGTATTACTAAATATCAGCTCCAAACCCAATGTCTTGAGATTATTATTAATATCGGCTTTATTGTCCATTATATATTCCATCTCCCCTTTTGTCGGCAGTCTCCATCCATTCACTCCTTCTACGGAAAGCTCTGCAATGCCGGCATCAACGGCCTTCTTGACATCGGCCTGATCATCTGCATTGAATATAAGTGAACATTTCGATTTCGGCGCCAAAAGGGTCACAATGGTGATATTGCCAGACACCGCAGATTGCTCCGACTTCAGCACATAGCAACCTTTATATACCGTGCCCTGCTCTGGAGCCGTCTCGTCCACTTTCACATCGCCGCCCGTATTGTCGCCCATCTCATTCTCCTTCACATCGATTGTCCAGGTCTGCTCTCCAGCCCACGACACACCATTGATCAAGCACTTCAGCAACGGTTCTGCCACTCTCTGATAATTCACGGTCATATCCACCTTGTAGTTTGCCGCCAGCGGTTTGTCGCTGACATATCTGAATGCCTTCACCTTGCAGTCGGTCGTCGTGAAATTGAAAGTCACTACAGGATTCCCCACGCTCTCCATCAGGAATGCATCACACTGCTTCGTCCATTTGCCATCAGTTCCCTTCTCCAGCACCACGCTATAGGCGCCATTCTCTCCGCAATACTCTCCAGCCACGTTGATTCCCTCATACAGAGGACTGACATCTGCCGTTATAGCAGCCACATTCTCCGGCACATCGCTTATCGTCACGTTGCGGAGCATAAACACCTTGCGGTTCATCGTCAGCGTGACGTCCGTTTCCTCGCCGTCCGTCAGCACCACCACACTATTTGCCACCATTATGTCGCCATGTGCCATTCCTTCTTTCAGCGCCACCACAGACTGCGGAGTAGCCTCCTCCTTTGTCGGCAACGAATAGTTTGCCGCATCAGCTCCCGCCACGGAATACACCCGATACGCTCCGGCGGCAAGCTTGAAGTTTGCCACATCCTTTTCCGAAGCCACCGACTTATACGCCACACATTGTCCTGCCGTATCAAATACATACAGGTTTATCGGAGTCGCCACGGTCATTTCCGACGCAGCCCCGCTCTGTCCACGGGTCTTTATCCTGAGTGTCACACCACCCAAGGCGTCATCGCCATCAGCCAAATCTTTTGAACACGATACGAACATTGCCAATACAAGCAGAAAGGCAAAAGAAAAAAGCATTTTATCCTTCATAGAATTAATATTTTATGGGTTTGCGCTAAATTCATCCCGAATCGGTATAATGCCGTTTGGGGGTTAAGTTCCAACAAAAGTAATATTTTTCTACAAAAGCGACAAGAAACACTTCAATTTATTTCAACAAGAAACACCTCCATTTATTTCAAATTATCCATCGAATTTCTTAAAGTCCCTATTTTTCCCAATTTTTCTGTACAAAAACCTTTGCCAATTTTGCAACATTAGTTAACGATAAAAGAAAACCAATTAACACTTACAAACAATTTCAATTTGTTTTCATAATGCAATAAGTGTTTAAATATGCAAACAACAAATAAGAAAAAAGATATAATAAACCCATCCAGATCTCTCGAAAAGGATGGGCTGAAAATATCAACTAAGATTTTTGTCAAAGCGAATAATGCATCCGGTGCAATCATCAGGCCTCCAACTGACCGATGATTTCAGTCACCGATTTGCATCCATGCTTGTAAAGCCATTCATTGATGCCGTTCTTCACCTTCACC
>OJMO01001240.1_pt1 | contig 16210 bp, 14 predicted proteins | sample 1597241 | NCBI WGS metagenome assembly OJMO01 (sample SAMEA2452129, study PRJEB22498) | human gut metagenome | biome: human feces; feature: human gut; material: feces | place: Australia | collected 2012 | reverse complement strand
AAACGGCGTCGGGCGAAGAATTGCACACGTCGGCAATCTCATTCTGACTTTCACTCGCACTTCGACGCAGTTCGGCAATTTTGGCGCACATACTTTGCATGTCGAAACGACCGCCGAACACCTGTCCGTCGGCAGGCATGTCCAGCAGTTTTTCCAGCGTAACGCCACACACGTCGGCAATGTCACCCAGTTGCGAAACATCCGGCGCGGTTTTGCCGCGTTCCCACTTGGACACCGTTTGCGGATGTACGCCCAGTTTGTCGGCGAAATCCGTCTGCGTAAGTCCTGCCGCCTTGCGAACGCTTTTTACTTGTTCACTCAAGTCAACGTAACTCAATTTTCCCTCTTAAAATCAACGTCATTTGTACCGTCCGCCGCCTGCGGTAATCCCACCGCAAACGGCATCTAACATATTATTCTTAATTATATTGCAAAAACGGCTTAATGTCAACAGACAAAAACGGCAAAAAAAAGGCAAGTCGCATCGGACTTGCCTTTGGGTCTGTATTAAACGGAGTGACTTCCGCTTGCCGTCACTGATATTTTTTGCCTGTACGGCGGCCGATTAAGCTCCAAACGGCACTCACCCTACGTACACGTTTGCAAACGCTTTTTTGTCAGCCGTTGGACGACATTTCTTCCAGTTGGCGTTGCGTAATACTTTCGTTGTGCTCGATGGGTTCCCACTTGACCTTTTTGAACAGCGCAGCCACACTTGCAGGCATGGAAATGAGCATTGTAAACAGCGGCAAAGCAAACATAGACATAATCTTTTGCTTGGTTGTAGCCCTGATACGTTTCCAGTTGACAAGGCACGCAAACACGCTGTCCACAAACAATCCCATGTAGGTGGTAAACAGAGCAATAAGCAGCGGCGCCATGAAGTAAACAGCGTTGGCGATTACCTGACCGTTCAACGCTTCAAGCACGCGCGCAAGAGTGTTGACTATGCACGATGCCACGAAGGAAAACGAGTAATACGCACCGACAGGGAAGAAACGAGAGAAATAGTACTCGTAGTAGGTGAAGTCATGCGTTTTGAAGAAGGTTCCGAGAAGCGACCTGTGGAACAGCGAAAAGCCCATCAGACCGCCCTTGCACCACCTCAAGCGTTGTTTGTACGCCTGTTTGAACTTGGTAGGTTGTTCGTCGAAAAATTCCGCGTCCTCGCAGTAGCCTATTTTGACGCCCTTAAGGGTGCTTGATGCGGAAAACTCAAGGTCTTCCGTAATCATTGTGTACGGCCAGCCCGTCTTGAAGGACATCACTTCCTTGCTGAAGTAGAACCCCGTGCCTGACACGTGCGTACTGAGCCCCAGCGCCGCCTTGGGCTTGTGGAAAAACTGACACTCGCGCACGAAACTGAGCGACGCCCCTGCGCTGACCCAGTTGGTACCGTAGTTTTTGGAATTGCGGAAACTTGTGCACACCTGAATGCCGCTGTCGAGAGCTTTGTTCATCTCGGCAATGTAATTGGGGGCAAGCAGGTTGTCGGCGTCAAACACCATTATCGCGTCGGGTTCGTATGCGGGGAAGTCGTTTGCGATGTTGTCGAACATCAGTCTTAGCGCGTAACCCTTACCGATTGCCGACTGGTCGTGACGTTCGTACACTATGCAACGCTTTTCACGGGCGATTGCCGCCGTTCTGTCGGTCGGGTCGCAGTTGTCGGCGCACACGAATATGCGGATTTTTTCCTGCGGGTAATTGTTGTTTTGTATGCTGTCGATAAGGTTGCCTATTACCTTTTCCTCGTTACGTCCGCAAATAAGAATGGCAAACGTATGGTATTTTTTCGCTTCGGGATACTTTTTCCTACGGGCAAAGGTACCCACCGCGATAAACAAAATCTGGTACAGGTACAACAGCATAAATATTATGCCCACTATATTTAATATAATCTGTGCAATTTTCATATGTTAATTGCTCTCCGAAAATATTCTTCGTCTGTTCAAAACTATGCCGCAAAACGGTTTCATGCGACAAGTGGCTTACATTATACAAAAAAATTTTTCTTTTGTCAATAGAAAGAATTACACCTGTTTCGTTTTTTTATTGAGCCTCCGACGTAAAAAGATTGTGCGAGAGAACGGAACAAACGCCGAAAGACGGGCGACCGTTTTATACACGCCGATGCAAAACGCAATTCTGAAACAGACAAAAGAGAGTCCGACCGAAGCCGGGCTCCCTCTTTTCTTTTGTCTGGTTTTGCCTGATTCTGCAAATTACTTCTTCCCGGTAAACAACTCTTTGATTTTTGCTCCGAGAGTTTTGAAGAAGTTGCCGATTGCGGTAAAGCCTTTCTTCAATGCCACGCCCAATTCCTCAAACGTCTTTTTCTTGACGGCAAACCACAGAACGGCAAATCCGCCGATTCCTGCGACCGCTACCGAACCGATTACGATACCTGCAATTTGTCCGCCCGAAAGTCCGTCCTTTTTAGCAGGCGGGGTGATTTCGCCACCACCCGAAGGCATATCGTCATATACAGCCGTAAGGGTTGTTTCGCCGTTTACGGTAAAGGTATAACTCTTGTTTGTGCTGACAATTTCTCCGTTTTCGTCTTGCCAACCTTTGAACTCTTTACCTTCTTTATCTTCTGCCGTTACGGTTACGCTGTCGCCTTGTTTATACGTTCCTGCGCCCGTTCCGCCGCTAACTTTGATTTCAACAGACGGAGCAGCGTCAATATCTCTGAAATGCGCTTGGATTGTGATTTCGCATGCAGGCATTACAAAGGTTGTTTTAGGACTTGTCGCGCTTTCAAACTCAATGTTTACGCCAGCCGTTTCGCAAGTCCATTTGTCAAATACTTTGCCCGGCTTAGCAGGGTTTGCCGTTATGGCAACGGTTTCACCGGCTTTTGCAACTTCTTTGTCTTTCGTGCCGTCCACCATTTCTATTGCAAACTTTTCAATCGCCCGATAGGTTGCCTTAAATGTTACGTTTCCGGCAGGCATTGGGAACTTGATTTCCGTTTTGGTCAAGTCCATACCCGTGGTGTCAAGTCCCGTAACTTCCCACTTGTCAAAATACTCATCGTCATCGGGCTCATTTGCCGTTACGGTAACTTCCTGTTGATATTTTGCCGTTGCCGCGCTCGCCGTTCCGTTTGTGACGGTTACTCTGTATTCAGTATCTTCAATATCTTCAAACACGGCGACCAATCTGACGTCGCAGTCGGGCATTTCAAACGTGATTGTTTCTTTCTTTTCGTCCGGAATGATAATGTTAAAAAACACCCATTTACTCAACGCCTTGCCCGCAGGCTTGGTAACTGTTATAGTAACAATGTCGTCTGTTCTGTGTTTTGTGACTTTTTCGCCCGCGCCGTCTTCCACGGTAACGGTGTATAATCTAACCTGTACCGCAAACGTTGCGCTCGCCTTGTAATTGTCGGTTTCCTTAATACGAACAAAATATGTACCCTCGGTAAACCCGGTGGTTTCACCGTCCGAGCAGTCCTTCGGATTTGTAAACAACGAATCGACGTCATACTCCATATCCTTGGTCGTGCCGGTTATTTTGCCGTCACTTCCGCCAACGGTTGTCGGCGCATAGCCTTTCAGTATAGGAGCCGCCGGTCCGCCTGCTTTTGCAATTACAAATTCTTTGGTGAAACTGCCCTCGTACGCGCCCTTACCCGTGACGGTAACGATGTAAGTGCCCGCGCCAACGGGTTTGCCGTTAATATCGAGCTTGCCGGTCGAGCCCGCTTTTACCGCATAACTTACTTCGAAATCGGTGCCCCTGACAAGCGTTCCGCCAAAGGTCGGCTCTTGCGCCGCGTCGTTGAACACTTTTTCAAGGTCGGTAACGGGCACAAGCTCGTCGGTTATTGCCACCGTGGTCGGTTTTGTAATTTCATATTCTCTCGAATAAAACCAATCCCACGAATAATCGTCTCCGATCCAAATACTTTCTCCCTTTTCCGTCCAATTTTCCCCATTTACCGTAAGCGTTACGCCGTTTTTATCAAGCACATGTGTCGTGTTGTCGGTACGAATCTGAACTTCGTATCTATACTTTCCTTCCACGAATGTATCGTCTTCGCTCCATATCCATTCGCTTCCGTCATACTTTTTCCACCGATGCGTGCCTAAATTCACCGGTAAGCCTTCCGTTATATCTAAAGTCGGCCGTACAACGCTTTTCATATAGCCCACAACGTCATCAATATTTGAAGTCGCGGTAATCGTGCTGACTACGATGCGCGTGTCTGTCTCTTCCGCGCGCGCTGTGTCCACGGGGCTTGCAAATACAATGCCGAACATAAGTGAAATGCACATCGTAAGACCGAGTATAAGTGCTAATATCTTTGATTTATTCGCCTTGTTGTGTGTCATAATCGTATCTCCTTTTAATTTTTGTGGGGGATATGTTCCGTGTCGCTTACGCGCCTTAAAGCCTTTGTAATAACGTTGTATTTTTGCTCCTTACAAAAGCAAAAGCGCACCGCCCCATAGGTTTAGCCTATGCAGCAGTGCGTTAAAATTTTATTATATTCGCCCCAAAGGGCAGACTTGCGGCTTGCTTACTTGCCAATGATTGTCGCAGGCTTGTCATACCTTGTCAACTCCTTTTGCCTGTGTCTTGCATTTTTTTTGCAGGTTATTCGGTGTTAATAGCTTAGCGCACCTTAATATGATGCGTTTTGTCTTTTATATCCTACCATAAGTTTCTCAAAAAATCAAGCCTGATTTCCTCACCATTACGTGTATTTACGAAATTTGAAAATGATTCATACCAAATTTATTACCTTCTGTCGTGGGTATTGCAAGCCGCCGCGAATCGACAAAGCCGAACGCCGAGTTGAAAAAGGCACCGAAAAAAACACGGCAAATTATGAAACAGACATTATAATAGCCGGGAGTATCGAAACTCTCGGCTATTTTTTTGTGTTTGGCATAAACAATCAGTTATTTGAAAGATCTTCGCCGTTTGTTTCTATTACTTTTTTGTACCAGTAAGCACTCTTTTTGGGGATACGCTCCAACGTTTTATAATCCACATAAACAAGCCCGAACCGTTTCGAATAGCCACATGCCCATTCAAAATTATCGGTAAACGACCAATAGAAATAACCTTTTACGGGATATTTTTCCGCCATTTTTTTCACTCGTTCGATATGGCGTTTCATATAATCGATACGCATATCGTCGGGTATATCTCCTTCGAGCGTTTTCCATTCCGAAAGCGCAACCCCGTTTTCGGATAAAATAATCGGCATTTTGTACCTGTTATAGTAATATTCAATTAAATAATCGATCGCTTCCGGCGTGACTGCCCAGTTCGTTGCGGTAAAATCGTCCGTCGGCAAAGCGGATTTTCTTTTTATTCCGTTTGCGGTTTTTTCGATATAAAAACCTCTGTAGAAATTGGCGCTGAAGAAATCGAGATCGCTCTTTATTACCTTCATATCTTCTACCGACGGATTATAGTCGTATTCCTTAAACCATTCTTTATAGTCGTCGGTAAACTCGCCTTTTATGAGTGCGTCGGTAAAATAGCATCCGTCCCAAAAATCTCCGCTCGGCAAAAAGTTGTATTTTAACGCAAGTTCTTTATCTTCTTCTTTAGTCGGCATTATAGGCGTAAAACACGGAGCGACACCTATATTAAGTTTGTGTTTTGCTGCTTTCCGCATTACCTTTTCCGCTTTGCCCATACACAAAAGCAAATTGTGGGCAACGGTAAAAGTTTCCTTTCTTGAAAGTTGTAAAAACGGCGCGTGCGTCCCCGAAAAATGCCCTTCTTCGACTATACACTGCGGCTCGTTCATAATAATATAATTACTGACTTTCGCCCCGAAAATTTCAACGACCTTTTCGGCGTAATTCGCAAACCAACCGCTTATTTCGGGATTGAGATAGCCGCCTTTTTCGTAAAGTTTACGCGGTAAATCCCAATGAAAAAGCGTAACCCATGGCGTTATATGCGCATTTATAAGTTCATCGACCAGGTTTTTGTAGATTTCTACCCCCTGCGGATTTATATCTCCTGTGCCGTCCGGGAAAATTCTTGGCCAACTAACGGAAAAACGGTAATTTTTAATACCGAGGTCCTTTAAAAGCGCAACGTCCTCTTTGTATCTGTGATAATGGTCGCAAGCAATTTTTCCGTTCATATCTCCGAGGGTTTTTCCTTTTGTAAACTTACTATCCCAGACGCTTTCGCCTCTGCCGCCTTCGTTTTCGGCACCCTCGATCTGATAAGCGGAACAAGAAACGCCCCAAATAAAATTTTTATCTAAACTCATACTTTCTCCATTTATAAAAAATTGCGGTCAAGTTGTTAATTTACAACGCCAAACGACACTCTATTTTTCGCTTGCTATGATACCGAATGAAATCAGATTTATCAAGCAAAATTACACATTAAATTGCTTATCGACATTAGGAAGAAATTGTAGGTATATCAATGTCCACATATTTCATTGCCTTTCGTTGTTGCTGTTGTACAACTCTACCATTCAAAAATAATCGTCCTTATATATTCCACATAGACATATTCCGCATAGTTGATTTTAATCGGCTTTTTACATTATTTCTATAATATTTTATTCATTTGAGTTTTATGATGATAGTCAAATCATCGGTAATCAATGCTTTATCAATCAACACCGAACGTCCTTCGGCGGATACATCGAACGCCTTGCCGCTGATTTCGGCAATTTCGATCTGCGCACCGTAACCGACGTATTTTATCGTTAAATTGTGACCGTTAAACGGCGTGGTTATTTCCGCATTCGCATATTCTTTCGGCACGCATGGGGTTATGACGATATTATCCAACGCAAAGTTAAGACCGAAAACCCACGAATAGACTGCACGCTCTATCATTGCCACGCTACCCGTTAAAAACGAAAAACCCGATCTGCCGTAAAACGATGGTACCAGATGATAACAGTTTGTAATTGCATACGGTGCGGAACAAGTTTTTTCAGGCGAGTGTTTGTCTGCATAAAGCGGTAAAGCATAACCTAATACGTCGGATATTTCTTCATATCTTCCCGCCTTTGCAAGCGCTCTTATTAAAAAGCACTGCGAGCCGTGATTGTATACGCTTCCATTTTCGGCAAAGTACGGCTGGAAGTCGCCCGTGCCCATTTTTCCTATTCCGTCTATAAACTTTCCGCCGAGCGGCTTTGAGAACAGCTTGTATCCGTCAGAAGTTTTCAACTTTGCGATTTCATTAAAGATTTCGTTTTCTTTACCGCTTGCCACTCCGCTTATAACCGCATAAGCATTAGTCGGAACATATACCCTTTCTTCGCCGTCCTCATCTTTTTCGGAGAACAGCCATGTATCGTTATCGGTATATACGGCATTATAAAATCTACCGTTAAATGCGGCTTTGTTTATGGCGTTTTTCAACCTATAGCCGGCTTTTTCGTATTTTTCTACTTCGTTTACCTGTCCGACTTTATTTAATATTTCAACCAAATATTTAAGACACATTACGAGTTGGCAAGACACCATTACGCTTTCGCCTCTGCCCTTTTTGCCTGCTCCGCTCAGACAGTCGAGCCAATCGCCGCCGCGCATTTTTACAAGACCATGCACACCCAAAGCGTCATCCGATAAAAGATAGTCCATACCTTTTTTAAGGTGCGTTAAGCCGCTTTCCTGCGTTTCGCAATCGTAATAACCATACTTGTTTTCTAAAATGGAATAATCGCCCGTGTATGCAAGATAGTCGTAAACGTATTCGGTAAAGAAACATGCCGAATCTACAAACTCTCTCAAATCGAATTTCGTGCCGGTGCCGAACGGAACCTGACGAGGATACCAACCATCGCTACGCTGCTTAGAGAAAATATTTTCGATTACGCCTTTGCACATTTGTTTATCATAACAAAGCATGCCCTCAAAATCGTTCGCCGCGTCTCTTACGCCGCGCATTCCCGTAGGCCAGCCGCGATCGAGCGAAGACACCCAGTACATTTCGAGCGGCAAAAATCCGTTTACGAAACTATCAAAATCGGGATCGCCCGTCTTAACCGTTCTCACCGAGAATAATTCAGCGTGTTTTTCAGCCAGCTTTTCTTCTTCGGCTTTTTGAACCGTTGAATCGAAGTATTTTACAGAGTTTTTTATATTTTCTACTATTTTTTTTTCGTCATCGGTTACGGCAAATACCTGCGTGAACGAATAACTTTCGCCACCTTTAAGATTGACCGTTGCAAGAGTTGAAACGCATTGTTTAAACGCATAAAGCGTATCTTCGGTTACTCCGCCGATTTTATCCGGTATAACGCTGAAATTTTTGGTTAAGGCAGTAAGACGTTCAAGACTTAATTCTCTGTTATTAGTTTCATCGTTTGAAACAATCGTCAGATATCTTCTTTCTTCCTTTTTGCCTGCAACGCTGTATTTCGTGGTTAAAAATGCATTTTTATCTTTTAAATATTCCGTTCTCGTGTACCATTCCGGCTTATCCCACGGAGCCATTAAAAGTTCATTAAGGTACGGAAAAGCACACTTTAAAATTGAATATTCTTTTACTTGTTCTCCGAGGTTTTTAACCGTAACATTCATTACAAACCGTTTATTTTTTTCGGTTACGAATAGTTCGGTTACCACTTCGGTTTTACCAAAAGTCAGCCTATAGATCGACTTTTCGGGCAAAAAGTCAATCGTCAACTTATCAGCGCGGAGCACGTCAAAATTGTTGAATACGCTTTCTCCGTCCGAAAAATATGCTTTAACCGGCGAGCCGACTTCACGTTCTTCACGTTTGAAAACAGCTTCGCCTACAGGCGGATTTATCTGCGCCGTTATTATTCCGTACTGGTCGACTTTAACTAATGTTTCATCGTTTTTATAGATGTACTCATAATTGCCCGCTTCGGGTAACTTTTCTATTCTGTAACCGCCCGGTTTTTTGCTGAATTTTCCGTAATTTTCGCCCATAAATATTTACCGTTTATCAAAAATCTTTCGTATGCGTATTCATCGCGACTTGCTTTAAATCTGCTACGCGTTTAATGTTATACTATATTTTTCGCTATGTCAACAAAAACGACTTAGTCGCACTTTTTACTCATGCTGTTAATAAGTTTAAATCGAAAACATCCATATTCATAAACACGCTTTTGGTATTGCGTTTTTCTAGTTTGCTGTTTTCAATATTCCAGTATGATACCTGAGAGTTTTCGTCTTGGAAATTTCGCAAAATAAATTGAGGGATATAGTGATGTCTTTTAGATTCTTGTTTCATAAATAACTCCTGAGAAAAATTAAGACCACATTGATTAATGTAGCCTTAAATTTTGGTCTTCCCGCCGGGAGTCGAACCCGAAATTGCGCCTTAGGAAGATATATCTGCCCCTGATGTAGGGTTTGCAAAATACCTAAAATGCATATTTTGCGTCATTTTCGCCGTTTGCCCGCCGTATTTTGCATAATTTTTACGTCTTTTAACAACTTTTATAGCGTTCAAAAACCCAAGGCAACCAAAAAGGTCACCAAATTTGGTGACCTAGTTTTTTATGATAATCCGAAGTATTCGTGAGGATAGCGCATTTTTTGAATAGCGTTATAGAAGTAATCAGCGTAATTCCAGTCAGCCTCGTCAATGTTTTCTTTTAAGAAATGAACACAATAATCGTCGAAGAATTTCACCAACTTATCCAAAAGCGTGTCAATGTAGTTTTCTTCAAGAATAATCCAGTCGCCAGCAAACATGCCGTTTTCGTATTCCTGCTTTGCTGTACCGTTTTCTACGCAACAAACATTCTTGGGATAAAATCTTTTCAGTTTATTATAAGCCTCAACGGTATTGTGCTTTAAGAAATTGTTGATTTTATGCAACAAGTTATACGCATTATACTTTTTCAACTGGCTGATTTTTTTGCCCGTTTTGTCCTTTTGTAAGCCGTCGGAAAACTTTCGAAACGAATCGAAATTGTAGTCATTTCCTTTATAACCAAGTTCACACATCACGATAAGTGTATAGCGGTCAATTTCAGTTGCCAGTTTTGAAATAAAAGAACAATACAACGATTGAATAACGGTATTGTATTTTTTATAACGACGCACCATTGCAAACATAGCGTCTTCTTCGACTGAATCAATATCCTCAGATGAAGAAATCATAGATAATCCGTTAAGTCTTGCGCTTTCACGAACTTGGTCAGGTGTGCGTATAAATTCAAAAATAGGTTTGTATTCTTGAAACCAGTCACCTTTAAACTCATAAATCAAGTCCCTAAACATATTGACTTTGTAGTCATACTTTGCTTTTTTCGCTGGAATAAAACAACCTTCGTTGACGTCTTCCCATTCCTTAGGGATAAATTCAGTAATACCTATTTCGTTGCAAACTTTCTTATAGCGAGCAATGTCAATATGTAATTCACCGTCAATTTCGTGCAGTCCCCAGCAAGCAGGGGCTTTTTGTTCGGGATTATACCACGCTTGTTCTTTTGAAAACTTTGAGTAGTCAAATTGTTTTGTTTGTTTCATGATTTTTACTCCTTGTTATTATAATCCTTTATAAAAGAGTAAAACCTTGTTAGATAGCCTAACATTAATATTATAACACTCCCTAGCAAAAAAATCAACCATAAACAAAAGCGTGATAAAATTAAAATTGTTCACATTTTAGCAATTTAAGCCACAAACAATAAAAAAATTGCTCATATATTAGCACTTTTTAATTTCACATATTTGGCACGCTTTCGCTGGGCTTTTGAAAACCTTTACGGTATACTTTACTGTACGACAATATATGGAGGCAAAAATGGCAAGCATATACGGATTTACATTAAAGAAAAGAAAGATATTTTAAGGGCTCGACCGGCAAGGAAACCAATACAATTTTTATTATAATGGTAAAAAGTAGCTTGGTATAACGATAGATGAAGTGGTAGGACGTTCGATATCGCCTACTATGACAACGCTTACGCTCCTATCCTAGACGAAACGATAAAACGCTACATTAAGGAGCGAGCGATAATCATGGAATACGACGAACTTGATGGTAACAAAGATTTATTTATGGCAGAACCCCTACAACTGATAAATGATAAAAAGAAATATAGTATATTACTCAGTTACAAAAATGAATTTGTTGATGAATAAACCAAGTAAGCCCTTTTTGCATAAAACGGCTGGATTAAAGGGTCGTGCCTATTCGAACGGCAGTTAGACTGCGAAAATATGCGTGACCTCGTACGCAAACAAAACGAGAAAAAACTATTAAAATTTATTAACGGAGACATTTAACGTGGTAGAACTTAAAAACTAGCAAGAAAAAAGAATGAAAAATATTATAGGAATTTATGCTCAAGAAAGCGGTAACGACGGCTGGGTACTCAGCACCAAGAAATTGCAAGTTATCTACAACGACGGATTGCCCAAAACCGAACGAATCGATATTATTACTACCTATATTTTACGTTTGAATTAGAAGAATTTCTGACCCGTCGTTGCTATATTAAGCACGAGTACGAGCAAGAACCTGACGGTGCGTACGTACACTACTTCGCCCTGATGGAATGCGATGAAATCAAGAAAATGGAAGACGAGAGTGGTAGGGTCTAATTGCGTTCCCTGGGGGGGGGATGTCAAATCTCTACGATTTTTAACTCATAAGCGGGGCGGCAATCATACGTGAGTTTTCGCATAATCAAAAATCAAAGCGCAAAATCAAAAAATATTTTCAAAACTCGTTCGAAGTGGCGAAAAGGCGATTTTAGTGACAAATCTTTAAAAAATGCTAAAAATACGCCACTTCGTTCGATTTTGATTTTTGATTTTAATTCAAACGAAAATCAAAATTTATTCAAAAAATTCAAAGAAACTAAGATACGAAGAACAACGCAACAATGCAACGAAGATACGAAGATTCACGGAAAAGGAGAAAAATATGAGCAAGAAGGAGTATTAGATGACAATTCCCAGAATGAGAACGATAACCGAAACTATAGCCGAAATTAAGGCGATAGACCCTATGACGGCGGTAACCCCTAACTGTGTTCGCAGCCTTTGCAAAAGCGGTAAAATACGTTGCGTATTTACGGGGAAGAAACTTTTAGTGGATTTAGACGATTTATTTAAATATTTTAGCGGTTTACACGACTAAATCGCTAGACTTTTCTAAAAATTTACAGCTTTCTTTTGTTAAGGGGGTTGCTATGCCCCTTAATAAAACGCCATAGGAGGTAATTTAATGGCAAGTATAAGCAAACGCCTCGGGAAAAGCGGTATGACCTATCGGATACAGGTCAAAATTTAGGATAGAGGTAGCGGAGAAATTAAAGTCCACTCCACCACTTGGAAACCGCCCGTAGGGCTTACACCCAAGCAAATGGAACGAGAAGTCGTGATATTTGCAAGCGAGTACGAGAACGCGATTAAGGCCCTAGAAACGGCGTCAGGAGAACCAACGCAATCGGCTGAAACCACTTTCTCGAACTACGCGCTCTGGTGGCTAAAAAAGCGAAAAAACGAAGTCGCAGCAAGTTACTTCGTCAACTGTGAAAGCGCCATAGAACTGACCAACAAGCATATCGGCGGTTATAAACTAAAAGAACTTACACCGAATATCATACAGCAATACTACAATAAACTCGACCGTATGAAAAAGATCGTTACGGTCGTTACGGCAAAACCAACCTTGCGTGAGAAAATGAACCAAACGGGTATCGGTTATATGAAACTACGATACGAAAAGAATTTCAGCAGTTGCTCCCTATCCAACGCGTTGGCAGGTAAGCAAATCAGTTACGAGTATGCCAAACGGCTAGCCGAAACGCTGGGCGAGAAAGCGGAAAACTTATTCAACGTCACGCATACGACGCAAAAGTACGCTTACGAAATGATAAGCAAGATTAAGCGCACCATACGAGCGGTTCTCGCCACGGCGAAAAAGCAACGTCTGATAGCAGACAACTACGCTAGCGCCGACTACATAACCTTCCACAAGCGACCGCCACGCGATATTGACCATATGGATGACGAAGACGCTAAAAAGTTCTACAAGGTGGCGGACGAGTTCCCAGACATTCGATACAAGACGGCTATGCTTACCCTTCTTCTAACGGGTATGCGCCGTGGCGAACTGTGTGGACTGGAATGGTCGGATAACGACTTAGAAAACGGCACGATAACCATAGCAAGGTCGCTCACCGCCGTTCGCAAGGTTGGGTTGGTGTTGAAAGAACCGAAAACGGAAAGCAGTAAGCGCGTAATTGCCATATCTGACAAACTGATAACGGTGCTGAGCGAATACAAGGCTTGGTACAAAGAATACCGAGAGATGCACGGCGATAAGTGGGAAAACAGCAATCGACTGTTTATCGGTGAATATGGCGAAAACATTTACCCCGGCACGATAAATATGTGGATGAAAAAGATTTGTCGCTCGGCAGGTCTTGAAGAACGCACCGTTCACAGCCTTAGACATACGAATATCACGATGCAAATCGCCGCAGGCGTGCCTATCGTAACGGTGGCAGGCAGAGCAGGTCACGCAAGGACAAGTACCACGACTGATATATACAGCCACTTCCTAAAAACCGCCGACCGCTCCGCCGCCCAAAAGATAGAAGAAATATTTGAGTAGACGAAAAACTGATGAATAAACAAAACGCCTCGGTTTTTTACTGTTATTTTTCAAAGAATTCCTTTGACATATCAAAGGAATTACTTGCAATTTTTTCTCTTTTTTGCTACAATACTATCAGTACTGTATGAGGTGTAAATATGACAGTCAGTTACGATAAACTTTGGAAATTACTCATAGATAAAAAGTTGACTAAGACGGCTCTATGCAACTTAACGGATATGTCTTCTTCCACTATGGCAAAAATGAGCAAAAACGAAACCGTCTCAATGGACGTAATGCTCCGTATTTGCAAGGTATTACAATGCAATATCGGCGATATAATGGACGCAGAAAAGGAAGAAATTTAAACTGTATGTCCAATATCAAAGTCGCAAGCCTTTTCTCGGGCATTGGTGGAATTGATTTAGGCTTTTTGCAAGCAGGATTTGACATCGTTTTTGCCAATGAAATTGATAAATATGCTTGCAAAACATATAAGAAAAACTTTCCTAACCATAACCTATTGGAAAAAGATATTAAAAAAGTTGATCCTAACGATATTCCTGATTTTGACGTTTTGGTTGCCGGTTTTCCTTGCCAAGCATTCTCCATTGCAGGCAAACAACGTGGTTTTGAAGATAAGCGAGGTTCTTTGTTTTTTGAAATTGAACGTATAGTAGAAAAAAAGAAACCTAAAGTTATTTTTCTTGAAAACGTGAAAAATCTTCAAGAACATGATGACGGCAAAACCTTTAATAAAATATTTGCTTCCCTCGCTCAATTTGGATATTCGGTCAGATACAAAATTCTTTGTCCAACCGAATATGCGAATATTCCCCAAAAGCGAGAGCGTATTTTTATTGTGGCTTTTCTAAATGAGAACTTGGGAGAACTTTTCAAATTTCCAGAGCCACAAGAGTTAAACGTTAAACTGACTGATATAATTGATTTTTCTATTAAGCACGATGCAATCTATTATATTGATAAGAAAAGTGAAGACTATTTTCTTTTAAAATCAAAAATGGAAGATAAAAGTCAAATGTACCAATTACACTTCGGACAAGTGCGCACAGGTAAAGACGGAATTTGCAGAACGCTAACCGCTAGTATGGGTGGGTTAAAATTACACAAACCCATTATTTACGATAAATTCGGTATACGCTACCTTACGCCACAGGAGTGCCTATTACTTCAGGGATTCCCGACAACCTTTTCTTTTGCAAGTGGAACAACATTAGATAAAGCATACTCTGAAGCGGGTAATACTGTATGCGTACCACTTGTTAAAAGGATTGCAATTAAAATTAAAGAAACTCTTAATAAAGGAGAAAACATATGAATAAAGAATTAATGATGAAAACAATTTTTGAAAAATTGCAAAAAGGAATCCCTCCCGTTTGGGACGGAAAGGCATCAATTGAATACATGAAAGAGAATGGTTGCCACCATTGGAAACAAATGGAGTGGCCTGGTTTTTATTTTCAGTTTATGTGCGAAAAAACTTTAGGTAAAGACAATTTTATGGAATGCCCAGGCAAAAAATATGGCAAAGTAGAATTTGATGGTTTTAGAGATATAAATTGGGATTTTAAAGCACACAGCATTGACCCTGTCAAAAATGATGGCGGTAAGATTCCAACAAATGGCTATGACGAAACTATGCGCGCAATTGACGAATATGGACAAGTTTGCTTTATCATTGCTAGCGGAGTTAGTATTTATGACACTGACGGTTCTTTTAAGAAGTGGCATGACGAATTAAAAGGTGGAATCAGTAAATACGAAAAAGAACGCGTTGAACGTAAAGCACCATCAAGACGCAGAAAAACTTCTTTTTCTTTTGACGAACTTATTTTTGCTTGGGTAAATGCCGAAACAATTCAATATTGCGGCACATTTCAATCAGCGTTTAGAAATTCTAATGGCGCGGCTAGAAATGCCAAGGTTATGATAGATGTAAATAATCCTAACCTTGAAATTTATAAATTTAAAACAAATAAATAGTACTGGACTTGTAAAGATATTTACGCTATTTTGGTAGCGGAGGTAATAATGACCAAATTTAAATTTATAGATCTATTTTCAGGAATAGGAGGATTTCACCAAGCGTTAAGCAATTTAGGTGGAGAATGCGTATTTGCATCAGAAATAGACAAATATGCGATTGAGACATATAAGTTAAATTATAACATAGATTCCGGAATAAACATCCGTGACGTCGCTGCTGAGATGATTCCAAAACACGATGTCCTTTGTGCAGGCTTCCCTTGTCAAGCATTTTCGAAAGCAGGCCATCAAAAGGGATTTGAGGATAGAAAGGAAAAGTAATATGTGGAGAATTACTGTCTATAAAATACACGATATTGCAAGATATGTAAAGCGACATTTTTTCATCTTTCCATGAAGAAATGTCATATTTGACAGTTGCATTTGCAGCAGTCTCATGGTAAAATTTATGTTATTGTAAAGCAGGCAATACGGAAAGGAGAACGCCCATGGACGCAAAAAAGCTGGCAGCGCTGGCCGCGGCGGTCACAGCTTCCTCACGGGTGAGGGGTGTGGCGCTGGCATCGCCATACATAAAGTAGGTGCCGGAGGGAACATTGGTGGCGCCGCCGGTGCCATAGGCGAACTTAAAGCTGGTGGTGTACTGGCT
>OJMO01001237.1_pt1 | contig 16247 bp, 9 predicted proteins | sample 1597241 | NCBI WGS metagenome assembly OJMO01 (sample SAMEA2452129, study PRJEB22498) | human gut metagenome | biome: human feces; feature: human gut; material: feces | place: Australia | collected 2012 | reverse complement strand
GTTCTTGTAACCAAATTAAATAAAGAAGCAGGAGAGATTACCGGTGGTATGGGAACTCTGATCAAGAAATAGTAGTTTTTTGCAGGAGGCACAAAATGAATCGAATTAAGAGTTTTACAATCAATCACAATCTTTTGATGCCGGGATTTTATATTTCCCGTGAAGATGGGGATGTGATTACCTATGATCTGCGTACGCGCAAGCCGAACGCAGGAGATTATATGGACAATGCAACCATGCATTCCCTGGAGCATATGTTTGCTACCTATATTCGCAATTCCGAGATGGGAAATGAAGTTGTCTATTTTGGACCGATGGGATGTCAGACCGGATTTTATCTGCTGGTTCGTAACAGCAGAAGTCCCAAAGAAGTGTTTGCCATGACAAAAGAGGTTTTGAGACAGATTTATGATCATAAAGGAGAGGTATTCGGTAAGTCTGCAATTGAGTGTGGACATTATGAAAATTTATCTCTCGCAGCGGCAAAGGCAGAAGCGGCAACCTATCTTGCTGTGCTGGAAGAACAGACAAATATGGATTTTACATATCCGGAATAAAACAGATTGCAGGAGGAAAAGATACATGAGAATCGGAGTAATTGGTGCGATGCAGATTGAGGTGGATAACCTGAAAGCATCCATGAGTGATATCAGCACGAAAGAATACAGTGGTGTCACCTATGTGTGTGGAACCATTGGGGACAAAGAAGTGGTTGCAGCAGTGTGTGGAATCGGCAAGGTGTTTGCCGCAATCTGTGCGGAGGCAATGATTCTGGAGTTTCATGTGGATTATGTGATCAATATCGGTGTGGGTGGTACGCTTTGCAAAGAACTTGGCGTAATGGATGTTGCTGTGGCAGATAAGGTAGTGCAGCACGATATGAATACGACACCTCTGGGAGATCCAGTTGGACTTCTTTCCGGTATCAACGAAGTGTATCTGCCGACAGACGAAAAAATGTGCAGACTGCTGGGCAGCTGCCTGGCAGAAAAAGGAATTCACTATCATGTCGGAACGATTGCCACAGGGGATCTGTTTGTCAGCACACCGGAGCAGAAGACAAAGATTCATGAGCGGTTTGATGCGATTGCCTGTGAGATGGAAGGCGGATCTATCGGACATGTCTGTTATGTAAATAAAGTTCCGTTTGCAATTTTACGTTCCATTTCGGATGGAGAGGGTGCTTCTATGGATTATGCAACATTTGCAGAGAAAGCAGCACTGCAGTCAATTCTTGTGGTGATTGATTTCATTCAGAGAGCGGATGAGCTGCAGGCATAAATTGCGTCTAAATTTTTGGAATGGTACATATACTCTACAAAGACATTTGATGGAGTTATTATGTTCAAAAAAATACATCGTGAATTAAAAAAAGAGTCATGCAGGAAGATCGGAAACGGTTTTCTTGTCATGGCTCTTATTTGCTGTCTGATGTTTGTCTCGTATCAGGCGACATCTGCAGTGATTACAAGTGCTAAGGTCGGGGATCGTGAACTTCCGATTTACTGTGTAGACACAACAGAAAAGAAAGTAGCACTCAGCTTCGATGCTGCATGGGGAGCAGAAGATTTTCCGCGTATCATGGATGTTTTGGATAAACATAAAGTAAAGGTGACATTTTTTATGACCGGAGGCTGGGTAGAAGATAACCCGGATTGTGTGAAAGAGCTGGTAAAAAGAGGGCATGATCTGGGAAACCACAGTGAGCATCATTATGACATGACGACAATTTCCCAGGAGGAAAAAGACAGTGAATTAAAAACTGTGCATGATAAGGTAAAAAAACTGACCGGTTATGAGATGTATCTGTTTCGGCCGCCTTATGGGGCTTACGACAATGATGTGATCAAGACGGCGTACGCCATGCATTATTATCCGATTCAGTGGTCAGTGGATAGTCTGGATTGGAAGAATTATGGTGTGGATTCTATTATCACGACGGTTTGCAACCATAAAGCACTTGCACCGGGAGCCATTATCCTCTGTCACAATGGAGCAAAGTATACAGCGGATGCATTGGATGCCATGCTGACCAATTTAGAGGAACAGGGTTACAAGATTGTGCCCATCTCGAAGCTGATCATGAAGAAAAATTATCATATGGATGCGACAGGAAAACAGATTGCGGATGATGCTAGAAAGCAAAAGACGACGGAGGCGGTAATACATTGAGTTGTGTATTTCCCGGATTTTTGGTTATTGAAACCAACAGATATACGGATTTCCCTTTTCGAAACATTTCTGTTCTACATAAAAACCTGCTGAAAGAACCAGACGGGACATATAAAGGATAAAGGTCGAAAAATATCCCAGTGAATAAGGAAAGTGGGACATATAGACAGGAGAGTGACAAAAATGTCCTGCTGTGGCAGCGGTATGGGACATATAGACAAAACGATAACAAAAAAGTCCTTCTGAAACAGTCAAATGGGACATATAGACGTAAAGGTGGTAAAAATGTCCTATTATGACATTTACATGGGACATAACAAATATTTTTTTGGTATATGTCCGGACAGACGAGAAAATGGGGACATAATATAAAAATTTTCCTCTATATGTCCTGTTTTTTCATGAAACTCATATTCCAGAAGCCAGAGAAGGGATTATGGGCAGAAAATATCAGAGAATGTAACGATACATAATATTTGCTTCTGGATGAAAAAGAATTTCGTATTGACATATCTTTTCTGGGGGGGGTAGAATCAATATGTAAAAAATATTATTTAAAATAAGGAGGAAATGATTATGAACAAGCTGAAAAAAGCAGTGGTAATGGTTTTAGCATTGGCAATGGTTTTAACATGTGCCATGGTAACACCGGTGCAGGCTGCGGGAAAACTGAACAAGAAATCGGTTTCTATTTATGAAACAGAGACGGTTTCACTGACTGTGAAAGGAGTAAAATCCGTAACTTGGAAAACTTCCAATAAGAAGACTGCCACCGTTGATAAAAAGGGGCTGGTAAAGGGTGTAAAGAAAGGCACCTGTACTGTTACTGCAACGGATACAAAGACAAAAACTGCATATTCATGTAAAGTTACCGTAAAAGCAGCAAACTCACTTGGAATTGCAGCAAAGGATATTAGTGTATTCACTGGTGGAGAAACTATTTCTTATCCGGGAGAGGAAATCAAGGGCGCAACTTATGTACTGGATGGAAAGAAACTCGGGAAAAAGGATTACAGTACATGGACAGATAAGGATGGAGAGCGTGTAGTTTCTTATGTTACACTTACAAAGAAACTTACAGATGGAAAACATACCTTTGCTATCCAGAAAAAAGGTTATAAGACAGTAACAAAATCCTTCAAATTTACAGCATTAAAGGTTGATGGAATGTTTCCGGACGGAGAAGAGCCTTGGGTATCTGACGGAACCCTGTACGTTATCTGTACACCAAAGCTGGATGGAAAAGATTTTGTGATTAAAGTAGATGGTACAGAAGTAAAACCTAAGGATGCTTTTTTAAATGGAGATGGTGTATTTGTTATCTGGGTGGATGCTACAGGACTTTCCGCAGGAGAGCATAAGGTGAGCGTTACCGCAGAAGGAATTCCGGATGGAGAAGCTTCATTTACAGTAAAATAATATATCTGAATTTCAAAGGATATGAATCATTGTCAGGAGGATGACTATGAAACAAATGAAAAAACTGCTTGCATTTGTACTGGCATTTGCGATGATCATCACGATCTATCAGCCATCAGCGGCATATGCAGCAACCAAAAAAATAAGATTAAATGCAAAGACAATGACACTTCAGGTGGGACAGAAAAAGACCCTGAAAGTAAAGAATGCAGGGAAAAAGGCCAAATTGAAGTGGTCCAGCAATAAGAAATCCATTGCAACCGTTTCCAAAAAGGGAGTGGTAAAGGCAGTAAAAGCCGGAAATGCTGTCGTTACCTGTAAGGTAACAACAAAAAATGGCAAGACAACCAAACTCACTTGCAAGGTTGCGGTTAAGAAAACAGCAAAAGTTACCAGCTTGACCGTTGGTTCTCAGAGCGAACTGGAAAAGGCTCTGAAAAACAAAAATGTTACAAAGATCACAGTTGCGACACAGGGAGCTGTTACATTTACGGTACCGCAGGGCAATTACAGTAAGGTGGATCTGGTAATCAATGCACCGAATGCGGATGTTGTGAACAATGGAAAATTCAAGTCTATTGATATTCAGGCAATCAAGCCGAATACCTACCGCGAGAATGCAAAAGGAAATGTTATTACGGTCAGTGCAACCGGTGATGCACGTGTGATTGTTGAAACCGGTGCTACCGTTGCAAAAATTATGGTTTCCGGGTCAAAGGGAAATGTAAAACTGGTGGTAGATGGAACCCTTTCCGGCATTACGATTGATGCTCCGGTGAATGTGACTGTAGAAGGAAAGACAACCGCAGCAGTACCTGTTACCGTAAATGAAAAAGCGGCAGGTGCAAATGTAACTTCCAGTACACCGGTAGAGGTAAAGGCAGCAGCGCCGATCGCACTGAACCTGACCAAAGGTGCAGAGGGAAGTAAGGTAGAGACCACATCTGATAAAGCAGAAGTAACCGTAAAGAATGAGACAACACAGGCAGTAACGGTTACGACTCCGGCAGGAAGCAAGGACGTGGCAAAGGATACCACTTCAAAAGTAGATAATGCAGGAAAAGTTACGGATGTAGCAGACAATACAGATGCCAATAATGGTGGTGGGGCAACAGGGGGAAGTTCATCTTCCGGGGGAAGTGTAACTCCGACTCCTTCTGTTGGAAAAATGGATAAGGCACAGAATGTTGTAAAAAATATTGAAAAGAATGAATTGTCTGCATCTATATCAGCATTACAGAACCCAATGATTTGTCAGAAAGTTTTGTTTGATGAAATTCAGAAAAAATTTAATGAAGATGAGGAACTTAAAGATATAGACTTTGAAGTTTCTTATAATGAGACAATAGAGAAAAATGATCCAAAATTGATTGCATCTATGCGGGTTACAATTTATGGAGAGAATGATGAAAGTTATGAGATATACGGTAATGTGACTTTTATATGTACAGAATCTGAAATTCAGGTATCTGCGCCTGAAATCAAACATAAATTGAAACATTCTCTGGTGGTAGCAGTTGAGCCAACTTATGAATATGCTTGTGTTACTAGCGGCACAGCAATTTCCGCTATAACAGAGAATCAGTGGGTACAAGGAAATGAGTCGGATGATTTTGGATGCTGTGAAATGTCCGGTCTTAAAGAAGATACAGAGTATGTTGTATATAAGAGAATTATTGGTGTAGATGAGTATTACGGAAGTACAACAGCTACAACAGGTGGGGAAGAAACTATTTGTCTTGCGGAGGCTGATGAGAACGCAAAGAATGTTAATGTTGGAAATGTTAAGGCAGGTGATCGAATTTCTATTCCGTTGAAAGGATTGAAGGTTGCATGTTATGGAAAGCCGAAGGATGGTTTTAAACATGGAGACTTTGATTTTCGGTGTGATGATGAAATGAACAAGTTGCTTTGGGATGGCTATTGGTCGCTGAATTCTTATGATAAAGATAACAACTTGCTTGTTACATTTACTGTTCCTGAACAACTGGAATCAGGAAAGGTATATACAGTTAAAATATGTTATAATTTTGAGTGTAGTAAGGAATCAGATAATCCTGATGAGTGGGGAGATCTTATTACAAAAAGTGATGATTTGATATATACGGTTACGTTTACTGTAGAATAATTGAATAGGTGCTTAGTGAAAACTGTCCATCCATAACCGATGGGCAGTTTTTTTACTTGCAGAAAAATTTATTATTTTTTGAAGGGGATCTCAAAAGTATAGGGGGTTTCCTGAAATTTTTTAGGGGCAATGTAATAGAGAAAAAATGGATTTATAAAAATTTAATTTGCTATCAGAATCAATATCTTTTACAATAAAATCACATACGTTCTTTTGGGGAGATTTTTTGACGGGGATTTTTATGTAAGAGGAGGTTTTATTTGAACACAGAGATAAAGAATGCCATACAGGCAGCTGATAGCGAGGCACAGTATGATGAAAGCGCAAAGCGTCTGTTAGCACAAAAGTATGTATTGGCTCACATTTTAGTTAGAACAGTGGAAGAATTTCAAGGGATGGAAATCGAAAAAGTAGTTTCCCTGATAGAAGGAGATCCATATATCAGCAAAGTACCGGTTGCGTCCGGACTGACCAATAAGGACAGGAATGTGGAGGGAAAAAGGATTGTAGGACTAAATACAGAAGCCGGAGAAAAAAATGAAGGACTGGTTCGTTTTGACATTATTTTTTATGTGCGAATGAGAAACGGGTTGGCACAGATGATTATCAATGTGGAAGCCCAAAAAGATGAACCCGGTTCCTATCAGATTTTAAACCGCGCTATTTTTTATGTAAGCAGACTGATTTCTTCACAGAAGGAACGGGATTTTGTAAAATCAAATTATAATGATATAAAGACAGTCTATAGTATATGGGTTTGCATGAATATGCCGGAAAACAGTATGTGTCATATTTATTTAACAAAAGAAGATTTACTCGGAAAGCATAATTGGAAAGGAAATTTGAATCTGGTAAATATTGTGATGATCGGCTTGACGAATGCGCTTCCACAGCGTCATAATGAATATGGGCTGCATAGACTGTTATGTGCCATGTTTTCTAATGAATTATCACAACAGCAAAAAATGAAAATTATGGAACAGGAATATCATATTCCAATGGAAGAAAATTTTAAGGAGGAAGTGAGTATTATGTGTAATTTGAGTCAGGGCATTAAAGAAGCCGGAATTGCCGAGGGGCGAGAAGCCGGAATTGCCGAGGGGCGAGAAGCTGGAATTGCCGAGGGCAAGCAAAGAGAAATTGAAAAAGTAATTTTAAATATGCATAAGAAAGGGTACTCGTTAGAACAGATTATGGATGCAACAGAATTGGAAGCAGCTGAATTAGAAACCATAATTGAAAAATTAAAATAAAGCATCGCAAAGACATTGGTAAAAGTGTTTACGGTAGTTGAAAGAATTATAAGCAAATACCTTATAAAAAAACGCATAAAACAGAATAAAGAATAAAAATGCAGGTATAATTGCATAAAATATCAAAAAAGGCGCAGTGATTTACAACATTGCACCTTTTTTGTTTTGTGCAAAATCTCTTTCATGCAACGGAAATGTATGTGAAAAGTGTATAAAATGCATAAGAAAAACTTGGAATTTCCGTCAATTGAATAAACGGTTGCGCAAGTGGTATAGTGGACATATCAATAAAACAAACGGTTGCGCAACACGATAGGTCTGGTGATAAGGGAGAGGATATCAGAACTATCGTGTTTGTGTCCAAAGAGGGAGGATCGTGTATGAAAGAGAAAAAACATTGGAACAGGAGAGTGCTCAGTTTTCTTCTGACACTTGCTATGGTGATTACACAGCTTGGGGTGTGGAATGCCGGAAAGGAGAGCGTACAGGCGGCAGATAGTTCTGTTATTTATTCAGATGATATGGAAAATGATGCTGATGTAGACTGGGATGTTGTGTGGAAAATATCAGAAGGTGTTACAGTGGAAAGAAGTGCAGATCAGTGGGCTTCGAACAATAAAACCAAGTGGTGGGTGTTTAAATCACCTGTAGAAAACCAGGTGACAATTACCAGAAAAGTACCGGTTACTTCTGGAATCTATACAGTGTCTATGGAAACAGCAGGGGGGAATATTTCTGGAAATATACAGATTGGAGAGGAAAAAAATACACAGTCGAAAGAAATTGTTTATGGTGTATGGGATGATTTTAAAACAACAACTGATACGATAAACATAGAAAATGATTCCGAATTAACGATACAAATCGAAGTAGATATGCAGGCAGAAGGTTGGTTTGATTTAGATAATTTTGAAGTGGTTAAGACTTCAGAGGAGAATAGTGAAGATGATAGCAGTGATAATTCCACTGAATACAATCTGCAGATCACAGCAGATAACACTACAGTAGAAGCAGGTGATACAGTTAGTCTGACAGCCGTACTGAAAAAGGGACAGACCGAAATCACCGATTTAGAAGCAGCAGGGCTGCATCTGTACTGGTGGAATAATACAACAAACAGTTCCGGTGAATTTATAAATTATGATGAAAGTAATGGTTATTCACTCACCTTGCAGACAACTTTAGGAACGCTTGGAACCAACGAAATTCAGGCAAAACTTCAGGACGCAGAGTGGAAGGATATTGTGATAAAGAAAATAGAAATTACAGTGAACGAGGCATCCAACAGTGTAAAAGATGCACCGATCGATGTAACAAAAGTAAACAATTTGTCTTCTGATTTTATCATGGGAATGGATATCTCCTCCATGATTTCTGAATTACAGAGTGGTGTGGTATACCGTGACTATGACGGAAACGAACTGAAAACACTTGATGATATCTGCAGGTTTATCAAAGAGCAGGGCATCAATCACATTCGTGTCCGTGTATGGAATAACCCGTATGATGCCAATGGCAACGGCTATGGCGGAGGAAACAATGATGTGGCAAAAGCAAAGGAATTTGCAGATGCATGCCGCAATGCCGGATTGAAAATGTTAGTTGACTTCCACTGCTCCGATCTGTGGACAGATCCAAGCAAGCAGCAGGAACCGAAAGCATGGAAAGGTTACACCCTTGAACAGAAAAAAGAGGCATTAAATACTTATATCACAGAATCCTTAAATACCATTGATCCGTCAAAAGATGTTGTGGATATGGTGCAGGTTGGAAATGAGACAACGGGTGGATTTATCGGTGAGACAAATGTCAGCAATATGTGTGTATTATTTTCAGCTGGCGCAGCCGGTGTAAAAACGTACAATCCGGATGTCAAAGTCGTCATCCATGTGGAAAGCCCACATAAAGGAACCATGGTAACATGGGCAGGAAATCTGCAGGACAACAATGTTGATTATGATATTCTTGCCACCAGTTATTATCCATACTGGCACGGAACATTAGATAACTTAAAACAGCAGTTTGAAACAGTAAAGAATACATATCATAAAGATGTGATGGTAGCGGAAACCAGTTATGCTTATACGTTAGAAGACAGTGACGGACATGACAATACAGTGCGTGTTGGAAATAATGATAACGGAGCTGACACAACGGAGCCATTTACCGAGCAGGGACAGGCAACTGCAATCCGCAATCTGATTAATACGGTAAATGAAGCTGGCGGACTGGGTGTATATTACTGGGAGCCGGCATGGCTGACCGTCGGAAATACCCAGGGACTTACCGGAGATGCATACAATGCACAGGTAAAGGAAAATCAGGAAAAGTGGGAAAAATACGGAAGCGGATGGGCTTCAAGTTATGCCAACGAATATGATTCGAAAGATGCAGGCAAATGGTATGGCGGTTCTGCAGTTGACAATGAAGCCATGTTTTATCCGGATGGCACTGCAACTCCTGCACTTCATGTATGGAATTATGTAAAAACGGGTGCTGTTTCGAATCTGGTAAGTGTAGAAGGATTTGATTCTGCACTGACACAGACGATTACTGCAGGCAGCAATTTTACACTCCCGGATTCCGTGGAAGTTACTTATTCCGATAGCAAAACACCGGTAGCAGAGGCGGTTACCTGGGATGAAGCATCTGTAAAAAAGGCGGATCTGTCAAAGCCCGGAACTTATCAGATTTCCGGTACAGTTTCTTTGAGCAAAGAAATTACAAGAGGTGCTTATAAAGGAAAAACCAGTGTAGATGTTACACTTACTTTACAGGTAAAATATGCAAATCTGATTACAAATAAAGAAGCGGTTGAATTTGACAGTGGAGAATACTTTACCGTAGACGGAACCACGTTCAAGGGAATTCCTTCCGCAGAGAATGCAAAGAGCGGAAAAAACAGTATGGGCTGGTACGGAGCATCCGCAGCAAATGGTTCTGTTACATATAAGGAAGCAATTACGCTGGAAAAAGGAACCTATACATTGGAAGCATATGCCCAGGGGGCACAGTCAGATGTAACCATGCAGATATTAAACGCAGAAGATGATAGTGTACTATTTACCGGCGAAACTACAGCAATGACTGCATGGGGAGACTGGCATACACCGAAGGTAACTTTTACACTGGATAAAACAAAGAGCGTAAAACTTCGTGTATGTGTAGAACATGAGGATGGCGGATGGGGTGCAGTGGATGTGCTGTATCTGCATAAGGATGCATCATCTTCGGAAGGAAAGGATGATACAAATACTTCCGGCAGCTCATCCTCCGATAGCTCATCCTCCGGCAGCGCTGCAACCGTCACTCCATCTGATGATACAAAGAAGGATGACAAGCCAGAGCAGACAACCGAATCAAAGAACGTAACGGCAACGACTGCTTCTGGGGAGAAAGCAGAAGTAACGGTTACCGTGACAAAAGATACGGCTGGAAAAGTAACGGAAGCAAGTGCAGAAGTGACAGGTACCAAGGCAGAGATTTCTGCAGATATGGTGAGCAGGATCGTGGAAGCTGCCGGAACAGACCATGTGGCAATTACTGCAAATGTTACCGATAAAGAAGGAAATATCAGATATACAGTAACCGCAGATGCAAAAGACTTAACCGCAGGTAACAAACTGAGTGTCGTTGTTGCGGATAAGAAAACCGGAGCGTATAAGCTGGTAAATGCAAAGACGTATACCGTTGGAAAAGATGGCACATTACATGTGAATCTTGCCGCAGGTTCGGATTATCGGATGCTTTCTGCAGCAGAAATAAAAAATGTGGAAAAAGCGGTTTTAAAAACGGTCGCCGTAAAAAAGACGACAGCTTCCATCAAAGCGGGAAAGAATACAAAGATACAGTTAAGCAGTAAGCTTGATCTGGATAATGTAAAAAAGATTACATATACATCTGGTAAAAAGTCTGTTGCAGCAGTAGATAAAAACGGAAAGATTACAGCAAAGAAGAAGGGAACCGTCACGATCAAAGCAAAAGTAACACTGAAGAACGGAAAGACAAAGACAGTTTCCATGAAAATTAAAGTAAAATAACATTGTGAGGACAGTGGTTCTGTGATAAAATAAAAAAAAGAAATTGTATTCTTTGAGACTTATCCGGGTATCTTAAAGGATAAGACAGGTGAAAAGGATTTGGGGATTAATTACAAAAGGAGATGGAATCATGTCAGCAACGGGGTTATTTATTTTTCTGATTGCGATTATCGGGATTGCGGTACTTGGGGCATTGATCGCAGTGATTGCAGCAGTATCCGGGGCATCTGCAGCTATTTCGGATGAAGAGGATGGACTGGAGGAGAACGCATAAAGCAGTCAGAAAATAACGGACAGAGTACAGGAAAGAAAGACGTTCGGAAACGGATGTCTTTTTTTTGTTTCTAAAAAGAAAATAAAGCTTTCGGAAATCCTCTTGTAAAAAAGAACCGATTATCGGTATAATGAAAAAAAACAGGCGCTGGGAACTGTGTTCCACTTCCAATGCGTCTGCTTTATTCAGCAGAAGAAAAATTTACAGGAGGAAAACATGATTTCAAAGTACAGTGTGAAACGTCCTTATACCGTGCTTGTGGCAGTTGTGCTGGTCATCGTGCTCGGTGCGGTCTCGTTGTCAAAAATGACGACAGATCTGCTTCCGGATATGAGTTTTCAGTATGCGCTGGTTGTCACAACCGATATGGGAGCAAGTCCGGAACAGGTGGAAAGTGATGTGACAGCGCCGATTGAATCAGCGATGGCAACAACGTCCAACATTAAAAATATCAGTTCTGTTTCCTATAACAGTTATTCCGTCGTAACACTGGAATATGAGCAGAATGCAAATATGGATTCGGTGGTGATCGAAATCCAGCAGAGTCTTGACCAGGTATCCGGGCAATGGGATGATTCCATCGGAACACCTATGATTATGAAAGTCAATCCGGACATGATGCCGGTGCTGGCTGCAGCGGTGGATAAGGATGGCATGGATGCGAACGCACTTTCCGGTTATGTGAAGAATGATCTTGCGCCGGCACTTGAAAGTCTGGAAGGAGTGGCTTCTGTCACTACGACCGGGCAGCTGGAAGAAAGCGTAGATGTAACACTCGATCAGGACAAGATAGACGCATTAAATAAAAAGATTCAGAAGAAGATCGATGAACAGTTTGAAAAGTCCCAGAAAAAAATTGATGCGGGGAAAAAGAAAGTAGAGAGTGGAAAGTCTTCCATCAGTCAGGGATCGGAGCAGTTAAACAGCGCGATTAATCAGACGATGAATCAGCAGAAGAAGCTCTACAAGACGGAACAGGATCTGAAAAAACAACTCGCAGAGTTAAAAAAACAGAAAGCTTCTTTGGAACAGATCCAGACAGGCATCCAGACCTTTATGAAGTCGGATGCCTACACCGGAATCGTGACGGTATTAAAAGATAACCCGCAGCTTGCAGAGAGCAGTGAGATGCAGGCACAGATCAAACAGGTTAATACGGTTGTGAAAAAGCAGTTTTCGGCGTTGTCCTCGCTTGGAATCACAGTAAATACCTATGAGGATCTCCCGGCGGCATCCGCAGAAGTGGGAAAACTCCTGACCAAAGTCAATACAGGAATGAAAACCATTGAACGTGCACAGCAGAAGGTAGAGAGCGGAAAAGTCAGCCTGGCCTCGGCTTTGGATACGTTAAATGCCAATGCATCCATGACGGCACTTCAGGTCAGTGCTTCTTCTACCGAACTGGCCAATGCAGCCTCCTCCTTGGAGAGCGCACAGAGTAAACTGGATGAAGCCAAAGATACGGCATATGATTCCGCAGATCTGAATAAAGTGCTGAGCAAAGATACCATCACAAGCCTGCTTGCCGCGCAGAATTTTGATATGCCGGCTGGATATGCCATGGACGGGGATACCCAGTATCTGATCCGCGTGGGAGATGCCGTGCAGGATGTCGATGAATTAAAAGACCTGCCGCTTGTGGATATGGGAATTGATGGAATTGATACAATCCGCCTTTCGGATGTGGCAGAAATCAAAGTGACGGATAATTCCGACGAGACGTATGCGGTGATTAATGGCAATCCGGGCATTATGCTTTCGATGGAAAAACAGACCGGATATTCTACCGGAGAAGTTACGAATCGTATTCTGGATAAATTCAAAGCGTTAGAAAAAGAAGATTCCAAGCTCCACCTGAATGTATTGATGAATCAGGGCGTATACATTGACATGATTGTAAACTCTGTAATGCAGAATATGATCTGGGGGGCAATCCTTGCTATTTTGGTATTGCTGCTGTTCCTGAAAGATATCAAACCGACAATCGTGATTGCATGTTCCATACCGCTTTCCGTTGTCGCTGCAATCGTGCTGATGTACTTTACCGGAATTACCTTAAATATTATTTCCATGTCCGGACTGATGCTTGGTATTGGTATGCTTGTGGACAACTCAATTGTTGTCATCGAAAATATTTATCGTCTGCGCGCAGAAGGCTATTCCATCCGGAAAGCAGCGGTAGAAGGATCAAAACAGGTGACGGGTGCGATCATTGCGTCAACGCTTACCACGATCAGCGTCTATGCGCCGATTATTTTTACAGAGGGAATTACCCGGCAGCTGTTTGTGGATCTTGCCCTGACGATTGCATATACCCTGGTAGCGAGTCTGGTCGTGGCATTGACGTTTGTCCCGGCGATGGCTTCTGTTACACTCAGAAAAACAAAAGATATCCGTCATCCGTGGTTCGATGCCGCCCGGGAATGGTATGGCAGAGTGCTGGAGTGGTGTCTGCGTTTCAAACCACTGGTACTGATTATTGCGGTGGTTCTTCTGATCGCAAGTGCAGCACTGTCACTTTCAAAAGGCTTAAACTTTATGGATATGGATATGGAGACAAATCAGCTTTCCGTCACGATTTCTGCAAAAGAGGGTGAGAAACTGACCTTTGAGGAATTAACACAGGCATCGGATGATGTGATTCAGAGAATCTCAAAAATCAAAGGAATCAAGACGGTCGGAGCGATGGCTGGTGGAGATTCCACGATGAATCTGATGGGTGGAGGAAATGACAGCGTCAGCATGTATATCCTGCTGGATGAGGACTCCAAAGTCAAAGCATCGGATGTGGAAGAAAAAATTGTCAGCAGGACGAAAGATCTGGACTGCAAAGTAGAAACCAACAGTTCTTCCATGGATTACAGCAGTTATTTCGGCAGCGGTCTTTCCGTCAGAATTAAAGGAAATGATATTGATACGCTGCAGAAGCTTGCCAAAGAAGTGGCAGATGTGATGAAGCAGACAAAGGGAACCGTGGATGTGGACGATGGTCTGGAAGATATGGAACCACAGCTTACCATTTCCGTGGATAAAGAAAAAGCTGCGGAATACGGATACACGGTTGCACAGGTATATCAGCTTGTCAGTGCGAAGATGGCAGACAGCAAGAGCGCAACCACGATTTCCACAGACATCAAAGATTATAAAGTCTATGTGCAGACACAGGAACAGACGGATACGAAACTGGACGATATCAGACAGATGACATTTACCCACACAGACAAAGACGGAAAAGAAAAAGAGATTCCTCTTACGAAAATCTGTGAGATGAAAGATACGACAACACTCAGCACCATGAAACGGGATGCACAGACACGTTATATTACGGTATCCTGTGGTGTGGATGAAGATCACAATGTCACACTGCTTGGCAATAAAATTCAAAAGAGTATGGATAAGCTGAATGTGCCGGAAGGCTATCATATCGAAATGACCGGAGAGGACGAGACAATCAGTGATTCCATGAGCCAGCTGGTTCTGATGATGATACTGGCAGTTATCTTTATTTATCTGATCATGGTGGTACAGTTCCAGTCACTGGTTTCTCCGTTTATCATTATGTTCTCGATTCCGCTTGCCTTCACCGGAGGATTTATTGCTCTGCTTCTGACAGGGCAGGAAGTCAATGTCCTTGCAATGCTTGGATTTATCATGCTGGCAGGTCTTATTGTAAACAACGGTATTGTACTGATTGATTATATCAATCAGGCAAGAAAAGCGGGTGTTTCTAAGCATGAGGCGATTATTTCATCCGGAAAGACCCGTGTTCGTCCGATTCTGATGACGGTACTGACCACAGTTCTTGCAATGCTGACTACGGCTCTTGGAATCGGTGACGGTTCCGACATGATGCGTCCGATGGCAATCACACTGATTGGAGGACTGGTTTATGGTACCGTTCTGACGCTGATTGTCATTCCATGTATCTACGATATGTTCCATCGGGAAAAGAACATGGTAGAAGAGGAATTATAGTGAATTTCACAGAAATCTTCTTGACAAAAAAGAGAGCCGCAAGTAAGATTAAATTATGTATAAAAAAGTGATGATGGAGAGGAGTACACATGGAATTCCTGAAAGAGAAGGATATTCATTGAAGTGGAGCATTGGCAGAGTTTTCGTGCAGAATGTTCCTGCAATGGCTGTAAGATATCCACAGGATGCAGTGTGGAAGGTAGCTCCGGAACTGGAATGTTGAATGTGGTATATTGCCCTGTAGGCATTCCCGGATCGTCCCCGTTAAAGGACATGATGAGTATTACAAAGGTGGTACCGCGAGAGTTTTCGCCCTTTGTGCAGAAAAAGAAAAGGCTTTCTGTACAGAGGGCGTTTCATTTATATTAAGGAGGAACACATGAGCAAAGAATTAAGTAAAACATACGATCCGAAAGATATAGAGGATCGTCTCTATAAGAAGTGGGAGGACAATGGGTATTTTCATGCAGAAGTAGACCGCAGCAAGAAACCGTTTACCATTGTGATGCCACCGCCAAATATTACCGGTCAGCTTCACATGGGACATGCACTGGATAATACCATGCAGGATATCCTGATCCGCTACAAGAGAATGCAGGGATACAATGCACTGTGGCAGCCGGGTACGGATCACGCATCCATCGCTACAGAGGTAAAGGTGATTCAGAGTTTAAAAGAGCAGGGCATCAATAAGGCGGACCTGACCCGTGAAGAGTTCCTGGATAAGTGCTGGGAGTGGAGAAAAGAATACGGCGGACGTATTGTAAAGCAGCTGCGCAAACTTGGTTCTTCCGCAGACTGGCAGCGTGAGCGCTTTACGATGGATGAAGGATGTTCCCATGCGGTACAGGAAGTATTCACCAAGTTATATAAGAAGGGCTGGATTTATAAAGGTTCCCGTATTGTCAATTGGTGTCCGGTATGTAAGACTTCCATTTCCGATGCGGAAGTTGAGCATGAAGAGCAGGATGGATTTTTCTGGCATA
>OJMO01001235.1_pt1 | contig 16271 bp, 14 predicted proteins | sample 1597241 | NCBI WGS metagenome assembly OJMO01 (sample SAMEA2452129, study PRJEB22498) | human gut metagenome | biome: human feces; feature: human gut; material: feces | place: Australia | collected 2012 | reverse complement strand
GGCGTCACGTGGTCGAGCAACAGCAAAAACATGATGCCCAGCCAAAAGCCGACCGCTGCCGGGACGAACGACCATTTGCCCATGTCGGCGGATTGGTTTATTGCAGGAATCAGCAGGCTCCACACCGAGGCGGCTACCATTACGCCTGCGGCAAAGCCGGTAAGCGCGCGCTGAACCGTGTCGCTGAGGGTTTTGCGCATAAAAAACACGCATGCCGCGCCGAGGGTCGTGCCTAAAAAGGGGATAAGTATACCGATGAAAGTTTCCATTTGAGTACCTCTTTTGCTTGTGTGCGGTGGTGGTCGGGACTAGGGTTTGGGCAGCCGCTTGTGCGGTTGTTTGCAGCTACGTACAGTAATCGTTTGTAACGGTTTTGCAATGCGGCGTTGCCCATATAATATAGTATTATACAACTTTGTTTTGTGTTCGGCAAGCGACGGCGACACGTAACGCTGAACAGGCATCGATTTGTAAGGAAGCGGAAAAGTCGAAGAATTTTTTTGTAAAACAGAACTTTTATTTTTAATATTCATATAGGGTTAATTTCGCCATCACAAGCCGAGGCTTGACCACTATTAGTTTACAGCAAAAAATAGTTTATGGATGTAACTCTAATCGTGCACGCTCGGGTGCCAAAAACGCTTCGTGCCTTGGGAATTGGATTTTTTCGAATATTTCGGGTGATAGCGAGTGAAAGTGTACCCACGTGGTGGGGCTTGTACGGTCACTGCCGCTTACCCTACTTACGGCTTCGCCGCGAGAAAGGACATTGCCAAGGTTGTTGGTGATGGCTAAATTAAACCTATCGTATTTTTTTTACAAAATCACGCGAAAATATTTACAAAAGGTGAAATTTGTGTTAAACTAACTAAGCAAAACGAGCGGAATACGTGTTGCGATGGTAATTTTAACCTGCAACTGCGAATTTTGCACAACAAAAGATGACGGACGATTAACTCAGCTGGGAGAGTGTCTCCTTGACGTGGAGGAAGTCACAGGTTCGAGTCCTGTATCGTCCACCATTCCGGGAACATAGTCGAACCTTTTACGGTTTGGCTATGTTTTTTTGTAAGAACGACGGCTGGCGCTGTCGTTCTTTTTATATACATAAAAATTATAAAAAGGATATCTAAAAGTTTCTGGTGAGGGTATTGAAATTGGTTGAGGCTTGTGTTATAAGTTTTTCAAGGAAAGTGTTATTGCTAATGAAAAGTATAAAAATTATTTGTAATAGCTTCTAAAATAGTTGACTAATTAAAATATTATTCATTGGTTAGAATTGTATTCTAAATTTGCTTCATTAGACAATACTGAAAGTTTAATTAAACTATCAAAAGAAAATAGCGACTTACAAATAGCGGATGTAAAGGTAAAAGATCCAAACAATCCAGCAAAACTTATAGAATCGAAACTTATTAAATTTACAATTATTTAAGCGTATTTTTCGTTTCAAACAATGATGGATATGGTTTAAAAAGGAGAAAATTTATGAGTATTATGCGCCCCATAGAATTACCCGATGAAGTTCGCAAAGAGCCTTTTAGATTATCTGAAATGCTGTTTTTTGATGCTGCAAAAAATATGGATAATGACTGGGTTGTGTTATATGGGGTTTCTTGGTATGTGAAAATAAGAAACAATAGTTGGAGTGAGGGCGAAGCTGATTTTGTAGTCGTTTCACCCCAAACAGGTGTTGTTGTAATTGAGGTTAAAGGCGGACAAATTGGTAGAGATGAGGATGGATGGTATAGTGTAGATAGAAACTCAGAAGTTCATAGAATTAAAGATCCATCCAATCAAGCTGCAAATTGTAAACATAAAATTTTACAATTTATAAAGACGAATAAGTTTTTTAAAGATAGATTTATCTCTGCGAGACATATGGTTTGCTTTCCTAATGCATCAGAGAAAGATTATAGAAACTTGATGGAATTGCCTCGGGAGATGATTATATTTTCCGAAGATTTTCCCCGTTTGGAAAAGCAAATACTAAATTTTGCCAAAAGGGATTTGTATGACCAAAACACATTGCCATTAACTAGGATAGAATGTCAAAAAATAGTAGAAATTCTCAAACCCAATTTTAATATTCCTAATAGATGGTTCGTTCAATGTAAAAGACAAGATGCAATTATTGAACAACTTACCGAAGAGCAAAATAATATTTGGGAGATGTTTGATTCAAATAAAAGGATTTCAATAAATGGACCAGCGGGTAGTGGTAAGACATTATTGGCCATAAAATTAGCGAGAAAGATACTTGAAGAAGGAGGAACTGTATTGGCGCTAGTGCCTAGCGTTAACTTAAAGACATATTACGAAGAATTTCTAAGCGGACATCAAAAATTTTATTGTTATACATCTCCTCAGTTTTATTCAAGCGAAATGAGTCCTCCTTTGATACAATTCTTCCCTAATTTGCTTGTGGTTGATGAAGCACAAGATTTGTCGTATGAGGATTGGTTGTGTTTGTATGATAGGTTAAACGTCGAAAAAATTGATAGGGTTCTTTGTGTTTTTGATGCGAATCAACGACTAAAAAAAGGTAGTATTGGTTGCCCGTTAGAGAGTTTAAGTGAGATGAATTTATCGAAGATAATTCGTAACACAAAGCAAATTGCAAACTTTTCATCTATGTTTTATACAAGTGATAGAGATTGTAAATGTGTAGGACCAGATGGAACAAAAATTCAGTATACTATCACAGATTACGCTAATTTGGGAAATGAAGTTTGCAAAGCCATAACTCATTATGTAAATGATGAAGGTTTTGATTTTGCCGATATTGTTGTCCTTTGGGGCACACAGGCAGGTAGAACTCTAAAAATTAAGAAAAATCCAATGGGAATATCGTTTAGGAAATTAAAATCATTTACTGGTGTAGTTTACAAACAACCTATCATTGCAACAGAAAGCGTATATGGATTTAGAGGATTAGAAAGTAAAATTATCATATTGTGCGATATAGAAAAAATGTCTGTTGAAATTTTAGATAATATCTGTTATGTCGGTGCTTCTAGAGCAAGGAATATTCTTCACATTTTTGCCTCTAGTGAGACTATAAATTTGCTATCTAATGGACAGAAGCATACTCTTGGACAATGTAATGGGCAGGATGATATAACAGTTTATACCAGCGAAAAGACTACTACGACATTAGGAGAAATTTGCAGGACTTCATTTGATAAATTGCGAAAAGAAATAAAAGAATAAATTTAATTTGCGAATTATATTGAGAATAGTTTTAAATAGATAAACAGACATTTCTATTAAAAAGTATAAAAATGATGGATTTAACGGATGATCAACCAAAAATTAGCCGTCACAAAACAAAAGCCCAGTAATTTCGCATATCACAACGGATTAATCGGGCTATTGTACATTTATCAGGTTTTTTGTTATTGGCAGAACACCGATACATATTTTTGTCTGATACGATTATGCCTGCGCCAAATTGTCGTGCGGTTGACGTTTAGTATTCTGCCTATTTGAAGCATCGTAAATCCTGCCATAAATATAGACAACGTTTCATATTCCGCGGCGGTAAGGTTCATCTTCGCTATAAGCCCGTCAATGGCTGTATAATTATTTTTCTGCTCGTCATCGAGTATCGTTTCGGGTTCTGTCGTAATTTGTTCGTTAAGGCTAATTGTGTTGAACATAGGGGCAACGTAGTTTTTAGTCAATTATCTGTCGGCAACGCTAAAACACGCTTGTTTAATGGTTATTTTTCTACCCGTTTTAGTGTGGTAGGCATCGTCAAGTCTTTTCCCCATATATTGGCAAAGAAACAACATTGCTTCTTGCACTATTTCGTAGCCGTCGGAATAACGGCTCATATAGTCGCCTGCACGGTTTATATCTCTTAACAGTCCTTTATAAAGATTATGCAAATCTTACCCTATGGACGATTACCGTCTTGATACAGGTTAAAGCGATGACTTCGCCTATCTTCTGTATGTTTTCTGCCGAGATAACTACGTCGTTATCTAAAATACCTTTGTTTACTTCTTTCATTTCTTGGATACCTCCGATTTTTTTCTCGCCTTTCGGCAAAAACGGAAGTAGCACCGGGAAAAGATAGGAGTATTTTTTATTTATTGTCGCTTTCACGGAAGTCAACGAACAGCACAAAATTTGTTGCGTAATTGTAATAAAAAAGGTTAAGCATCAAACCGATACCCAACCTCAAGAAATGAGAAACTCAATATAAATTCTAATTCTAACGCCTTAAAAGTTTTCTGTAACAAATTTTTGCCGTTGACTTGCGCTTTTCCCTGTGCTACAAACGCAGACGAAAGGCGATAAATCGGAGCGTTATATAGTGTCATACAAAGAGTGTCCATAAAATGAAATAGTAACGGCAATTTTCATGTTGTCCTCCTTGTTGAGATTTGTTTTGTTGTTTAATGCCGATTTTCGCATCGATTTACCTCCAAGTGATAGATAAAGTAGAAATACTCTTCACTTAGTCGCCACGAGAATTGGCAGTTTTTGCGTAAATCTCTATTTTTTTTCTTTTAGTTTTTTTGTTTTTTTTACCTTTCGGCTTAACCGCCGTTGCACAGCCGAAAGAAATTTTGTTGTGCTACTACCTGTCAAGGGGACTGACGTCAACGAATATAAAAATATTGTTGGTGTCTATATTTGTCGTGAAATTTTCAGTACGTATTAATTTTTTCACAACTTATACACTTAAAAACAACACAATTTACATGTCAACTTGCAATATTTTGTATATTCGTTGACATCTGCTTTCGGCTGTGCCACCCCAAACCGCCGAAAGGTAAAAAAATAGAATTTAGATAGATTAGCAAAAACAAAAATGAACCCATTCAAGTTATGATTGTCATATATTTGAAAACCATTGACAGCGGCTTACGGCTATTGTATAATGCCAGTGAAATTTGTTTCACGTGCTTGAGAGGTGGAAATGGCTTTCAATCGACCGTCGCGTCCCGAGTTGTACAACGAGGAACGCAAAATGCAGATTTACAACTTCATAACGGACTACATAAACGAGTATGGTGTAAGTCCGTCCATCCCGGAAATGGCTGATGAGTTCCACGTGTCCAAGGCAACCATACACAAGTACTTGGTGCGGTTGCAGGATCAAGGCTACATCGAACGCTTCGGCAAGAACCAGATGACAACCAAGGAAACGTTGTTCAATGTGGCAAATATTCCCATCGTTGGAAGCATTGCTTGTGGCAAGCCGACGTTTGCTTTGGAAGACGTGCAAGGCTACTTGCCAATAAACAAACAAATGCTCGGCGGTGGAGATTTTTTTGCACTCATTGCCGAAGGTAATTCTATGGTAAATGTCGGTGTGTCAGACGGCGACTTGGTTGTTGTCAGAAAGCAAGACTTTGCCGACGAAGGGCAAATTGTAGTTGCGCTCGTCCCCGACGAAAACGGAAGCGGTGAAACGGCAACGTTGAAACGCTACTACATAGACCACGCGCGCAACAAAGTACGTTTGCACCCCGAAAATGACGAGATGACGGACTTTTATGTGAACGATATAAAGATACTCGGCGTTGCAAAGTCCGTGGTGAAACAATTAAATTAAGGTATATACACGTACCCGATAGCGTGTACATATATATGGTTGTCGACGGACATTCTGCGAAAAATGCTGACGACAACACACGTTTGCAAACGAAGTTCAACTGTAGCGACGGACACCCCGACCGCGCAAAGCAGTTGCTCAAATACAAAACGTTTGTGGGCCGGGGAAAAGGAAAAAGTAATTATGAAATACGTAACTTGTCCCGTTTGCGGACGAAGGCTTTGCAAGGGTGAAGCAGGCACGGCTGTGGAAATAGACTGCCCGAAGTGCGGAAAAACGATGTTTGTACGCATAGGCAAGACGGGAACGCTCGTAAGCGAAAACCCCATAACAAAACAAACTCAATGCAACGTTGCGGTGTAAGCGGCAACGTTAAGAAAATATGCAATTAGCTCAAACGAACAACTGAATAATTAGTGGGCAACACTGTGTTAAGATGGCTTGACCGTCCGCCGTGCGGTGTGCTGACGTTTGTAAGAGTTGAACTCGGCTAAGAATCGTGAGGAACTCGGCAAACAGATAAATATCCTTTGAAAGGGATATTCTTTCTGCTTGCCGAGTTTTTTTTTGCCGTGAGTAACCGAATATGCCCGACTACGAGGAATTTATCTTCGCAGTCGGGCTTTTTTTGTTGTCCATGGCGAAGTCGTCCGATTGCGAATTTTACAAAAAAATTCAAAACCGGAGGATTTCAAAATGAAAAAGGTAACTACTATGGCAATTATTGGCGGCAAAGAAAAGCAGATTTACGTTTACGTCGAGGAAGAACTTGCCGATTGGCTGGACACTATTGACGAAGCAACAAGGCGAGATTTTATTGTACAAGAGTGGAAAGTCGCCCTTAGCGAACGGGCGGAAACTCGCAGACATCAGTCTTTGGAAACATTGGTTGAAGCGGGTTGGGATGTCGCGGACAATAGCAAAGATTTAGTTTCAGATATTGTCGGGCAAGATTCTGTCAATGAAGTGCGCGCCGCACTAAAAGCTTTGTCCGAAGACGAACGTGAAATAGTCGTTTGCTTCTATTTCAAAAAGCAGTCATTGACAGACATTTCCAAACATTTTCATGTTTATCCGAGCACAATTATGCGCCGAATCGAGATAATTTTGAAAAAATTGAAACTTTTTTTGAAAAACACGCAAAAATAGGCATTTCTCGTGGCGACTAATTGGAGGGTGTGAACAAATGCCATCCAAACAGATAGAAAAAGAGAAATGAACAAGTGAATCAATGTCTACCGGAATTTGCGGTTGGAGAGGCAAACGTGTATCGCACGAAGTACTTCATTGTAAAGCAATCGGTAAGTGTTAACCGCGATGAGTTTGAAGGCAATTCGGTCATCAGTCATGACACGTACTACATGCGTACAAGGAAGCGCGACTCGAAATACGAACAACTGTTTGGCGCATATTTGTAAAAACAGGCTTGAAAACGTTATTAGTCAATAAACTAAATGCTTTTTTGAAAAAAATTGCAAAAAATCAAATTTTGACGGATTGGATTTGTGTCGTATATAATATTTTTATAGCGATTAGGTGTCAAGGACGATGAAAAAATAGCTTTCATGCAGTATTTTTCGAGAATAAAGCGAGCACTTGCATCGTTTCAATCGGTCAAATGTAGACGGATAAAATTTCGCAAAAGTGTGGTAAAGTTATGTTGATAAAGTTGACAAAAAGGAGGTGAGTAAAATGACAATGGAAACAATCGCACTGCTAATCGGATTGATTGCGTCAATGTCCGGAATATTGTTTGCATTTTTAAGTTTTCGAAGAAATGAACGCGACGATAATCGAATAGCGGGGAAAAGTGAAGGTACGATAGTGTCCGATATTGCGCACATAAAGTCCAGTGTTGATAGAATGGAAAAAAATATCAACAATGTAGATGCGAGATATACAGGTATTACCGAACGGTTGGCTCGCGTCGAAGAAAGCGTAGAAAACATACAGAAACGACTTGAAGAATTTCATGATAAAGGAGGTGTTTAATTATGAATTTTACGAGCGTGCCGATTATTACGGTTTTATGTTATTTGTCGGGAGAACTATATAAGATTTTTTTTAGCAAAAGAAAAGAGTTGTATCGTTTCATCCCGATAATAATGTGTATTTTAGGTGGAATTTTAGGGGTAAGCTGTTTCTACGTTACTCCGGAAATGATTTTTAATGCTGAAAACATTTGGATTGCTCTTGGTATCGGCATTGTAAGCGGTGCATCCGCAACATGTACGAATCAAATTATAAAGCAATTGTTCGGCAATGGTAGTTCGGATAGTACAATGGAGGATAAAAAATGATAGTGTTGCATAATAGTAATTATAATCCTAAAATCGATTTTTTGATATGCAGGAATCTTCTTTGTACGTTACCTCAAAAGTACGACGAACTTTTTCTGAAGGATTGTTTTTTCGGAAAACGGCAACCTGAACGCAAATACGAAAACGATATAGTTGAATTAAAACAATTTTTTGAAAGGCATTATATAAAACAGTTATCTGCTGAAGAAATAGCGCAGTTGTATTATCTTATATCCGGTTGTAGAGTGAGCTTTGCAAGTGAGTTTATATTCGATATAAAAACGATTGATGATGTTCAAAAACTTGTAGACAGAATTGAAAATATTGGTTTGTATGATAAATACACGATTTTCAGACTGCTACTATTAAGAAATACTTCAACTGGCACACCGATTATTCCGTATCGTGGTTTGTGAAAAAGATTGTATGATGGCATCCTTGCCCAAAATTCGAAAGAATCCTCTGTGTTGTGGCAAAAACTTCTTGCCAAACCCAATAAGTATATGATCACTCATTCCATCGAAGAAAACGAAATTGCTTTGGAAAAGGTAAGGTTGTATTCTTCGTTGTTCTTGAAAAATGTCGGTGCTATACAACTGTATGTATTTGGTTCTCTTGCAATCGGAAGCGGAACAGAGTACAGCGATATCGATTTATTGGCTGTATTCCACGATTCGATAAAAACGGCAGAAACAAAGGTGGCTTGCCGAAATTTCTGGAAGGAAAAAATAAGTATTCAGTTTGATATTATCGTATTGTCTCAAAGTGAATTTGAACGCTTTTCTCGACCTGCAATACTCAGAACGCTTAAGAATGTAGGGGTGGATATATGAATGTAATAATAGACACCCAAAACAAAGAATTGATTGTGCGAAAAAGAATGTCTGCCTTTCTGGAAAAGGCTTTAAGATTTTGCGGATATGATTTTCGACACGACGATTTCAAACAAATCGTTTATAGTGAAAAAGAATGTAATACCCCGTTTGAATATTGCTTCAAAAGTATGTATGATGCATACAACTACTTGCTTGCAAATTCAAAAAATCCGTTATCTTCAGAAATTCTGAGAAAATTCTTTTATATTATCAACGGAACAGAGCCTGATGAATATTTTGTCGAGTGTATAAAAAATAAGTTTTTCGGCATGTTGGATAGTCCACCGATAGAAAAAGCTGTGGATTTTCACTTGTATGTATATTCCAAACTTAAAAATAAGGATGAAAGCATTCGTTTGATTGTATCGTTGATGTTTTTTAATTATGTATTGGTAAAATCGGAAATTCCTGTTTTAAGATTTGTTCGCCCTATATTGAAAGAATATGTTGAATGCCGTTCTTCTTATTTTGAGGGTGATCGAGAAAGAATTTTTAAGTTATTTTTGAATCAGATTCGTGAAGCCAAAATTCAGGATAAGACTTATTACAAAAACTTGCGACCGTTAACTGTCGCAGAAATTTGCAATCGGATTTACAGAGATAAGGACACTTTACAAAATATGTACGGAATTGAAAGCATTGCAATTTACGGTTCATTTTCAAAGGGAATACAACGGATTGATTCCGATATCGATTTGCTTGTAGTCTTTTCGCAAGATTTATCTTGTGAAAGCAAACAACGAACTGCAGAAAATGTGGAAAGCCACTATTTTAATGTTTTTAATCGTTATATAGACATAACGGAAGTCAGTGAGTTTGTCAGTGACTGGCTTATTAAAGAAATTACAAATTATAAAAAAATATTCTAAGGAGAAATAAAATGAATAAAGGACTAAAAAGTTATACTAAACAACTTACTAATCAAATCGGAAGCGCGACAGTAAACGTAAATTTGTTTAAGAATGATGCAAATATGCACATTACCATTCCGCTTCTTTCAACTACAGGATTGTCGGCGTTTAGCGCAAGTCTTGTTTACAATCACCAAAGCAAAGGTAATACCGGTATTTTCGGAAAAGGTTTTTATCTTAATTATTATGCGAAAATAGTAACTAACGGTAATTCCGTAACGGTTCAGAATGCAGACGGTTCCACGGACAATTACACAATTGGCGAGTGGAATGCGGAAACTCAGATGAAAGCGGTAAATGCGTCCGGTCATATTGAGTTTGAGGACAGAGATGGAAATAAAAGAATTTATGAATCGACTTCGGGAAATTATCCTAAAAAATTGGTTATGAAATCCGGCGACGAAATTACCGTTAATATCGGACAAACCAGCGGAAGTATTACAAACGGTAAAGGCGACGAAATAAGGTTCGTTTTTGATTCGAAAGGAAAGGTGATTTCTGCAAAGTATCTTTACAACGACAAAGTTCATAATCTTGTTAGTTTCGGGTATGCAAACGACAACCTTTGTACAATTCAATATGAAAATGCCGATGGATCGGTTTGTGGCGGCGTTCTGATAAGTTATCAGTCGACAAGTATTTCCGTCAGTGACAATATGACAGATTACCAGTGTAAGTTTTTGTTTGATAGTTACGGACGCGTTGTTTCTGTAGTTGACGGGTTCGGCACAAGTTTCAAGGCAAAGCATACTACAGTTTTGACGTATGGCACGAATACTACAAAAGTAACGGACTGGACGGGCTCGTACGTCGAATATTATTTCGATAGCGATGGTATTCCTCTTTTTGAAATGAACAGTGACGGGTATGTCGTTGAAACCGATTATGACAGCAAATCGAAAACTCTTATCGCGCAAAGTAACCCGTTTTTGCTTAACGGTCAAAAAAACTATTTTGACGGAATGTCGCCCGACAATTTTGCATTGAGCGACGTCACTAAAACAAAAGTTATGGTGACTGATACAAAGTGGAAAAACATCGTCGGAAGTACGGCTTACAGATTTAAGCATCAAGGCACCGGAAGCGGAAGTATCAGCTTCGAAGTGCCTGTCGATTGCGTAGCGACGGATAGTCTCACTGCAATCATGTGGGTAAAGCAACTGACTAATTTCAGCACCGACAATTATGTGAGAATTGATTTGCAGATTGGGGATCAGGATAGCGACTTTCTCAAAAAACCTGTTGTTGACAGCAATTATGAACTTGTTTTGCTTGGCGCAACATGCAAATGGACGGCACAGAAAGCTCGCATTTTGATTTCTATGAGCGGCAATGTAGAGTTTGTTCTCGGCAGTATTCAAGTCGTTAAGCAAGATTTTGGCGCGTTTTTCCAATATGATGCTCAAACAAACAAAATGACATTGATTTCCAAATGCGGTGAAAACGCCAAGATTTCATATAACAGAGACAATAAACTAAGTCAAATAACATCGTTTGATTCTACAATTCACAACTACGAGTACAACGATAAGGGTTATCCAGTAAAATCCACAAGTGCATACGGCGTTGAAATTGCAAATGAATATGACGCAAAGCACGCAAGTCTTTTGACTAAACAAACGCTCAGCAGTAAGAACAAAAATAAGATAGTCGAAACTAAAAAACAATACACGGCTGATGGTCGCCACGTTATTAAGGAATATGACGAACTCGGCGTTTGCGTGGCTGAAAGTACTTATCTCGATGACAGACTTCAATCTGTAAAAAACGCGACAGGAAGTGTAACAAGTTTTGAATATCAAAACGAGTTGATTTCCAAAATGATTTTGAAAAAAGATTCTCTGGAACTGGCAGCGGCGGTGTATGGCTACAATTACGAACGCCAACTGACAAGCGTCACGCTCAAAAACGGTAGCAAGTATACGTTTGCTTACGATTTCCGCGGAAATATCAGCGAAGTTAAACTTAACGGCGAAGTTGCGTTTGCATATACATACGACGAAAACACCGGAAATCTTGTTAAGCAAAAATACGGACAGAACGGTGACGCTTACGAGTTTGAATACGATGCCAATCACCTTGTGTCGAAGGTATACTATTGTGAAAGTAACGGGGACAAATTCTTGCGCTATGAATATGTGTACAACAATCTTAAGCAACTTGTAAAGGTACTTGACGCGCAAGGCGTCGTAATAAATTCCTATGAGTATAATCAGGAAGGTAAGATAGTAAGTACAACCGAAGCGGACGTTGCAATTTCTTACAGTTACGATAATCTCGACGGCATAAATTCATTGTTGCAAACGGTAAAAGGCAAAAAAATTCATTCGTCGTTTTCGGGCGTTTCGCGTTCTCAAAGCGAACATCCGAAGAAAATGAGCAACAGATTTTCCGGTATCGGACACTTCGGATTGTTTGAAAATAAAAAAGCAACGTTGTATTACCGTGACAACGAATTGAATCCACTGAGTGAAAGCGGTTTGACATTCGGTTCGGAAGGTGCGCTTCCTTATCTGACTCTGAACAGCAGTACGGCGCTCGGGTACAAACTTACGGATAAATATATCGGCGATTATGAAAACGGCTGTATCGAGTTTTGGTTCAAGCCGGATAGCGTTAGCGGAACTCAATATCTTTTCGGTGCGCAGGACCCGGATATTAAAACCTATTATACAGTAAAAATCGAAAACGGTAAGTTGGTGCTTTACATCCGCGAAAGAAACAAAAGCGAACAGAAGTTGCTTGTTTCTGCCGACAGCGTAATTGCCAACAAGTGGAATTTCTTTGCTCTTAATTTCTACCTGAGAGATGATGGTCTCGGATATGAACCCAATTGTGAGGTTGCGCTCATTCTGAATGCCGACATTCAGATGTACTCTTCCAGGACGACTATATTCAATATCGATTTGGGATTGCAACCTGTTTACTACATCGGACATAGATATGACGGCGCAAATGTAAGCGGATTTTCAGGCAAGATAGCTTGTGTAAATATTTCGCCCAGATGGTATCGCACTTATGACAGTATCAAAGGCGACTATACCGTCATGAAGGATTTTATCGAGGACTGTCAGTACATCGACAAAACGGCGCAAACTCTTGATATCAGCGAAACCGTTACTTTGATTCCGAGCGATAACACGGAAAACTTGTTTGAAATATATCCGTTGAATAACAGCGTCGTTTCAATCAACGGCAAGCGACCCGTGGCTTTCAATCAAAGAACAGGCGTGTCTACGGACAAGGATAAGTCGTTTAATTTCAATGCAGTCACCAAGCGATATGCTTATGTTGCAGACGGCGCGGTTCTCTCGTACAATTTCGGACAGACTGCATCGGGTGCGGTTGTTTTCAGGGCATATACAGAGGCTCTTACGGCAAAGCAATATTTGTTGGAAGCGAAGGACGCTAATGGTAATCTTGTGGGACTTTTCCGTGCCGGTAACAAGTATCTTAAACTCTGTTGTAACGGCTTTGAAACAAATACAGGCTTTACTATGAGTAACGACGCCTGGCATACTGTTGGCTTGTCGTTTGACAAATCAATCGTTTCCGATTCCACATCGGAAAGTATCAACCTGACATTGCGTGTGTACTTTGATGGAAAGACTTTTACGACGTTGCAACATTTTGACTTTTCCAAGCCAGAGTTTGCTATCGGCAGGCGCATGACCGCGACCGTAATCAGACATCTGGTTGGTACTACAAGCGAATGTAATCCGTTTTACGGTCAGATTGAAATGCTTTGCGCAAGCAAATCGTATTGTACGGAAGTTTCCCTCAACAAACTTTCTCAAGATATTAAGCCGATTACAAAGACTAACGAGTTCGATGATTTTGGCATGGTTAAACAATCTTGCATTCTCGACGCCGATAAAAATGTACTGACAAAGTCTTTGAAATACAAGACCCGTTCGGATACAAGATATACTTCGCAGCGCATAGAGCAGGAAACGTTTGCTTTGCCTGGCAGTACTTTTACCCGAAAATATACATATGATAGTCTTGGCAATGTAACGGGCGTTACGGATGCAACAAACGGCTCGCATACGTACAGGTATGACGATCGAGGCTTCCTTGTTTCCGACGATAACGCTATCTACGAGTATGACGGCAACGGAAACATTATAAAAGTTGGCGCGGTGGCGTTCTCTTACGATTTAGGCATCCATGACAGACTGATTAAGGTCGGCAATGATTCAATTGCTTATGACGAAAACAGTCCGCTTATGCCGAAGTCCTACAAAGATAACCTGTACGGTTTTGAGGGACGCAGACTTGTCAAACTTCAAAACAACAACGGACAATTTGAGTACAAGTACAACGATCGCGGTCTGCGTACGGAAAAGAAAAGTTCTGCCCGTGGAACATTCAGGTATGTATACAACGGCAACAAACTTGCAACGGAAATTGCGCCCGATTACAGACTGGACTTTTTGTATGATGAAAACGACAATCTGTACGGTTTTGTAAAAGACGGCGTATCCAAATATTTTTATGTTCGCGACTTCCTACAAAACATTCTTGGCATTATTGACAGCGCAGGTCAATTTGTGGTAAAATACAAATATACCGCATATGGCAAAGTGACCGTTACCAAAGATACAGATGGTTTGGCAGATATAAACCCGTTTAAGTACAAAGGTTATTACTTTGACTTGGAAAGCGGTATGTACTACTGTCACACAAGGTACTATGTTCCCGAATGGGGAAGATGGCTAAATTTAAATGATATTCAGGGCTTAGACTTCGGCAATTGTTCAAAGCTTAATTTGTTTGTATATTGCAAAAATGCTCCTACTGAAATTATAAGTAATATCAGTGGTATAAGTAAAAATCATATTTCGGCATCAAAAACGAATACTGATGTGATGATTGCAGGATCGGGAAATTGTGAAATTAGCATTCAAAAAAAGCGTTCAAATCACATAGTTCAGCATTATTTCTCTAAAAGTTTATTCGATAATGTGATAGGAGGTTTTTTGGGTAATGTTTCTATTACCGTGACCGCATCGTCTGGTCCAGCAGATACTTTTTATTCTTTTGTTAATACTGGCGATAGTTACGATAGTTTAGGTATAGGTTTAAACCTAAACGATAGATTTGGAATGAGTGCGTATATTTCAGGCAATGGTGGGGTTGGAATGTCGGCTCAAATACAGCATTTGACTGTTGGATTTGAAGTTAGTCTTCTAGAAGGAGTTAAGGCTAGTGCAGGTATAACAATTGGAAACACAACAATTGAGGGCTCGGTTAATGTTGGTCTCCCAGCCATTGCATTGTATGCTGTGGCTGTGGCGATTGCTACTGCGCCTGTTCCCGGAGGACGAATTTTAGGCGGAATAGTAGCGTTGATTGCTTTTCTTTTATAATTGCGTTACAAAATATAAAACTGATAATAATAGGGAGAGTGAAAATGCAAGTTGTATTTGAAGATGACATGATGGAATTCAAAAGATGGTTAATTGTGCCTATGGTCTTGTCATGTTTGGTGATTGCATGGCCTATTGCTGCGATTCTCAACAAAATGATAACCACGCAAGTACTAATTAAAATGATAATTCTCGGTGTGGCTCTTCTTTTATGCTCTCTGTATTTATTCTTGTACACGGTTAAGTATCGGGTGACAATCAGTGATGATGTTTTGTGCGTCAGAAGTTTGTTCAAAACACAAAAAATCGAGTTGTCGAAAGGATTGAAATGTGAAGAGAAAAAGAAACTTAATTCAAAATACAGTTTGATTGTAGTTTCTGTAGATGATGCAAAAATCAACATAAGAACTAAAAAACAAACAGAGTTGAAGGCAGCATTATCTAAATACATGAGTGACGACCTCTAAAACCAATGCCTAAGATAATATAGTTATCTCAGTTGGCGTTGTTTGTGGTTTTGCTAAACTCTATGATTTCACCATATAAATAGATGAAAAGCAGTGTTTGGAAATGGCAACAGGTAATAGAAAAGTAATATGTATTCCAAGTAAGCCATGTCGCACATTGTCCGAGGCGGTCAAGTACTACATTTGTGCGCTTATTCCCAAAGGGAAATTGCTTACGGAAAAAGCGTTTGAAGAGTTTGTTGCGGCAAAGTTAGGCGTTGAACATGTTATGTTTTCGTCGAATCTTTGGAACAAAATGACGAACGTGGAAGACATTTTGCAGTATGACAGGACTTACAGACTTGTTTCCAACGCAGGGCGAGTAAGCAATGTGCATGTGGAAAAACTGGCGCAAGAGGGCTTTACGCTTGTGCCGGCAACAAAGTATATGTCAAAGATTGTTGACTATAAAAATTATCTGTGGAACTTGGAAAACGAAACGAAAATCGACAAAGACTTAATAGAACGAGTAAATGCGAACGGTTTTGCTTGTCTTAAAGAATTGGCAGGTATTTGCGAATAAACAAAGTTGCGGGCGGTAGTGGATTTCTACCGCCCGTGTTTTGTCTGTTGTGTGAAAGATTTCTTGAAAGTTAAAGCGTGATTGAATTTAACCGGAAAGCATCATGCTCGTTTGTATTTGTCGGATATGTACATCTTGTTGTCAATTTGTATGGCATTGTAGCGAATGCCGTTGTGAGATACTGGTACGAACTGCGGTTTGCCTTTGGCTAC
>OJMO01001232.1_pt1 | contig 16276 bp, 23 predicted proteins | sample 1597241 | NCBI WGS metagenome assembly OJMO01 (sample SAMEA2452129, study PRJEB22498) | human gut metagenome | biome: human feces; feature: human gut; material: feces | place: Australia | collected 2012 | reverse complement strand
TATAAATTATATATAATAATATGATTATTAAGATAAATAATCCGAAGATTAAAAAATCTTTTTTTGACCATCGAGACTGTATTATATAGTAATTTTTTGCTAATCTATCTTCCAATTGTTTTTGAATCATATATTTCTTTTAATTGAAGTTTATTATTTGGAATACCAATTTTATTTAAATAAGAATTAAAATTATAATCATCAATTTTTTCAAACTTATTTTTTGAATTTAAATCTATTAACATATATTCATCAATATTTTCTTTAATATCTATTAATATAAAATAATAATCATTAATTCCATATAGATCTAATGTATTTATTATTTTATTATCAATTCCTGCCATATTTAAATCCATAGACATTCTTTTATAAATATCTTTTGGCTCCTTGCTCAAGTCATACCTAAATTGTATTTCTTGCAAAACCTTATTAACAACCATTTCAATTATCAAAACATTATTCATTATCTTCCTCTTCCTTTCTTCTCTTCAACCTCAAAATTTTCTTCTATACTATTTAAAGTATTTATGTAAACTATCTTTGCTCTAAGTTCATTTTCTAAAATTCTTAAACTTTTTATATATTTCTTTTCTTTTTCTTTTTCTAAAAACTTTTGATATTTATTTAAAATAATAGAGCGTAATTTAGCTATTTCATCAAGTGCTATTGTAGCATCAGTAGAAGTATTATCATCATCGCTATTTATAACATCATAAGTTATAGCTGCTAATCTTTTAAAATTTTTATCTATTTTTTTTGATAATATTATATCAATCATAGAATGATTAAAGATAGTTATCTTATTTATATCTGCATCTGTATGAGTAATTCTTGGCCTAAAATCATACCCATCATTATTAATACTCAATTTAACAATATCAATCTCTTCATCATGTTTTTTTATTAAAAAACTAGACATATTCTCACCTACTTCAATAAATCACTTCTACGTTTTTTTGTTTTTTCTATTCTACTATTTTCTCTAAATTCTTTTATTTTTTTATGATCACCACTTAAAAGAACATCTGGTACTTTCATTCCCCTATATTCTCTTGGTTTTGTATATGTTTCATAATCAAGTAAATCATTAGTAAAACTTTCATCATTCAAGCTCTCTTTTGTTATAACTCCGTCAATTAATCTTGTTATACTATCAACTAAAATCATCGCTGGTATTTCTCCGCCAGTAAGTATATAATCTCCAATACTTATTTCATAGTCACACAATGTTCTTATTCTTTCATCAAATCCTTCGTAATGACCGCAAATAATTATTAAATGTTTTATTTTACTAAATTTATATGCTGTTTTTTGATTATAAGTATTTCCATCAGGTGTCATCATTACTATAATACTATCTTCAGTTCTTATATCATCAATGCAATCAAAAATAGGCTCACATCTTAAAACCATACCAGCTCCACCACCATATGGTGTGTCATCAACTTGATTATTTGATAACTTAGAATATTTTCTAAAATCTATTAAATTAATTTCCACTTTTTTGCCATCTATAGCTCTTTTAATAATTGATTCCTTTAATATGCCTTCAAACATATTTGGAAATAAAGTCAAGATATCTATCTTCATAAAATCAAATCCTTAGCATTTTCTGTATAGACAATTCTATTCTTTAAATCTACTTTTTTTATATAATAGTCATTATAAGGAATATAAAAATTTTTTTGTCCCTCAATAATTAACAATATATTGCCATTATTATACATAAAATCTTTTAATTTTCCTAGTGTTTTTTCATTTTCTTTTATTTCAAAATCTATTAAATCCTCTAATATATAGTTATTATCTTCAATTTTTAAATCTTCTCTATTTATATAAACATTACACCCTTTATATTTTAGAATTTCATTAATATTATTTATCCCTTCTAAAGTTACCATATCAAATTCTTTATGTTTACGATATGTTTTAATAATTTCTTTTTCTTTATTAGGACCAATATACAAAATAAAATCTTTTTTAAATACTAAATCCTTTTTTAAAAAATCAGACAGAATTCTAATTTCGCCTTTAATGCCATGAGTATTCACAATTTTTCCTACATAAATATACTTCATTTTTTTCCTCCTAATTCATACATTAAAATGGATGCAGCTACACCAGCATTTAAACTTTCACATTCTTTATTCATTTTAATTGTTATATTTTTATCACAAAGATTTAAAATATTTTCTTTAATACCATTTCCTTCATTTCCTATTACTAATGCTATTTTATGATCATTTTCAAAATACCCATTACCGTTAACTGTTGTAGCATAAACGGTATAACCATTTTCCTTTAATTTAGGTATTATTTCAATCAATTTTTTTCTTACAATATTAATATTAAATATCATGCCTTCACTAGATCTTATTACTTTATCATTATATAAATCTACACAATCATCAGATAGAATTATTGTACTAATATTAAATGCTACAGCACTTCTTATGATCGTTCCTAAATTTCCAGGATCTTGAATATTATCTAGAATTAAAATTTTATCTCCTTCAACTTTTCTTTCTTCTATTTTTTTTACTACTGCTATTTCTTTAGTACCACTTTTTTGACTAGATAGTTTTTTTAATATTTCAGGATTTACTGTATAATCATAAGTCTCATTAAGTCCAATGGTTGAGACAACCATTTGTTTTTTTAAAGCTTCTTTTATTAAATGGTCGCCTTCAATAAGAAAAAGGCCTGCCTCATCACGATATTTTTTTTCTTTTAATTTATTCCAATCCTTTACTTTTGCATTGGATAATGATTCAATTTTCATTAAACTTCCCTCAATTCTTTTCTAGCTTCTTTGTATTTAGGATAATATTTACTTACGTGCTTCCAAAATCTTGCACTGTGATTTGCTTCATAAAAATGACATAGTTCATGTATTATAACATAATCTAAAAGATGTGGTTCTTTTTTTAATAATTCTGAATTTAAAGTTATATTTCTTTTTGTTATATTATTGACTCCCCATCTAGTTTTCATTTTTCTAATTTTTAAAGTAAATTTTGGAATATTATTAAAGTATGGGACTATTCTATTTACTTCATTTTCAAATATTCTTATACATTCTTTATCATAAAATTTTTTTAAAGTTTTGTCATCTTTAGCAAAAACTAGATCATTGTCAAAATAAACATTTTTTGTTGCATTATCATAAATTATAGTATATTTTTTACCTAGATAATTAAAAAATAAGTCATTTTGCATTTCTTTATTATTTCTCAAGTACATCTTATATAATGAATTTTCATTATTTTTTATAAGTTCTTGAATTTTTTTTAAACTTACTAAGTGATTACATGTAACAACTAAGTTGCCATTTTTAAACCTAAAATAAATATTTTTATTGTTTTTTCTAATAATTTCTACATTAATAATTTCATTATTTAATTCAATTTGCATGTAATCACCTAATTATTTAAAATTAATGTTTCTCTAAAAGGATTAAAACCTAATGAAAGATAAAAGTTTTTAGCAACAATATTGTCACTCATGACATTAATTAAGATTTTATAAATATTTTTTTCGTTAATCACTTTTATTATTTCTGTTATCAATGTTGTTGCAATTTTTTTATTTCTATAACATTCTTCAACATATAAAGCATCAATTACCGCATTTTCGCTATTTATAATTGCATAAACATAACCAATAATTTTATTTTCTTCCTCACATAGGTAAATAATATTGTTTTTCCCTAAAACATTTTGATAAAAATTTTGTACTTTAAAATTTTTATCTATACTTTTATCATATTTTCTTTCATCCATTATCAATTTTGTAAGCATTGTATCCAAAATACTACAATCTTCAACATTCGCAAATCTAAAAGTCATTTTTTCACCTCGCATTTATATTTTATCATAAAAAAAGCAATTGAAGAAACTATTTATCAATTACCTTTATTGTTTTCATTTAATTACTTATTATCATTTTGATTTTTTCTTTGCCTTTTTCATATCCTGAATCTTCCGCTTCTCTTATTAATGAGTTTTGGCATTTTCTTTAACTATCCTTCATTTAAATCTAACATTACTAAAAGCTCATTTTCTTTAATTTACTAATATCTATTTTTGTGTGTTTAGAAACATCTTCTAAACTCATACCACTTTGTATTAAACTTTTTGCTATGTCAATTTTTTCTTGTTCTTTTCCTTTTTTATATCCTGAATCTTCTGCTTCTCTTATTAATGAGTTTTGCATCTTTCTTTGATCTTCTTCATGACTCATATATTCTTGAAAAAATGGATCGTTATTTACTATTGTTACACTCTCTATATATTTTTCTGATATCTTATCACTCTTTGGCATTTTCTTTAACTCCCCTTCATTTAAATCTAACATTACTAAAAGTTCATTTTCTTTTATCTTTTTTTCATCCTTACTATACCAAATTTTTTTATAATATTCCATATTTATTTCCATTATTAGTAAATTTTTTACATATACATTTCCATTTTTATCACTTATTCTAAATTCTCTTTTACTTTCTTCATAATCTAGTCCCCATGTTAGATTTATTTGAATTATATCGATATTTTGATTATATGAATCACCCACTAAAGCATTAGTTGAATATACATTACAAATATATGCCATATTTCTTATATACACATATTCATTAATACTTGCATTTATCTCTATTTCTATCTTTTTATTTGTAGCAAGTATTAAGGCATCTACTCTTTTTGATTTTATTATATTATTACCTACTATTAACTCTGTTGGAAGTATTTTTTTTATTTCTATTTTTACTTTTAATATATCTTCTAGTAAGGCTTTTAGTAAATCTTCATTCTTGGGATTTAAAAATACTTCTTTAAATGTTCTATCATAACGACAACTGTAAAATTTTTGCACCAAAATCACCCTTTCTATTTAATATAAAAAGAGAACATCAAAATTCTCTTTTTAGCAAAAATTTCTGTTAATCGCTCTTCTTATAGTAGATCCAACAGTTCTTCCAAATTCTAAAATTGTGTTTACAGCTCTTGCAGCAGCATTTATGTAAGTAGCAGTCCAACTACCACCAGTAATATTAATTAACTCATTTCTTTCTATTTTCATTATTTATTACACTTTAATGGTCTCATAAAGCCATCAAATACTCCTACTATAAAAATTCCAAATCCTGCTATTGCTAACCATAAACCTTTGCCACCACCTGTGACGCTGTTTAAATAATCATTACTAAGTTTCATTAACCTAAAACTCCCTTCATTATTTTTTTAATTATCAAATCTTTATTGTAATAAAAAGTTATTTCTACTATTTCATTATTTTCTTTCTTCATTTTATTAGTAAATTGAATTTCTTGGACATTAATATTTCCATTACTATAAATATCACTATATTTAAAAGAGTCTAAGATAAATAAAGAATTATTAATTTTATATTGATAACTTTGTGATATTTTTTTAGCATTTAAAACATTTTCTGTTAATACAATGTAATTATCTTTTATGATTCCATTAGTTATGTATTTATTAGGGATTTTTAAAAAAAGGAAAAAACTAATAATTGACATAACTATGAATAAATAAAAAATAAATATAATTTTCAATTTTTTATGTTTTCCATAAACAAAATTCAAATCTTCTAAATCAAGCATTTGCTCCACCTATTTCTAATACTTCATCAAAATATTCTTCATAATCTTTATGTGTGACATAAATTATTGTTTTATTTTTAAACTTTAAATTAAGTTCTTTTATTATATCTATTTCTAAATTTCTATTAACCTCGCTTAAGGCTTCATCAAGTATCAAAATTGATGAATTTTTATATAGAGCTCTTGCAAGGATAATTCTTTGTTTTTCTCCGCCAGATAAATTATTAAAATTTTTATTAATAAAAGTTTCATAGCGTAACGGCTTTTTGCAAACTAATTCTTCTAAATGACATAATTTACATATTTCAGTAAATTTTTTAATATTAAATTCATTATTTAAAATAATATTATTTTTAATAGTATCATCAAATAAAAATTCATTTTGTGATAAATATGTAATATTTGATCTAATAGTAGCTAGTGGGTAATCAAATATATTTACATTATCTATTGTAATAGTACCTTTTTGTAATTCATAGGTTCTATTTAGTAATTTGCAAAACGTCGATTTACCAATTCCACTTTTTCCTTTTATCATAACATGAGAATTTTTTTTGATTGTGAGGTTGACATCATTTATGATATTGGTATAGTTGTTATAGGAAAATCCTACATTTTTGGCGATTATATCGCCATTTGAAAATGGTTCTATTAATTCTAAGTTTTCTTCTTTATTATCCATAAATTCAATATTTTTTTCTAAAGAAGCTTTTAGATAATTACATTTTGGTATTAATTCCATAAAAGATTTAATCGGATCTATTAAATATACAAAGATAGATTCAAATGTAATAAAATTTACTAAAGTTATTTTATCATGAAATAGTAGATAAAAGCCAAAAGTTATCAATGTATAATGCATTAAATCGAGTACACCATTTTTAAAACTATTTATTAAATTCATAGAACTATTAATTTTAAAAATAGATTTTAAGTAATTTATAATGTTTTTTTGCATTTTAATAATAAAATGACTTTCTAAATTATTATTTTTTATTGATTCAAAAGCATTACAAGACTCACTAATACTTTCATTAAACTTTTCATTACACTCAATGTTTCTTCTAATTATTCTATAAATAAATTTACTTGTTATTAATGCTATTAAAAGGTAGGAAGTGATAAAAAAACATAATATCATTAATAATTTTGAATTTATAAAATATAGAACAATAAAAGAGCATATAGCTAAAAATAAATTCATAATAGTGCTTATAACTACTTCAGATATTACTTCATGTAGATTATTAAGTTCTAAAACTCGAGTTATAATTTCACCTGATGATCTATTTTTAACAATTTTAGAAGGAAGATTAAAAAATTTCTCAAAAAACGTTTCGTTTAAGTTATAATTAATATCTTTTATCAAATAATTCTTATAATAATTACTAATAAATTCAAATATTAATTTACTAAAATATAAAAACAAAAATAAGAATGCTACTGGTTTTAAATAATTTTGATTATCTAGATTATTGAAACATACTTTAAAATACATACTATTTATGATGGTTAGAAATGTTATTATAAAACCAGTAATAATAATATTTATAAAAAGTTTTTTATTATTTTTTATAATATTAGAAATAAACTTGTAAATATTCGTCTCTTCTCTTTTTATAATATTATCTTCTTTAGGAAACGCAACTATTACTACTCCCGTAAAAATTTCATAAAAATCTTGATATTTTATTTTTACTATTCCTTTATAAGGATCCATGAGAATAATAAAATTTTTACTTAATTTGTAACAAACTACATAATGGTTTAAACCATTTTTTAAGGACAAGTGAACAATTGCTGGTAGATTTAATTCTTTATCAATCTTATCTACTTTTAATCCATAGGAATCAAAGCCATATTTTTTTAATGCTTCAACCAAATTATAAGCTGTAGTTCCTGAAATATTGGTATAACAATCATTATGAATTATTTCAAGTGGCACATAACCATTATAATATTTTAGTAATGGCAAAATACAACATGGTCCGCAGTCTTTGACATCTCTTTGTTTTACTACTTCTATTTTTTGCATATTTTTTCTCCCTTCTACTATCTTATTACAAAAAAATATCTCATTTCCTTTTTTTTCTTGCAAATTTCTTTAAAAAATTTAAAAAAATCGTCATTTTCGACGATTTTTCTTCTTTTTTGTATTATTTTTGTCTTTTTTCATCAAAGAAATCTCTTTTTGTTTGTCTTTACTTAAATTAGGAAAAGCTTTTAATAATCTACCTGGGAATATTTTAAATTTTGCCATTCTTTCTTTTAATGTTTTTTCAAATAATAAAGGTATTTTACTTAATTTTTCACTTTTAAGTTCTTCTACTATTATTAACCTGTTACGAAGGTTAAATGCAATAACACAAGAATATATAATATCAGAAAGTAATAATATAGTTATTAAAATTAATGAAATATTAAAAATGTTATATGGTATAAACATAATAAATTTATCAACTAATGGTTCAACTAAATAAATAATTGCTAAAGATCCAAAGCCGAACATAATCGAATTTAGTAAACATATTCTTCCATTGATATTATATTTATAATTATTATAATCCCACCACATATTATGAAATATTTTTTCAAGAAAAAAACTAGTAAAGTATTCTAATGCAGAACATATAATCATTCCAAATACAAAAACAACTAATGGATCACTTTTATATCTTGATAATGCAAATAATATAAATATTGCTCCAAATCCATAGATTGGAATTAATGGTCCGCATAAAAAACCTCTAGGACTAAACTTTTTATCAAGAATAGCACAAAATAATGTTTCACAGATAAACCCGATAAAACTATATAAAAGAAATGTTGTATATAAATAAATAAATACTTTCATCAGCAGCTCCCTCTATTTAATAACATTATATCACAAAAATATTTTTTTAGAATAAATAATACTACACATACATATTATGTATTAGATTATTGGAGGAAATTATGATAAATAAACAAAGCTTATGGTTTGTAACACTATTTAGTATGATTTTAGTTTTAAGTATTTATTATGTAACAATGAAAGACGATACACTTGCAACCATTAAATCTTTAGATGATATTAAAGAAACTGAAGAAGTTAATGTAACATCAAGTAGTGCTCTTGTTGCTTTAAGAGTTGCAGATGATGAAGAAGTTCTTAAAGAAATGGAAGACCTTCAAACAGTTTTACTTGATGATACATCAACAATTGAAGAAAAAAATAATGCTTATGAATCATTACAAACAATCAATACTACTAAAGGTAAAGAAACTGAAATAGAAGAAAAAATATTAAAAGAATTTAGTTTAGATTCATTTGTTAAAATTAAAAATGATCGAATAAGTATAACAATTGGAAGTAATGAACATGACACAAAATTAGCTAATAAAATAATGAATACAGTTCAAAGTATGTATGATGTTAAAATGTATATAACAATTAAATTTCAAAAATAAACTATTTTAGGCATTAGTTCTCACTTTAGTAAAATACATTCATAATATAAAATAGGTGTATTAAGAAGAAAGTGAGGGAATTTCTTGAAAAATAGTATATTAACGAATCGTGAAAAAGAAGTTTTCGAGTTATTAGTTTTAAATAAATCTACGAAAGAAATAGCTGATTTTTTAGGTATAAGTGAAAAAACTGTCAGAAATCATATATCTAATGCTATTCAAAAATTAGAAGTAAAAGGAAGAGCTCAAGCTGTTGTAGAATTATTAAAACTTGGTGAGATCACTTTATAAAGATGAAAATTTTCATCTTTTTTTGTTCTTAAAATCTAAATTAATAATATATTTTATTAGGTGATAAAATGATTAAAAAATCAGCTACAAAACGAATTATAATTGCTTCTATTGCTTTGTTAATACTTCTTATTACTTATATGTTTCCTGCAACTAATGGATCTAATAATATAAATCAGTCATTATCTTATATCGAGCCAAATAAAACTACAATTTACCTTGTAGATAATTCTAATATGGTTGCTAGAGTAAAAACTATTACTAAAGAAAATAAAGATACCATAAAAAAAGCTAGAGAGATTATAAACGCTTTAATTATTAATAGTCAATCTTCCAAATACAATCCTTCTGGATTTAAAGCAATCATTCCTGAAGGAACTAAAATACTTTCTATAAGTTTATCTGAAAATATTTTAAAGATTAATTTCAATGAAAAATTTCTAAACATTGACAAAAATAATGAAGAAAAAGCACTAGAAGCTCTAATCTACTCTCTTACTGAAATAAGTGATATAAAAGGGATAATGATTTTTGTAAATAATAATATTTTAGAAGAATTACCTAATTCAAAAACAAAACTTCCAGATGTTTTAGATAGAAAATATGGAATAAATAAAATATATGAAATTGATGATATAAAAAATACAAGTGCTACTACAATTTATTATTTAAGTGAATTTGAAAATACCAAATACTATACTCCAGTTACATTCATTAATAATGATAGTGAAGATAAAATCGAAGTAATTATTGAAAAATTAAAATCTTCGCCAATAAATCAAACTAATTTAATGAGTTATCTTGCTTCTAATGCCGAATTATTAGATTATGAAATAAACGAAAATACAGTAAGTTTAACTTTTAATAATTATATATTTGAAGAATTTAGCAATAAAGACATTTTAGAAGAAGTAAAATATACAATAGGTTTATCAATAAAAGATAATTATGCTGTAGATGAAGTGGTTTTTAATGCAAATAATGAAAAAATAGCAAATTTTACGCTAAATAGTCTTGAATAATTTTAAAATTTATTATATAATCAGTTTGTTACAGCTGATTTGTCCTCATAGCTCAGCTGGATAGAGCATACGCCTTCTAAGCGTACGGTCGCAAGTTCGAATCTTGCTGGGGACACCACTTAAGAAATTAACGTCTTATAAAAGGCGTTTTTTTATTTTCCTTTTTTACATAAAAAAAGAGCCTTAAGCTCTTCCTGAATATTTTCCATCTTTAGTTGATATAATTATTTTTTCACCTTGCGCTATAAATAATGGAACTTTAACAACATATCCTGTTTCTATAGTTGCATCTTTCATAGCATTATTTGTTGTATTTCCTTTAACTGCTTCAGTAGTTTCAACAACTTCATATTCAATCTTTTCAGGTAATGTAATACCAATAATTTCTCCATTATAATATTCAATTTGAATATCAAGATTTTCTTTCAAATATTTAACTTGATCTTCTAAAGTTTTAGCAGGTATTTCAACTTGTTCATATGTTTCAGTATTCATAAATACATAATTATCACCAGCACTATATAAGTAAGTCATTCCTACTCTATCAATATGTGCTTTTTCAATTTTTAAATTAGTATTATAGGTATCTTCAACAATTGAACCAGTACGTAAATTCTTCAATTTAATTCTAACAAATGCAGGACCTTTTCCAGGTTTGACATGTTGGAATTCAAGGATTTGACATAAATTACCATCCATAATTATTGTCATACCATTTTTAATATCATTAATATTTATATTCATAAACTCACCTTACTTATTTGTAGTCCTTTTTAAATTCTTTTTTAAAACTACTTTATTTCTATTATTTTGATTTTTTAAAGAAACTTTTCTTTCGATAATAACAATTGGTTCTTGGCTTTGCATTTTAATTAGTTTTTCATAATTAATAGTACTAACAAAACCATCATTATACATTGGATAATTTTGCTTCATTATTTAGCTAATTTTGTTTCTTTAAAAGTAGTTTGTTTATTACATTTTGGACAATATTTGCTAATTTCTAATTTTTCAGTAGTATTTTTTTTATTTTTAATAGTAGGTCTTCTATTAAATCCACATTCTGTGCATTTTAATCCTAAGAATGCTCTATTTTCATTTTTTGCCATATTTACTTGCCTCCTTTTTTCACACATTAGTATTTTATCAAACATTTATCTATTTTTCAAATAAAATATAGCAATTTTAAAGATTTTAGTAGTTATCGTAGATTAATTTAGTTATTTCGTTACTTAAATATCTATTTATATAAGCCATATTTCCCTTCTTACCATCATAATGACCTATATTAGGACTTACAACTACCACTGTATATTTGGGATCATCAAATGGAGCAAACATTGCATATGTTGAAGTAATAGTTTTTACATCATTAACACCATCATTATTTAAATCTAGGAAAGATTCGCTGGTACCAGTTTTACCAGCTGGTTTATATGAAGTATTTGTATATCCATAACCTGTACCTAAATATAAAACTTGTCTTAATCCTTCTTTTATTCGATTATAATAAATACTTTGCATATCTATTTTATTTAATATAACCGGCTTATATGAATAAATAACTTCACTTTTTTCATTAGTTACATAATCAACTAAATTCAACTTATAACGTATGCCATTATTTGCAATAGTATTCATATATTGCCCTAAAGAAAGGATTGTATAAGTATCATACTGACCTATTGCTAAATTCAAAAGCAAATCACCTGCTATTTTGCCTCCCCTAAGCCCTGTTGGTTCATTTGGTAAATCTATGCCAGTAGTATTTCCTAATCCATACTGCTTAAAAACATCTCTATATAAATTAAAATTATCTTCATTAACATCAAGTTTCATATTATAACTATATTTATTTCCCGTAGATTTTATAGCAAGTAAAAATTGATAATAATTAGAACTAGTTTTTAATGCTGTAATATCATCAATATACCCTAAGCTTTTATATGAACATTTCTCTGGATTTAAATATAATTTAACACAAGAATCCTTAATTTTTTTTCCTATATCTATTAAATTATTTTGATACCCTACGGTCATAGAAGCACCTTTTACTACACTACCAGGTGTAAATGAAGAATTTATAACATTAAATGATGTATCTTGAAATTCATTATTATTGGTAATTTTTTTACCAGCAATAGCTTTAACTAACCCAGTTTTAGAATCTATAACTAAAACATAACTACCATCATAATACTTTGTATTAGTCATTTTTTTACCTTTTATTATGTTATTTTCTATTATTTCATTTATTTCTTCTTGCATATCTATATCTATTGAAAGATGAATATCGTTACCCTTTGAACTTTCTTCTAACAAAGTAAGGGTTTTATCATTATTTAATTTATAAACTGCTTTTTTACCTTTTAAATATTCATCGTATTGGTATTCTAAATTTGATAAACCTACAACATCTGTAAGCTCATAACCCTTTTTTAAGTAATATTCTTTATTTTCTTTAGAAATGGGACCAATATTACCAAAAATATCTCTTAACGTATCATAATTATATTTTCTTTCCCAAGTCATTTCACCAGTTATACCTTTTAAATTCATTTCAATTATTTTAGCATATTCATTTTCGTTAATATTTTTAGCAATTATTTTTTTATCATAAGAATACCCTTTATTCATTAGATTATAAATTTTCGCAGCTTTTTTATCAAGTAATGTAAATTTATTAAGTAATTCTTCATTAATTCTCTCGTATTTTAATTTATTCAAATCATAACTATCAAGTTTTCTTTCATTATACAACTGATATTCTTTTTTCTTAATTAAATCATTTCCATCATTATTTAAAACTAAATAAAATTTTTTTAATTCATAAATATTTGCATCAGAAATATCAGTAATATTACTTGCTAATTTATAAGCTAATTTTATTTCATCTTTTACATTGATATTACTTTTATTATAAATAATACAGTTTATACCGACATTATCAACTAAAACTTTATTATTAACATCTAATATTCTTCCACGAGGTGCATCCAGTCCTTCAACTTTTATATTAGTTTTGATATCTAGTAATTCTTTATAATAATTATTTTTTAATACGGATAAGTTAAATATACGACTTATAGCTAAAGCAAAGATAACTGTTAAAGAAAATATAATCTTTTTCAATTTAATCACCATTATTAGTATTTTATTTTAATTTAAAAACATACAATATTATAGGTGATTTTATGTATAATATTATTGAAAGATACATTAAAAATTTAAGCAAAGAGCAAGTTAATAACTTTGCTTTAAAAAATAATGTAAATTTGAGCGGTTTAGAATTAGATTTTTTATACGTTTTTATAAAGAAAAATTATAAAGAAATTTTAGCAAACCCTAATCTTTTAAATCTTGATAGATATAAAACAAAGTTCTCCGAAGAAAACTTTGTCAAAATAAAAAAACTATTTAATGAATATTTATCTAAATACGGTTCTTATTTATAATAATTTTTAATATCTTCATATAAATTTTCATTAAATTTACTATTTTTAAACATTTCTATTTCAAATTTATATGGCGGATATATTCTTGTTGAATCATCTTTTGATTCTCCAGTATATGGTGTTTCTAATATTTTAGGAACATCTTTTAATTTGTCATGATGAACAATATAATTTAAAGTTTCAAAACCGATTGTACCAAAACCAATGTTTTCATGTCTATCTTTACGAGAAGCAATCTCATTTTTACTATCATTAATATGAATACATTTAATTTTATCAAGACCAATTCTTTTTTCAAATTCTCTCAAATACTCATCGAAATTATTCATTGATACTCCAGAATCATTTAAATGACATGTATCAAGACAAACTCCGATTCTATTTTTAGGAGAAACATTTTTTATCATGTATTCTATTTCAGCAATATTTGAGCCACATTCACTTCCCTTTCCAGCCATAGTTTCAAGTAAAATCATACATTTACTATCATCAGTTAAGATAAAGTTTAGGGCTTCTATTATATTATCAAGAGCAATTGTTTTATCCATTTTCAAAGCATTTCCAGGATGTAGCACCATGTATTTAACACCCAATAAATCACATCTTTTTAATTCTTGTTTAATAAAACTAATACTAAAATTCCATTTTTCTTCTACCTCTTTATTAGCTAGATTTACAATATATGGGGCATGACAAATAACATTATCTATATTTATATTATTTTCTTTCATTAATTTTAAAGCTTCATTTGTATAATTTTCATTAATTTCTTTTCTTACTGTATTTTGAGGTGCTCCAGTATAAAACATAAATGTATTTGCATTATAACTAATAGCTTCTTTAGCACTTGCTAAAAGTTGAGTATTTCCAAATGAAACATGAGAACCTATTATCATATCAACCACTTCCTCGACTATTAGATTATATCAAAAATTTTCTTAATTGTAAAAAGAATAATTTTATGTTACAATAATGGCGATTTGGAGGTTGACAAATATGGAATTACCAAAAATTAAAATTTTAGACGAAAAGAATAAAATATTGCATCAAAAAAGTGTAGAAGTAAAATTTCCTTTAAGTGCAAAAGAAAAGCAAGATATTAAAGATATGCTTTTATATTTAAAAATGAGTCAAATTGATGAAGAAAGAGAAAAATATGATTTAAGAGCTGGTATGGGACTTGCCTATGTTCAAATTGGTGTTTTAAAAAGAATATTTGTTATCGTTGATGAATATGAAGAAGGTAAATTTAAAAATTATGTTGTAATTAACCCAGAAATTAAAAGTATGAGTGAAGAATTAGTTTATGTTGGTGAAGGTGAAGGATGCTTAAGCATTAATCGTGATGTTGAAGGCATTGTTCCAAGACATGCTAGAATCACGGTAGATGCTTATGACGAGAATGGAAATCCCTATACTATTCGTGTTAGAGAAGAAATTGCTATAGCATTCCAACATGAAATGGATCATCTAGATGGCATTTTGTTTCCTGATAGAATCGATAAAAAGAATCCTTTTAAAGATGCAGAGTTAATGCGTGAAATATAAAAAATATGAGAAAATAATCTCATATTTTTATTTTGTTAGAACTAGACGAAGGCTTATATTAGTAAAAGCAGCTCCTGTATTACGAGCAAAATGTAATTGGCTTACTAGTAGTCCTTCACTATAACCGCCACCTCGATCAAAACAAGAATCAGAAGATTCAACAAAATAAGCTCTATCAGCATACCAATTATTATGTGGCCTTAAATTATTATCACTATCTTGATAATAATAGAATGGCCCCATTTCTCCCGTTGCATCTCCCAAAATTCTCTTGCTATACGTTGCCAATTCACTTGAACCGTTATATTCATCATAATATTTAGAATTGTATGCTTTTAATGTCGTTGCGTTAAATCCAGAACTTCCATAAGCACCGCTTTTAAAAGAAGCTGTATATTCCCAAGATCCACCACTCATATCATATATTCCTGTTATATTTCCCGTTGAACTTGCTTTATAACCGGTACTTGTATTATATGGTAAAGTTACACTTGCATCAGTTCCATAGGTTCCAGGATATTTACTTTCATCAGCACTATCTGTTGCTGCATATCCTGTTATGTAATTAGAATTATTATTTATTCTTACTTCGGTATTTATTCCATATTTTGAATGGGATAAATATGCTACTGATCCCCATTCTGTATTTTTCATCATATGACTATCATTATCTCTTTTATAGTTATATGCTGTTTCAAACATTGTTTTTACATTTAAACTTCTTAACGATGTTTGATTTGGTTTTACTGTGATATTTGTGGTACTTCCGGTTGTTTCAAATTTTGCAACCCATAGTCCATTAGTATTCATTGAGATAAATGCAGGTGAAGTCATATAATCTCCAACCTTACAATTACCACTTGCTCCACTTGTCATTGGTGTTG
>OJMO01001224.1_pt1 | contig 16345 bp, 10 predicted proteins | sample 1597241 | NCBI WGS metagenome assembly OJMO01 (sample SAMEA2452129, study PRJEB22498) | human gut metagenome | biome: human feces; feature: human gut; material: feces | place: Australia | collected 2012 | reverse complement strand
AGAAAATTATAAATATTAAAAATGTATTTAATCCTATTATTACTGATAAATAGTTAGGTATATTTTTAGCCAATAACATTTCTAAATGTACCACTAATGAAAATATTCCGTAGTAATATAAATATATAAAGATATTTCTTAAAATTATTCTAAGTAATCTCTTATCTGGTACTTCTAATGATACATTTATTATTTTTCCAAAGATAGTTTGGTTATGATTAAAATATGGAATAATAATAAAGTAAAGAACCGCTAGTGAAAGATTTATATATTTATTATTTATTAAAAATGATACTAACATTATCATTAGTAGATAGATAAAGATATCTCCTAGAAAGAGTGTTATTCTTCTTAAGGAAGATACTTTTTGTCCTTCTTTTAATGATTTGGTATCGATATCTTCTCTTGCTGGTAAATATTTTTGAATAGGACTTATTATTAAATATCCCAGAAGACCTCCTAGTGTGTTTATTAATAGGTCATCCACATCAAAATTACGATATGCTCTAGGATAGATATAATATAGTCCTGTTAATTGAGTTAATTCAAAGAATAGTGATAACAAGAGGCTTATAATTATTGTTTTCTTTAATGAACATTTATAGTAGTATCTTAAATATACTCCTAATGGCATAAACATTATTATATTAAAGATAACAGTATATATACTAGGTATAGTTATTATTTTTAGAATGTTTATTTGTTTTAATTCTATTAGGTCCTCTACTATATCTTTTATGAATGTTAATGGGATTAACTGAGGATGAATCACTTTCATTTTGATTACTTCTTCTTTGGTTGGAAGAGGTAATATTACTAAAAAGTAGATTGTCATTAGATATAAGATAAAGGAATATATTATTAAAGTTCTTAATTTATTTACTGATCCATAATGATGATATTCATATATTATATATGGTAATGTTATTAATAAGGCTAAAAAAGGAAAGATTATTAAAGCTGTTTTTATTGGTACTAAATAGCTCATCTTATCTCTCCTTTATTATGGTTTTACTACAGTAGTATGTTACTAAGAAATATCCTCCATAGATTACTACTAGAAATACTGCTGTTAATATTATTGATGATAGTAATGATTCTGTTCCCATTGTTTTTAAGATATAATTAGCAAATTCTATTCCAAATATTGAATGAATTATAGCTAGTAATAATGGGAATAGAAAGAATACTGCTATCTGATTAAATAGGGCTTTGTTTATCATTTTCTCATCTGTTCCTATTTTTCTTAACATATTAAATCTTTCTTTATTATCAGTACTTTCTGATAATTCTTTTAAGGCTAAGATAGCTGCACTTGATATTAAGAAAATTATTCCTAGATATAGTCCTACAAATGTTACCATGGCTCCTAGTCCTATGGATGATTCATAGATATCTATTTTAGTATTATATGATAATAAGGTATCTTTGTTAAAATGGTTATTTATTATAGTACTAACTATATCTTCAACATTTTCTTTTTCTTCTTTAGTGTCTGCTTGATAGTTAGCTGCTAAAATATTTTTATATGGATGAATACCTTCTAAGGCATTATCTGGTAATATTATTACTCCTGTATTAGTAGCACTTCCACTTAGTTCGATAATGCCATCTTGACATTCTTGATATTTTGGATAGTAGTCTTTACCATTTATAGTTAGTTTGGTATTATTTTTTAAGGCTATATTTCTAATATCCGCCATCATCTTATAGTTAGATATAATTACATATTCATTATCTTTTAGAGTTAATTCTTTTTTGTTATATAGTTTTGCTAGACGATTGTAGTCACTTAATTTTACTAAGTCTTCTCTTACGTTATAAGCTAGTGTGGGATAATCTTTTCCTATTTGTTCTATTTGGTCTCCAAAAGAATCTTTTAGAGTTATTTCTTCTAATCTATATATATTTATGTCTACTACATCTTTTAGATACTTGTATACATCTAATCTTTGTAAGGTATCTTTGACAGTGGTGTTATAATCCTCTATTATGTCTTTTGAAAAGTTTTCTTTTTCTTCTTTAGATAATGATTCTTGTAATTTTGAGAACTGAATATCAACGGGTGCTAAATCTTTTAGATTACCTGATAGGGAGTTCTTTATGGATAATGCTGAGGAAAAGATACATATGGTAAAGAATAACATTAGGCATATTATTGTCATTGAAAAGACTGTGGTATTTATTTTACTACTTATTTGACGAACGGTAAAACTATTTAATCCTTTGTAGTAGTATTTTTTTAGATGCATTACTATCTTTAGGATTAGACCTGATAGTGACCAAAATATTAGAAATGTTGATATACAACCTAGGGCTATTGGTATTAATATCCCACTTATAGTATTCATAAGTGGTGAAGTACCAAAACCATCTGTTACTAGATAGTAAGCATATGATAGTGCTATGACTGCAATTATGAATACTATAGTGCAAATGATAGGATTTTTTAATTTTACTTTTTCGGATTTTTTATTACCATGTAATAGATCTATTAGTTTACATTTGTTTACAATTATGGTGTTAAATATCATTACTATTAGATACATTATACTAAAGTATAATAATGTTTTTAGGGCTGCTGAAGATGAAAATGTAAACTGAAATTTTGTTAGGTCTGCTTCAAACATATTGGCTACTAAGATACTCATTAGTTGTGATAAAACTATTCCTAGGGCTAGGCCAACTCCTAAAGAGATAACTCCTATTATAAGAGTTTCAAAGAAAAGTATTAGAGATATTTTTCTTTTGGACATTCCTAAGGTTAAGTAGATTCCAAATTCTTTGTTTCTTCTTTTTATGAGAAAACGGCTGGCATAGATTATTAGAAATCCTAGAATGAATGAAACAAAGACACTTACTCCTCCTAGAATGGTGGTCATTAGTCTTATTATTTCACTTGTTGATGATGATACATTTAGCATTACTGTTTGACTATCTATAGCATTGAAGACGTAGAAAATAGCTACTCCTAGTACTAAAGTAAAGAAATAGATAGCATAATCTTTGATACTTTTGGTTATGTTTTTTATAGACAATTTAAAGAGCATCATTTATGTCTCCTCCTAGTAAGGTTACGACATCTATTATTTTATCAAAGAATTCTTTTCTGGTATCATTTCCTTTACGAATTTCGTTATATATTTTACCATCTTTTATGAAGATTATTCTAGTAGCGTAACTTGCGGCATAAGCGTCATGAGTTACCATTAGAATAGTGGCTCCTAGGTTATTATTTAGGTATGTTAGTTTTTCTAATAGCATTTTTGATGACTTAGAGTCTAGGGCTCCGGTTGGCTCGTCTGCGAGTACTAAGCATGGATTTGTTATTATGGCACGAGCTGCTGCTACTCTTTGTTTTTGTCCTCCACTCATTTGGTAAGGATATTTTTTTAGTACTGATTCGATGTCTAGTTCTCTTGCTACTTTCTTTATTCTTTTATCTATTTCTTTGGGACTTACATTTTGAATTGATAAGGCTAGTGCTATATTTTCATAGGCTGTTAAGGTATCTAATAAATTGAAGTCTTGAAAGATGAAACCTAAGTCTTCTCTTCTAAACTTGTTTAAATCATTTTCTTTTAGTTTTGTTATGTCAGTTTCTCCTACAAAAATATGTCCGGCAGTTACTTTATCAATTGTGGATATGCAGTTTAGTAATGTTGTTTTTCCTGAACCTGAAGAACCCATGATAGCGACAAACTCTCCTTTTTCTACTTCAAATGATATGTTATCTATGGCTTTAGTTAAACTTGATTTACTTCCATAGTATTTTTCAATATTTTCTATTTTTAGTATATTTTCCATATTATTTTCCTTCCTTTCGTAATTAATAATACTAGATAATAGGATATTTGTCGTAATTTTAATATTACAGTATATTACTTTTTTGTAAGGTTAGTCTTCTGGGTGATAAAGTTTATTTTTACCAAAGGTTATTTTGACAATGGTATATTCTTTTTCTTCAGATTCTATCTCTATTTTATGACCTAATTTGGTACATAATTTTTTGGCTATGTATAGACCCATGCCTGTTGATTTGATTTTATCTCTGCCATTAGTACCGGTAAATGATTTTTTGAAAACATTTGGGATATCACTTTTTGGTATGCCAATACCGTTATCTTTGATGGATAAGGTTATTTGATTATTATCTTCTATAGCATTTATTTGGATATAGGAGTTTGGAATATCTTTTTTGTATTTGATACTGTTATTGATAATTTGATTTAAAATGAATTCTAACCATTTGGTATCGGTATAGACTTCGGTATTTTTTATATCGACGATTAGGTCAATTTTATTTTCTAAGAGGTCATCTTTATTTTTAAGGGCTACTGATGAGATTATTTTTTCTAGTTTTACTTTTTTGAAGATAAAGTCTTCACTGGTATAGTTACTTCTTACATAGTAGAGGATTTGGTCGATGTAGTTATCTAGTCTTCTTATTTCTTCAACGTATTCTTTTGGTACTTGGTTTTTATGATTATGGGTCATAAGGATTAGACTTGATATTGGTATTTTTACTTCGTGTATCCACATCTCAATATAATCTTTGAAGTCTTTGGTGCTATTTATGTAACTACTGACATTTTCAATCATTGATTTGTTTATGTCGTACATGATGTTATATATTAGTTCTTCTTCGTAAGTATTTGGTTTTGGTATGGTTTCTAGGACTAGGTATTTTTTATCTAGATTTTCGGTATTGGTTATGAGTGTGTTATAGAAGGTTCTTTTTTGGAAATATGATATTAGGAGGGCTGTGATTAGTGTTAATAGTAGTAATACTATGGTTACTATTATTAGTCCCTCTGGTACTTTGAAGGCTATATCTAATAGGGTTATTAGAATTATTGATATGATAGTGATAATGATTATGGTTATTTTATCTTTTAGATAGTTTGTTAATTTCATAATAGTATATATCCTTGTCCTTTTCTTGTTTCTATGGCATTTGGATAACCAAAGTCCTCTAGTTTACTTCTTAGTCTACTTATATTTACGGTTAGAGCATTATCATTTATGTATTCTTCATTATTCCAAAGAATGGTCATTAGTTCATCTCGTGATACAATTCTGTTTTGGTTATTTAATAGGTGCTGAAAGATTAGCATTTCATTTTTGGTTAGTTCTAATTCTTTGTTACTACCAGATAAGGTACCACGTGATGGTGAGACTTCTAAATCTTTATATTTTAGTACTTCAGTACTATTATCTAATCTTTTAAAGATATTTTGTATTCTTAGTAATAGAATGGTTGGGCTATAAGGCTTGGTTATGTAATCGTCTGCTCCATAAGAGATTGATAATATTTCATCGGTTTCATTTGCTCTTGAGGTTACCATTATTACGGGAATATTTGATTCTTTCCTTATTTCTTTAAGTAACTGCTCACCATTTTGATATGGTATATTTATATCTAAGAGGATTAGGTCTATATTACTTTTTAATATTTCTTCTTTGACATTTGAGAAGTCTTTTAGTATTAATGCTTTATAGCCAGCATTTACTAGTAGTTCATATAATTCTTTAGATATTATAGTATCATCTTCAATTATCATTATCTTTTTCATATATTATATTTCCTTCTTTCTATAGTTCTATTATATCATTGTTTTACTCTGTTTTATATTACAAGTTTGTAAGGTATGAAAAAAAGACTTAGTACATCATTGTGATGTGGGTAAGTCTTTTAAATATTTTTATCTTATAGTGCAAATTTTTCAGTTCCCTATTGTATAATTTTTTCTATTTACAACAAATTTAACTATATCTAATTTTAACAGTTTAAAGTAATTTCTTCATCAGAAACGCCTAACTTTCTAAGTGCTTCTTTTCTCTTAAATTCTGCTCTGTGAAATTCCAAATATTTCATTCTTTTTTCATTTAAGACACTCTTAAATATTTCATTGTTTAATCTAAGCAATTGTTTTAATTTTTCGTCATGTTCTAAAACAAATGAGAATACCAATTCCTTATTTTCATCAATAGTAATTAAATACTTGTCAAAGAGTGCATCTGCATTAGCACACAGTAACAATCCGTTATTAATATCATATGCCTCACTTGAATTACATTCGGCAAATGCTTTTATGTGAGAAGCTCGATATAAAGTTTTTAAATTATTATAGTCGGCAGTTATATATGTTATAGGGCAAAAAACCTCATTTTCCACTGATGTATAGTTCATCATTTCTGCCGCAAGCATATCTTTCCATTTGCTTTGAAGATTTCTAGTTTTTTCATCATTTCCTTCTGCAAGTTTCTCTTGAATAGTAAGTTTTTGTATGTCTTTAATGTTTTTGAGTTTCAAATACTCTTCCCATGTTTTGTTGGTTTCACCAATTATAGTAAAAAATATAGGATTCTTTTCTAACATTATATATAATTCTTTTTTATGCGTATCCAAATTTATTTTTACTAAACACATGAAAGAGTCCGTTTTAAATATATTTCTTCTTAATACATGAAAAAAGGTATCTGACTCTATTCCCAAGCCATGTATTGCATAAGAAATTTTTATTGGTGTAAAATCTCCGCTATCTAGAGTATATTTATATTTATCGAAATTCCAATTAACACTTTTACCTAACTTTTCAAACACTTTCTCTGTATATTCAATACAAAAGTATCTAAGTGTATCATTTACTAGATATACATCAGCATAATTGTTAATCAATGGATGCTCGTGTTGAGTTGATTGCTGTCCATCACGTCTTTTTAGCATAGGAATTTCAAGCTTTTTATAAAATTCTGCCGGCATACCAATATTAGATTGTTTTGCACTCTCCATTTCTTGTGATTTTTCCATTTCTAGCATTTTATCATTCGACAAATAATATAAATAATTTTTTTCTACAGATTGTTCCTTGCCTAATCTTTTACCAGCTGAAATAACATCAGAATGAGAAATATATTTTTGAAATAACACATAATCACAGTCTTTGTTTTTATTTATTAGTTCTATTATAGACTCCGACTTACCATCTAAGTATTCAAGTATTTTATCTGTATCTTCTATTATCACTTTTTTCTTTTGCATATTTTACACCTCCCATAATTTATTATTTTCAATATATTCCATTATTTTTTTTGCCACTTCATATGCAACATCAACAGTAACTGCATTTCCGAACTGTTTATAAGCTTGTGTATCGGATACAACTTGAACCCAATCACTGGGAAAACCTTGAAGTTTTCTACATTCATTTGGAGTTAACTTTCTGATGTTTGTTTTTGTCTCGTCGCAATACTTATTATAATTGTCATTGTCAGTAAAATAATTGTCTTGACTAGCTCTATGCATTTTATGCATTGTTGCAGTCAGCGTCTTGCAAATTGGCATATCTATAGTAGGTTTAACTATGTATCCTTTAGTACCTTCACCTAAGATTGTTTTAATCATATTTTTGCTTATAAAATATTTTTTTTCAACATCATCATCTAGCAAATCTTGAGCAGTTTTACTTAATTTCTTAGTTTTGGGATATTCAAATGGCACATTTTTGAAAGCATCCTTTTTTAAGGCAACAATGTAAACACGATTTCTTCTTTGCGGTATTCCAAAATCAGCAGTATTTTGAACTTTATAATTCACATTATATCCCAACTCCTCTAATTCATCAGTAATTCTTTCAAATGTTTTACCACCATTATGATTAATGATATTTTTGACATTTTCAAGAACTACGACTTTTGGATAATGCTTTATTATTATTTGTTTTATCGTAAAAAACAATGTACCTCTCTCATCATCAAATCCCTTAAGTTTTCCTAAAGTTGAAAACGGCTGGCAAGGAAAACCGCCAATTAATACATCGTGATCTGGTATTTCATCTAAATGTTCATTAATATCACCACATACTATGTTTTCATTAACATTTGCCCTAAATGTTTCACATGCGTACTTGTCAAAATCATTTGCCCAAATTATTTCAAATCCAGCATTTGAAAAACCTAGGTCAAAGCCTCCTATTCCAGAAAACAAACTAACTGTTTTATATTTATATTTTTTGTGTTTTATTCTTTCCATTATTTACCTCCATAAATTTTATTTAGTATAGATATTAAGACATCAACAACAATAGAATTGCCGCTTTGTTTATATGCTTGTGCCTTAGAAACAACAATTTTATAATCATCGGGAAATCCCATTAATCTATGAGTTTCTCTTACAGTTAGTGCCCTTATTTTTCCATTGCTAGTAACATAATTATTAACACTAGCACGATGTGTATTTCCTTGGGTAGACAATAAAGCTCTTGCTATTGGTAAATCAATTTCTGCATCATGATGCATGAAGTTTTTAGTACCTGGAGAAAGCACATATTTTTTCAATTTCTCTGACAAAAAATATTTTTCTTCAACAGCTTCGCCTTTTTTTTCGGTAATAATTAGCTTTGAATTTTTACTAATTAAATTTCCCTCTTTAACATTATCAATTAAAAAATCTTGCATTGTGTATTTTAAAACAATAGGTTTAGGAAACTCAAATTTATCATAATCATTTTTATTCTTGAACCCAACTACATAAAGTCTTCTTCTCCCTTGTGGTATTCCAAAATCTTTAGCATTTAATATTTGCCATTTATAATAATAGCCTAATTTATTAAAAATGTTCTGCATAACCTTCCAAGTGTTTCCTTTATCATGTGTTAATACTCCATAAACATTTTCATAAATAAAAACTTTTGGTTCTATTTCTTTTACTAATCTCGCATATTCATAAAATAATGTACCACGTGCATCCTCAAAGCCACCACGACTGCCAATAACAGAAAAACTTTGGCATGGACTTCCACCAACAAATAAATCTATTTTATTTTTAAAGTCAGTTCCATCTAATAATTTTACATCATAAAAGAAATTGTCATCCTTAACCTTATAATTTGCTTTATATGACAATTCTACAAAATTTGTTCTCCTAGAATTAACCTTGTAAATATTATTTACGTATTCACGTTTTTCCCTCACTGAATTCATTCTTCTAATTTTATTCAACTCATTCTCATAATCAATATCTATATTAATATCGCCATTATCACATGCAAACTCAATTTCATGATCAATATTCATTCTTTTTAGTGCTTGTTCTATTGCACCAATTCCACTAAATACAGTTCCCAACTTTAACATCTCAATCACCTCTAAGTCCGACCTGCGTATGTTATAAGTATATCATAAAATTTGACCTGCGTATATATTTTTCAATAAATTTACTAAATTATTTTTTATAAACAATTATTTATTTTATTTTTATAGTTTGTTTTATTTATGCTACTATTGTAATATTTTCTTTTTATTTTAATTGTATATTTTTTCAAGTGATCATTGAAAAAAACGGTGATTTTTTAATATTTAATAAGTTATTCACTATAATTGTCTTATTATTAATAAATAACTAAATTATCGTATCCTATGCCATTTAATTTTAAAAAGCAACTTGAATTACATTTTTTTTCGCCAATTTTTGTAATTTGTGTTTCACTAAAAGTTAAAAATAACTGTTTTCTAGCTCTTGTAACTGCCACATAAAAAACACTTAATTCTTCTAAAAATTTTTTATCATCTCCACCAAACTCATGGCAATCTCTTGAATTAATACATTCTTTACATTCTAACCAAAAATGGAAAACATTTTCCTCTAAATCAACAATAAAAGCTACATCTGTTTCCAAGCCTTTAAATGAGTGAATCGTTGCTACTATAATTTTTTCGTCTATACGATTCATATATTGCTTCAAGCCATAATTTAATAATAAGTCTGACATAAAATATACAATATCCTCTAATTTCAATGTTCCGGATAATTCATCAATAGAATCAATAAAATGATGTAAAAGTATTAATAATGATTTATAAATTTGATTACTATTATTTTGGTATATTTTTTCAACTTTAAAATAACATTTTTCGAGAACTTTTTTTGATATTTTCATTTTTGAAAATGATTCTTCTAGAAATATTTTATATACAGTCTCATGAAAGTTTTTATATTCAATACTATCATCAGTAAATAGTGCATTAAAATAACTTACATTTCTTTGTTCCAAAAGATGAAGTAGATATTCTGTATTTAAATTGCCATTTAAAGACTTAACTAAAATTGTAAAACTATCATAAGAATCTTCTAATTCATTAATCTTGTTTAGTATCCACTCATATTCTTTCTTAAAATTTGATGCGTGCAAAATATAAGGATTTGATACTTCCAATGGTTCTTGGTGTTGAGCATTAAGACGAATGTTTTTATCGAGTAATAATAATTCTCTATTATCCATAAATCTATAGTTGCGTACCATAGTCTTTTTTATTAATTTGAATTCTCTTTCAAAAATATCCATAACGTTAGGAATTGCGCCTATAAATCCATATATTCGTTGTAAAGAGTCTCCAAAAAACATTAAATTATTTTCGTCATTTATAAATTGTCTTAATAATTCATATCCCAAAATATTTGTATCTTGACACTCATCAACAATAATACATTCATATAATTTTTGATATTGATTTCTTAAACTATTATTTTCTTTGAGTATTTTAATTGAAAGAGTTATTATTGAATTGTAAGTCATTGAATTGCAGTTATTAATGCAATCTATCATTAATTGATTATATTCATTTAGCAATTGATAATATACATGGAAATTACAATTTTTTATTGAATTGTTAAATTGTTCAATAATATTTTTTTCGTTTAGATCAAGCAAAATATTTTTATTTAGTTCATTATCAGAAATTATTTTTACTTCTTTAAAATCTTTATCTAAATTTAAATATTTTGAGCCATATAACTGCAATATTTTTCGACATATTCCATGATAATTTGTTACAGTTATCTTTTGCGATATTCCTTTATCAGTAAAGTTTTCTTTCTCAATTATTTTAGGTAGCTTTTCAAGTAAATCTTTTTTTATTTTATAAGCGGCATTAACACTGAATGTTAATGCAAGAATTTTTTTATTTGAAGAAAAGCAATTGGTTGCCAGTTTGTATGCAATACTACTAATTAAAACCTTAGTTTTTCCACTACCAGCAGCAGCCTCTATAATGATTTTCTTTTCTTTTGAGGTGATAATATCAAGTTGAGTATCATCATTTGAATGTATTTTTTTAATGTTGTTTACAATATCAATATTTTGCATAATGTTCCGCCTTTTCAAGTGCTTTTCTATATATATATGGTATATCAATTGCCTTACTATTTTCTGCTAATGTAGTATTAAATTCAGCATCTTTATTTTTTGTTAACCATGATGTAAAAATTAATACTTTCTTTTTGTTATCAGAATCTTTAAATAGATCCTTAATTTTATAGTCTTTGATTTCATACTCTGAAATTTCTAACTTTTTTGAATTTGATTCTATTGTTCCCTTTTGAACAATATATTCAGTATTACTTGTATCCAACATTAATTTATATAGCACATGTATCCTATTGTTTTTAATCAAATTTCGTACGTAATCTTCTTCAAAAAAATTATATTCAGTTTTTAAACACTTATTAAATACTTCTGGATGTTTAGTTTTTTTCACTAGATCACTATCAACTATTGAAACGGTCTTGATTCCAAAATGTTCTAGAACTTTAGAAACTGAAGGAATTGTTTTTCCGCCATCTGCTTGAATGATACCTATATTTAAATCATCTAAGTTAATTTCTAACTCTTTCGCAAAAATAGGTATTGTGATTCTCTCTGTAGAGCCTTCGACTAAAATACATGCTTTAGAAAAGAAAATTTCTTTAATTTTGTCACCAAGTAATTTAAAGTTTTTTTCATCCACATGATTTAAATTAGAGTTGTTGTCTGTATAGGCTTTTATATTGTTGTTTTGATAATCAATCCTTATTATTTCATGGAAATCATTTGATATAATATTTGGAGAATGAGTTACCACAATTAATTGACCAAAAATGTAATCAATATCAAACACTTCTTTTAATAGTTTTAGAAATCTCAAATCTTTATTTTCTATTATTTTTCTTATATCATTTATCACACTCCGCTGCATATAGGGATGTAAATGAATTTCTGGCTCATCTAAAAGAATAAAAATACTTAAATATTTTTTACCATTGTTACTTACTGTTATGGAATCGCCCTTGCCTTTAATGGTTTGCATAATAATGTTTAAAAGTTCAAAATAGATGTAAGAACTATATCTTATACCACTTCCCATTTTATTTACAGAAATATTATTTTTATCTTTTAGTTCAATCAATCTAGGGATAAATTCCATTATATTGTGCTCAAAGTCAACTTCAAGATTATTATTACTAACAAAACTTATCATTTTCAAAATAGAATTTAAATATTCAGATATCGAGTCAATTTTCTTAGAGTTAATAAGCTCATTTACATCTATATTGCTCATTTCTAGATATTTTTCTATTAAAGAATTTAAAAACTTACCACTATTTTTACTTTTAATAAAATTTAATTCTTCTGGAGCATTAATGGAATTGTAGTAAACACATGGAAGATTACGTATTTTCTGATAACTAATAGATGAATTTGTTTCAATATGATAAAACTCTATTCTATCATTTGGCGAATCTTGTATTGCTCTAATGTTAATTGTATTTTCATCAATGTCAAACAAATCATCAAAATAACCAAATTCTTCATCCGATAACTTTAATCCCACCTCAATGGTAATTGGTTTTAAAATATCGTTAAAATCAGTTTCTAAAAAACTTGCTTTATTAAAGAACGAATTAATTGCTTCAAGTGTATTACTTTTTCCAATTCCGTTATTTCCTACAATATATTTAATTTTATTATGATTTATGATTTCAAAATTATTTAAATTTCTAAAATTATCTATCTTAACTCTTATAATTTCCATTCACTTCACCTCTTTTTTAAACTTTTACCCTTGTTTTAATTTATTAATCAGATTCATTTTTTCTTTAAGATTAATTATATATTCTTTCTTTACTAATTTATTGTTCTCAGTATAAATGTAGATAGTCATTTTATCACTTTCCAAATCTTTATCAATGTAGGACTTGGTAAAATCTATTATTGGTAGTGGAACACAACTTCCTGGTAAAATAATATCTTGTACATCATATAATAAGCTTCTATAACCTCCTATGCTATATCTACCTTCAGCTACACCATAATAATCTGGACTTTCTTCAAAAACAATATTATCAAATGTAATTTTAATTTTAATATTTTTTGAAACTATATTTCCATTATTACACAGATTTATATACCAAAGATAATCTGGACATGTATTATTGCTTAATTTCAAATCTTCCTTATCTAAGATTATGGCATCTAAATTTTCGATAGTCATTGTTCTACCATCTTTAAAAATAACTTCTATATCGTCTGATTGATAATTTACTACTGAAATTACCAATGTAACAAAAACTGAAATCATAGCCCATAACACTCCACATATTGTTATATTTTCACTTCTTTTATTTTTACTAACAAACATAATATATAATGTAATGAATATAAATATAACAGTTATTATTAGTAAAGATATTAAATATGTTCTCATGTACTTACTTCATCTCCTTTTTATATAAAATTAATGAATAAAATTTACTATTTTCATATAATAATACTTTTTTATTTAAGTTACATTAATTAATTCAATAACTTTTTTTTGCTTTTTAGTGTTCCAAATTTTGTTGAATTTCTTTTGTTAATTATTTTTTTTAGTGATTGATATGTATCATTCTCCATTCTTTCACCATTAGATGCCCACATGTAGATTATATCAAATATTTTTTGTTCATTATTACTATCAAATTTAGTGATTCTTTTTAAATAATTATTAATATAATTATTATCTTTGTTTTTAATTATATATTCTACATCACTATATGTTTGTGGAAATACATTAAATAGGGTCCTTTTTTCTACTGGAAGATCGTTTATATCTATTTTCTTAGACAAGTATCTTAACATTTCAAGAGTTGGACTAATTTTTTTGCCTAACTCTTTTTCATTAATAAAATAATATTTATAGGCTTCTTCTAATTTTTCCGCAGTTTCATCATCATCCAAATCAAATGTACCTGTTCTTGATGCTTTAGAATAAACATATAAATGATATTTACCCTTATCAAGAATTTCTTTTTCAATTATTTCGTTATATTCATATTTAGTATTATATTCGTCTAGAAATTTTAATCCATGAATACTGATATGATTTATTTTTTTTAGCAGATTTACATATCTTTCTATTCTTACTTCTTTTTCTTCATTTGTCATTGAAAATGTACAGTTAATAAATTCTTTTTCTAGATTCGCTGGAATAAACATATATAGTTCACAAAAGTTTAATATTTCATCAGGATTATTTAAGCTTAATTTTTCTATATACTGACTATTCGATGATATTTTACGTTTATTCTGCTTTGACATCTTAAATAAATGCGGTTTGAAAGTATATATAATTTCTTTAAATAATTGCGAATCAATATTAGTAATTTTTTCTAAAAATGACAAATAATCTTTTGCATTCACTTTACTTAAATCAAGTTCACTTAAGCCACCTATCATATCATTAGTTATTTGATTAGAATTTATTAAATTAAAAGTTATATTTATATTATTTATTATTTTCATTTCATCTTTAGTTATCGCTGGAAATGATTCATCATAAAGTACTTTATATATTAGTGGAAGTCCTTCGCATATATAAAGGATTCTTTTTCTAATATCAATTAATGTTGATTCTTCTAATTCACTTTTCCATTTTTGTGCATTTTCTTTGATATATATATCTAAGCAATGATTTGATTTTATACCACCAATTTTCCTTATATCTTCCAACATCTGTAAGGTTTTCTTACGCTCTGTAACAATATCATATGACAAAATTAGTTCTTCTAATTCTTTTATATATCTATCATAAGTTATTTCAAATAATCTTTTGTTATTAAAGATGATTGTAGGCATATGTTTTACTTCTATTAATCGTTTAATAGTTAATATAATTTCTTCTTCATCACAATTGTTGGCACATTCATTAAAATGCTGAATAGACGTAAAGTTATTGCGCAATAATGAATCATTGATTCCTTGATTATATATGTTTTTAATTTCTTTTCCTTTTGGAAATTTAAAAAAATACATAGAATAGGTGGAATCTATTAATTTTTGTTCAAATCCATATTTTATTTCTTCAATAAATTTTTCGTGGTCTGAATATTTACACACATTTTCATCAGTACTTACACCACATTCATTTGGTAGTTCACATGACTCACAATATCGTATTTTATGATTCATTAAATAATTAATAACCATACTTTCAAAATTATTTGGATCACTTATCAAGCTATAAAATTCATGTGAAAATTCGTCTTCTAGGTATGCAACATAAAAACATTTTTCAATACTTAAAGAAGAACTTGAAACTTTAGAATTATGTTTCATTAAATTCATATATAAACTAATCGCATAATTATACCTATGTTTGATATCTCTTATTGTTACAGATTTTCCCCTATATAAATACATTAAAAAATAATTATCTTCTTTAGAGTTAATGTCTATTCCAATTTTTTTCAACTCATCGCACTTTGGTTTTAACAATTCATTTATTAAAGCATCATAATTTTGAATAGAAACTGGTTGCAAATTAATAATAAAATCAAATATTTTTTCATATATATTTTTAATACTATCATTGTTAACCTTTTTCTTAATTTTATTTAATTCGTCTTCTAAACACGATGCTGGTTTTATTGTTATAATAAATTTAACGTCAATATCATTTACATGATTAGCTTCATTATAAAATTTATATATTTGTTCAAGGAATCTAATTGTTTCAGTTTCATTAGTAAATCTATCTATATCTTCAATACATATTATTAATTTTTCTATTTTTTTTATTTTACATTCACTTAATATTTCTGAAAAGCATTCTATGGTTTCGAATTCATCTATTTCTCTGTTATTTTTACTTTCTTTATTAAAAGAAAAATAAATTTTAGATTTAATTAACAGATATACAAAATTTACCGCTATCGCCATTTCCAGAATTAGAATTGAAATTTTTTTATTTTGTGTATCAGGCAAATCAACTTTTAATACTATTGTAAATATTGTTAGAACTAGTAAAAGATATAATGGTATAATAAAATTTTTGTTTTCTACTGCAATATCAATAAAACTATAATTTTTGTTAATTTGTTTTTGCAGGTACTTTTTTTTATGACGTTCAAAATCCAGATCATTGATTAATTGATTTAAAAATGATTTATGAATATTTATAGTATAATCTCTTTGTTTATTCACTTTATTTCTATTTTTATTAGCCGGTATATTCCATAAGTTTATAAAGCAAATTTTTTCGTTTTTTT
>OJMO01001195.1_pt1 | contig 16608 bp, 11 predicted proteins | sample 1597241 | NCBI WGS metagenome assembly OJMO01 (sample SAMEA2452129, study PRJEB22498) | human gut metagenome | biome: human feces; feature: human gut; material: feces | place: Australia | collected 2012 | reverse complement strand
CGTCCCTCAACTCTGCAAGCTTTTGAAAAAGCTTGAGCAAAACTTTTAATTTATAAAAACCTAATTATGGTTAATGCTGTGCGATAATTTTTTTACGGCTCTTGCGATTCTTAAAAAGCTGTAAACCTATTACTATTACTCCACCGATGAGGAACGGAATGATTGAGAATGTTGAGAAATTCATCATCGGCTTTGGCTCATCAAGTGTTGTAGGTCCCATAACTATTGCATAGAGAGAGCCTATCATAAGTCCGAAAATAAAGAATATCGTCTGTGCTCTGAACTTTTCCAAACAGAGCTTTACAAGTTTAATAATCAAAACCATTCCAGCAATTACTCCTAATCCAAAGCAAATTATCATTGGCAAATATTCAAAATGCAGGTGGAGTAATTCTTTTATTGAGTTAATGATAGGTAAATAAAATCCAAAAATCAAGAGAAGTGTTGAACCTGAAATTCCTGGAAGAACCATTGCAGTAATTGCTATCATTGCTACAAAGAACAAGCTTATTCCAAGCTGAAAGCTCGGCTGTCCTAAGCTTATACCACTTTCTCCACCACTTGTCGGGTTGAAATATGTGATGCAAAATACAAGTGCTGCACCAAGAATTACAAAAAATGAACTCCAATACTTTCCTTTAAGACTCTTTTTTTCTTCCATAAAAACAACTGGTATTGCGAAAAGTGTTAAGCCTATAAATAATGAACTGATTTCGTAAATATAAGTATCGAAAAGCTTTGTGAGAATCAAAACGCAGGATACAAAACCAACTACCCAACCAACTCCAAGCTTGGCTAAAAATTTTAATGCTTCAATTTTTTCAGCTTTTTTTCCAGAAATCAAATCATTCAAAGAATTGATAAACTTATCATAGAAGCCCATCAAAAAAGCAATTGTGCCACCCGAAACTCCAGGAACACTATCTGCCATAGCCATACAAAAGCCACGAATCATATCAATAACAACCTTCATATTTTCCCTCCAATATTTTTAATTATCATACATTTAGGATTATAATTGTATGCAATGAAAATGTCAAGTAAAGTCTAACTAAGTAAATAATATTTTACCATAATTTTACATAAGGCAAATTGTATAATTATTAAAAAAACAAACATAATAATAACAGTTATGAATAAAATGCGTTTGCTGTTCATAACAAAACGGCAGAATCCAAAGTAAAAATGGATTCTGCCATTCTCATTTATTTAAGCTCTAATTGTTCGCCCTCAAGCTCTTCTGCTGTCGGCAATGCTCCTGATGATGGAATAGACTTTGTTCTATATCTTTGAGGCGTTTGTAGCATACCTTCATGATATAATTCCGCAGAAATAAGACGATGGCCTTTTCTTTGCTTGAATACAGCTACACCTTGAGTATTTCTTGTGGTTTTTGAAGCAATAGCACCTGTATGCAACAATAACGCTCTGCCTGATGATGAACGCATAAGAATTTCGCTATCCTCATCATTAACAAAAACTATTGCACTAAGTTTTTCCTTATCACTATATGCACCTGTCAATTTTTTACGGTTTGTTTTTGTTTCATATGCTTTAAGGCTGACCTTAGCAACCTTACCATTCTCAAAGAAAAAGAAAACATAACCCGAATAATCAGTGGTTGCAAGCATATAAATGGCACTTTCACCCTCGTCCATATTCAGCTTGGCGGGGATAAATTCTCCAAGTACGCTTGCTTTGGTATCAGAGAAATCACGAGCCTTTGTTTTATAAACCTGTGATTTATCACTGAAAAACAGCAAATCCGTATTATTCATAGATTCTTGTGATTGCTGTATGACATCTCCATCTTTGAGCTTCTGTTCGCCACCCATTCTAAGTGAAATCGGAGTAATTTTCTTGAAATATCCCTCTTTTGTAAAGAAAAGATTTACAGGATAATCAGGAATTTCTTCCTCAATCTCAGTTTCAACAATATCAGAAGCATAGATAATCATACTCTTTCGTGGCTGACCGTATTTTTCGGCAATAGCGGCAAGCTCTCTAATGATTATATTCTTAACCTTGGTTTTGCTTTCGAGGATTGCTTTAAGCTCAGCAATATCTTTCTCAAGACTTTCAATTTCATCTGTGCGTTTGAGAATATATTCTCGATTGAGATGACGAAGTTTGATTTCAGCGACATATTCAGCTTGAATTTCATCAATTCCGAAACCAATCATAAGGTTTGGAACGACATCACTTTCTTCTTCGGTTTCACGAACTATTTTAACAGCCTTGTCAATATCAAGGAGAATCTTCTCAAGTCCCTTAAGAAGATGGAGCTTGTCCTCTTTTTTGTGCAAATCGTAGTAGGTTCTGCGTTTTACACACTCAATTCTGAATGCAATCCATTCGTTAAGTAAATCCTTAACGCCAAGAACTCTCGGTGTTCCTGCGATAAGAACATTAAAATTACAAGAAAAACTATCTTCAAGCGGTGTGATTTTATAAAGCTTCTGCATAAGCTTATCAGGGTCAATATTTCTCTTGAGGTCGATTGTGATTTTAAGACCACTGATACCTGTTTCATCACGAATATCAGAAATTTCCTTAATCTTGCCAAGCTTTACAAGCTCAATAATCTTATCAATTATAGCCTCTGAGGTTGTTGTCGGAGGAATACTTGTTATATCAATACAATTATCAAATTTATCATAGGTATAGCGTGAACGAACCTTTATACTTCCTCTACCTGTATTATAGATGTTTTCGATAGTTTTCTTATCATATACAATCTGACCACCACCTGGAAAATCAGGTGCAATAAGTGTTTCGGAAACATCATGCTTTTCATTACGCATAAGTGCAATGGTCGTTTCGCATACCTCTCTAAGATTGAAAGGACAGATAGAGCTCGCCATACCAACAGCAATACCTGTATTCGCATTTATAAGTACAGACGGAAATGCCGCTGGAAGAAGTGTAGGTTCTTTAAGTGTATTATCGTAGTTATCAACAAAATCTACGGTATCCTTATCTATATCACCGAAAAGTTCTGCACATATTGGGTCAAGCCTTGCTTCTGTATATCTTGAGGCTGCCCAAGCCATATCTCTGCTGTAAAATTTACCGAAGTTGCCCTTAGAATCGACATATGGGTGCAGTAATGCTTCATAGCCTCGGCTAAGACGAACCATAGTATCATAAATCGCACTATCACCATGCGGATTAAGCTTCATTGTTTGTCCGACTATATTTGCAGATTTAGTTCTTGCACCACCAAGAAGTCCCATTTTATACATAGTATAAAGCAATTTTCTATGTGACGGCTTAAAACCGTCAATCTCAGGAATTGCACGGGAAAGTATAACGCTCATAGCGTAGGGCATATAGTTTTCTTCTATTGTATCAGCTATTTTTTGCTCTACAATCTCACCTGCTCCTGCAATATATCCATGCAGTTTAGGCTCTGTATGAGGTGTAGTTTTCTTTTTTCTTGCCATATCATTACCCCTTGAATTTACTTATGTTGAGAGTTTTGCCTTGAAAAAACTCAACATTGATGAGAAAAGCTTTTTGTCACGAATGTGTAAATTACTGATACGCTAAGCAATATCAAGACACATCTATATTATCAATATACTTTGCTCCATTTTCTACTATATATTCTTTTCTGCCATCAAGATTATCTCCAAGCAGAATATCGAATATTTCGCTTGTACGCTTTGCTTCATCGGGTAAAACCTTTATAAGTCTGCGTGTTGACGGATTCATTGTTGTAAGGCTCATCATATCAGGCTCGTTTTCACCAAGTCCCTTTGAACGCTGAATAGTGAACTTCTTATTGCCTATCTTCTTGATAAATTCTTCCTTTTCTGCTTCTGTATATGCGAAATAAACTTCATCTTTAGTATTAAGCTCATAAAGTGGAGATTCTGCAATATAAACCTTGCCCTCGTCTATAAGAGTCGGTGTAAGTCTATAAAGCATGGTGAGAAGAAGTGTTCTAATCTGAAATCCGTCAACATCGGCATCGGTACAAAGTATGACCTTGCTCCAACGAAGATTATTTATATCAAATGAAGATAAATCCTTATTAGCCTTAGACTTAACCTCTACACCACAACCGAGAACCTTTAATAAATCGGTGATAATTTCACTCTTAAAAATTCGGTCATAGCCTGCCTTTAAGCAGTTAAGTATCTTACCTCTGATTGGTATAATTGCTTGAAAATCCGGGTCACGAGCCTGTTTACAAGCACCAAGAGCCGAATCGCCCTCAACTATAAAGACCTCTCGCCTTTCTACATCTTTGCTTCGGCAGTCAACAAACTTTGCAACTCTGCCCGTCATATCCATATTGCCTGTGAGCTTTTTCTTTATGTTAAGACGAGTTTTTTCAGCATCTTCACGACTGCGTTTATTGATTAAAACTTGATTTGCGATTTTCTCTGCATCAAGTGGATTTTCTATAAAATATATTTCAAGCTGATGGCGGAGAAACTCTGTCATAGCGTCTTGAATACCCTTATTTGTGATAGCCTTTTTGGTTTGGTTTTCGTATGAAGTTATGCTTGAAAAAGACGAAATTACTATTACAAGGCAATCTTCTACATCAGAGAAATTGATTTTACTTTCATTTTTAGTATATCTGGAATTCTGCTTTAAGTAAGAATCAATCTGATATACAAAAGCATTTCTGACAGCCTTTTCAGGAGCTCCACCATGCTCAAGCCAGCTTGAGTTATGATAATATTCAGCACAACTTACTTTATTTGAAAAAGCCATTGCAATGTTGATTTTAACCTTATATTCGGGCTTGTCCTCTCTGTCACGAACTACTCGCTCTGTTTTCCATGTCTGAACCTGCGTCATACCATTTTCGCCGATAAGCTCTGTTACATGGTCTGTTATGCCGTTATCATACTTAAATTCAGTTGTTTCAAAGTCCTTACCGACCTGATTTCTAAAAATAAATGTAACTCCCGCATTTACAATAGCCTGACGCTTAATAATTTCTATATAATATTCCTTGCTTATATCAATATCAGTAAAAACTTGTAAATCTGGTCGCCAATGAATCCTTGTACCAGTATCTTTCTTGGAATACTTTTCTCGCTTTAAGCCACCAATATTCTCGCCCTTTTCAAAATGTAGAGTATAGCGTTCGCCGTCACGACGAATATCTACATCCATATACTCAGAGGAATATTGCGTTGAACAAAGTCCTAAGCCGTTAAGTCCAAGAGAAAATTCATAGCTTTCAGCATCGTTATTATTGAATTTACCGCCGGCATAAAGTTCGCAGAAAACAAGCTCCCAGTTAAAGCGTTCCTCATTTTTATTATAATCTACTGGAATACCTCTGCCGAAATCCTCAATTTCAACGGATTTATCCTCATAGCGTGTGACTATTATTTTATTTCCGTAACCCTCACGAGCCTCATCAATAGAGTTTGAGAGAATCTCAAAGACAGAATGTTGACAACCCTCTATACCGTCCGAGCCGAATATAACAGCAGGACGCTTACGAACTCTATCTGCACCCTTTAAGGTTACTATACTTTCATTTCCATATTCCTGTTTTTTCTTCGCCAATTTTCTTTTATCCCTCTCTTAAATAACTTACTAATAAACTTAAAAGTTTCGCTTGTGTCTTATTTAAGCTTTCTTATATTTTTCTATATTTTCAAAACTCATTTCTGTTCCCTCAGCTTTTTAATTTTATCTCTTAAAAGTGCTGCGTGTTCAAATTCAAGAAGCTTTGCAGCCGCTTTCATTTCCTTGGTGAGCTGTTCTATGAGTTTTTCTCTTTCTGCTTTTGTCAGCTTCTTTTTAGATTTCTTTCCATCGTCGGAATGAGTAGAAATCTCAATAATATCACTGACTTTCTTAATAATCGTTTTTGGAATTATTCCGTGTTCTTCGTTATATTTCTGCTGAATGGCTCGTCTGCGTTCGGTTTCATAGATTGCCTTTTCCATAGACCTTGTAACCTCATCAGCATACATTATTACTTCTCCCTCAGCATTTCTTGCGGCTCTGCCGATTGTCTGAATAAGCGAACGGTCACTTCTTAGGAAACCCTCTTTGTCAGCGTCAAGTATAGCAACAAGTGAAACTTCAGGAATATCCAAGCCTTCACGCAAAAGGTTGATTCCGACAAGCACATCAAATTCGCCTAAACGCAAATCTCTGATAATCTCCATACGCTCGACCGTATCAATATCATGGTGCATATAGCGAACCTTTATGCCCATTGTAGTGAAATATTCGGTCAAATCCTCCGCCATCTTTTTTGTGAGAGTAGTTACAAGCACTCTCTGTTTTTTAGCTGTACGCTTATTGATTTCTGAAATCAAATCGTCCATCTGACCATCAGTAGGCTTTACGGTTATAAGTGGGTCGAGAAGTCCTGTTGGACGGATAACCTGTTCAACAATCTTAGCACTATGCTCTTTCTCGAAATCACCTGGCGTTGCACTGACGAAAACAGCTTGATTGATATGCTCATAAAATTCATCAAAGTTCAGTGGTCTGTTATCTAAAGCACTCGGCAAACGAAAACCATATTCTATAAGACTTTCCTTTCTTGCCCTATCCCCTGCAAACATTCCCCTTACCTGTGGGAGCATAACATGAGATTCATCAACAAAAAGCAGAAAATCATCAGGAAAATAGTCGAGCAAGGTAAACGGCTTACTACCGGGTTTTCTTCCTGAAAGCACTCTTGAATAATTCTCAATACCTGTGCAAAAGCCTATTTCACGAAGCATTTCTATATCATAGCGAGTTCTTTGCTCTATGCGTTCAGCCTCAAGAAGCTTGCCCTTATCATTAAAATATTTTATGCGTTCCTCAAGCTCTCGCTCAATCTCCGCAATAGCTATTTCCATTTTATCCTTTGGAACGATATAATGCGAAGCTGGATAAATTGCTACATGCTTGAGTGTACCACGAATTTCTCCGCTGACAGCGTTAATTTCTGTTATACGGTCTATTTCATCGCCGAAAAATTCAACACGAACAATATTCTCATCAGAGTTTGTTGGATATATCTCGACAACATCTCCCCTAACACGAAATTTATTACGGGTGAAATTCACATCATTTCGCTCATATTGAAGTTCAACAAGCTTTTTAAGCAAATCGTCACGACTTTTTTCCATACCTGGACGAAGTGAAATTACCATTGTACGATAATCAATCGGGTTACCCAAGCTATAAATACAGGAAACCGACGAAACAATTATTACATCTCGTCGTTCTGAAAGTGCTGAAGTAGCTGAGTGACGGAGCTTATCTATCTCGTCATTTACAGCAGAATCCTTTTCTATATAGGTATCGGTTGTTGGAATATATGCCTCAGGCTGATAGTAGTCATAATATGACACAAAATATTCAACAGCGTTTTCTGGGAAAAATTCTTTAAATTCACTGCAAAGCTGTGCAGCAAGAGTTTTATTATGAGCAAGAACAAGTGTTGGTCGATTCATTCTTGCAATAACATTTGCCATTGTAAAGGTTTTTCCTGAACCTGTTACACCCATAAGAGTTTGTTCTCTGTTTCCTGCCTCTATACTTCTGCATATAGCGTCTATTGCCTGTGGCTGGTCGCCTGTCGGCTTATATTCGGAATGAAGCTTAAACTCTGACATATTCAACCTCCTATACATCGCATTATAATCCCAAAGCTTGGTACTAAACAAGTCGAATTTTGTTTTTCATAAAAATTAAACAAAATTAAGCTCTAAAAAGGGCATTTCATCACTTCAAATTGATTAACGATTTAGCGAAAATCTATCTTTTAATTAGAATTTACAATCGCTGATTTTTTATTATAACACACACAAGCAAGAAAGTACAGAACAAATGTTTTTATTTGCTCTGCACTTTCTAAATTATTCACTATGAATTATGATGTATGAACTATTATGTTTTACAAAAACCGTTAAAGCTTGCTTATCAGATTGGAATTTTTTAGGATAATATTACTTGAATGGGTTATTCGCTTAATTTTATAGCGAAATATATTGCAATATAGGTCTGTAAATATAATCTGCAAAGCTAAATTGATTTTCCGAATATCTCCCCTCTATAACAAGTGAACCATTATTATTTCTGCTATAAACTTTTGGAATATAATACTCAAATTCTGAATATATCGGGAGCTTTATTCCATAGCTTGGCACTTCAATAAGTCCGATAAAATCACAGCCCTCTATTTCGACACTTGGCATTTCACAATCAAAACTGCTTGAAATACCAACATTGCTTTCTTCGGAATAAGCTTTTCTATCTTTTCAGAAATTTGGGGCAAGTTTTCATCAGAAGGTTGTAACAACAAAATCAAAGTTCTCAAAAGAAATGCTTACAGCTACAGAAATTTCAAGCGATTTCGCAACCGCATTTTACATATGTTTTTCAATAAACATATCAATTCTACAATAAAACAAGCGACAGTTTAATTTTCTATCGCTTGTAATTACACTTTATTCTATTTCTCGGGTTACCCCAACTATTGACATTGAGCTACAAAAAAATAAGCCCGCACAAACGGCTTGTTTATGCGGGCTTATTATAAGTATGGTCGAGGTGACTGGATTCGAACCAGCGGCCTCTGCGTCCCGAACACAGCGCTCCACCAAGCTGAGCTACACCTCGTTTAAGAAACCTCGCTCAAAGAGCGAGGTTTTTTAGTTGGCTGCGGAACTAGGATTCGAACCCAGACAAACAGAGTCAGAGTCTGCTGTGCTACCTTTACACAATTCCGCAAGATTCAATTCATTGTCGCTTTGTGACTGACAACATAATTTATTATACTCGGAATTTTAAAAATGTCAATAGTTTTTTTTTGAAAAAAATTAAAAAAATACAAAAAATTTTAATCCCTCTAAAATTATAAATAAGCTGTAAAATAGATAGCCTTTATATTGCTATAAATTGAAAATTTTGCTATAATTAGGTGGAATTTTTATAGAAACTAAAGTATTATATGTGCTTTAATCTATTATAGCTGTCATAGCTTGGTGGTGATTTTGTGGAACAGCAAAATAAAAAGAAAAATGTCCACGAAGGACATAGGGAAAGAATGAGGAATAAATATGTTAATAAAGGCATAGAAGTATTTGAACAGCATGAGATATTAGAAATGCTTTTATTTTATGCTATACCAAGAAAAAATACGAATGATATTGCTCATAGACTTTTAGAGGCTTGTGGTTCGCTCTCTGCTGTTTTTGATGCACCAATAGATATTTTAATGCAACAAGGGCTTTCGTATAATGCGGCGGTTCTTTTGCATATGATACCAGACCTTTCGAGAGCATATCAAAGTGATAAGTTTGATAATGAAGAAAAGATTATTACAGATGAGAATATAGGTAAAAAGATGGTTCATCTATTTGCAGGCAAAAACGAAGAATGTGTATATGCATTTTTTCTTGATGCTAAGGGAAAAGAAAAATATTCAGGTATAATTTCTAAGGGTGACGCAAGCTCTGCACCCTTGTTTTCAAAGGATATAGTGAGTATAGCGGCAAGATGCAAGGCTGTCACAGTTATAATTGCACATAACCACCCAAGTGGAGTAGCTTTTCCTTCAAGGGCAGATTTAGAAGCAACTGCTGATATAGCTGATGCTTTAGACACAATAGGAATACATCTCGCTGATCATATTATTGTTGCTGATAGAGATTATATCTCACTTTCATCAACACCACCATTTTCGAGAATGTTTGATTATGATAGTGAATGATTTATTACCAAAATATAAGAGTTTCTTAATTGACAATAAATGTGCAGGTTGATATAATTTAAAATGTGATTATTTATATAGCTAATATTTAAATTTAAAAATGAGAGGTGTAGCTTATGAGCGAAGAACAAGCTCAGCCGCGAATAAAAGCCGACCCTAAGGTTGGCTTAACTAAGGAACAGGTGCAACGACAAATTGAGCTTGATTTGGTGAATCATAATGCAGATGTTCCCACGAAAAGTATAAAGAGAATTATTATTGATAATACCCTTACACTTTTTAATGTAATCAATATTATTCTTGGTATAGCAGTTTTTCTTGTTGGCTCTTATAAGAATTTGCTTTTCCTTGGTGTTATGTTCTGTAATATAGCAATAGGAATTTTTCAGGAAATTCGTGCAAAGAGAACTATTGATAAGCTTTCTATTATTTCATCTGTGAAAGTTAAGGTTATCAGAAATGGAAAGATACAGGAAATCGGGGTAAATGATATTGTACTTGATGACATTTTAGAGCTTTCTAATGGTAATCAGATTCCGTCAGACTGTATACTGATTTCAGGCAACTGTGATGTTAATGAATCACTTCTTACAGGTGAATCAGATTCTATACATAAACAAAAAGGCGATAAACTGCTTTCAGGAAGCTTTATAGTAAGTGGTAGCTGTCGTGCGAGAGTAGAATGTGTAGGTAAAGACAATTATGCTTCTTCTATTTCGGCACAGACAAAATATATCAAGAAAATCAATTCAGAAATTATGGATACTCTGAATAAAATTATAAAAATAGTAACCTTCTTTATAGTACCTATTGGAGTAGGTCTTGCTATTCATCAATATAATATTCATGGAGATATTAAAGAAACAGTTCTTTCAACTGTAACACAGCTTATAGGAATGATTCCGGAAGGTCTTATCCTTTTGACAAGTACAGTTCTTGCCGTAAGCGTCATAAGACTTTCAAAGCACAAAGTTCTTGTGCAGGAGCTTTATTGTATAGAAACTCTTGCAAGAGTAGATGTGCTATGCCTTGATAAAACAGGTACTATTACAGAGGGCTGTATGGAGCTTGTAGATGTTATTCCATATGGTGATAATAAAAGCGAACAGCTCGAAAAAGCTCTTACAGCTTTAACTTCAGCACTTGATGATAATAATGCAACCTTTGTCGCAATCAGAGAGAAATTCCATAATGATACCGACTGGGTAGGAAATAACATTATGCCTTTTTCGTCCGAAAAAAAATGGTCTGGTGCTAATTTTGAAAAGGAAGGCACTTATGTAATTGGTGCGGCTGAATTTATTTTAAAGGATAAAATTCCTCAAGAGCTTTCAGAACTTTTGCAAAAATATTCAAAAGGTTATCGTTCACTTATTATAGTTCATTCAAAGAACGATTTTAATGAAAGAGATTTACCAGACGATTTGGAAATTTGTGGCTTGTTACTGCTTGTAGATAAGATTCGTGCGGAAGCTCCACAGACTTTGCAATATTTTGATGAACAGGGCGTTGAGATTAAGGTTATTTCAGGCGATAATGTTCTTACTGTTTCCGATGTTGCAAGGAGAGCAGGAGTTAAAAACTACGATAAGTATATTGATGCAACAACTCTCAAAACTGACGAAGATATAGAAAAAGCGATACTTGAAAATACCGTATTCGGCAGAGTAACACCGGCACAAAAGAAAAAGTTCGTACAAGCGCTTCAAGCTAATGGACATACAGTAGCTATGACAGGTGATGGCGTTAATGATGTTCTTGCACTTAAAGAGGCCGATTGCAGTGTTGCTATGGCTTCAGGAAGTGATGCCGCAAGAAATGTATCGCAGCTTGTATTGCTAAATTCTAATTTCGCATCTATGCCAAAGGTTGTTGCAGAGGGCAGACGAACCATAAATAATATAGAGCGTTCAGCATCGTTATTCTTGGTTAAGACAATCTATATGACGGTTCTTGCTATAATCTTCCTTTTCGTAAATACTGCCGCACCATTTGAACCAATTCAAATGACGCTTGTTAATGCATTTACAATAGGTATTCCGTCTTTTATACTTGCACTTGAGCCAAATAAAAACAGAATTAAAGGTTCATTCTTTAATAATATTGTTAAAAGTTCATTGCCTGGAGGACTTGCGTCGGTTGTAAGCGTTATGCTTGTAATTATTTCTGAAAGTATACTTAAAATTTCTCATGAGCAATATGTAACGCTTGCAGTAGCAGTGGTTTCCGTTATGGGAATAATAGTTCTCTTTGAAAAATGCTTGCCGTTTAATAAGCTTAGAATTGCACTTTTTGTAACGATGATAGCAGGCTTGGCAATAGGTATTCTATGCTTTAGAAATCTATTCTCGCTAACGCTATTTACTGGTAAAATGACAATAAACTTAGTTATAATATTTGCAATTTGTGTTTTGATTTTCTGGATTTTTCGAAAAATCACAAGACATATAGTCAATAAAGTAGAAGCTAAGCAAAGTATAAAAAAAGTAAATTGTTGATTTTAAATATTATGCTTAAAAGCACTCGATTCCATTTTGATGGAATTGAGTGCTTTTTAATGTAAAAAGTAAAAAATAGCCTAAAGACAAAAAGTAACGCATATTTTACCAAAATCTGTTAAAATAGAATTGCTTAGAAAGCTGAATACGCTAGCTTTTTTGGGTTTTTGAAGGTGTCGGAAAAGAAGAACAAAAAATTCAGCAAATCATATTGCAAATACTTTAGAAATTCAAGAAAATTACTTCTTTAAGAGATTTGACGAATTGAATGATGAGCAAAAAACAACAAGCTAATGTTATGTTGTATGCCTCGCCTGATTTGTGTACGGCTCATTTTTACAAATAGGACTTTTTTAAAATCATTGCTTGCAAAAACAGAAAGTCCACTAAAAAGGCTATGTCAGACTATATTAACTTGGCATTTGATTGTGGTATCCCTCAGCTTGTTAAGTGTGCCAAAATAATGCAAAATTGGTTGACATAGATACTGAATTTGTTTTTCACACCAATCATCAACGGCTTTATTGAAGGTTGTAACAACAAAATCAAAGTTCTCAACAAAAATTCTTACGACCACAGAAATTTCAAGCGATTTCGCAACCGCATTTTACATATGTTTTACAGCAAACATATCAATTCTACAATAAAACAAGCGACAGTTTAATTCTCTGCCACTTGTAATTACACTTTATTCTATTTTTTCGGGTTACCACAACTATGGACATCGAGCCATAAAAAATAAGATTAATAAGATTAAAAACAAAAATCGAGTATTCATAAAGTCACTCATGAATACTCGATATGGTGCGGGTGATTTGATATTGCGGTATTTATGCGCTTTTAAAGGGATTTTTGTTAGTTATTTGTTATTTTCTTACGAACATTGTCATTGTTTTATTTAGCTTTAATCTGCGTTTTAATGTGAGCTATAACACAGCAAAAATCAAAAATTATAGTAAACAAAAAAGAGCCGTACCCACACACTTGTGTAGATACGGCTCTTAGTCATTTGATAAATATTAATCTTTGAAATAAATCATACTCAATCAATAATACTAAATGAACTACATATCATTTTAGATTTTTTACTTATTGTCAATTCTCCTATTATTTCTACATATTTTCCCTCTGCATGTGCTATAATAGCTTTATCATAATCGTTTTTTTCTAATTCAACTGTAACTGTTTTTGATTTATTTTTTTCATCTAAATAAACAACTGTTACTTTACCTTTTGTTCTAGTTTCAACTAATGGAGAAGATTCTAATTTTTTTATTCTTCCAAAAATTTTTGATGTCTTTTTTACTTCATCTTTAAGTTTATCTATTATTGTTGTAATAGGTTGATAATAATCGTGTGTTAATAAAATATCATTTTGAATTTTTTCAGAATTTCTTACAACTGGTGACCATTCAGCAATGAATTCAATATCTGTATTTTCATTTTCTAAATCAAGTCCATTTAACGCTTCAAAAAAATTAACACTAATTATATTCTCATCCTTAAATTCAATTAACTCATTTATTTTTCCATCATCTATAGAATTTTTAATTGTTGAAATATTTCTCATAACTTTATTAGTAACTTTTCGAGTTAAAGAACTTGCACACTTCTCTTCATCAGAAAAAATGCTTAATTGCTTATATTCATCGTTTTCATTTAATTCTGCAAAGGGACATACTACGGATACAACATAACTTCCAATTTCAGTTTGTCCAAACTTACAATTAGATAGAAATTTAACCACCGCTTCATCAGTTCTTCCTTGGTGATATATTTTAGGATTTAATATATCAAGTGTTGCTGCTGCTAATAATCTTTTGGCATTTTCATATATTTTAATTGCATCATCAAATAAAATATTTCCAGCTTCAATTCCTGATTTATCAAGGCGTATCTTCAAAATATCTGTATTAGGATTAAGTAAATAAAGCATCATTTGTTCTAATGACTTTTTTTCTTTTTTGGATACAGTTTCAACAGCTTTATACATTGCTTGTTTATAATCAGAAAGACTTTTATCTATCGGTATAATCGCTTGATAAAATTCGCTTCCACTTTCATACTGAAATATCTTGATATATGTTTTCTTAGTTGGATATAATTTCCAATTAGTATCTGATAAATATCGTACAAAAGCGAGTGGATTTATTTTTTCTGTCATATCTATAAAATTAACTGAATAAATCATGGCCACTCCTCCTTTGCAATCTTTTCAAGCATTTTTAATAATGTATTTGAATTTATAACATTATTTTTATTCAACTTTACGCTTACGGTTCCCACATTAGAACTGTCAGCTTTTTCTGAAAATTCTGCCCAATACATACACCCTTTCATAAGTAATTCATCTTTCGACCAATTAATCCACTGTTTATCATCTTCTGGTAAAACTAATAGCCCTAAAATAATAGGTGTAGTAGCTTTAGTGCATAAGTCATTATAATTTTTAACCTTTAATTTATATGTTATTTCCTTTCCATTATCTTTATATTGTGATGTAGATGATGTGCATTTTAATTGTATTCGAAGTTGCGCATCAAAACGCATCCCTGTGTCAAAATTAAATCTTTTCATTAGCATTCCGTCTGTACTATTGTCATCATGACGAATAATTTCATATGATATACCAGAATATGCACATAGTGCAGATATGTAACTAATACTTATATCTTCTTTAGTTTTTGCAAACTCCATTATATCCTCCTTATTAATAATAAAAATAATACATTTATTTTTATTATACTCTTATTACAATTTTTATTCAATATTATCAATTTTAATAATTTTTTTAATAATTATTTTAAAAATAATATTTGTGCAATAAAAAAATCCCACCCTTGAAAAAAACATTTCCAAAGATGGGATTTAAGTATAATATTTAATTAAATATTTTTATTTTACTCTAATCTTCTGACCAACATAGATTAAATCTCTGTTCTTGATGTTGTTAAGCGATACAAGCTTGTCCACGGTTGTGTTGTATCTGTATGCGATGTAGCTGAGTGTGTCGCCACTCTTAACCGTATAATAAACTTTATCAGATTTTACAGTCGAAGTTGTGCTGACCTTAGCAGTGTAATCTAAGCATATCCAACCACCATACTTGCCAACATAGCCCCAGTTACCTGATGCCTTGCTTACTGTTACCACAGTACCGCATTTTAGAGCAGTGATTATGTTGTAGTTTGTACCTGCCCCTTTGCGAACATTAAGCCCAGCCTGAGCTGTAACCTTGACGGAGTAATCCGTCTTTTTAACATTGCTTGGCTTTGTAACTGGCTTAGTTGTTGCGGGTTTGGTAGATGTCTTAGAAGTTACTATATCATCATACATATAATTCATATCTACATCACCGATAATGCCACTTATTTTGCCCGTCCAGCTATACTGCCAAGTGCCACAGTCACGACCTGCGGAGCTTGCACCAGGATAAGCAAGCCATAAATAATACTTGCTAAGTTCACTATAATTATATCTGTTATTGATATAATCGTAGTTAGCATATAGCACAGGTGTATAGCCTGCTGACTTAACACGCTCAAGAAATGCCTTAGCACACGCTGTAAGACTTGCTCTTGTATGTACTACTCCCTGCTGGCGGCAATAACGAAGAGTGTCCTCCTCAATGTCATAAGCAATAAATTTGCAGCCTTTGTATTCCTTTGCAAGCTTAATAGCGAAGTCTGCTTCTCTCTTTGCCGCTTCTGCATTTACACAATATGCAAAATGATATATACCGAATGGAACATTGTACTTTGTACAGCCGTTTGCATTATTACGATACTGCTCGTCTACCTGGTCAGGGAATTCCGAGCCAAGACCACAGCGAATAATAGCAAAGTCTATCCCTTTGCTTGCCTTACTCCAATCAATTTTGTCATTAGCATATGATACATCAATGCCTCTTAATTTTGTTGACATAATAATACTTCCTTTCATTGTTTAATCCGTTCAGTCCTCCGCTTCTGGCAAGCTCGCAATACTCGTTAACACAGATAAAATGCCAGCTAGTAAACTTGCAGAGCCTAACATAGCCCAGTTTACATCTTGCATAACTGCTGATACACCAATTGTAGCAACTGCTGTCTGAGCAACTGTTCTAATTGCTCTTATGCCTGCTGCTTTAATCCATTTTTTAGCTTTTGTACTCATCATATTTAACCTCTCCTTCCCTTCATTTTGAATCTTGTTCTAAGTCGTTTATACGGTGGTTGATAACCTTGATTTCTTCGTCGTAAAGACGAGTTGCCGTTGTGACAGTTTTCTCGATTTCGTACATTCTCTCAACAAGATGATTATGCTTGTCAACCTTTTTTTCAAGCTGCTCAAGACGGTAGAGATTAAGCTTTGAAGTAACTAAAATACCGCCGAGAGAGCCTATAAGCGAACAAAGTGCAGATAATAAAC
>OJMO01001193.1_pt1 | contig 16635 bp, 14 predicted proteins | sample 1597241 | NCBI WGS metagenome assembly OJMO01 (sample SAMEA2452129, study PRJEB22498) | human gut metagenome | biome: human feces; feature: human gut; material: feces | place: Australia | collected 2012 | reverse complement strand
CTGACGCTCCTTTGGAGCTCTTGGCTGTTTCTCACGTGCAGGCTTTGCTTTGCCCTGGAAATCCCTTGCAGGTCTTTCCTTTGGCGCTGTTGCCTTTGCAGGTGCTTCTTCGGATGCCTTCTCCACCTGTACAGCTTCTTTCTTCACCGGCTTCTTCTCCTCTGCAGGAGCTGCTTTCGGTGCAGATTCTTTCTTTACATTTGGAGTAAAAGGCTTGTCTAATTTCTTCTCTTCTTTAATAGCGTCCAGTTTCACGGACTCTACCAGTTCATCGATCTCCTGCATATCAGAAACTGGCTCGATTCTGCGAACTTTGATCACGGCAGGTTTGCTGCCGATTCCGAAGAATCCGGAGCTGCCTTCACTGATAACCTGAATATCAAGCTGGTCACTGGAAGTTCCAAGCTCAAGACACGCTTTTGTGATAGCTTCATTCTTTGTTTTTGCTGAAAACTGAATGTAATCCTCCATTACGAACCCCTCCGTTCCTGATTATTTCTTCTTATTTCTCTCATCAAAGTCTCTTACGAGATTTGCTTTAGCTGTGATGCTGCCCGGTTTTGCACTTCTTGCCTTCTCATAAGCAGTATCAACCTTCTGTGCTCTGTCTGAAGCACCATTGTTTCCGCTGTTGCCCTTATTGATCACAGGTTTATTGATATTCTTGGCGGACTGATGAGCCTGATTGGTGATCTTCTGCGGCGGAAGTCCTTCCTTCGCACGCTTCGCTTCGATCTTCTTCATATTCTCATTAACCAGATCATCAATGTTCATCTTATCAAGATGACGATTGATTGCAAACTGCTGGGCACTTCGAACGACAGCACTGGCGATCCAGTAGATACCAAGACCAACCGGGAATGTGAAACAGAAGAATGCAGACATCAGAGGCATGACCATGTTCATGGTTTTCATGGAGTTTGCCATTGCGCTGGCCTGATCATTTCCGTCTGCCGGCTGTGTTGCAGCCTGTGGCATAAGCTTCAGGTTCAGCATCTGAGTTGCCCATGCAAGAACCGGGATCAGAAGTGCTACGATCGCAAGTAACAGAGAACCATGATTTTTGAAGAACTCCATGATATAGTACAGCGGCTGGTCTGCGATATTCAGTCCACAGAAGCCCTGCATCTTGGAAATATTTCCGGATGCTTTTGTGATCGCATCAGAAAATCCTGAAAACTGATCCATCTGTGCCAACTCTTTCCACTGGGAAGGAGAAAGTGCATACAGAAAATCAACAATCGAGTTACTTGTAGCATTTCCGGCACTGTCCATAACGAGACGTACTCGTGTCATGGAATGGTCTGTGATAAACTGCTGCAGGATATCTGTGTATCCGTTTACAGCTAACAGGTTGTCAACTACACCAGTAAAAATGTTCTTTACACTTCCAACGTAAGCAGGAATCCGGTAGATAACCTGATACAGAGCAAACAGAATAGGCATCTGAATGGCTAACTGTACACAGCTACCGGTTGGAGAAACACCATATTTCTGATAAACAGCCTGGGTTTCTTCGTTCATTTTCATCATGGAAGCCTGATCCTTTTTACCCTGATATTTCTTCTGGATCTTCTGGATCTCAGGCTGCATAACAGCATTTAACTTGGAGAATTTCTGCTGCTTGATCTGCAGCGGTGTCATAAAGGCAAAGATAAGAATACTGAAGATAATGATACAAAGACCAATGTTCTGGATTCCGAACAGGCCGTCAAGCATCTTATATATGCCATCCATGATCCATCCCATCACAGACGCGATCTGTCCGATAATAGGAGTTCCGGTTTTTGTTGCTAAAAACAGTTCCAAATTCATTTCCTCCTAGACTTCTTATTCAATTGTAAAAGTCCGGTAACTATTCATTCGTCCACTAACTGCGGAGATACTGAACAGTTACAAATTCCGATAACTGCTCTGCCCGGGAAAAGGCTGAACAGTCACAAAATAATTCATGGCACAGGGTCATAGCCTCCATGGGAAAAAGGATTGCATCGCAGGATCCTCCATGCCGCAAGAAGACTGCCCTTGAATGCGCCATATTTTTCGATTGCTTCCAAACCATATTGAGAACATGTGGGAATATAAGGACATTTCGTTCTCTTCATCGGCGATATATATTTTTGATAGAGTCTTATCATCTTAATCAGAAATTTCTTTATCATGTTCATTCCCTGTTATATGATGCTTTTTTGCAAGATGCATAAAAGCACTCTCGATCTCGTGAAAGCCTTTGCCCTTGGCTGAAGCTCTCGCTACTACTACAATATCAAGGTTACTGTCAAAATCTGTTTCGTTGAGACGATAACTTTCTCTGATCAGTCTGGTGAGTCTGTGGCGAACCACACTATTCCCTACTTTTTTACTTACTGATATTCCCAGACGATTCTTCATGTGCTGATTCTTCAGCACGTACATCACCAGAAGCCGATTTGCGTACGATGTTCCGTTCTGATATACAACTTTAAAATCTTGATTTTTCTTTAAGGACTCTGATCTGATCAAACGAATCCTCCTTAATTAGATTCCGCCTGCGCGGATATTTCTCCGGATAGAAGAAAAGACCACATAAATGCGGTCTTGCAGCTTATGCTGATAACTGTTTTCTTCCTTTTAATCTTCTTGCAGCTAATACTTTACGTCCGCCCTTTGTGCTCATGCGAGCTCTGAAGCCGTGAACTTTAGCTCTGGATCTCTTTTTTGGCTGAAATGTCATCTTCATAGGTAAAGCACCTCCTTTATCTATTTTTAATTGTTATGAAATAACTTATCATTCAGAACATCGTTTCAATTATATAAATAAACATCCTTTTCGTCAAGGGAAAATTGCAAAAAACCCGATAAAATCAGGGGTTTGAAAAATACCGCCTGCCTCGTGGTTTTTATTTTTTACCCATATGTGGATTACGCTTATGGTTTACGTAACATTATCCACATTTTGTGGATAACTTGTGGATAACTAGTGGATTACCGGTAAAACTATCCACTGTTTCAGGATTATTTTTTTCAGTATCTTCAAAAAATCCCTTTATTTGCGGTATTTTGACAGTGGATAATTTTATACACATAAATTCTCTGTGTTTTCCACACAACGTCAACTTATGGAAACCAATTTGCCAGTTATACACTATTTTCCACCCTAATCCACAGTAATTTCCCCAAATTATCCACATTGTTTTCCCCAAAATCTCAAGGTTTTCCATTGCGAAAACCCCATTTTCATTGTAATATATAAAAGGATATCTATCTCCAGTCGCAGACTGGGGTTATTATAATACTCATGGGAGGAAAAAATGAACGCTGTTATTGAAAAATGGGAGGAGATCCTGCAAACTGTCAAATCTGAATATGAGGTGACTGATGTCCCTTTTAATACCTGGCTTAAGCCACTGAAAGTTTATGAGGTTGACGGAAAGCTGATAACAGTGGTTGTTCCCTCTGAACAGGCAGCGATCGGAGTCAATTACATCAGTAAACGCTACAAAATACCTCTTCAGGTTACAATCTGTGTACTGACAGGCATGGAAGAATGCGAGGTTCGCTTCGTTCTGGAAAAAGATCTCCTCAAGAAAGAAGAAGAAAAAAAACCTTCCTATGATAAACAGAATCATGATACACGTTACGAAGAAGCTCATTTAAATCCAAAATACACCTTCGACACCTTCGTTGTAGGAAGTAATAACAAATTCGCCCAGGCCGCAGCTCTTGCAGTTGCCGAATCACCGGGAGATACCTACAATCCACTGTTTATCTATGGCGGAGCCGGTCTTGGTAAGACGCATCTTATGCATTCCATCGCTCATTTCATTCTGGAACACGACGAAAACAGCCGTGTTTTGTATGTAACCAGTGAGGAATTTACCAACGAGCTGATCGAAACCATCCGAAACGGAAATAACACGGCAATGAGCAAATTCCGTGAAAAATACAGAAATATCGACGTTCTTCTTGTCGATGATATTCAGTTTATTATAGGAAAAGAATCCACACAGGAGGAATTTTTCCATACATTTAACAGTCTTCACAGTGCCAAAAAGCAGATCATCATATCCTCTGATAAACCACCGAAGGATATGGAAATCCTGGAAGAGCGCTTCCGTTCCCGGTTCGAGTGGGGTCTGATCGCAGATATCACGCTGCCTGATTACGAAACCCGAATGGCGATCCTTCATAAAAATGAAGAAATGAACGGCTACAACATCAGTGAAGATGTTATCAAATATATCGCTACCAATGTAAAATCCAACATCCGTGAACTGGAAGGCGCCCTCACAAAAATCGTTGCTTCCAGCAAACTAAATAATAAGGAAATCAATCTTGAACTTGCAGAGGAAGCATTAAAAGATCTGATCTCCCCGAACGCTGCCCGCGAAGTGACTCCGCAGCTTATTATTAATGTAGTTTCTGAGCATTTCGGCATCACACCCCTTGATCTCATCGGCCAGAAACGAAGTAAAGAACTCGTATTCCCGCGCCAGATCGCAATGTATCTGTGCCGCGAAATGCTCGATGCCCCGCTGACCGGAATCGGAAAAATGATGGGCGACCGCGATCATACCACTGTCATGCACGGCATTGAGAAGATCGAAAAGGAAATGAAAAAGATTGCAAAATCCGGAAAGAAGATCAACCCGTCGAAATAGGCGGAGCCTTTGTAACTCTGTCAAAACGGTTAAAACCGATTTACATTTATATAAGAAGAAACTCATCGGTTGACAGGCCCTTATTTATACACAAACCGATGTGGAAAGCCTGTGGATGAATTGTGGACAAATTTGGGGCCTGAAGTTATCAACATTTCATACACAGGTTCACGTTCGATTATTCACAGAGTTATACAGATCGATTTTTCCAGTATTTCCGCATTCTTGACGGGGTTTTCCACATATCCACAGCCTCTACGACTAAGACTACGGATTTTTACTATATTTTTTCTTTATAAGCAGACTCACCAAGCAGTGAGGAAAGGAGAGTTATCCACAATTATGAAATTAGTGTTTGACAAAGCAGACCTTGTAAAAAGCGTTGGTATCGCTATGAAAGCTGTCTCCGGTAAAACAACCATGCCGATTCTGGAATGCATTCTGATTGATGCATCTTCCAACGTGATCAAATTTACCTCCAACGATATGGAACTCGGAATCGAAACCATCGTCACAGGTATGATTCTGGAACGCGGTATTGTTGCTCTGGATGCAAAGATTTTTTCTGAGATCGTAAGAAAACTTCCGGATAATCAGGTTACAATAGAAACAGATGAAAATCTGGTAACCACGATTACATGTGAAAAAGCAAAATTCAACATTGCCGGTAAAGATGGTGAAGATTTTGTGGCTTTACCTGAAATCGAAAAAAATCATTTTATTACACTTTCCCAGTTTTCATTAAAAGAGATCATCAGACAGACGATTTTTTCAATTGCTGATAACGAAAGTAATCGAATGATGTCCGGTGAACTCTTGCAGATTGATCAGGATCAACTGCGTCTCGTATCTTTGGACGGACAGAGAATCTCTATCCGTAAAATTACACTTAAAGAATCTTATGATCCTATTAAAGCAGTTATTCCCGGAAAAACATTGAATGAGATCAGTAAGATTTTATCCGGTGAAATTGATGATATTGTAAATATTTATTTCTCAAAAAATCATATTTTATTTGAGTTTGACCAGACTATTGTTGTTTCCAGATTAATCGATGGAGAATATTTCCGTATTGATCAGATGCTTTCCAGCGATTACGAAACCAAAATTAAAATTAATAAAAAAGAATTTCTGGACTGTATCGACAGAGCCACTCTGTTGGTAAGAGAGGGAGAAAAGAAACCGATCATTATTGAAATTACAGATAATTCTATGGAATTACGTATTGATTCTGCAATGGGTTCCATGAATGAAAATATTGATATTGATAAAGAGGGCAAAGATATCCTTATTGGCTTTAATCCAAGATTTCTGATCGATGCACTCAAAGTAATCGATGATGAAACAATCAGTATCTACCTCGTAAATCCAAAAGCACCATGTTTTATCAGGGATGACGAGGAAAATTACACATATTTGATTCTGCCTGTAAATATCAACCAGAATCAGGCAAGATAGGGAGTAAATGAAAATGGAAGAAATTAAAATCAGAGATGAATTTATAAAACTGGGGCAGTTACTGAAACTTGCAGATATGGTTCAGGACGGGGTTGAAGCGAAATATGTGATCACTGACGGACTGGTAAAAGTAAACGGAGAGGTAGATGACCGTCGTGGCCGAAAGGTTTATGAAGGTGACATCGTTTCTTATGATGGAAAAGAAATTAAAGTGATCAGGTGAATAAATGTATATTGAATCTGTTCAGTTAAAAAATTTCAGAAATTATGATTCTCTGGAACTCGATCTGGCACAGGGGACGAATATATTTTACGGCAATAACGCTCAGGGAAAGACCAATATCCTGGAGGCACTTTATCTTTGCGGAACTACAAAATCGCATAAAGGAAGCAGAGATAAGGATATGATTCAGTTTGGAAAGGATGAATCTCATATCAGGATGATGGTAAAAAGAGATGAGCTTTCCTACAGGATTGATATGCATCTTAAAAAGAATAAAGCAAAAGGCGTTGCGATCAATGGTCTTCCTATCCGGAAGGCCAGTGAGCTTTTCGGAGTAGTTAATCTGGTGTTTTTTTCTCCTGAGGATCTGAATATTATAAAAAATGGTCCGGGTGAGAGAAGGAGATTTCTTGATCTGGAACTGTGCCAGTTAGATAAAATATATCTTACAGATCTGGCTTCATATAACCATATTGTAAATCAGAGAAATAAATTGCTGAAGGATCTCAGTGTTCAGCCTTCACTTAAAGATACACTGGATATCTGGGATATACAGATGGCTGAATATGGACGGAAGATTATTGACAAGCGCAGTGAATTTATTAAAGAACTAAATGAAACGGTTCGAAAAATACATGGTAATCTTACAGGGGGATTAGAAGAACTGAACGTTATTTATGAACCGGACTGTACAGCAGAGAAACTGGAAAGTACCATTTGTGCCAACAGAGAAAGAGATATGAGGATGAGACTGACATCCGCAGGCCCACACAGAGATGACCTGTGTGTAATGGCAAATGGGATTGATATCAGGAAATACGGTTCTCAGGGACAGCAGAGGACAGCGGCACTTTCACTTAAATTATCAGAAATATATATAGTAAAGAGAAAAATAAAAGACACACCGGTTCTGCTTTTGGATGATGTTCTGTCCGAGCTGGACAGCAGCAGGCAGAATTATCTTCTGGACAGTATCAGTGATATCCAGACATTGATAACATGTACAGGGCTGGATGATTTTATCAGTCATCAGTTTCAGATAAATAAGGTATTTCAGGTAGTTCAGGGAACAGTATCACAGCCTGTGTAAGAAGAAACAATCTTTTGACAAGGGTATGGGCTTATGATACACTGAGCGTAATTATGGAAAGTTGGTGAATGCATTGGATAAAGAAGAATTTCGGATAAAACTTGAAGAGATTAATAAGCTGGTTCAGGACAAAGATTATAAAGGTGCCATGAACATTGTAGACAGCATAGACTGGAGACGCGTCAAAAATGTCCGCACCTTATGTGTTGTCGGTGAAATATATGCAGCAAACGGAAGATATGAGGACAGTAAGGAGATTTTCCTTCTTGCATATCATAAGGCATCTATTGGAAAAAATATTCTTTACCGTCTGATTGAGATCTCTCTGCGAATGGATGATATCAATGAAGCAGAAGAATTTTTTGAAGAGTATAAGCAGGTGGCTTCGAATGACAGTACACAATATATTCTGCAGTACAAGATTGCAAGGGCAAAAAATTCTTCATTAAATGAGCAGATCAGAATCCTGGAAGAGTATAAAGAACAGGAATTTACAGAGAAATGGTCATATGAACTGGCAGCCCTGTATTACAAAGCAGGAGAAAAACAGAAATGTCTGGATTTATGCAATGAAATCATTCTCTGGTTCAGTGAAGGCAAATATGTTATGAAAGCCTATGATCTTAAAATGAGAATGGGTGAGCTGACAGGTGCTGAGAAAGCAAAATTTGAGAAACAGTTTGTTCCGAAACTTCTTACACCAGAGCAGGCGAAAGAACTGGAGAAGAAAAAAACGGAAACAGAAGTAAAAGCGCAGGAAGAGCCTGAAGCTGAAGAAGTGGAAGAAACGACAGAAAACAATGAGCCGGAAGTTCAGGTCAGCATGGAAGGCATTCAGGAAAAGATTTCAAAGGGGATCAGGGATGTCTTTGGAGGTAAGACTCAGGAAGAGAAAGAAGAGTTTCCGGAAGAATCCATGGATATGGTTAACGAGGCCGGTATCACCAGGGAAGATGAGATTCCGGAAGAAATCATAAAGAGTGATGCGTCACAGAAAGAACCTGAAAATGTTCCGGAATTGGAGGCAGAACCTGAAAAACCGGGGGCAGAACCCATGGCTGCAATTAAGATGCCTGAATTAAATATTCCGGCATCCATGAAAAATATGGAACTGAGCAAACCGCCGAAAGTTGAGGAAGTTGCTGAGACGAAACTGAATATGGATTCTTTTGATCTGGAAGGGAAAGAGTTGAATCTGGAGGATACGATCCTTGCTGCTGCCAGTGCGCAGGGAATTGAGATTCCGAAGGAAGAAGAGTCAAAAACAGAAGAAGTACAGGAAGAAAGTTCAGAAACTGATGTTGATGATAAAGAAATAAAAGCCCATGATATTTCAGAGGAACTGGAAGAACCGGATTTCCTCAGCGGAGATATACAAGATATAAAGGTTGCTGATCCAAAGCCGGATGAAGAACCGAAAAAGGAAATACCGGTGCAGCCGGAAATAGAAGAAGCTGAAGAAGAAGATGAGGTTACAGAAGAAGATCTCAGAAGAGCTGAAGAGGAATTTCTCCATGGACCGATTGGGAATACAGATCTGAATCCGGAAGATGATACAGAGGGAACGGAAGAAGCCCAACCCCTGACAGAAGAAGAGGAGCTGGAACGTTTTATAGAATCTATCCAGCCGGAAAATGGAGCAGATCCAAGGGATATCGTACCAAGAGAAAAAGAACTTACAGATAATGAGAAGCAGTTATTTACATATTTTGTAAAGGTTCCGGGTATGAAAGAACAGCTTGTGGATACTTTATATGATGTACAGATGGCTGCAGCAGACAAGACTTCTAAAACTGGAAATATTATTGTGATGGGCGGTAAGGAATGCGGAAAGACCAGACTGATCTCAGGCCTGATTCCGGCAATCTGTAAAGAACTGAATCTGGAAGCGTCAAAAGTAGCATATGTTTTTGCAGATCAGATCAACGGAAAAAATATTTATAAGATTTTTTCAAAGCTGGCAGGTGGCTTTCTTGTGATCGAAAATGCAAATCAGCTGACACCGGAAACAGTAGAGATGCTTGACAAAGCCATGGAAGTTAATACAGACGGACTTACAGTAATCGTGGAAGATGAGAAGATTGGTATGCGAAAACTGATTGCCAGATATCCGAAATTCGCAAAGAAGTTTACTTCAATGATCAATATTCCTGTGTTTACCAATGATGAACTTGTCAATTTTGCAAGGGTTTATACAAAAGAGAATGGTTATGCTATTGATCAGATGGGAATGCTTGCGCTGTATAATCTGATTGGAATTAACCAGAAAGAGGATTCTCCTATGAATGTTGGCGCAGTAAAAGAACTGATAGATGCTGCGATTGCAAAATCACAGGGAGGAATCCGTAAATTTAAACGAAATGTATCTAAGAAACGTATAGACAGAGATGGATATATTGTTCTGTACGAGAAAGATTTTACTAAATAATGCGTATTTGTACAGTTACAGGTAATAAAGAAAAAGGAGTAAAGATTATGCCCAGACCGTATCTAGGAGATCCAAAGTATACCATAGAAGTGCTTCAGAAGTATAATTTTGCATTCCAGAAAAGGTTTGGTCAGAACTTTCTGATCGATACTCATGTTCTGGATAAGATTATAGATTCTGCACAGATCACAAAGGATGATTTTGTATTGGAGATTGGACCGGGAATCGGAACCATGACACAGTATCTGGCTGAAGCAGCAAGGGAAGTGGCAGCAGTTGAGATTGATAAAACACTGCTTCCTATTCTGGACGACACTCTGAAAGATTGGGATAATGTGACAGTCATCAACAACGACATCCTCAAAGTAGACATCCGCCAGCTTGCACTGGAAAAAAATCAGGGGCGTCCGATCAAGGTTGTTGCCAATCTGCCATATTACATTACTACCCCGATCATCATGGGATTGTTTGAGAATCAGGTTCCTGTTGATTCTATTACTATTATGGTACAGAAAGAAGTTGCGGACAGAATGCAGGTAGGACCCGGAACAAAAGATTACGGGGCGCTTTCACTGGCTGTGCAATATTATGCGAAACCAAAGATCGTGGCAAATGTACCGCCAAACTGTTTTATGCCAAGACCTAAAGTGGGAAGTGCGGTGATCAGACTGGAACGATATGAAAAACCGCCGGTTGAGGTAAAGAATGAGAAGCTGATGTTTCGTATTATCAGAGCATCTTTTAACCAGAGAAGGAAGACACTGGTGAATGGTCTGAAGAATTCACAGGAGATACCATTTTCTAAAGAACAGATTGAGCAGGCGTTGGGGATGTGTGGACTTTCCCTGAGTGTCAGAGGAGAAGCACTGACACTGGCACAGTTTGCACAGCTGGCAAATGCATTTACAGAAATTTCATAAAAAGATAAATATAAAAAGCATCCGGTGGCTAAGCGGATGCTTTTTATATTACGTTCAAATTTATTTTTTAAAAGGAAGGAGAGTTAATTGCCTCTTCCGGCAATCAACATATGAAAAAGAAATTTTATAAAAATAACGTTGGCTTTATTATTTTTATAGCTTTAGTATATCCTGCAATTATGAGAAAATCGTGTTTAAGATGTGAAAAAAATTTGAACAAATGTCGAAGGAATTATGAAGAGAGAAATTGGGATATTTATTTTACAGAAGGCATAAGATTTCTGATATAATGAGCCGGTAAATGAAAATGCCTGTTCATTGTCTGTAATCTGCTGACAGTGAAAAGACAGAGACTTATTATTGACTGGCAAAAGTATGGAGGTAATTAAATCATGAGAATAAAAAAAGCAGGAATACTTATTATTGCGGCAGCAATTACATGTACGACACCGGCAGTACCGGCGATGGCAGCAGATACTTCGGAATCTGTACAGGAGATTATTTCTGATAATGAGATTGATTCTCTTGTATCAGATCCGGACAAAGTAGTTGATATCATTATGTATGTGAAAAATGAGGCAGCAAAACAGGATATTTCAGATGATCAGATCAGATCGCTGATCCAGACTGCGGAGAGTACTGCAGGAGTTAGCCTTTCGGAGGAAGAAGAGAACAGAATCATAAAGATCGTTAAACAGATCAAGGATTCTGATATTGATGAGGAACAGCTCAGGAGTGCTGTGACGAAGGCATATGATAAACTGGAAGAAATGGGGATTGGTAAAGAAGAGGTAAAAGGAATCCTGCATAAACTGGCTGATTTTGCAAAGAGTCTTTTTGAGTAAAATCTGCTCATTCTCAAATCGTAACTGTGAAAAGACGAAATAGTTATGGAAGATTATGGGAGATATACAAGATAGACAAGCATAAAATAAAACAAGAACTATAAATATGTGGTAATTCTATAAAAAAATATTAAAAAATATAAAATAATTGTGCAAATAAACGAAAAGTTAACTGCGAGTTCATAATTTGTTCATAAATGATTGCTACTATATAGATAGTTCGAAAGAACCTACGAAAGACGTTGTAATGTGTTATCATTACACATAAATTTTTTTCATAATAATAGCCCCGGTAAACCACTGCCGGGGCACTCCTCGTTTTACGGGGATTTTTTATTTTTTATCTGATAATTTTCCATATTTCTGGATTTCATTATTGAGTTCTTCCATGCGGGTATCCAGTTCTGCTACATATCGCGCACATTCTCTTAATTCTTTTGTGATATAGTCAGGTCCGTCTCCCTCAAATTTGTAATGCATCTTATGCTCCAGAGTCGCCCAGAAATCCTGTGCAACTGTGCGGATCTGAATCTCTACTTTGGTATCAATGATACTGTCGGAGAGAAAGACAGGTGTGGTAACCAGCATATGATAACTGCGGTAACCGCTCTTTTTAGGATTTTTCATATAATCACGTCTTGCAAGGATCGTCAGGTCATTTTGTTTGGAAATCATATCTGCGATCAGATAGATATCAGATGTAAAGGAACAGCTGATACGGATTCCTGCGATGTCATTTACATAGCGTACCATGTTCTCGATACTGGATTCATATCCATGTCGTTTCAGTTTTTTTACAATGCTTTCCGGAGTTTTGATTCTGGATTTTACATGTTCGATCGGATTGTATTTATGTCTGTGCTGAAATTCACCGTTTAGAATATCAATCTTTGTTTCTACCTGTTTAAGGGCAGACTGATAGACAAAAATAACTGTCTCCCAGTCATTCAGTTCTTTAAAATCCCTCAAGGGGACAGAATCATAATTCATGTATAATAATATCCTTTCCTGATACAGGCAGTTCCCCGTTGATTTTTGTAATCTCACAGGGGACTTGTTTATAGATTTGCTATAGTTGGTTGATGATATTATTGTAACATATAAATATCCGTTTGTGTGAACTATCTGTATGAAAATTCAGATTTCCATTATTAAAGTGATTGTGTTATAATGTTTGAAAATAGCTGACATGATATACTTTATTTGTAACTGTTCAGTATCCTGTAACAGATGGAGAAGAGTTACATTTATTCCAGGTAAAGGAGAAAACAGATAATGGCTGAATCAATGAAAGATTACGAAACAGAACTGGAAGCCTCTTTTAAGAAAATTGAAGAAGGGGATATTCTTACAGGAACTGTCATCAGTGTAGATGAAAAAGAAGTTGTGGTAGATTTGAAGTATTATGCGGAAGGCATTATTCCGGCAGAGGATTACAGCAGAGAACCGGGATTTTCTTTAAAGGAACAGGTGAATGTGGGAGATGAAGTTTCTGCGACTGTTGTGAGTAAAGACGATGGAAATGGAAATATTCTGTTGTCCAGAACAGAAGCAGCAGATGTGCTTGCATGGGATAAGCTGAAAGAATTAAAGGATTCAAAAGAAGTAATTGATGTGGTGGTAAAAGGCATTGTAAATGGCGGCGTGATCGCCTATGTAGAAGGTGTACGTGGATTTATTCCCGCCTCAAAGCTTGCCCTGAATTATGTGGAGGATACAAACGAATATCTGAACAAACCAATCCAGGTTCAGGTTTTCGATATTGATAAAGAAAAAGGAAGATTAATTCTCTCTGCAAAGGAAATATTAAGAGAAAAAGCAGAAGAGGAGAGAAAAACAAAAATCTCCAATGTGCAGGTCGGACTTGTAACAGAAGGTGTTGTTGAGAGCTTACAGCCATATGGTGCATTCGTAGATCTGGGAAATGGTCTGTCAGGTCTGGTTCATATTTCACAGATCTGTGAGAAGAGAATTAAGAAACCATCAGAAGTTCTGACAGTTGGAGATAAAGTAAAGGTAAAAGTAACTGCTGTCAAAGATGGAAAATTAAGTCTGAGCATCAAAGAGGCAACAGATATGATGGCTAAGGAAATTGAGGAGGAAGTGATCGAGCTTCCGGATTCAAAGGAAGAGGCTTCCACATCTCTTGGCGCACTTTTTGCAAACATTAAATTAGATAATTGAGGTTAGAATCTGTATGAGAAATCAGGAAAAAATATTTGTAATAGGTCACAAGAATCCGGATACGGATTCCATCTGTTCAGCAATTGCCTATGCGGACATCAAAAACAGGACTTCTCAGAAGGTGAAATACATTCCAAAACGTGCAGGACAGATCAATGAAGAGACAGAATATGTGTTAAATCGTTTCGGCATGCAGCCGCCGGGATATCTGTCTAACATTGGAACACAGATAAAAGATATGGATATCCGTATGAGTCCGGAAGCTGATAAGAGTATGTCTCTGAAAAATGCATGGGATCTGATGATGGATAAAAGTATCGTATCTCTTCCGATCAGAGACAGAGAAGGACAGCTGGAAGGTCTGATCACAATCGGTGATATTGCTAAGACTTATATGGATACAACGGACAGTTATCTGCTGTCAAGAGCGAAGACACAGTACAGAAGAATTGCCGAGACAATTGCTGGTACCGTAGTAGAGGGAAATGAGCATGGATATTTTACAAAAGGAAAAGTTCTGGTGGGAACTGCAAATCCGGAAATGCTCAAAGCCTATATTGAACCGGATGACCTGATAATCATGGGAGACAGAGAAGAGGATCATCTTCAGGCGATTGCGCAGAATGTTAGCTGTATTATCGTTGGTATGGGAATTGAAGTCAGCGAAAAGGTGATAAAGCTTGCTCATGAGAGAGAAATTGTAATTATTATGTCTCCGTATGATACATTTACGATCGCAAGACTGATCAACCAGAGTATTCCTGTACGGTATATTATGAAAACAGATAATCTGGTTACTTTTAATACAGAGGATTTTACGGATGATATTCAGAATGAGATGATCAAACACCGTCATCGTGCGTTCCCTGTAATTAACAAAAAGGGAAAATGTATCGGAACAATTTCCCGAAGAAATTTCTTGGATATGCACAGGAAAAAAGTAGCACTTGTGGACCATAATGAGAAAGATCAGGCAGTTGACAATATCGATAAAGCTGAAATCGTGGAGATTATTGACCATCATAAACTGGGTTCTCTGGAAACTATGGTACCGATTTCTTTCAGAAATCAGCCGGTCGGATGTACAGCAACGATTCTGTATGAAATGTATGGGGAGCAGAAACTTGAGATTTCACCGAGTATTGCGGGGCTTCTCTGTGCTGCGATTATTTCAGATACACTGATGTTCCGTTCACCTACCTGCACATTATCTGACAAGATGGCGGCAGGTGCGCTGGCACTTATTGCAGGAATCAATATTGAGCAGTTTGCAAAAGAGATGTTTAAAGCAGGAAGTAACCTGAAAGATAAATCACCGGAAGAAATTTTCTACCAGGATTTCAAAAAATTCATCATGGGCGATGTTACGTTTGGTGTCGGCCAGATTACATCCCTCGATGCGGGCGAGCTGGAATCCATCAAGGAACAGCTTCTGCCGCAGATGGAAAGCGAGTGCGGAAAACACGGCATCGAGATGGTATTCTTTATGCTGACCAATATTCCGCAGGGAACGACCGAGCTTTTGTGTGCCGGCAACGGAGCCCAGGAGCTTGCCAGAAAGGCATTTCAGCTTTCCGGGGATGAGGATGCGATCATTCTGAAGAATACCGTATCCCGTAAAAAGCAGCTGATCCCGGCACTGATGCAGGCGATTCAGCAGGGATAGCAAATATGATGCAAAGGGCAAAAAGTCTTTTGCATCCAACATCATAAATATAAGAAAATTGACAGAAATTTGACATAAAATGGAAATAAACTAATGCTAAAATATGACTGCCGGATTGCGGAAATTGCATGGCGGTGGAGCAATCCGTGACATCATTTTTAGGGGACAAAGACATTTTGATCCCAATATTATTACATCGCAAAAGGGGGAAAGAACGCGATATGAAGCTAAGGGGAAAATCAGAACACAGAAGAGGGAACACCAAGACAAGGATCATGGCAGTCGTCATGGCTGTCGCAATGCTTTCGGTACAGCTGTTTAGTACAGTACCGGTCAACAGGGCTTCTGCCGAGGGGGATACGGCAGACCTTCGTATTATGTTTACGACCGATCTGCACGGACAGGTTGTCGATGTGGACTATTCCAAGGGAACACTGTTTCCGAAGGGAGGTCTTTCCAAGGCGGCGACATTAATTAACCAGGCGAAGAGTGAGGTGCCGGATGGCAACACGCTCTTATTTGATCTGGGAGATGTCATGTATGACTACACGACAGATTATATTTATGAGCATGATCAGTCAGAGACACAGCCGATCTACAAGGCAATGGCATCGTTAAACTATGATGCGATCATTCTCGGCAATCATGACTATGAGTACACACTGCCATACATACAGAAGCAGTACGAGACAAGTGGTCTTAAGGACAAGGTCATCGCCTCCAATATTACAGATGCCGTGACCGGAAAGCATGTTTTCAATGAGAATAAGATCATTGAAAAGACATTAAAGACAAAGGCAGGAGCCAGTGTGACAGTCAAGGTCGGAGTGATCGGGGAGTCGATCCCGACACTTTCCAAGAAACGTTGTGACTATACCGGTGTGTTAAACGGAGAGGATATGGTTGCCAATGTAAAGAAGGAGACCAAAATCTTAAAGGATGCCGGAGCAGATATCGTTGTGGTACTGGCGCATTCCGGCGTGGGAAGTGAGCAGCCGGCACTGATGGATGAGAATGTCGGATATGCACTGACACAGATCGATGGTGTGGATGCGGTGCTGTGTGGTCATAAGCATTCCAATTTCTGTGCGAATGGCACAACACATTATGATACTTATCCGGGGGTGGATACGAAGACAGGTCTGGTCAACGGCAAGAACCTTGTTATGGTCGCAAACAGC
>OJMO01001182.1_pt1 | contig 16730 bp, 14 predicted proteins | sample 1597241 | NCBI WGS metagenome assembly OJMO01 (sample SAMEA2452129, study PRJEB22498) | human gut metagenome | biome: human feces; feature: human gut; material: feces | place: Australia | collected 2012 | reverse complement strand
ACATTCAGCCAAGATTGAGTTTCCGGTTGCCCTGAGCTGCTCTTTTAAATCTTCGTTCTGAGAGAATTTTGCAAGTAATCCTTCAAAAACAACAATTTGACGAATACCGTTCCAGTAGCTGTTATTATAATTCGCAACCTGCCTGCCCAGCGCTTTAATTTTTGCCACATCATCTGTCGAAAGTATTTTTTCCGCCGTACCTGCATCCTTAAAGTACACGGCTTTTTCGTACATCATATACTGTTCCATTGACGAAAATTCCACGTCATTCACAGTAAACTTGCTCAGATACCAGTTACTCAAATATCCGTTTTCTTCATCCGGATTATGAAACCCGACAAAATCACTCGAATTTTCTTCATTGATTATTTTTCTCATGTCTATCTCATTCCTTTTCTCGTTTTCAACACTTAAATATTATAACAAAATCGGTTAATATTTTCAATCCGTCATTCGTGCAAATATACTTTAATGTTAATTCTCACCCAACGGCCGCTGCCCTCTTTTGACGAAATTCTGCCGAAAAGAAGCTTGCCGGCATCCATCAGTCGTGAAAATATCGCATTATCATATCTTGGAACATATCCGATTTTCACTCCGTCAATGGTCTTAATCACAATCGCTCTTTTATCGTATTTATTGTCGGGCTCTCTGAAAAAGTCAAGTTTGTCGTCCTCGTTCAGATGCGCTTCCAGTTCTTCAATGCCATCGATATACGATGTTCCGGCAATATGAGTATCAAAGAGAAATATATCCTTTTCAAACGGTTTCGGAACAGCAAGCTCTCCGTTTTGATTATGGAGCAGACTCATCAAACCGCCCGTTTCGGTAGTTATTAAATCACTCATATTCTCACCTCAGCATTTCATCAATTGTTTGCTTGTATATTTCAATCAGTTCATTATATTGTTCAAGCACATGTTCGAGCTCGTGACGAATCTGCTCTGTTTTCTTTTCGCTCTCCACGATTGCTTTCAGATTGTACGGATATTTTGACTTTATATCCTCTATTGAATCTTTAATCGGCTTCAGCAAACTAAGCAAATGTTCTTTTTCTTCAATCAGCTGCGTCATCGCATCCTTCGATTGCTCAGGCTGCATACCGTCGCCGACCATTTCATTTATGATTTTCAGCGCATTCAGGTCACCGTTTTTATACGCTTTGACAGCATTGTTGAACAGCTGCACCTTTTCGGCGGAGATATCGGGATTTAAGTCCGGATGCAATTCCTTGACAATTTTGCGATAAATCTTCTTTAACTCTCTGTTCTCTTCATCCGTGAGCACTTTACACTTGCTTCGTTCCAATGCCTTGTTCATTTTTTCAATCTGTTCATTAAGACGCTTCTGATACTCGGCAAATTCTGTTTTCAGCGTTTCCTCAATAGCAGAAAGAACAACCTTTTCCTGTCTGTTCTTTTTCGCCTGAATCAATTCAATTTTGCGCTTAAGCCGCAGAGCCGTACATTGAGCCTCATACGCTTTATACTCCAAGCCGCCGAGTTTCAGCATATATGCGGTTTCGATATTACGGCATATGACAAACTGCAATTCATCACGCTCAAGTAAAAGCATCGACAACTCTGTACGAATCTTCTCAACCTCATTTTTGAGCTTTTCAAAGTCAGGAAAAATAATTATATCCGTTTTAGCAAGCTGTTCATCTTCACCGGCTTTAGGCATAGTATGCTCCTCCCCTTGCACTGTAAGCAGTTTCTCAGTTTCACTTTCATCCATAATTCTCACCTCAAGAAAATCTTTTCAAACCATCAATCCAGCAGATTTTCCAATAACCTTTTGCGGTTATTTATAAACAGCTCTGTAACCTTGTAGCTTTCGGTTTCTTCATACCGGCAGGTGTTAATTTTTCCATTATCAAAGCTAAAGATTTCGGCATTCGGGATACCGAGCAAAATCGGCGAATGCGTTGCTATAATAAATTGCGCACCGTCGCTTGCGCATCTGTAAATCTCAGCCAGCAGCGTCAACTGCCTTTGCGGAGATAATGCCGCCTCCGGCTCATCAAGAAAATACAGTCCGTTAGGTTGTATATTATTCTGTACCATCTTCAGGAAGCTCTCCCCGTGCGACCTATTGTGGTACTCCTCCGAAGGATGCGCGAAGTCGGCATATTCCTCCTCCTGTGTTGCAACATTATAAAAACTTTCCGCTCTTAAAAAATAACCCCATTTTTCTTTCCTGTACCCTTTTGCAATCGTTATAGCATTGCAGAGTTCCGAGTGCGTGTCATGCGTCGAAAAGCAATAATTCTTAGTTCCGCCCTCCGGATTGAATCCATGTGCAACGGCTATCGCCTCAAGCAAAGTCGATTTTCCGCTTCCGTTTTCACCGACAAACAATGTAATCGGCTTCATAAAATCAATTTTTTTGACCTTATAGAGTGCTTCAATTCTTGTAAGATAACTCTCATCACTTATCTTATCCCAATCAAAAAGTACACTTTGTATAAACTGATGATTCATTTGCATAATCTCATTATTTTTTTCGTTATCAATTTTAATTATTTCACCCATGTCAATCTCATTTCCTTTTACATAATCTATTTAATTAAAATATACTGCCACAATATCATCCAACTGCTTTCTAATCTCTGAAAAGTCGCAGTCCAAATCAAGCGTTTTTACAGAAATAGCATTGCCACCCATTTTGTATTCGTTGTTTGGTAACACTACTTCGTCTGTCTTTGCATAGAGCAACATTCCGGACACATTTCTGGTTCTCTCTGTATCGAGGTTTTTTACATAAGCAAATATCTGATACAGATTCCCTGAGTGTAAGGTGTTTACATCATATCGCTTCTGCATTGTATGCGAATAATACTTCGCATCTATTACAAGCGTCTTTTCCCCCTTTTTCAGCATAATGTCGCTTTGCATAACAGGGAGCATTTCTCTGTACCCATCATCTGTATCCCACGGAATTTGAGACGCTGACACCCGAATTTCCGGATGCTCTTTCCGATAGTACTCAAGCAGGAACTTCTCATAAAGCCTGCACATACGCTGTTCATCTAGAAAATCCATCATTTCGACTTTGCCGTCCGACTGTGTCTGAAGCAGTCCGTTAATAATCAGATTCAAATCTCTATTTTATTATAAAATGATAATTCATCATTATCTCTACATTTTTCTATACAAATAGCGAAAACGGGACCAATTTATTAACAAAAAACTTTCAAAATATTTGTGTTAAAATAGTTTAGCTATTAGTGTTTCTCATATCATTAGCTAATTCAGAAAGGAAACTTGTAATTTTCAAAATATACTTTTTAGTTTCCCGATTAATTTCAAAATCTCCAATGGATTGATTAATATTTCCTTTATCTTCCTTAAAATTAAAAATTGCATTATATAATTGGGTATATTTTTCTTCTTTCATCGATGGAATTAATTCTTTACTCTTATCATCCATCAATGCATTAGTTATTTCGTCAAACATTCCTTCTCTAATAAAAATATCCAGGAACGGCGAAGAATCTTTTCCACTTATAAAAGAATTATATAGAGAAATATCATATATAAACAAACCAATTAATAGTGGAGATAAACAACGCAAGCAAAATTTTTTTGTCGTTGCAAAATGAAAATTTTGAGTATTAATATGTGCTGAGTTATATGTAGTCATTTTTAAATAGTAATAAAACTTTGAAATATCTCGTAATTCAAAGTTGTATTTTTCTATAACTAGTTTGGCCACTTTATCATAATAGAATCCAAAATCCCTGACATCAATGTACTCTAAAAACTTATTTAAATCTGGTTTTAGCATTGGAATTTTTATATCAAAAAACCTATCCAAATATCTGTATGCATTAAAATTGTCGCCATAAACACTTTTTATAGAATGTTGCAGTTCTTCCAAATTTGTCGAAAAGATAAATATAACCCTATCATTGTCAAAATAATGTTTTATTCTTTCAAGAACACAAATTGCATATGAAGGTTTACAGCGGTCAAGTTCATCCACAAAAACAACCACTTTGTTTGCCTTTTCTATAGGAAGTATATCTAAAAATTCGTCAATTTTGCTTTTTAAGTTTCTTGATTTTACAATATCCTTTAATTCATCCTTTCTTTTAAAAGAATTAATAATATCATATAGTCCGGATACATTTAACAAATCTGCAATACCTTTAAATAATTTCATAAAATCAACATTATTATCATCAAATTCGTATTTGTTGTTTACAACACTAATAATCTCATAGATTATAGATAATACTGGGTCATCATCATTATCATATTTCCATGCATCATAATATATTGGAAGATATAACTCGTTCGCATATGGAATTCTGTATTTTTTACATAAACTTTGGTATTGTTTTTTTATATTATCAGATTTATCGGCATAATCATTTGTAACAAAATTATTATAAATAGCTAAAATCATCTCAATTTGTTTGACAAAAAAAGTCTTGCCGCATCCCCAACCGCCATTAATGGCTATAGCATCGTAATCATCGTCCAATGAATCTAACAAAGAAATAAAAGAGCAAACATCTATATCTCTTCCAATACTATCTTCAATAAATGTATTATAAATATTTTCTTTAGATGGTTTTAATTCAAATTTTTTCATATTATCTCCTTATAAATTACTTAAATAGATTTTCTAAAAATTTTTTGTTTTTGAGTTTACAAATAACCTTCAATTTTTTGTCTATATATCTCTCGTATTCTCTTTTTGTAAATGTATTATTACAAATCTCATACTGTCCTGAGAAGCCCGATTTCATATTACATATGTTTATCAATTTTGAATATACCTCACGTTTGTTTGTAACAAACCTATCAATATAATAATTGTTATTTAAAGCCGCTTTAACATTTTTATCCCTAACTAATTGCTGCAATAAACAAACAGAAAGCATCAAAAAGCTTACTTCGTTATCTACATCTTGGCTTTTAACACAAACTGTATAATAGTGTTTTTGTTTAAATCTCTTTAATTTGGCTTTTTGTTCCGCCTTACCGCTATAACCTACATAAATTCGCTTATAATATGTGATTGTATAATATAAGTTATATAATATTGTTATAAACAACTTTCTCTTTTTAGGGCCAAAAGACATTTTTTCCATACTATCAAATACTTCTATACAATACTTGATAATATACTCTGCCTGCATTTCGGCAATTTCTTCATTTTCACTGACCATTGCCGAATCAAAACTATCTGCGCTATCATACAGTAAATCTAATAATATAGATATTTTCTTCTTTGATGAAATACTTTTCCTTATTGAATCAATTGCCAACCATAAAATCGTCGCAACAAGACTTGATATTACACCAACGATAATATTTTCAATGTTATTAAACCATGCATTAACTAATCCATCAAGGAAAAGCGTAATATCTCCGTTCATTTATATCCCTCCATCCTATTTCAGGCTGCCTCGTATCTCGAAGCAGCCTGTTTTATCATCCAAACAATTCGTTTATCTTTTCCTGCAAAGTGCCCTCTTTTGAATAAACAAGGGCATCTGCAAGGCGGAAATTGTTTTCTGTTATGCTGTTGTTTTTGTCAAAGCCGAGAATAAACCTCAACGCTATTCTGTAAATAATCTCCGTCGGAGCAAGTCCGTATACCTGCTTAGCGAAAATATGCTGCAAACGCTCGGTGCTGTCCGGATACAGAGCTTTAATTTTATCGCTGTTATAAAGTCGTTTTACTATCTCGGTAATGTAAAGTCCCGACTTCATATACATATCAATAAATGTCTTGTCCGGGTTATCAAAGCAACCGGGGTTTTCCTTCTCAAGCATATCAACCATCATTTTAACGACCCACTTGGGAGTAAATATCTGGTTGGTCTTCTGAGGCGGAATATAGTCAAAAATATCCTCGTCGTTTGATTCATCAAAATAGTTTGAGAGTGCATCTCTTTTATTCAGAAATTCTTTAACAGAATCGTTGAACACAACTGAGTCAAACAGGTTTCCGTCAAAGTGTGACAATTCGCCGGTCTCCTCGTCAGTATAATCTCCGCCGTCGCGCAGGAATCTGAACTGGTCAAGCGTGATACTTGTAACCTCTTTGAAAACATCATCAGGAATAATTGTGTCAAAGTTATCAAGTGTAACATTTTCCGTTCCGTATGCCATAAGAAACGACGGAATGGTTCTTGAAAAGCCTCTCAAATGGTCTCTGATTGCAGTTTCAATAGTTGCTTTCTCTTCTTCTCTCTTGTGGGTTTCAATCGTCGAAACAACTTCCTCGCCGGACGATTGGACAAACTTGTCAATAGATTCCGACAAATCCTGTTTGAGTTTGTCTGCAATCTCTTTCTTCTGACGGTCAAACTCAGCGTTTATGTCATCGACCTCGCTGTATGTGCAGTTCTCCAGAGCCTTTTTGCGTTCGCTTTCTAATAAGTTATTTTTAATTCTGAAATCTCCGGATACTTTGTTTATTTCAGCATCGGCATTCTGCTTGATTTTCTTTTCAAGACGCTTGCGCTCTGCCGGTTTAAGTTCCTCGGAGTATTTCTGACTTGCTGTTTCAATAATCGGGTCAACCGCTTGCGTTTTGAAAATCTGCTTTAGCTTTTCAAGCTCATCATCGAATGTTTCGGGGGTTTCGGCTGTAATCTTGTTTACATTGTCAATCAATGCTTGACCGATATCTGCATATACTTTTTCTCCGAAAACTTCTTGCGCTTTGCCGATTATGTAATCCTTCGGAAGAGAAACATCTCCGTTTTCATCAAGCGACAAGTCCTTAGCTGTATCCTGATTGATTGGAAGTCCGGACTCTTTCTCGGAAACAGGTGTTAAACCGCTGATGATATCAGTCACCGCTTTGGGTGCGTGGAAAACATTAGAAATAATCTGGAAGAGGAAGTCACTCATAAAGCCTCTTCTTACAACTTCCTGAGAACGAATTTCCCTCGGAATTGACATAACCTTTTCGGCATCGAGTTCAATCATCTCTCCGCCTTCATCTTCGCCAATAACCGGGAAGAAGTTCAGAAGCTCACGGATATTCTCTTTTCTCTCATCTGCATCGCCGCGTCCGTCGGCAGTTTTACTGTTAAGGTCATTGGCAAACTCTTCAAAAACAGTCAATGTTCTCGCAGGGTCAAAGTCAAAAACATAAGCGTTCTTTTTTCTGAAGAACTTTGCGTTTTCTTTGAAAAGGCAGGGATTTTGCGCTCTGAATGCCGCCTGCATATAAAGCGCAGGGCTCTTCATATTGCTGAGCATAAGCACCGCTGTCCATTCGGGAATTGTAACACCTGTCGTAAGCTGTCCGACCGAAAGAGTTATGGTCTTTTCATATGTTGCAATAGCATTTCTGACCTTGTCGAAAGACTTTTGGTTCTCATCGTCATCGTCAAGTTTTCCGTCACCTGCAGCAAGAACAATCTCATAATCTCTGAAAACAGGATGTTCTTTCAGCTTTTTAGCAAGCGCTTTTGCGCTGTCTACGCGGTCAAGAATCCAGAACGTGTGCTTCAGCTCGTTGCGTAATTCCTCCGTTGAGAACGGAAACTTTGGCTGCGTTGTCAAGGCATCGAGAAATTTGTCAACAGAACTGTTGTAAACAAACTTTCCGTTATTGGTTTCAAAGAATGTGTTCAGGTCAAAGGCATATTCTTCCGTTTCGCCGTTAATTTCTATACCTTGATTAAGCTCGTCTTTTACGATTTCGGACATCTGATAGGTGAACATATTAAGCTGCGGTAAATCGGCATAAGGGTTTGCTTCGCCGTCCTTAGATTGGAAATCTCTTTTCCTTTTCTGCTCATCGGCATAAGTCCAGTTATAAATTGCCGATTCAGGGAATTTATCATTTGCTAAAGCCTTAAAGGGTGTGCCTGAAAGATGCAGCGTAAAATCACGATTAACCTGATTAAAAGCAATATCGGTTTTATATGTATCAACGCCTTCGTGCGCCTCGTCAATAATCAAGATATCCCAGTGCATATCTGCAACTTCTTGAAGTTTGTCATGCTTTCCTCCAAAAGCAATAGCACCTTTCATATCCTGCAAGCTGACAAATTCAATACAGCCTCTTGGGTCATCGTCAATCAGTCTTGTATATTCGGCTCTTGAAACAACGCCTTTCTTGCCTTTGAGCGATTCCGTTTCACTGACGAAAAAATATCCGGATTCAACACCAAGAAATTTTTCATAGTCGTCATACCAGGAGTTAGCAATGGCAGGACGATTGGTAACGATAAGGACATTTACTGCTTTTAATTTTTTGCAAAGGTCATAGGCGGCAAGTGTCTTTCCGAATCTCGGCTTTGCATTCCAAAGAAACTCTCCGTTTTCGGTAGCTTGCGAATATTTAAGAGCCTTATCAACAGCCTCCTCCTGTTCGGGACGAAGCTGATAAGGTATAACGGTATCAAGGCTTTTAAGTACGCCTCGGTTCTCACGAAATTCATCAAATCTGCTTCTTGATTCCGGTACAGCGATTTTGAACCACTCATTTTTACCGTTATTCTCATATTTGAGCTTTCTGAGATAGCGGTGGAAATCCTTATCCTTGAAAATATCGCCCGAACCGTCGTCAAAAATAGCGTTGCCTTTCCATTCGATGTTATAGAGAACATCAGCTGTATGAAGCTGCTGTCCAAGTCTTTTTTCAACTTCCTGTTCGGTATAGCCAATCTTGACCCAACCGTTGTGCCTTGCAATTTCGGGTGTGGTATAAGCATAAATCATCGGCATAACCTTTTGTGCGGTTTTAATCTGAATCACTTATACCATCTCCTTTACATGAGTTTCGATAAATTCAATTTCTTCGGGAGAAAGGTCGTATTTTTTATAGAGCTGTTTGTCAATTTCTGCCACGGAAACAGACCAGTCAATATCGCTGTCAGAGGTAAAGTCCTGAAGGGGGACGTATTTCCATGTGTCTTTATTATTATCTTGAGTGATTTTTAAAATTCCCAATGCTGCTCTTGCAAATTTCGATTTAATAAATTTCAAGCACGCTTTTGCCTCAATTTCAGTATCAAACGCACCAATTCCTATAAATGAGCGCGTATAGCCGATAAGCGGCGTGCCGATAAGCGGCGTGCTCAAAACTTCTCCAATCGCGCCAGAACCATTACTTGTTGGAACTAATACTTTAAACTTATTTATATTTTCATGGTCCATATCAATAAGTGATTTTGAAATATATTTCCAAACCCTTTTATTTTTAACAATACCAATAACACTTAAATCGTCATTATGTGCCTTTACATCCGTAAATGGTTCTGGCACCTTTGAAAAGATATTCTTTTCAAGGCGTTTGTCTTTTCCATTGCTTCCTATACCGCTTTTGGAATTTGGGTATTTTTTATACAGCTCATCTAAGTTAAACCTTGATTGAATATAAACAATCGACATTAGTGATTTAAAGTTGTCTGACGAAATTATTTTTTGTTTGATAGAATTTAATTCTTCAAAAGGTGTAAATGTTTGAATAGCATTAAATGTTTTTGTATTATCATGATAAGTGATTGCCACTCCGCCTTTAATATCTGTATTTGAAAATACTTTATTGCTTTCTTGTGTATAAAATAAAACTTTTAAATGCTCATCTTTAAGCATTTTATCTGTCCACGCCTTGGGTGTTGAGCCTGCATTAAATAGAAATCTAGCCGGTGTGATAAGTTCAACTCTATCGCCAACCTTATAAGCTTCGTCCATAAATTTATCATACACTGGAGGAGCATATGTTCCGTTTTCTCCAATGGTATTATCCTGATACGGTGGATTTCCTATAACAAAATCGAACTTCATTTTATTTTCGTCCTTTCTTTAATTCGGAATACTTTATTGAGCGGTCTGCTCGCCAATCATATATCATACATTCCGTGCCCTCATCGGCACTTATCGTTTGTTCAAACAGAGGTGTTTCGCCATCGGAAATGCTGTTGCTTATATCTCCGAACCACGAAAGCTGCTGAACCTCTTCCTGAGGCTTGCCGAGCGGAACCGTGCCTTTCAGTCCGTCCATCTGCCAGATGTTCCATGCAATAATATTCGCTATTTTCTTCAGTATCTGTATTTCCGGTACAGCTTTGAATCGTTCTTTGTAATAGTCAACAAATGTCATAAGCAAATTTATCCTTGCAACAAGAACATTGTCGCCCTGATATTCAAATCCGTAAACGCTTTGAAAAGCTCTTATCGTCCATTTAATCCATTCTGCGTCATCAACCGCATTTTCGTTGACTATTCTTAACTTCCTGTCGAGAATACCGATTCTGTCCTCTGTCGGAATCATGTCACCGGTTGTTGTATCATACCGTGAAACGATGTAAGGTGCTTCACCGCAGGTAATCTCAAGACGTCGTGAATCAACGTAATCCTTCCATGTTTTACCATCGGGAAAATAAATCTTTTCTTTATTCGTTTCTCTGTGCTTGTCCTTCTGACAATTAAAAACGTCTTTTCTGCCGAACCATTCTTCGTCACAATAGTTATTCATAAGATTACAAATCCAGGATGGGGTAAATACCTCGGCGTGTTTTCTTGTCCTGCTGGACTGCTCCTCAAACGCCTTATATACCCTCGGCTGGATAATCCTGCTATAAGCCCCGGAAACCAAATCCTCGGTGATTTCTTCATTGTCCGCAAAGAATATACCGTTATCGCTGTATGTGTCCGTCGCCCAGATAATATTCTTCTTTGTCGATTTATCCTGCAACAGTATTTTAATTGTACTCTTGACTTCAATCGAGTCAAAATTGATTAATGCGTTCAGTCCACTCACCTCGGAAAAATACTGCTTTTATTTTACCATATATTAGAAAAAATATCAATTATATTCAAAATATTATTCCACATCCATAATAACAGAACTTTTACAAATATACAACAATTAAATAATTTTTTAATCATTTTTCAGTCCGTTTACAAGGACTGTGAATATGAATCTAATGTTTATACCCGCCTTTTAGCCCAAAATTTATTTCATTATCTTATTATACAAAACTACACCCGACTGTCAGAATCTGCTGATGGCCGGGTGTATCGATTATAGCTTATCATTATTCATAACATCAAGAAAATCTAATAGATTGTAGTATACCAAGAACAGTTTAATACATTCTTCTTTGCTAGCTGTTTTTGTTTCCATTGCATGACTAACAAAATTTTTATTCATAACATTCGTTTTTAAAGTAAAGTTTTTACCATTTTGAAAATAATTTAGTAAGCTAATATATAAATTTTTATAGTTAAGTGTTGAAATAAAAGATTTTTGCATTTCGTATTTTCCAACAACCTTTTCGTTAAAATATTTTACAGCTTTTTCACATACCAATAGGTTTTCCTTTTCATCATTTTTTTGCAGTCTCATTAGTTCCCTTTCAATGAGAGTAAACAACATTAAAATACACGCCTTATAACATTTGTGATTGTAACAAAAAATGGCCTCTTCAACATCATTTTGCGAAACTTCATTTTGCAAAACTTCAAACCTTTTTATATATTTAAACAGTAAATCAACATTCTCGCTATTACAAATTTGCATAGCATATTCATCTGCCTCTTTCTGCGTTTCGGGGTAATACTCATAATAAAACAACGGCATTTCAGGATGTTGAGTCCACCCATACTCTCCCCACTTTTCATACGACTTAGTTAGTTTAATCTTTCGCTCCTCTGAAATAAAAGGAAATTGGAATTTCGAAAACGTTTCATTTAACGAAGAAATTACCTTTTTAATGTCATTAATACGCTTTAAGTAATCTTCTAAAAACTTATTTAACGATTCAACAATTGCAGAATCTCTTAAATTATGTGTACCCATAAACGCATTGATGGATTGACTAATTTTGATTAAATTCTCAGACATAACAATTTGTGAGTTTTCATATTGAGAAAATATGAATTTTTTACAAGAATCTTCCGAATCAACTCTATTGTTATATATTTTTAATACATTCTCATCATCTTTTAAATACTCTAAAAAGAATTTATTAAAAAAGCAGTCTTCTTGTTCATAGATTTTTTTTGCAGAAATTGTTGCTCTTTGCTCTTCCTCAATACTATTATACATCCATTCTGAAATAACTTGTTTACAATCGCTTCCATCAATACCATCCTGTATCATCTTATATGATGGTTTTCGAACATTAAATCTATATTCAACACCGTCTACAATCTGAAAAATATGTTTTGGACTAATATCAATTATTAATTCAATGTTATCGTCTGACAAAATTTACACTTCCTTCTTTCCTGTATCAAAGTCAAAAATTACAAATTTCTTGTAAACTTCAAGTTCTATGAATGTTTTTTCATTTTACAATGGTTAAAAGTTAAAGAGTATTTTATTCGTACGGTACCTCATCGATTCATTCAAAATACTATCTTTAATCTTTCTTATAGGTTTGGTAGCTTTTTTAGATATCATATATATCGAACTTAGAAGCATTAACAAACTGCACCTTGCCAGCCCGATATCATAGCTGACTTTTTGCAATATTTCAACCGGCATTTGATAACACATTCGTGCATATCTCTACTTGAATTTTCGGTATATGCTCTTTTTATATTATAATATAGAAAATATTCATCTGTCAACCATTCTTGTAAAAAAGCATATTCATTTAAGTCCCGATATTTGGACTTACAAAATATTTTTACGAAAAAAATAAGTACATTTGGCATTTAGCCATGTAGTAACATTATTGCAAAACCCCTGCAGATTGAACTGCAGAGGCTGTAAGATTGGTTTAAATTTTAACCGATTTGATTATATTGTTTCCAAAGCAAATCCTGTCTACTCAATATAATATCGGCTATGTCGTATCCGATTTTGATTGGCACATGTTGAATACATTCTTCTATTTCCTGCTTGCTCAGCGGCTGAATATTCAATGACTTAAACATCTCTTTTGCCGTAATGTTGTTTTTAAGAAAAACAACGAACAATTCAATAAATGCATCGTTTTCGTTCGGGAGGCCGAGCGGTCCGTTGGATATTAGCGCGATATTATTATCATAGTTAGGAGAAAGCGAAACTATCTCGCCCGTATCGGGATTTCTCAGAAAGCCGTAGTTATCCGTGTGACGGTCCGTATTGCAACAAATCGTGTCGGTATAGATTAGCTTCAAATAATCGGCGGCAATGCTCGAATTCATGCTATGAATAAGATTAAAGTTGTTTGAATAATCTTCATCCTCATCAATTAACGAGAACATCAGCTCGTGATTATACTTACCGCTCTCCGTAAAATCCTTTGTTCTTATATAGCCGCCGTCCATTTCGTATTCTGCTGTCAGGAAGTCCATTTTCTTGCTGAATTCAAAAATAAACAGTTCTGAAAAATATGCGTTATTACTTCCTGACTTGTACATCCACCATTCGTTATTTATCAGTCTCCAGCATTTTTCAAAGCTGCCGGTGTTTGTGAGCTCAGGCGTTCTTGAAGGTGTTTGATTAAATGCGTTTAAATCTCTGCACAACGCTAAAGTGTCGTAATTGTTCGATTTAAACTTAACATCATCGTATGTCAAATCCGAATGTGAGTCTTTTACCCAATAGGTATCCGTTATTTTTGCAGCATTGAATTTAAGCGCGGTCGAAACATCATCCCTTTTCGTCAATCGCAGAGCTTTTTTCAGTAATCTTGAATTTGTACGGCGTGCATCTATCGCTCTTTTGCCGAGCCACTCATCCAAATTGTCATGCGTTTTAAAGTACAAAGGAAGCAATGCTTCGTTTTCTACCTGCATAGCATTATTCTCAAACTTTGCCACAAGAATATCCTTGCTCATCAGATACAGCATAACACCACTTCCTCATAATAAAGTTTTCTTTAAAATATTATATCATCATTTTCAACCGGTCACAACCCATATTTCGTTCTACCTTAAATAATGCTCGCCGACAACGCAGATGCGGTTATGGCCGAGGGCGTGTGAGGCTTCGAGCATTGCTTTTTTATCAAATTTTTTCCCGGCGTTTTCTCCTCGGCATACATATGCCTCGCTCTGATATCTTTTCCCGGTGCCTTTGTTGATTCTGTCATACGGTATCTTATTCAAAGGTCGTGCGTATTGGTTATATATCGACGTCGCATAGTCCGCACGATAGCTATGTATATCTGCTCCGGTCGGGACCTTTTTAAAGACCTTTTCGTTACCGGCGGCATCCATCATCGTCTTAATTTTGTCTACATTGCCGACTATCGGAGCCAGTCTCGGTCGACCTCCCTTGGCTCCGACCGTTACGGCTATGCACAGTCTGCCTCGCTCGTCTGTTGCAAGCATATTGCCACGCAAAGCCGTTATCTCCGCTCGGCGTAATCCTGTGCTTCGGCAAAACTCGACAAAATCAGCGTTTCGCAGCTCCGAGAAATGCTTGTCGCTCTTTTTTACGCCTCTTGAGCGTGTTATATTTCCCATCAATCTTGAAGGCGTTTCAATTTCAAGCTCTGATGCTTTAACTCCGTAGAGCTTTGCCAAAGCCGATATGTCCAGCTTGAGCGTATAAGCGGACAGATGCCGACGGCTGTCTATCCACTCTGGAATATACGGGCGGCACTGTTCAAGTGTCTTGCAACCGTGCTTATTTTTGCAATATTTAACAAAATAGTTTGCCTCCTTGATATAGGTCTTTAGCGTGCTATAGCTGTAGATGTAATTGTCGCTTATACCGTCGTGCTTGTCTTTGTGCTTACTGTATCCTATTCTTAGTTTGCTTTCGAACACTTGACGAGTAAGTGACTTTTTGTTTTTATGTCCCATTTTTATTCCCCCCTTTGAATATTATTTGTTAAGGAAAATTCATACCCACATTTGTTTCGCCATTTTTTCGGCACGCACTTATGGTTGTGCGCTTGTCTCATACTCCCAACATATCCGTTTACTCCGACAAAAATCGGCGTAACCGTATATGCGAGACCTGCCGTGATGCTTTGTGGAGTATAAGCATTATCTCTTTTTGGCTCCACAAATTTTCCGTTGTGTTGCACACATTCTGCTACGACCTGAGACTGTGCCGTAATGCAGATGTGTGCCTGCTGTCTTTGGCAGACAGCTAATACTGCCATGTGCAGTATGTGGCAAAGCACAGCGTCAACTGTGCCGTGGAAAGGGGCAAACCACGCCACCCGTAAAACATCCTTTAACTCTTATTGTCATGCTTTACATGTAAATTATGTCAGAAAAGTGTTTCGTTAACAAACGAATTTAAGCCGTCTCGTTAGTGAGGCGGCTTTGATTTTTTGAGATTCAGATTCCTCTTATATGACATATTTAACATGTAATTTAGGAACAAGGAGCTGAACATTATGATTTAGTTTTTACGGCAAAGTTTTAAAAAGAATAACAAAATTTTAGAAAGAAGGATTAATTTATGAAAAATTTAAAAGCAAACAATGAGCGACGAGCAGACGGTGTGTACTTTGTTAGGAGTGCATCGGACCAAACAGCAAGGGATGAGCATCTGCTTTATTTGTTGGTTTCCGACGGTAAGATTTTGAGAACCGCTATGCAATTCTCACCGACATTTGACGCGGAAAGCGTGAGAGAAAGATTTTTTCAAATCGCAGGAAAAATCGACTCTGAGGAAATCCTTACGATTGATGATATGGACGATGACGTCGATATTTCCGAGCTAAATCTCCCGGAGTTTTTTGCGAATCGTCAAATCCCGGTTGAGATAATTTTTCGCTATTTTTTTAGTGAAATTCATCATTTCCGTGAAGATTTGCAGGACCTTTGTTTTGCGATTGTGAGAGCGTATCAGATGTACTGCGACGAAAATTATGCAACTCCGATTGCCGAGATTGAGCTTGCCAAGCGATATGATTGTGCGCTCAATGCGTTTTGGATGATTTGGGAATGGAAAGAGTTTGCCGAACAAAACAGGTTACGTGATAAAGACATAATCCTCGCAGCGGCAATGATTGCAAGCCTATCTTGGTTTTTTAAGAATGATTTCCCGTCGGCAAATGCAGAACGAGCGGAGGATATTCTTTTCCACGAGATAAACTATCAAATGCAAAACTACAATGTTGACAAATCAATCGCCCGTAGAATCAAAAAAATCATGCATCGGATTTTCGAGAACGACGATGCATTCCGTCAGGGACTAATTAACAACGAATTTAATTTTTAATTTGAAAGGATGTTTTATTTATGAAAATCACAAGCAACGAAAAAATCGACAGGATATTTCTCATTAAAAGTGTTGAGGTCAAGACCACCAAAACCGGTAACAACTACTTGGATTTGAGGCTGACCGACAAAGACAATGACGTTAAAGCAAAAAAGTGGGGCTATACCGGTGACAAGCCTGCATTTGATGTTATGACGCTTCAACGTATAGTCGGCACCGCATCCAACTATAACGGCCAAGTACAAATTAACGTCACTCAGATTTTACCGGTTGACAAAGAAGAGCTTGACATTGCGGACTATGTGCCTTGTACACCGCTGGACTGCGATAAAGCTCTGTTGGAGATATATGACGTTATTTACTCATTCAAAAATGAAGAGCTTTTACAGCTTGCATCAACTGCATTGCAGCAAGTTGAAAAGGAATTTAAGTATTATCCGGCTGCGCTAAGTATGCATGACGCTTGTGTCGGCGGTCTTTGTCACCACACCTACTGCATGATGCAAACAGCCTTGGCAATTTGCAAGGTATATCCATCTATAAACCGTGACCTGCTTTTGACCGGTGTAATTTTGCATGACCTAGCCAAAATAGACGAGATTGAGGCGTGCGAGCTCGGCCCC
>OJMO01001181.1_pt1 | contig 16734 bp, 6 predicted proteins | sample 1597241 | NCBI WGS metagenome assembly OJMO01 (sample SAMEA2452129, study PRJEB22498) | human gut metagenome | biome: human feces; feature: human gut; material: feces | place: Australia | collected 2012 | reverse complement strand
CAATTGTGTATACGTATCATACAATGTATGAGGATTATACGCATTATTTTAATCCGCTTGAATTTGATTCTGTAGAAAAATTAGGCAAAAGTTTTATTCGTGCATTTTCACGTGTCCTGGCCAATGGCTCTCAAGCTGTTATTGCACCTAGTGAAAAAACGAAACAAGCATTGATTCAATATGGTGTGATGGCACCTATCTATATTGTTCCAACGGGTTTAGATTTATCGGAATATGATCGTAAAAATTTGGATGAAACAAGAGTTAAAAGGATTCGTGAGGAGTTAGGTTTTAGTCAAGAAGATCATATTGTTGTCTTTGTAGGGCGTATTGCTAAGGAAAAGGCGATCGAAATTCCCATCAAAGCGATTTGTAAAAATAAGGATCCACACTTACATTTGGTTATTGTAGGTGGAGGTACGGATATGGAGTATTATCAGGATCTCGCTAAGAAATATAATGTTGAGGATCGTGTGCATTTTACTGGCAAAATACCTAAGGAAGATATTGCCTATTATTATGCAGCTTTTGATTGTTTTGTGTCAGCTAGTTTATCAGAAACACAGGGGATGACATATATTGAGGCATTGGCTAGTGGACTTTTGGTTTTTGGTCGTCGTGATGAAGTGTTGAAAGATTTGGTGGATGAAGGCAAATCTGGATATTATTTTGATGATGCCAATGAACTAAGTCAAAAGTGGGATGTTTTCTTTAGTAAATCCAAAGCGGAAAGAGATGCATTAAGAGAATACTGTGTATCAAAAACAGCTCCTTATACAGAGAGTATGTTTGCACATAAGGCTTTGAGTGTTTATAATCAGGCAATTGATGATTATAAGCGTGCATATCATGTGGAACGTATACGTATGGTGGATGATTTTGTGCGTTTAACTGTGATTCGAGATTGCGATAATGAACCAGTCAAAGTAATGATTCCTACAGAGGATTTCTTTGATTTAAAAATCACTAAGGATACAATGTTAGATGCCTATTTGGTTGACAATTATTTGGATATGCAGTTATTCTATAAAGCGTTTGAACTGATGAAGAAGCGTGTGCTTTCAAATGATTATACATCGTATCAGATGGTACAGTATGGTAAGCAATATTTAAGTTTGGATGAAGATCAAGCTAAAGAGATTGTGAATGAATTTATGGAACGGCATTGGATTGATGATAAAGATTATGCGTTTGATAAGGCACAAGCTTGGCATTCGTATGGACAGCCCAAAATGCAGATTTATTCAAAATTAAAAAAAGCAGGGGTTCAAGATGATATGATTGATGCAGCACTAGCTTGTCTTGATGAAGAAACAGAGCGTAGCAATGCAACCAAGTTAGCTCGTCGTTTAACGCATTCTATCAAGGAACAGTCGAGTCGTATGCAAAGACAGACTTTAGTCAATAAATTGGTTACGAAAGGATATTCGTTTGAGATTGCCAAACAAGTCTCAGAATCGATTGAATTGGATGAAAATGATGATGAGGCACTACAAAGAACAATTGCGAAAGCAAAGCGTTTATATGCAACGTTTGATCAGCCAAAGCGTAATCAGAAGATTCAAACGTATTGTGTTCGTAAAGGGTTTAATATATCGGCTATAAAAGAAGTTTTGGAAGGGGAAAATGAATGAGAATTAATGAGATTACACGGGAACAAAAAGTAAATGTTAAGTGTTTGATTTCAAAATGTGACAAGGGAAAAACCGTGAAGGATACGCCTTATTTGTCTTTGATTTTAGAGGATGCAACGGGTGTATTGGATGCAAAATTTTGGAATTTAACGAATGAGCAGATTGAACAATATAAAGCTGGACAAGTTGTAGAAGTGATTGGAGATTCTATCATTCATAGAAATGCAGTTCAGTTGCGTGTAAGAAAGATGACAGTCTTAGAAGATGAGGATATTTCTAATTATGTACGCCTTGCTCCTATGACTCGTACGGAAATGGAAGAGGAAGTAAAGATTTTGATGAATGAAATCACAAATACAAATTTGTATTGTGTGGTTGAAGAAGTGTTAGAAGAAACAAAAGATTTATTTTATACATATCCAGCAGCTACAAGAAACCACCATAATTTTGTGGGAGGACTTGCCTATCATTCTATTAGTATGGCGCGTGTTGCTTTAGACATTTGTAGACAATATCCATTTTTGGATAAAGGATTATTGATTGCGGGTATCTTGATGCATGATGTTGGAAAGATTGATGAGTTGAGTGGTCCGGTTCTTCCTGAATATACAAATGAGGGGAATTTGTTGGGGCACATTAGTATTATGAATAATCGTTTGGATCGTGTGGCTGAAAAGCTGGGTGTAAACGATAAAGAGTGTGTTTTATTGTTGAAGCATATGGTTTTGGCACATCATGGAAAGATGGAGTTTGGATCTCCTGTTCTTCCTATGATTCCAGAAGCAGAAGTATTGACTTTGTTAGATAATCTAGATGCTCGTATGTATATGATGAAGCAAAGTTTAGATACAACGCAGCCGGGCCATTTTGGACCTCGTGTTTTTGCGTTAGAAGGTCGTATGATTTATCATCGAAAAGGAGAAGATGAAGAATGAAAATAGGTTTTGTATCATTGGGATGTTGTAAAAACTTGGTGGATTCAGAACAAATCATGGGTATGATCAAAAGGGGTGGCCATGAGATTGTGGCGAATCCAAAAGATGCACAGGCTATTATTGTGAATACTTGTGGTTTTATTGAAAGTGCCAAAGAAGAAAGTATTAATACAATTTTTAAGATGGCGCAATATAAAGAGCGTAACTTAGAGAAGTTGATTGTGTGTGGTTGTTTAGCACAAAGATATACAGAGACATTAAGGGAAGAAATTCCTGAAATTGATGCGGTTATCCCGATTCGTGAATATGATACTTTGGCAAGTCAACTACAAAAAATTTTGGGTTCCGATACATTATTGGATAAGGCTGAACGAGTGATTTCGGGGAATCCTTGGCAGGCTTATGTAAAAATTAGTGATGGTTGTTCCAATCGTTGTGCCTATTGTGCAATACCTTTGATTCGTGGAGATCAAAAATCTCGTACAATTGAGGATATTATGGAAGAAGTCAATCATTTGGCAAGTATTGGTGTTAAGGAATTAACATTGATTGCGCAGGATACGACAAAATATGGTTTGGACAATTATGGAGAATTGATGCTTCCTGAATTGTTGCGCCAAGTATCTAAAGTAGAAGAACTTCACTGGATTCGTGTTCTATATATGTATCCAGATGAAATTGTGGATGATGTATTGCAGGCTATGAGCGAAAGTGAAAAAATCGTTCCTTATTTCGATATTCCAATGCAACATGCGAACAATCGTTTATTGAAATTAATGAATCGTAGAGGTCCAAAAGAGGATGTATTAAAGGTTGTGGATAAGATTCATACGATGTTTCCAAATGCGACTTTGCGTACAACTATGATTGTTGGTTTCCCTACAGAAACGGAAGAAGAATTTGAGGAACTTGTAGATTTCATCAAGGAAATAAAATGGGATCGTATGGGTGCTTTCACATATTCGAAGGAAGAAGATACACCTGCTTATGATATGGATGGTCAGATTGATGAAGAAGTCCAAAATGATCGTTTGGCTAGATTGATGGCTGTGCAGGAAGAAATTTCAAAAGAAAAGAATCAAGAAAAGATTGGTAAGGTCATAGAAGTTCTAGTTGAGGAAAAAGAAGGTTTGGTGGATCGTTATCGTGGAAGAAGTGCTGCGGATGCACCGGATGAAGTGGATGGTCAGGTCATCTTTACAAGTGAAGAACCTTTAGAGTTGGGTACTTTTGTGAAGGTAAAGATTACAGATGCCAAATCTTATGATGTTTACGGAACATGTGTAAACGAATAGTTGGATTGGATCCCATTGTATTTAAAGATTCTAGAGTATTGATTTTGGGTTCAATGCCAAGTGTCATTAGTTTAAAAGAACAGATGTATTATGCGAATAAGACAAACCGATTTTGGAAAGTCTTAGAAGCAATTTATCAAGAGAACGATAAGATAAAACTATTAAAAACATCACATATTGCACTTTGGGATATTTGTCATTCGTGTATAAGAAAGACGAGTGCGGATAGTGAAATCAAAGATATAGAGCCAAATGATATACAGGAATTGTTGAATAGATATAAGAATATTGAAAAGGTCATTTGTAATGGAAGGACAAGTCAGAATACAATGCAGAAATATTTTCCGAATATTCAAACGGTATATTGTCCTTCGACTTCCAGTGCCAATGCACAGTTTTCATTAGAACAATTGATTGAAATATATAAGAAGGAGATTTATGAATAAATTATATTGGGCAAAGGTTAAGCCGGATGCTAAGGTTCCGCAAAAACGTTATGAAGATGCAGGGTATGATTTATACCCATGTTTTGAAGAGGATTACATGGTAATTGAGCCTCATGAAACAAAGTTAGTTCCATTAGGTGTTGCAAGTGCATTTGATCCAGAGTTTGTGATGATTCTAAAAGAGCGTGGTTCAACAGGAACAAAGGGGATTGCACAAAGAAGTGGCGTGATTGATTCGGGTTATCGTGGAGAATATATGGCTCCAGTTACAAATTTGAATACAAAGCGTGTAGTTATTAAAAAGCAAGATGTAGAGTATAAGGAAGATGCGATTATTTATCCTTATGAAAAAGCAATTTGTCAGGGTGTATTATTGCGTATGCCTCAATTAGAGAGTGAAGAAATTTCCTTTGAAAAACTTCAGTCTATGGAATCTGAAAGAATGGCTGGAAAACTTGGAAGTTCAGGAAAATAGTGAAATGGATCTATTGTCATAAGGGCAATAGATCTTTTTTTAGAAAAAAGATGATTTTTAAATTATATAACCGGTCTATAACCATACAAAGCCTATACTAAAATCAGATAATGAAAGGGATTACAACCATATCAAAAAGGAGGGCTTTGTATGTTGAAAAACTTGAAGAGAGCGGCAGCAATTGTATTATCATTTGCGATGGCAATCCAGTTTGGACTAGCAAACTCTTACTATGTAAATGCAGAAGAAGAGCCTGTTGAACCACAACAGGAACAAACTACGACTGTAGAAAATAATAGTGAAGTACAAGAAGAGGATGCAAATGAGGTTGCAGTGCCAGAAACGAAATCTGTAGAGTTAAGCTATGTGGCTGAAGATGGAACAATTTTACAGGCAGCTACATATCGTGATTTTGATTTAAATTACGGCTTAAATACAGATAGTAGTGTTATGTTGAATTTTGATGGTTATACATTAAAAGATGTAATCGTCAATAATTCGCAAGCAGTAAGTGCAGATCAAGCAAGTCTAAGTGTGACTTCAGATCTTGTAAGTGTTCAATTTGTTTATAAGAAAATAGTTATTGAAACAGAGAATCAAACAACTGAACCTTGTAAGACTGAAGAAAAGAATGAAGACGATGCTGAGGCAGACCCGGAAGTCAAGGAGGAATTAGTTGAGTATCCGGCGTTTGATCAAAGTGAGATGGCTGGTGATGTAGTTGTTCATGCAACAGCAGCTGAGGGTGTTTTACCAAGAGATTCTAAGCTTGTTGTAAAACGTATCACAAGAAAAGCTATCTTAAATGCAGTTGAAGAAACGGTTTCTGAAAAGAATATGGAAGTCGAATCAGCTGTAGCATTAGATGTTACGATTCAAAGCAAAGATGGTGTTGAAATTCAACCAAATGGTTCAGTAAATATTAGTTTTGAAAATGTAGCAACTACAGCTCAAGAAACAAATGTTTACCATGTTACGAATGATGCAAGTACAGTAACGGAAGTAGCTACAAATGCACAAAGCTTTGATGCAGATCATTTCTCAATTTATGTTATTACGAATGAAAATAAAGTCCCATTAACAACATTTAACTTTGTTGTGAATGGTACAACAGTAAGTACACAGATTATTAAGTCTGGGGATACATTAATTGCTCCTACAGCTCCAGATATGATTGGACAAGCATTTGTAGGTTGGGTTGATGAAGCTGGTAATTCATTTACTGGTTTTGGTAAACAAGCAGAAATTACTGAAACTACAACACGTACAATTACAGCTAGATATGAAGCAGCATTATATGTATACTTCTTAAATCCAGATGGATCACAAATTATGCGTACAGAAAAAGTTGGAGATCATGAAGCACATGATTTTACAACTGTATCTTATGAAGTAGATTCAACTCATAAATTAGTTGGTTGGGCAGCTGAAAAGAATGGTACTACAAATATTGCAGATAAGATTTCAGTTCCAGCAGATCAAACTTCTGTAAATGTATACGCAATTATTAAAGAAGGTTATTGGGTTTCATTTAATTCAGATGGTGGATCTATTGTTGATTCTCAATTCGTATTACACGGTGACAATCTAGTCCTAGATAAATCTACAACTCCTACAAAGCCAGGTTATTCATTTGATGGTTGGTACAATGGTTTAACTAAGGTTGAAAATGGTGCAACAGTCACTTCTCCAATGACTTTAACAGCTCATTGGAAAGCAGCACAAGTTAGTTACACAGTTATTCACTGGTGGGAAAATGCAGATGATGATGGATATTCATTCCATGAATCTGAAACTAAGACAGGTTTTACTGGTTCAAAGACAGAAGCTGTCGAAAAGTCTTATACAGTGGATGGAAAGAATATTTTTGGTGAAAGTGTAAAAGATAAAGTCTTTACTGCAACTACAATTGAACAAAAGACAATTAAGGGCGATGGTTCAACAATTGTAAATGTATACTACAAGAGAAAAACGTATACAATGCATTTTAAAGAAAGACAGTACTCACGTACAGATTTATCAACAATCACAAAAAAATGGGGTCAAAGTATTTCGAAAAAAGAATGGCCTGCATATAATGGAAATGGAAACTGGCAGATTTCAAGAAGTAAGTATCTAGCTTATACAAGTACAATGCCAATGGAAGACTCTACATTATGGAGTACAAGTGGTTATTATACTTATAAAGCATATTATTACGTGAGAAATATAGAAGATACGAATTATGAATTACATCATACAGATGTGATTAAGTCTAGTAGTGATTATCTAACTATTGGTAAAGAGGACTGTTATGCGATTGCAGGATTTACATATTCTTATGGTGATCCTGGTGTAGATGGTTATTACAATAATTCTAAGTTTTATTACACTCGTAATTCTTATAACTTAAAGTTTATCAACAATGGTAAACAAGATAAGACAGTTTCTAAGAAATATGAGCAAAGTATTTCAAATGAAAACTATACTCCTGCAAGACCAAGTTCATTGCTAGACTACTATACATTTGATGGTTGGTATGATAATGAACTTTGTGAAGGGGAAGCATTTGATTTTAATGGTAAGAAGATGCCAGCACAAAATGTGACTCTATACGCAAAATGGACAGCTAAGAAGATCAGCTTAACTTATAACTTGAATAATCCTGAAGGTACAGTAGATAAGGGTACTAAAAAAGTTGCGGCTGGTACGATCGCAAGTACAGTATTGCCAAGTGCTTCTGCAATTGAAGGTTATTCATTTGCAGGTTGGTATGTAGCAGATGAAAATGGTCATATGACAAATGTAGCATTCAATGCGAATGATGCAATCTTGAAAGATACTAACGTTATTGGTAAGTGGTTATACAATGGTAAGCTTACAGTTAAGTATGTGGCAGATGGTGTAGAGGCTCCAAAAGATAACAATGTTTATGCGGGTGGTGCTAAAGCTACAGTTGCTAATGGTGTGACAAAAGATGGTAAGAAATTCTTAGGTTGGCAATTAGATGGTAATGTATATCAGCCTGGTCAAAACTTTGAAGTAAATAAAGATTTGGCAGATGACAAGAATGTGATTACTTTAACAGCTGTATTTGGTGATTCAGAAACTTCAGCAATCTTAAATTATCATCCTGGTAATGGTAATGGTGAAGATCAGAGTGTTGCGATTTTGAATAACGTTGAAGTTACTTTAAAGAATACATCTGATTTAAGCTATACAGCTCCAGGTAAAGATTATTACTTTGCTGGTTGGGCAACATCAAGGGAAGATGCTGAAAAGGGTAATGCTAAATATGCAGTTGGTGATAAAGTCAGAGTGAATGCAGATTCAAGTAATGATTTATATGCAACTTGGGTTAAGAAAACTGTGATTGAAGTTACCGCAAATAGCGATACACTTCCATATAATGGTGAAGTACAAAAGGTTGAAGGATTTAAAGAAGTTACTGGTGGATATGTAGTAACTGGTTTAACTGCAGTAGCTGAAGGTAAAGATTTTGGTAATTATGATACTGAAATTACCGGTACAGCAAGAGTTACTAAAGATGGTGTTGATGTAACGGATAAAGTAATCGTAAATAAGATTAATGGAACATTAACAATTTCTAAGCGTGAAGTAACATTAACGAGTCAAACAGATTCTAAGGATTATGATGGAACTCCATTAACTAGACCTGATGTAACAATTACTAATGGATTTGTTAAAGATGAAGTAAAAGAAGTTAAGGCAACTGGATCTGTCACAAATGTTAGTGAAGGTGAAGTAACAAATACAATTACTTATAAAACATCAGATAAGTTCAATCCAAATAACTATTCAATTACTAAGAATGAAGGTACATTGAGTATTACTCCAGTTACGGATGAAGTAACAGTAACAATTAAGGGTAATAGTAAAACAACTCCTTATAATGGAACAGTACAAAGTGTAGGTGGATATACAGTAGAATCTATTAGTAATACACTTTATACATCAACAGACTTTACATTAAAAGGTAGTGCTGTAGCAACTGGTAAAGATGCTGCAACATATCCAATGAATTTGGATGCAACTCAGTTTGTTAATAACAATACAAACTTCGCAAATGTTAAATTTGAAATTGCAGAAGATGGTCAGCTTGTCATTAGTCCATGTGCAGTTACATTAACGAGTGAATCAGCTTCTAAGGATTATGATGGAACTCCACTAACTAGACCAAATGTTAAGGTTGAAGGAAACTTCGTTGATGGTGAAGTAACAAAAGTTGAGGCAACTGGATCCGTTACTTATGTAAGTGAAGGTGATGTCACAAATACAATCGTTATTACTAAAGGTGAAAACTTTAAAGAAAGTAACTATTCAATTACAAAGAATGAAGGTACATTGAGTATTACTGAAGTTGATGCTGAAGTAACAGTAACAATCAAAGGTCATGAAGAGACTGCAACTTATGATGGAAACCCACATTCAGTAGAAGGTTATGAAATCACTGATATTTCTAACGAATTGTATAAAAAAGACTATGTTGGATTTACAGGTAAAGCTAAGGCTGAAGGAACTGCAGCTGGTACATATCAGATGAACCTTACTGAAGCTCAATTTAGTAACACAAATAGTAACTTTAAGCAGGTAACATTTGTAGTCGAAGATGGATCATTGACAATCAATCGTAAGTCTATTGATGATCAAAATCGTATTACAGTAACAAAGCCAGAAGATTCTAAGTATAATGGTGAAGAACACAAGAATAAACCAACAGTTACAGATACTAAGACTGGTAAAACATTAGTAGAAGGTACAGATTACACATTAGCTTATAGTGATGATGTAACAAATGCTGGAACAGTAACAGTAACTATTAAAGGTATTGGAAACTATAGTGGTAAAACAACTACAAATTATCAAATCACTAAACGAGATGTAACATTGACAAGTGGATCTGCTTCTAGAGTTTATAATAAGGAAGCATTGACAAATGGTGAAGTAACGGTAAGTGGTGAAGGATTCGCTAAGAATGAAGGTGCAACTTATGATGTAACTGGATCTAGAACAAAAGTTGGTACAAGTAAGAACACATTCACATATGAATTGAAGTCAAATACGAAAGCTTCTAACTACAACATCGAAGTTAAATTTGGTGACTTAATAGTCACTGCTGAAGATGGTGAAGTTGTTGTAACAATTACTGGTCATTCAGATACAGTTGATTATGATGGAAATGAAAAGTCAGTAAGTGGATACGATGTAGCAATCACTGAAGGAAGTAAGTATACAACAGACGATTTCACATTCAATGGAATTGCAGAAGCTAAAGGTACTGAAGCAGGTACATATCCTATGAATCTTGCGGCTGATCAATTTGCGAACACAAATACAAACTATGAAAAAGTAAGATTTGTAGTAAATGATGGCTCATTGACAATTACTCCTAAGTCAATTAATCCAGATGATGAAAAGAATGGTATTACAGTAACAGATCCAGAAAATTCAATCTATGATGGAAATGAACATATCAATGGATTAACAGTAACAGATTCTAAGTTAAATACAACATTAGTTGAAAATACAGATTACTCATTAACTTACAGTGGAGATCTAATCAAGGTTGGAACAGTAACAATCACTATTAAAGGTATTGGAAACTATACTGGTGAATTTACTAAGACATATCAGATTCTACCAAGAGAATATACAGTAACAACAAATACAGATTCTAAGGTTTATGATGGAACTGCATTAACAGCTGGTGGAACGGTTAATAACTTGGTAGATGGTGAAACAGTCAACTTAACAATGACTGGTAGCCAAACAGATGTTGGTACTTCAGATAACACTTATGAATTGAATTGGACAGGAAGTGCAAAAGAATCGAACTATACTCATGGTAAGGATTCAATTGGAACATTAACAGTAAAAGCTAAGTCAATCGTTCCGGATGGACCAAATACTCCAGAAGAAAAGAAGACTGGTATTACAGTAACCGATCCAGAAGGTTCTAAGTATGATGGTGAAGAACATAGAAACAAACCAACTGTAGAAGATACTAAGACAAAAGCTACATTAAAAGAAGGTAAAGATTACGAGTTATCTTATAGTGAAGATGTAGTAAATGCTGGAACAGTAACAGTAACAGTAACTGGTATTGGAAACTATGAAGGAAGCTTTGAAGTAACTTACGAAATCACTAAGCGTCATGTAACATTGACAAGTGCGGATGCTGAAAAGGTTTATGATGGTAGTGCTTTAACAAATGATACAGTAACAGTTGGAGGCGACAAATTCGCTAAGAAGGAAGGCGCAACATATAACGTAACTGGTATGCAGATTGAAAAGGGTTCTAGCAAGAATGCATTTACTTACACATTGAATGAAGGAACATTAGCTGGAAACTATGATATCGAAACATTTGAAGGAACATTAAAAGTAACAGCATTTGAAAATGAAGTCGTAGTAACAATCAAAGGTAACAAAGATGCTGTAACTTATGATGGTAATCCACATTCAGTAGAAGGCTATGTGATTACTGATATTTCTAACAAATTGTATAAAGCTGACTACATTGGAGTTAAAGGATATGCTAGAGCTGAAGGAACTGAAGCTGGTACATATCAGATGAACCTTACTGCACAACAATTCAGTAATACAAGTACAAGCTTTGATAAAGTAACATTCAAGGTTGAAGATGGCTCATTGACAATCAGTCCTAAGTCAATTACTCCAGATGGACAAGATACTCCAGATGAAAAGAAGACTGGTATTACAGTAACAAAACCTTCAGATTCTAAATATGATGGTGAAGAACATAAGAATAAACCAACAGTTACAGATACTAAGACGGATAGAACATTAGTAGAAGGTACAGATTACGAATTATCTTATAGTGAAGATGTAATCAATGCTGGAACAGTAACAGTAATAGTAAAAGGTATTGGAAACTATGAAGGAAGCTTTGAAGTAACTTATGAAATCACAAAACGTAATGTAACATTGACAAGTGGATCTGCTTCTAAGGTTTATGATAAGACTGCATTGACAAAAGATGAAGTAACGGTAAGTGGTGATGGATTCGCTAAGGATGAAGGTGCAACTTATAAAGTAACTGGCTCTAGAACAAAAGTTGGTACAAGCAAGAACACATTCACATATGAATTGAAGTCAAATACAACAGCTTCTAACTACAACATCGAAGTTAAGTTTGGTGAATTAAAAGTCACAGCTCAAGATGGTGAAGTAGTCGTAACAATTACTGGACGTTCAGCTACTGTTGAATATGATGGAAATGAAAAGTCAGTAAGTGGATATGATGTATCAATCACTGAAGGAAGTAAGTATACAACTGATGATTTCACATTCAATGGAACTGCAGAAGCTAAAGGTACTGAAGCTGGTACATATTCAATGGGATTAAATGCAGATCAATTTACGAACACAAATGATAACTATACTCAAGTAACATTTATCGTAAATGATGGAACATTAACAATCAATCCTAAGTCAATTACTCCAGATGGACCAGATACTCCAAAAGAAGAAAAGACTGGTATTACAGTAACAGATCCAGAAAATTCAATCTATGATGGAAATGAACATATCAATGGATTAACAGTAACAGATTCTAAGTTAAATACAACATTAGTTGAAAATACAGATTACTCATTAACTTACAGTGGAGATCTAATCAAGGTTGGAACAGTAACAATCACTATTAAAGGTATTGGAAACTATACTGGTGAATTTACTAAGACATATCAGATTCTACCAAGAGAATATACAGTAACAACAAATACAGATTCTAAGGTTTATGATGGAACTGCATTAACAGCTGGTGGAACGGTTAATAACTTGGTAGATGGTGAAACAGTCAACTTAACAATGACTGGTAGCCAAACAGATGTTGGTACTTCAGATAACACTTATGAATTGAATTGGACAGGAAGTGCAAAAGAATCGAACTATACTCATGGTAAAGATTCAATTGGAACATTGACAGTAACTAAACAGTCAATCGCACCAGATCCTGAACATCCAGAAACTTATAAAGAAGTTACAATTACGAGTCCAAGTGATGAAGTATATGATGGTAAGGAACACAAGTGGATTCCTACAGTTACAGATAAAGAAGAAAATGAATTGGTTGCCAAGACAGATTACGAAGTGACTTATTCAACTACAGATTTCACAAATGTAACTGGAACAATTACAGTGACAATTACAGGTATTGGAAACTACACTGGAAAAGCAACTCGAACTTATTCAATTACACCAAAGACTTATACAGTAACAACTGAATCTGATTCTAAGGTTTATGATGGAACTGCATTAACAGCTGGTGGTAAAGTAAGTGGAATCGTTAAGGGTGAAACAGTAGACTTTACAATTACTGGTAGTCAAACTAGCGTTGGTACTTCAGACAACACTTATGAATTGAATTGGACAGGAAGTGCAAAAGAATCGAACTACAAACATGGTAAAGATTCAATTGGAACATTAACAGTAAAGGCTAAGTCAATCGTTCCAGATGGACCAGATACTCCAGATGAAAAGAAGACGGGTATTACAGTAAGTGATCCTAGTGATTCTAAGTATGATGGTAAAGAGCATAGAGAAGTATTAACAGTTCAGGATACTAAGACAAATGATGAATTAGTAGCTGAAAAAGATTACTCTGTAACTTATAGTGATGATTTAGTAAATGCTGGAACAGTAACAATTACTGTTGAAGGTATTGGAAATTACACTGGATCATTCACAAAGACTTATGAAATCACAAAACGTTCAGTAACATTAACAAGTGCTACTTCAAGCAAGGCTTATGATGGTCAAGCATTAACAAGCACATCAATCACAGTAAGTGGTGATGGATTTGTCAAGGGTGAAGGTGCTACATATAATGTAACTGGAACTCAAACAGAGGTTGGAAATAGTGCAAACTCATTTGAATACAAATTAAATGAAAATACATTAGCTTCTAACTACGACATTACAAAGGTTGTTGGAACATTAACAGTTACACGAAATACAACTCCAGTAACTCCAGCTCCTACACCTACAACTCCAAGCGTACCGCCAGTTGTTCAAAGAGTAGTTCCTACTCCTACTCCTGTTCCTGAAGAAAAGGTCGAAGAAGAACAAACGCCTAAGGCTGAACCTAAAGAGGAAGAAAAAGTTGAAGAGGATTACACTCCAAAGGCAACACAAGAGTACTATTGGGCATTAATCAACTTGATTTGTGCAATCGTAACAGTATTATTCGGATTATTATTGTTGATTTCTAAACGTCATAAAGATGAAGATGACGAAGAAGAGGATGAAGAAACAAAACAACAAGCAACTACAAATGAAGACGAAGAACAAGAACAAGAAAAGAAACGTGGATTATTCACTCGCGTACTTGCTGTTCTAATCGCAATCGCATCTGTTGTATTCTTCCTAGTAACTGAAGACATGAGTCTAGCATGGACTTGGACAGATCAATGGACAATTTGGATGGTTGTTATTGGATTGGTACAAATCGTAGTATTCTTCGTAGGACGTAAATGGAAAAACGTTGATGATGATGAAGACGAACAGGCACAACAAGCTTAATGAAAGTCAATAATCACACAAAGGGGGTAGCCTAGTGCTACTCCTTTTGGCTTTGGTTATTTTTTGTGTTGTAAACATTCGTTCACAAGGTATATAATTAATAGTGAATGTAAAGGAAACAGTTATGAAAAAACAATTAACGCAGTTAATGCCTACGCTTGTAGTTATGGTCTTGATACTGGCATTGACTGTCGCAACATACAATATTAGTTTAAGACAAGAAGAAGAGGAATGTTTTAACCGGTTAGAAAATGCGAGTGAAACCATGGTTCAAAGTATTAAAAATCGTGTGAATGATGATTTGAATTACTTGCGTTTGATTGGAAAAGATTTCTCAAATGAAGACCATTTACCTACATATGAAGAATATAAAGATCGACTTAGTACTTTTGAAGATGTATCTTTGTTTGAACGTGTTGATTTGTTGATGAAAAACAATACGTTATATACAATGCATGATGAGGTGCAACAAATTTATACTAATGAATTTTTAGTATTGAATTCAACTGCAGAATATATGGATCGAGTTCATACAGATCCTTTGACAAATAAGCGAAGTGTGAATTATTATGTGCCTATTCAACAAAATGAAACGGTAATCGCTTATTTAGTAGGTGTATTTCAATGTGACACAATGGATGATCAGTTTTATACAAAAATATTGAATGGAAAGACACACAACTCAATTATTGATACAACCGATGGACAGGTCGTGATGGATAATCAAGATTTGAATATTGATAATATTGCTTCAGATACGGATTTTAAATTATTGTCGCCAAAGAAGAATGTTTTGAAACAAATTCATTCTTTAAAATCTGGTGCTTTCGCTTCTGAAAAAAATGGCGAAAAGAAATATTTCGTTTATAAACCAGTTGGAGTATGCAATTGGGAACTTTTAGTTATGGTAAATGAAGAGGATGCCTTTGCGAATGTATTGACATTAAAGAACAATTATATGGTCATGGTCATCTGTGAAATATTGATTCTCTTATTGTATTGTGGATTCTATATCACAAAAGTTCGTAGAATTTCTAAAAAATCTAATGAACTTAATGAAGATTTAAATGTATCCAATACATTAATTCAATGTGTTCGAAAATTATCGAATGATTTATATAAAGAAAGTACCATTGATGAAATCCTTCAGATGATTTGTGAGTTTTATCAAGCTGAAAGGTGTTATGTATTAGATTTGGATATGGACAATAAAAAGGCAAATGGTATCTTTGAATATGGAAAACGACATGATGACATTCATATTGAGAACATGGTTCGTTTGTGTTTAGAACATATGGATTTAGTGAATCAATTCTTTGAAAATCAAAAATCTTATTATATAGAAGATGTGACTCATGAAATACCTTCTACAAGTCCAATTTATGCGACTTTTATGCAACAAAAGATTCATAGTATTATAGTTGTACCGTTTATGGATAATAAAAAAATCAAAGGTGTTTTTGCGGTAGACAATCCAAAACAGAATTACTACCAAAAAGATTTCTTAGAATCTTTATGTTTCTTTATTAAAACGGCTATGGAAAGAGAAAAAGAGAAGACAAAACTAAAAAATTTAAGTTATGTAGATTCTTTAACCTATGCACAAAATCGCAATCACTTTAATGAATATATAGAACAAAATAGAAACAAAGAACTCCATTCTTTAGGTGTTATTTACTTAGATTTAAATGGACTTAAAGAAATCAATGATAAAATGGGACATATCGCAGGAGATACACTCATTATTACTGCATCATATGCTCTACAAGAAATCTTCTTAGATAATTCCTATCGTGTAGGTGGAGATGAATTTGTGGTCATTGAACAAGATGTATCCGAACTCTTATTCTTTGATCAATATGCAAAATTACTCAAACGAATGAAAGAATTAGAAATCAGTGTTGCGACAGGTTGTGTATGGAAAGAAACTTGTTCAAATCTATCTGAAACTTTACAAGAAGCCGATCAAAAGATGTATGAAGATAAAAAGCGTTATTATTCTTTAGCTGAAAATGATCGAAGAAGCCGATAAAAAAGATTGGAAATTAAACTCCAATCTTCTGTGTGTTTTTGAAATGAAGCTTTGCCACTTGGTAAAGCTTTTCTTTTCCAAATTTTTGTACAAATTTCTTACCGCACACATCCACCTTGCTTCCGGCACCCTTCTCAAATTTGAAATCATATTTTTCTTCCATAAGATCCCACGTTTCTAGAAAGGCATTTCTTGCCAGGATACTCGCACAAGCTACTGCCAGGTATTTGTTTTCGGCCTTGGTTTCAAATGTGATACCCCGAATGACTTCAGGAAAGCCTTGTAAGTAGCGATAGTAACTTTTTTCTTGCACAAACTGATCAATAACAATCTGCTTAGGAAGCGTATATCCTTTATGTACCAAATTTACA
>OJMO01001174.1_pt1 | contig 16812 bp, 9 predicted proteins | sample 1597241 | NCBI WGS metagenome assembly OJMO01 (sample SAMEA2452129, study PRJEB22498) | human gut metagenome | biome: human feces; feature: human gut; material: feces | place: Australia | collected 2012 | reverse complement strand
GCTGATCTTTTTAAGCTCCTGGGGCTGTGACACCTGCGCATACTGCGCGGGAATGCTCCTTGGAAAACACCGTCTGGCACCGGTTTTAAGTCCGAAAAAATCGATCGAGGGCGCCGTCGGCGGTGTGGTCGGATCGGCTCTGTTAGGCTGCATTTATGCGTATTTCTTCGGTGCGAAGATGGACGAGGTCAGCAATCCGATGGTGGCATGCGCGGTGGCGTGTGCGATTGCGGCGGTTATTTCCCAGATCGGGGATCTGGCGGCGTCGGCGATCAAGCGGAACCACAATGTCAAGGATTACGGAAACCTGATTCCGGGACACGGCGGCATCATGGATCGTTTTGACAGTGTGATCTTTACTGCACCGATCATTTATTTCCTTGCAGTGAACTTTATTAAATTATAAGATAAGGAAATTATAAAACATGAAAAAAATTGCAATTTTAGGTTCTACCGGTTCTATCGGTACACAGACACTCGATATTGTAAGAGAGCAGGGGGATATTCAGGTAGTTGCAATGGCTGCCGGAAGTAATATCAGTTTGTTAGAAGCGCAGATGAGAGAGTTCAAGCCATCACTTGTCAGTGTATGGGATGAAAAAAAGGCATCAGAACTTCGTACGAATACAAAAGACCTCGGCATAAAAATCGTGTCCGGCATGGAAGGACTTCTTGAAGTATCGGTGATCCCGGAGAGTGAGATTTTAGTGACCGCAATTGTTGGTATGCTTGGAATCAGACCAACGATTGCTGCAATTAAAGCAGGAAAGAAAATTGCTTTGGCAAACAAGGAAACACTTGTCACTGCCGGACATATTATTATTCCGCTTGCAAAGGAATACAAGGTGCCGATTCTTCCGGTGGACAGCGAACACAGTGCGATTTTCCAGTCGCTGCAGGGTGCCGGGGATAATAAGATCAGCAGGATTTTACTGACAGCTTCCGGCGGACCATTCCGTGGAAGAAAAGCAGATGAACTTAAGAATATTCAGGTGGAAGATGCCCTGAAACATCCAAACTGGAGCATGGGAAGAAAAATCACGATAGACTCTTCCACATTGGTAAATAAAGGACTGGAAGTGATGGAAGCAAAATGGCTCTTTGATGTGACTTTAGATCAGATTCAGGTTGTAGTACATCCGCAGAGTGTCATTCATTCTGCTGTAGAGTATCAGGATGGAGCAGTGATCGCACAGCTTGGCACGCCGGATATGAGACTTCCAATCCAGTATGCACTTTATTATCCGGAGCGCCGGAATCTTTCGGGCAGGAGACTGGATCTGTTTGAAATTGCAGATCTTACCTTCGAGAAGCCGGATACCGATACATTTCGCGGGCTTGCACTTGCATATCAGGCAATGGAAAAGGGCGGAAATATTCCGACTGTGTACAATGCTGCCAATGAGAAAGCGGTCAGTCTGTTTTTAGACCGGAAGATTTCTTATCCGGAGATCACAGAGTTGATCGAGGCATGTATGGAAAATGCAGAGTTTATCGATCATCCGGATGTGGATGAAATTTTGGGGACAGAAGCAGCTGCTTATGAGTTTATTGAAAAAAAGATGAGTGCAAAATAAAACGCATTTAAAAATGCAACAAGACATCAGGAAAGGTTTTTTACATGAAAATTATTATCGCATTACTGATATTCAGCATTATTATCCTGTTTCATGAACTGGGACATTTTTTACTTGCAAAGGCAAACGGAATCCGTGTCAATGAATTTTCACTTGGATTAGGACCTACACTTTTCGGAATCCAGAAAGGTGAGACAAAATACTCCATCAAACTGCTTCCATTTGGAGGAGCCTGCATGATGGAGGGAGAGGATTCGGAAAGCCAGGATAACAAAGCGTTTAACAACAAATCTGTCTGGGCAAGGATCAGCGTTGTAGCTGCGGGACCAATTTTTAATTTTATCATGGCCTTTATCTTCTCTTTTATTCTTGTCTGCTGCACCGGATATGATCTTCCGGTACTCTCAGATGTGAGTGAGGGTTATGCCGCAGAGGAAGCGGGACTTCAGTCAGGTGATACGATTGTAAAAATGGGAAATAAACATATTCATTTTTACCGTGAGGTGAGTGCATATTCCATGTACCATGCCGGAGAACCGGTGAAAGTAACTTATGAGCGGGATGGAGAACGTTACACAACGGAACTCACTCCAAAATATGATGAGACCACCGGAAGATATTTATATGGATTTATTGGAATGGCAGCCAGAGAGAAGACAACAAACAATGTATTCACGCTGGCAAAATACAGTGCTTACGAGGTGGAGTACTGGATCTATACGACACTTGGAAGCTTAAAGATGCTCTTTACCGGAGGCGTTACCGTCAATGATATGAGTGGTCCGGTAGGAATTGTCAGTGCAATCGGAGACAGCTATGAGCAGAGTGTTTCCTACGGCTACTTCTATGCATTCCTGCAAATGCTGTATATCAGTATCCTGCTTTCTGCGAACCTTGGTGTCATGAACCTTCTGCCACTCCCGGCACTCGACGGTGGAAGACTTGTATTTTTGCTGGTAGAGGCGATCCGTGGCAAAAAAGTTGACCCGGAAAAAGAGGGCATGGTACATTTTGCCGGTATCATGATATTGTTTGCACTCATGATACTGATCATGTTTAACGACATTCGTAAGTTGTTTATATAGATTAGAAAAAGTTTCGCAATTATCCAGTAAGAATTTATACGAAAGGGAGAAGAACTATGACAAAAACAGTGAAGATCGGCAACCGCATCATTGGCGGCGGCAACCCGATTTTGATCCAGTCTATGACCAATACAAAAACCGAGAATGTGGAGGCAACTGCCGCACAGATCAATCAGCTTACAGCTGCCGGATGTGATATCATCCGCTGTGCAGTGCCTACGATGGATGCAGCGAAGGCATTAAAGGAGATAAAAAAACAGGTGCAGATTCCGGTCGTTGCAGACATTCATTTTGACTATCGTCTTGCAATTGCAGCAATGGAGAATGGAGCAGACAAGATCCGCATCAATCCGGGAAATATCGGAAGCACAGAGCGTGTGAAGGCTGTGGTGGATGTCGCAAAAGAGCGCAACATTCCAATCCGTGTAGGGGTAAACAGTGGTTCCTTAGAAAAAAATCTGGTGGAGAAATACCATGGAGTGACGGCTGAGGGACTGGTAGAAAGTGCTTTGGATAAAGTGAAACTGATTGAAGATATGGGATATGATAATCTTGTCATCAGTATTAAATCTTCGGATGTTATGATGTGTGTGAAAGCACATGAACTGATCACAAGCCAGACCGATCATCCGCTGCATGTCGGGATCACGGAAGCCGGTACGATCATCAGCGGTAATATCAAGTCAGCCATCGGACTTGGATTGATCTTACATCAGGGAATCGGTGACACGATCCGGGTTTCCCTGACAGGAGATCCATTAGAGGAGATCAAATCTGCCAAATTAATTTTAAAAACACTTGGACTCCGCAAAGGCGGTGTGGAAGTAGTATCCTGTCCTACCTGTGGACGAACACAGATCAATCTGATCCAGCTGGCCAATCAGGTAGAAAATATGGTTGCCGACATTCCTCTTGACATTAAAGTTGCCGTTATGGGATGCGTTGTTAATGGTCCGGGAGAAGCAAAAGAGGCAGATATCGGAATCGCCGGAGGAATCGGAGAAGGACTTATTATCAAACATGGCGAGGTATTCAAAAAAGTGCCGGAGTCAGAACTTTTAGAGGCACTCCGCTATGAACTGTTACATTGGAATGAATAATTATGGCAAAACTATTTTTTGATGTCTTTCCGACACTGGATGTGTCCGGGGATATGAAGAAAATTTTATCTGAGATGGAAGTTACCAAGGTAGGGATGAATCATGAGAGAGATCATATCCGTGTCTATCTTTTGGGCAGTCATCTTATACATAAAAATAACATTACGCAGTTAGAAAAATCCATTGAGGAGCAGATATTTAAGGGAAAACGGATGAATGTCCGTATTATCGAAAAGTATCAGCTCTCCGAGCAGTATACCGCCCGCACGCTGATGGATATGTATAAGGACAGTATTTTAGAAGAGTTAAAAGCCTACAGTCTGATGGAATACAATCTGCTGCGTGCTTCCAAAATGGAATTTACGGATGACAGTCATCTGCATCTTGTACTGGAAAATACGATCATTGCACAGACACGCTCCCATGAAATTGTGGAATTTTTAGAGAAAATCGTGTGTGAGCGCTGTGGCATGAACCTGATTGTTGACCTTGACTTTGAGGAACCAAAAGAGAGCAGGTACAAGAAAAACAGTGATCTTCAGATTCAGTTTGAAATCAAAAATATATTAAAAAATATCAATTTGAAGGATGAGGACGGAGAGACAGTTGCAGTTGCTTCAGATGCCAATGAAAAAAGTGCAGCTTCCGGTCAGACTACAACATCTGGAGACAGTGGTTCTACAGGTGGTGGAAACGCCGTAAAACCTGCAAAAAACGATGCAAAATCTGCAAATGGTGCAGGAAATACTGCAAAAAAAACATATGACGGACCACGGAAAGAGTTTAAAAAACGTTATGATGGCGGTGGCTTTGGCGGAGGTAAAAAATCCGATAATCCGGATGTAATTTACGGTCGTGATATTGAGGATGGAGAAACCATCCCATTGGAGAAAATCGTGGGTGAGATGGGTGAAGTTACCATCCGCTGTCAGGTCATGACGGTTGAGACGAGGGAGATCCGTAACGAAAAGACAATCATTATCATGTCGGTCACAGATTTTACGGATTCCATTGTCCTGAAAATATTTACAAGAAATGAAGACAGGGATGAGCTTCTTGGCAATCTGAAAAAAGGGGCATTCTTAAAAATCAAAGGTGTCACGACAATCGATAAGTTTGACAGTGAATTAACAATCGGTTCGATCGTTGGAATTAAGAAGATTGCAGACTTTACGACCACCCGTATGGACACCAGTCCGGAGAAGCGTGTGGAATTGCACTGTCATACAAAGATGAGTGATATGGATGGTGTGTCCGAGTGTAAAGACATCGTAAAGCGTGCCATGAAATGGGGACATAAGGCGATTGCGATCACCGACCACGGCGATGTACAGGCATTCCCGGATGCAAACCATGCACTGAGTCCGGATGACGATTTTAAGGTTATCTACGGTGTGGAAGCGTATCTGGTGGACGACTTGAAGGATATTATCACAGATTCGAAAGGACAGAGCATCGATGAAACCTTTGTGGTGTTCGACTTGGAGACGACCGGTTTCAGCCCCGATAAGAATAAGATTATTGAGATCGGTGCAGTGAAAGTAGTCGGTGGTGTCATTACAGACCGTTTCTCGACATTTGTAAACCCGGAAGTGCCAATTCCATTCCGAATCGAGGAATTGACCTCAATTAAGGATGATATGGTCATTGACGCACCGAAGATTGAGGAGATTCTGCCGGAATTTATGAAGTTCTGCGAGGGTGCGATCATGGTTGCCCACAATGCGGAATTTGATATGAGTTTTATTAAGAAAAACTGCAAGAATCAGGGGATAGAGAGAGAGTTTACGATCATAGATACAGTGGCTCTTGCCAGAATTCTGCTGCCGAACCTGAATCGTTTTAAACTCGATACCGTTGCAAAGGCATTGAATGTCTCACTGGAAAACCATCATCGTGCAGTTGACGATGCTGCCTGTACAGCAGAAATTTTTGTGAAATTTATTGAGATGTTAAAAGAACGCGGTATGGAAAATCTCGATGATGTGAACCATATGGTTTCCACCTCCCCGGAAACGGTCATGAAAATGCCGACCTACCATGCAATTATTCTGGCGACAAATGACATCGGACGTATCAATCTGTATCGTCTGGTTTCACTTTCACACCTCACGTATTATAATAAGAGGCCACGTGTGCCAAAAAGTGAATTTGTCAAATACAGAGAGGGACTTCTTTTAGGCTCTGCCTGTGAAGCTGGAGAATTATACCGTGCGATTGTGGGCGGAAGACCGCAGGAAGAGATCATAAGACTTGTAAAGTTCTATGACTATCTGGAGATACAGCCGCTTGGAAACAACGAATTCATGCTCCGCAGTGATAAAGAGCCAGTCAACACGATAGAAGAACTTCAGGATATTAACCGCAGGATCTGCAGACTGGGGGAGGAATTTAACAAACTTGTCGTGGCAACCTGTGACGTACATTTTCTGGATCCGGAAGATGAAATCTACCGCCGTATTATTATGGCAGGAAAGGGATTTAAGGATGCTGATGAGCAGGCTCCGTTATATCTCCGCACAACGGAGGAAATGTTAAAGGAATTCGAATATCTTGGAAGTGCCAAAGCAGAAGAAGTTGTCATTACAAATCCGAACAAGATTGCGGATATGTGTGAGAAGATTGCACCGGTAAGACCGGATAAGTGTCCGCCGTTTATCGAGAATTCGGATCAGATGCTCCGTGATATCTGCTATAACAAGGCGCACAGCATGTATGGTGAAGAACTGCCTCCGATCGTAAAGGAGCGGCTTGACCGAGAATTAAATTCGATTATTTCCAATGGATATGCGGTAATGTATATTATCGCACAGAAGCTTGTATGGAAGTCGAACGAGGATGGTTACCTTGTAGGTTCCCGTGGTTCGGTAGGTTCCTCTTTTGCAGCGACCATGTCCGGTATCACGGAGGTAAATCCATTGCAGGCGCATTACCGTTGCGAATATTGCAAATACAGCGATTTTGATTCACCGGAAGTCAAGGCATTTTCCGGAAGAAGTGGTTGTGATATGCCGGATAAGATTTGTCCGGTGTGTGGCAAAAAGCTGGTAAAAGATGGATTTGATATTCCATTTGAGACCTTCCTTGGATTCAAGGGAAATAAAGAGCCGGATATCGACTTAAACTTTTCCGGTGAGTATCAGAGTAAAGCCCATGCTTACTGTGAGGTTATTTTCGGTTACGGACAGACGTTCCGTGCCGGAACGATTGGTACACTTGCGGATAAGACTGCATTTGGATATATCAAAAATTATTATGAAGAGCGCGGAATTCACAAGAGAAACTGTGAGATTGACCGTATTGTACAGGGATGTGTCGGCGTCCGGAGAACGACCGGACAGCATCCGGGAGGTATCGTTGTTCTTCCGGTGGGCGAGGAGATTAATACGTTTACTCCGGTACAGCATCCGGCAAACGATATGACGACTGCAACGGTTACGACTCATTTTGATTACCATTCCATCGACCATAACTTATTAAAACTGGACATTCTCGGACACGATGATCCGACCATGATTCGTATGTTACAGGACTTGACAGGACTTGATCCACAGACGATCCCTTTGGACGATCAGACAGTCATGTCGCTGTTTATGAATACCTCTGCATTGGGAGTAGAACCGGAAGACATCAACGGTATTCCCCTGGGATGTTTAGGAATCCCGGAGTTTGGAACAGATTTTGCGATGCAGATGGTTATTGATGCGAAACCGACCGAATTTTCGGATCTGATCCGAATTTCAGGACTTTCGCATGGTACGGATGTGTGGTTGGGAAATGCACAGACTTTAATTGAGCAGGGGATTGCAACGATTTCTACTGCAATCTGTACTCGTGATGATATTATGATTTATCTGATCAGTATGGGACTTGACAGTGAGCAGTCCTTTACCATTATGGAGTCTGTTCGAAAAGGTAAGGGATTAAAGGAAGAATGGAAGGAAGAGATGCGGGCACATAATGTACCGGAATGGTATATTGATTCGTGTTTAAAGATTAAGTATATGTTCCCAAAGGCGCACGCGGCTGCCTACGTTATGATGGCATGGCGTATCGCATACTGCAAAGTTTTTTACCCGCTTGCCTATTATGCAGCATATTTTTCCATTCGTGCGACAGGTTTCAACTATGAGATCATGTGTCAGGGAAAAGAGCGTCTGGAATATTTTTATAAAGATTACACGAGAAGAAAAGATTCTCTTTCCAAAAAAGAGCAGGATGTCTACCGTGATATGCGAATTGTGCAGGAGATGTATGCGAGAGGCTTTGATTTCACGCCAATTGATATTTATCGTGCACTGCCGGATCGTTTCCAGATCATCGATGGAAAACTTATGCCGGCGTTAAATACGATCGAGGGTATGGGCGACAATGCTGCAATCGCGGTTGCGGAAGCAGCAAAAGACGGAAAGTTCTTATCCAAAGATGATTTCCGTCAGAGAACCAAAGTAACGAAATCTACCATCGATCTTATGGCAGATCTTGGACTGCTCGGTGATATGCCGGAGTCCAATCAGTTGTCGTTATTTGATTTTGCATAAATATTTGTTTTGTGGGATAAAGAAACGCCAGGAAAAAATGAAGTTTCCTGACGTTTCTTTTTTTGTAAAAAATTGCATTGTGACAGCGCCTGCTTACGGATTGAAAATCTGTACATTGCCCGGGGCAGCAACAGATGTATAATAAGGGGTTTTGGTCGTAAAATCTTTAAAATAGACATAAGTGGAAGTTACATTAATGGCAGTGTAGTTGCCTTCTTTTAATTCCTGATAATTGCTTCCATCTGTATTAATACAACAGATGGCCGGATTTGTCTTATCATTTTTCTGAAAAAAGATTTTATCGCCTGTGACATTATAGCAGTCGACACGGCAGTCCGTGACCAGCGTTTTTTCACCATTTGTCAGATCGACTTTGGCAATGCGGTAATCGTTTTCACAGTCCATAAAATAAAGATTGTTTCCGTCTTTCACCGGCATCCAGCAGTTCCCCTCATAGATGACTTTTGCGTGGTCATTGGAAGTGTCCATCTCATAGATATTATGATTGTCTGTCAGTCCGTTATAATAAATATATTGTCCATCGGTACTTGCGGTAAAGTAGGACTGTTTTTCTACCTGCTCTTTTTCCTTGCCATCAATTTTGACTTTGTACAGCGTGGTTGCATCAGTGGTATCATAATGCAGATAGTACAGATAATTTCCAACCAGGGAAGCATACATACACGGATCATCATCTAAAATTTCAGGTTTTCCTTTTCCGTCAATGTCCAGCCGGCATAAGCTGTTGGTATTGACCGGGAGGAAGGAAAACGAATCAGCGCTTTTTCCCTTAAGTTTACAGTAATAAATGTAGTGGTCATCCACGTTGATGTAGCTGACACTCTGATCCTCTAACTTTTTGATGTTTGTGCCGTCCGGGTTCATGGAGTACAGACAGTAGTTGTCGGCAGGGTTGGCAAAGTAGACAATACCATCTTTTTCACAGAAATATCCTTCGTTATACAGATTTCCCGCAGTGTTGCCGTTGACATAACCGTCATTATACCGAATGCGGTTTATGTACCGGTAGAGGAAAACACACCCGGCAGCAAGAAGGATCACCAACACAAAAAGCAGCCATTTCCAAATTTTTTTCATAAGTAAATCACCTCTTTGATTTATAATCTTTATCTATAAAAAGTATAGCATTTCTGTATACCATGACGCAAGTGTTCTCTTGCAAGCAAACTGTGAATGTAATATATTATAAATAATAAATGGAAAGGCTTGGATTTTTTATGAGAGATTTATTGGAACTAAGAGATGAGATTGATCAGATCGACAGTCAGATCGTGGATCTGTATGAACGCAGAATGGCAATTTCAGAGGAAGTTGCTGAATATAAAATTGCTGTGGGAAAGAAAGTATTTGACAAGCAGCGTGAGGTTTCCAAGTTGGAAACATTGAGCAGAAAAGGAACTACGCCATTTTTAAAACATGGTATCCGTGAACTGTTCGAGCAGATCATGTCCATGAGCCGGAAGCGTCAGTATCAGCTACTGACAGAACATGGTCAGACGGAAAAAACCGATTTTAAAGAAGTAGATCATCTGAATTACAAAAATGCTAAAATCGTATTTCAGGGAACGGAAGGCGCATATTCCCAGCTTGCGCTGAATGAGTATTTCGGGGAGAATGCAGACAGTTATCATGTGGATACGTGGCGGGATGCGATGGAAGCCATCCAAAACGGAGAGGCCGATTACGCTGTATTCCCAATTGAGAATTCATCTGCCGGAATCGTTTCCGAGAACTATGATCTTATGGTGGAATACAATAATTATATCGTGGGAGAGCAGATCATCCGTATCGACCATGCTCTTTTAGGTCTGCCGGAAGCAGACATGGACGATATCACCGACATTTATTCCCACCCACAGGCGCTGATGCAGTGCTCGAAATACCTTGAGAGCCACAGAGACTGGGAAAAGCACAGTCTGAAAAATACGGCGATGTCCGCCCAGAAGATCAAAGAAGATGGAAAAAAGAACAAGGCAGCGATCGCAAGCACCCTGACCGCGGATATTTACGGTTTGAAAGTGCTGGATGAGGCAATCCAGAACAATAAAAATAATTATACAAAGTTTATCATTGTGGCAAACAAGAAGATTTTTGAATCGAGAGCCAATAAGATCAGTATCTCTTTTGAAGTTCCTCATGAGAGCGGTTCGCTGTACCATAAGCTGTCCCATTTTATCTATAACGGAATCAACATGAACAAGATCGAGTCCAGACCGGTGCAGGGAAAAGCGTGGGAGTACCGTTTCTTTGTTGACATTGAGGGAAATCTCAATGATGCAGCTGTACAGAATGCGCTGCGGGGGCTGACAGAAGAGACGATCCGTTTGAAAATACTTGGCAATTATGTAAGTGCAGAAGGGAATGAATAAACTGATGAAAAGTCCAAAAAATTTGATTTTATATAAAGATTTTGAAAATGGAAAATTATTTTATAACATGACCTGGATCATGGAGAATTATGAAAATGAATATTATAATAAAGAGGATGTGGAGTCTCTACTGTATGAGAGTTTGAACCAGTTAATGGAACTGGCAGTGAGTCATGGCTTTGAGGGGAATCTGTGGCACAGTTTTCTGGCATTTCTTCTTGTAAATAATGAGAATGCTTACAGCAAAGCCTGTGAGATCCGCGGAAAAGTGGAGGGCTCTGTCAATCAGATCATATTGCATGACTTTGAGATCATCAAATCGCTGTTTGATTTTGATTTTGGAAAACTTGCCTCTTATTTTGAGATGGACTGTATGGATGCCATCACTGATTATCAGAGCATGACAGGGAGCGGAAAGATTTTTAATAAGAGGATCAAGGAGCGCATCAATGAGTTGAAGTTAAATCTGGAAGCTTCCACAGATGTGTCCGGATTTAAAGATGCAGTGACGGCATTTTATAAAGATTTTGGCGTTGGCAAACTAGGACTTCACAAGGCATTCCGCATTCAGCACAGGGAAAAGGGAGATGTGGAGATCGTGCCGATCACAAATATTGCCCATGTGAAATTAGACGATCTGGTCGGCTATGAGCTTGCAAAACAGAAACTCATCGACAATACAGAAGCATTTGTCAACGGAAAGCAGGCAAATAACTGCCTGTTATATGGGGATGCCGGAACCGGAAAATCCACCAGTATCAAAGCCATTGCAAACCAGTACTATGACAGAGGCTTACGTCTAATCGAAGTGTACAAGCACCAGTTCTGTGATCTGAATGATGTCATCGCACAGATCAAAAACCGCAATTACAAGTTCATTATTTACATGGACGATCTCTCTTTTGAAGAGTTTGAGATCGAATATAAATATCTGAAGGCAGTGATCGAGGGCGGTCTTGAGAAAAAACCGGATAACGTACTGATCTATGCAACCTCCAACAGACGCCACCTGATCCGTGAAACATTTTCGGATAAAGAGGAAGTGCGTGAGGATATGCATACTTCCGATACTGTACAGGAAAAACTATCCCTGTATGCAAGATTTGGTGTTTCCATTTATTTTGGCGCACCGAACAAGAAGGAATTCCAGAATATTGTCAAAGTACTTGCAGAAAAATATCAGGTTTCCATGGATGAGGACACTTTGCTTGCTGAGGCCAATAAATGGGAGCTTTCCCACGGCGGATTATCCGGCAGGACGGCACAGCAATTTATCAACTATTTACTTGGAAAAGAATAAAAAATTGGTATAATAGAGATATACAAAAGAAATGAGGAGGCAGACATCTGGTGATTCATACATTCGCAGCAATTTATATTGGTTCTTATGAAGTAAGTATTAAAATATTTGAGATTTCAGGAAAGAAGAAAATCCGTGACATTGATTATATCCGGAGCAGGATCGAGCTCGGAAGAGATGCATATTCCAAGGGAAGTATTGGATATGAACTTGTGGAGGCGCTGTGTGATACGCTTGCCGAGTACAAAAAGATCATGGACGGCTACCGGGTGGACAGCTACGAAGCATATGCTGCCGCAGCCTTGAGAAACGCTGAAAATGAACTTTTTATCTTAGACCAGATCCGCATCCGGACAGGACTTCTCGTAAAAGTTTTAAGTAACTCTGAGCATCGCTTTATCAGTTATAAATCGGTTGCCATGCGGGAAGATTTTGAGCGTATGATCCAGAAAGGTGCAGCAGTTGTGGATGCCGGAGGCGGCGGTATGCAGATCACGGTATTCTCAAAGGGAAAAGTAGTCACAACACAGCATCTGGCACTCGGCACCATGCGTATGCGGGAGCAGCTTGCAAGAAAAAGTAATAATCTGGCACAGTATGAACTTCAGGTAGAAGAACTTGTTGACAAGGAACTTGAAGTTTTTAAAGCTATGTATCTTCAGGAGACGAAGATCAAATACCTGATCATCATCGGTGATTATATATCAGAGATCAGCAGAAAAGTAGAAAAAAACAAGGAAGATAATACCATAGAGGTAGCAAAGTTCTTAAAGTACATCAGAAAGCTGGATGAGAAGACATTAGAGGAAATCTCAGAGGAATTGAACCTTTCGAATGAGAGTGATGCGCTTGTCATTCCATATATGATGATCTTTAAATGCATGGCGGAGAGCATCGGCGCAGAGAGTCTCTGGGCACCGGGAACAAATGTCAGCGATGGTATCGCATTCCACTATGCACAGAAGAATAATATGATCCGGGTGGAACATGATTTTGAGGCGGATGTCTTATCTGCCGCAAGAAATCTTTCCGAGCGTTACATGAGTTACACCCCACATATTGATGCACTGACGCAGATGGCAACCCTTATTTTTGATACGATGAAAAAAGTACATGGACTTGGCAGAAGAGAACGGCTGCTTTTGCAGGTGGCTGCCATTTTACATGACTGCGGAAAATATATCAGTTTTGCCAACGGTCCGTCCTGCTCCTATGATATTATTATGGCTTCCGAGATTATCGGACTGACACACAAAGAGCGTGAGATCATTGCAAACACAGTATTATATAATACATGGCCGCTTCCTGACTATGAAGATCTCGCAGATAAACTGGATCATGACAGTTATCTGACCGTTGCAAAACTTTCTGCAATCCTTCGTGTATCCAATGCAATGGACCGGAGCCACAAGCAGAAGTTTAAGAATGTGAAGGCGGCGGTCAAGGGAAGAGAGCTTGTGATCACAATTGAGACAATGGATGATATTGCTTTGGAAAAAGCACTGTTTGATGCCAAAACGGCATACTTTGAAAATGTATTCAGTATAAAGCCGGTGATCAAAGAAAAGAGAGTCTACGGCTGACAGACAACCAATGGAAAGGCTAGGTTTATCTTATGGAGAAAGAACAGGATTTTAAAAAACCGGAATATTATGAAAACAGGGAATTGAGCTGGCTAAAATTTAATCACCGTGTATTAAACGAGGCGAGAGATAAATCCATTCCGCTTCTGGAACGATTAAAGTTTGTCAGTATCACTTCGTCAAATCTGGACGAATTTTTCATGGTGCGTGTCGCATCCCTGAAGGATATGGTACACGCCAATTATAAGAAAAAAGACATTGCCGGAATGACGGCATCGGAACAGTTAGAGAAGATCAATGAGCGCACGAGAGAGCTTGTCACGCTTCAGTACAATACCTATAACCGTTCTCTTGTGCCGCTTATGCACCAGCATGGGATCGTTGTGATGGATGCATTCGAAGATCTGAGTGAGGCGCAGGCTGCATTTGTGGACCGCTATTTTGAAGACAATGTATATCCGGTACTCACCCCGATGGCGGTGGATGCCTCAAGACCATTTCCACTGATTCGGAACAAGACATTGAACATTGCAGCACTTCTTTCCAAGAAAAAAGGAAAAGCAGAAAAAGAGGAAATTGAATTTGCAACCGTTCAGGTTCCAAGCGTGTTGCCACGCCTGGTACATATCCCTTCGGAAGATGGAAATGAAAAGACCTTCATTTTATTGGAGCAGGTCATTGAGCGGAATATTGATAAATTGTTTTTAAACTACGATGTACTCTGTGCATATCCTTACCGTGTCATGCGGAATGCCGACCTGTCGATCGATGAAGATGAGGCGGCTGACCTGTTAAAAGAGATTCAGAAACAGTTAAAAATGCGTCAGTGGGGCGAGGTGATCCGTCTGGAAGTGGAGGACGGTATTGACAAAAAGCTGTTAAACTTCTTAAAAGATGAATTAAAAGTGGCAGAACAGGATATTTTCCAGATCAACGGACCAATTGATTTCACATTCCTGATGAAAATGTATGGATTAGAAGGCTGTGACGATCTGCGGAATGAGCCTTACACGCCACAGCGCGTGCCGGAGATCGTACCGGGGGAAAATATTTTTGATGAGATCCGAAAAGGAGATATCCTTTTGCATCATCCATACCAGACGTTTGATCCGGTGGTTGATTTTATACGTCAGGCATCTGTGGATCCGGATGTACTTGCCATCAAACAGACACTTTACCGTGTCAGCGGCAATTCACCAATTATTGCTTCATTGGCACAGGCGGCTGAAAACGGCAAGCAGGTTTCTGTTTTAGTGGAGTTAAAGGCGCGATTTGATGAGGAAAATAACATTGTCTGGGCAAAAAAATTAGAGCAGGCTGGCTGCCATGTTATCTATGGTCTGGTTGGACTGAAAACCCACAGCAAAATAGCGCTGGTTGTCCGGAGGGAGGAAGATGGTATCCGTCGTTATGTGCATCTTGGAACCGGTAACTACAACGACTCCACAGCAAAGTTATATACAGACTGTGGTATTTTTACCTGTGACGGTGCAATCGGAGAGGATGCAACTGCCGTATTCAATATGTTGTCCGGCTACTCCGAACCATTGTCGTGGAATGAACTTGCGGTTGCACCAATCTGGCTTCGCACGAAGTTCACAAAGCTGATCCGTCGTGAGACGAAGCATGCAAAAGAGGGAAAACCTGCAAAGATCATTGCAAAAATGAATTCGCTCTGTGATCCGGGAATCATTGAATCCCTTTATGAAGCGTCTGCAGCAGGTGTTAAGATCCAGCTGATCGTCCGTGGAATCTGCTGCTTAAAAGTCGGAATCCCAGGGGTGAGCGAGAATATTGAAGTCCGTTCGATCGTTGGAAATTTCTTAGAGCACAGCCGGATATTCTATTTCTTCAACGATGGAGAAGAAGAACTTTACATGGGAAGTGCCGACTGGATGCCGCGTAACTTAGACAGACGAGTGGAGATTTTATTCCCGGTATTAGATGATGAACTGAAAAAACGTGTCAGACATATTCTGGATGTGGAGCTGGCAGACACTTTAAAAGCACATGTACTGCATGCTGACGGCAATTACGAGAAGGTAGACAGACGTGGAAAAGCAGCATTATCATCTCAGGATGTTTTCTGTAAGGAAGCAATGGAAGCTGTTCCAAAACCATCTCACGGATATCAGGGAAGAGTGTTTATTCCGGCAGAACCTGTAGAATAAATAGCATTACGGTAAGAGCAGTTATTGTGTGAGGGAGGATGGGCTATGAATAATAAAATTTTATTTGCGGATCTGGATCGTACATTATTGTGTGATGATAAGTCGATTTCTGAAAAGAACCGGGCTGCAATACAGAAAATGTTAGAGCGTGGACACTATTTTGTTCTGGCAACCGGACGACCGGTAGAGTCAGGGAGAATTGTTGTGAAAGATCTTGGGCTGACCAGTCCGGGATGTTATATGATCGCCTTTAACGGGGCAGTGATCTATGACTGTGCGGCAGACCGTGTGCTTTATAAAAGTGCACTTCCAATCGAGGTTGCGCAGGAGATTTTTGACCGGGCGCATAAAGCCGGCATCTATGCGCAGACCTACAATACCGTAGACATTGTGACAAAACGGCACACAAAAGAACTGGATTATTATGTTGAGCGTTCTCATATGACCTACAAACTCACAAGAAGAATTTCGGATTGTCTGGATTCGGAACCTCAGAAAGTCATTCTGATCCATCTGGAGGATGATGAAAAATTAAAACGTTTCCAGAAAGCAAATGCTGCCTGGGCGAAAGGAAAATGCAACTCCTTTTTCTCCTGCAAAGAGTATCTGGAGTATTGTCCAGTCAACACGGACAAAGGAACCGGTGCACAGTATCTGGTGAAATTGTTAAATATTCCACATACCAGCACGGTTGCGATCGGAGATGAGCAGAACGACATTCCGATGATCCAATCCGCACATATTGGTATCGCTATGAAGAACGGGATCGATGATATCAAGAAAGCCGCTGATTATGTTACGGAAAATGATAACAACCATGATGCGATCGCGGAAGTGATCGAGAAGTTTATTTTATAAAAAAAGGGGAAGCTTACCGTTGATATGTAAGCTTCCTTTTTTTATCGGCTGGCTTTTATCGTTTCTAAAACAGAGTAAGGAATATACAGATGTCCCCGTCCTCTGCCAAGAGCGATATCCGGTTTGTTTGAGCCGTGGAAATCAGAACCGCCGCTGATAAGCAGTCCGTTTTCCCTTGCAAGACGTTTCATCTGCTGTTCTTCTCCG
>OJMO01001173.1_pt1 | contig 16821 bp, 18 predicted proteins | sample 1597241 | NCBI WGS metagenome assembly OJMO01 (sample SAMEA2452129, study PRJEB22498) | human gut metagenome | biome: human feces; feature: human gut; material: feces | place: Australia | collected 2012 | reverse complement strand
TGCTCGATTAATAATAATTAACTGACTCATGAGTGAAATCCACCCGTACAGGTCGAATTATTTTTTCCTAATCCTTGTAATGGAACGCAAACGGATTGGCACTTACCACACTGGATACAAGTGTCGCCATTAATGTGAGGTTGCCGCTGCAAACCGTCAAAAATAGTGGTGATGCTATTGGTGGGACAAGCATCATGACACGCCATACAACCTGTACACTCAGCTCTGTCAGCCAATTTAATCTCTTTTACCATATAATGCATTATTTAGATATTCTTTCGATTGTTTTTCAAAAGGAGCAAATCGCTCTGCTGCATGAGAGTAGTCGATTGCCAATCGTTCTTTATTCAGGTCGGCAATAGCATCATGGCGGAACAGACGCTGACCGAGACCAAACATCTCCTGTAGGCTCTCCATGCGTGCATTGGCAAAACCCTTTGGTGCAACACAGTAGTTGCGCTTGAAGATGATGGAGAATGCAGAGCAGTGGAAAGAGTTGGTACAAACGTAAGCTGCATTTTTGATGAAGCCGATAAACTCCTGGGGCGAGACAGCTCTCAAATCATAGTCGGAATTGAAACGGTCACGCGCATTTAGGTTGAGGTGTACGACCTTGCACCCAGTCACCTCGCGCACCTTGTTTACAAGTTCTACTGCCAAGTCGTTGGTACCCAAGAAATAGCAGAAAATATAAGGTTCCTTGATTTTAGGCTCTACTGCAAGATTTGACCAGTATTCCTTAGATTGCAAGAATACAGGATCTATCACATGCGTTACGGGCTTGCCTGAAAGTTTTTTTACTACCTCAACATCGCTCTTCTCGCGCACAGAAATGTAATCCATATTTGCCAGATACCCACGGAACTCATCCCAACGAGATTCCGGCCATGGGTCAGCAATACTTGGAGCATAGCCTATGCGTCTTACGTTCTTCATGCCCTTGGTAAAGTCAAAGAAGTAAGTGGGGTCATCGAAGCACTTTACGAAGTTCCACACCTGATCACTACCGCAAATATATGCATCCGCAACAGGAGGATTATTATGAATCTCCTCTGTTGTATATTTCTTCTGAGTTAATGGGAGTAGCTCGCTGATAGCCTTAGCCATAATAACATTCTTCTGCCTGTATTCTCTTTTGTATTTTATGTTAAAAAACACATAGATATTACGCAGAATCGTTTTGGGATCATGGCCACGATAGTACATCTTCCAAGAAGCGTCGCTTCTATCGGGCCAATATTGGATAATCTCGCAATCTTCTTTTAGTTCATTCTTTATATAAGATGAAAGCGAATGGGCTTGTAAGATTGCACCATAGTTCTTTGCGAACTGAAATGTCAATATTTTGATTTTCATACTATATTTTATTTAATTGATGACTATTATCATAACGAATTACTGTTAACATAATCAACAGCTGAAAAACATACGATGAAACTATGAAATCAGGGTTGGAAAATAGTGCAACTAAAATACATATCAGATAGGGGAATATCTGTGAGTCCATCTTATAGAGTTTATAATAGGAAAATAAAAATATAATCGTACATATTACACCATATCTAATTAAAGATATCCATATAGCAGATATAAACAGTTCACCATCAGCCATCACTATAAGTGGAACATGGAAATACCCAAGGTCGTATGCATCTTGTTCGTTAGCAAAGGGGATTCCAAACAAGAAATCTGAAAAACTCAAGTCTGTGGCTATAAGGTAACCGTTGATCACACGATTTGACTCTTCAAGGTTTGTACCCTCCAACTTCTCAAGGCTTCCTGCTGTATATGCAGAATTCAGCAAGAAATAAATCAACAATCCAACACTTATAACACCCAAAGCCTTTACCAACCATCCCGTTTTTTTATCTGCTAATGAAATTGCAAACATTAGGACAGACAACACCAGTCCGGTAGTAGAAGTAGAAATGAACATTGTTGCTGCGATTATAAAAGCGAGAATCATCTTTTTTTCTCTCAGCATAAAAAACAAAGGTACCAACATAAAAGAAGCATAAGACTGTGGCTCCCAGAAAAAAGACGTTGGTCTTTCGTTAATTGCAAACAGACGAGATGTTTTTGCCAAATCAGGTAGGAAAGGCAACTTAATGGGCGATACAGAATGTCCCATCGATATCAATAGTACGTGATAGATCATACCACCCATACACACCATTGCCACTATCATGATGGAAGATTTAAGTTTCTTGTAATCCAAATGAGGCGCAATCACAACTACGGAAACTACATATATGACTGTTGAAATGAAGGAATTTACATAATACGATGTCACAGAGGGGATAATAGCCATGTAAATTATATCATGTACAACGATGACAGAAAACAACACTTTTAAGGCTGTGTTATTCAAATATTTTCGTTGACGGCTCATGAGAATGATAACATCCAGAATGAATAGCACGCCAAATGCTAACTTAAAGCTACCATATCCATATCCGGCTAATATCGGGTATAAAGCTATTATAAATTCAAGCCACCCGACTTCGCCTATTTCTATATAATCTTTAATTTTCTTTATGCCTATCATATATTTAATTTTTTAATTATAGTTGCAGGGTTACCTGAATATAGGCTATTGCTTTCAAGATTGCCTTTAACAACACTACCTGCCGCAATAACGCATCCTTCATTGATTATTGTGCCTGGCAATATTATAACATTCGAGCCTATCCAGCATCCATCCTTTATCGTCACAGGCTTGGGGCGCATAATTCCGCCTCTCCTCTCACTATTGGAATAATCGTGATTGGTGGTGTGAATAGCCACTCTACATGCGATTGACACATTGTTTCCTATACTGATAGTCTCCTCTGCATTATCAATAAGGCAATTTCTGTTGATATAACTATGAGTGCCCATTTTCAACTTCGTAGATAACAGAATAGAGTGTCCATGAATTACCCCCCCTATTTCACATCCTAATACGTTCAGCAGAAATCTGCGTATAGTAGGAGGAACTATGTAAGACATCAGGAAACCATTAACAAAAAGGTTCCATATATATTGTTTTAGCGCATATCTTGACAGCATATTCTGTTAAAATATTAATAGTTTGTAATATTCTTAATTGTAATATTATGGTACAATCTATATCCATCTAAGCAATTAAGACTGAATAAAATCCCCCCCCATTATATCTTTTACGGTAAAATTCATTTAATGAAGAAGCGTATTTAGAACATAATCTATTGTCTCCTACGGCATAGTCTGGAGCCGGCAAAGAGAATTGTATCAATTTCCCATCAAAACCTACATTTCCATTTGAATCAAGAAAATCTGAAACTCGAAGCACTGTAATTAGATGCTTGATTTCTGAAAAGATCTCTGAATAGATTTCAGGAGTCATTAATGCAACAAATGTGTTACCTGTTTCTATTAGATACTTTTGTATGTTCTCATATTCATATATTACCTTTTCCGTAAAATGTGAGTCCAAATGAAGTCCTAATTGTTTAAAAGGGTTATAAGCCGAGGGAATACTTCTTCATAATACTTTTGCGCGTATAACATTATAATTGAAATTAATATTACAGGCTGACCTATGAGTTCCATTTAGAAGTACAATTTGGTTATCTACTTCAAAAAGACTTTTTATATCATAACCATTCTTTTTATATGAAATAATCAAATCTTCGAAACTTCTATTCCCCCTTTCCTCTTGATGATTAGCGCCCCACAATTTACGACTTACTGTATTCTGAAAAGGAAAGTCTGTCTGGCCTGTCTGTTCGTAATGTTTCACATCCAACAATCGCGTACTTGTGGTAAACTGGCAGGAATCAATAGCCGTCCTCTTTGGCATTATGTCGCCAATTGACATTTCGCAAATATCGTATGAGAATCTATCATAGATATTTGTTGCAATCACCTTAAAAGCCTTTTGCAATTTCTTAAGTATCATTTCTCTGCTTTTTACAAATGTTTTACCAAATCCTTAGCCTTTGCATACTCCTGTGGAGTACCTATATCAATCCAGGTGCCGTTGAGCGGATAGCGGATTACCTTCTTGCCTTGGGCGATGAGTTTCTCAATGAGGTGGGTGGCATGGAAGAAGGTGTCTTCTGGAATTTCTGCTAGAGCACGCTTCTTAATAAGATAGATACCGGCATTGGCATAGTAGTTATACTTTGGCTTCTCAATCAAGCCCTTGATGTCACGACCATCGAGATCAAGGATGCCGAACTCAATGCTGACATTATAAGGGATGGCAGCAACGGACATCTCTGCATCATGGAGCTGGAAGTGAAGGAAGAAGTCCTCATAGTCGATATTGGTAAAGAGGTCTGAGTTCATCACCAGTACGGTATCGTTGTAGATATTCTCCACGAACTTGATGCTGCCGATAGTGCCCAGGAACTTTGGTTCACGATAGCAGTTGACCTTTACGCCATTGCGAGGTTCTGCAAAGTGTTCCTCAATCTGCTCACCAAGATAGTTGACGGTCACGTTCAGATGCTCTACACCGTATGAGATAAGGCGGTCGATATTGTGGTCGATGATGCACTTATCACCTACAGGAAGAAGAGGCTTTGGGGTCTTCTCTGTAAGAGGACGAAGACGTTCGCCCTTGCCACCTGCCATCAGGACGGCATCGATAGGAAGGTGAGACTTGTACTTCTGAAGGTTCACTACCTCCACTATGTGGTTCTCCTCGTCCAAGATAGGGATGAATAGGATTCTGCGGTCGCGGAAGTTCTTGAGGTGAGCCACATCAAATTCAGACTGCTTGATGAACTTGAAGTCACGATGCATGATGGTGCTGACCTCATCCGTGAGTTGTGCGCCAGAGATGAGACCTCTGCGAATATCGCCATCGGTAAGGGAGCCTACCATCTGGTTTTCGGCATTCACAACAAGAAGCGACATAGTCTCGTGAGTTATCTCATTAAGAGCCACAAGAGCATCTTTGATTGACGAAGATTTTCTAATTATATATTTCTGCATATTACTTTCGATTTTTCATTATTGTTTCTACAAGCATAAAATCAATAATATCATCAATATCAACAGAATGCTCTTTAGACATTACGTATTTGACTTTACGCGCAAATCCCTTCATACCCTTTTCGAGCAACGATTGGATGTTCATTACATAGACAGCTCCATTGGTCTCGTACATCTCGCGCACGTATTGACGGCCTAAGCCGTTCTTGTTGAAAACGGAGACCATAAAGCCTTCTTCTGTTTCTTCGTTAAGGATAGAAGGGGCGTGAGATTTCACCATACCGGTGACAATATCAATATCATCTCTATACAAGTCCAACGCTCCTTGAACATCTTCAACAGTTCTTAAAGGTGAAGTTGGCTGAAGGAGGCAAAGTTTCTTGTATTCACGCCCTTGCTCCTTGAAGAAGTTGACTGCATGTACAAGAACATCGCTTGAAGTTGCAGTATCTGTAGCCAGATAGTCGGGACGAAGAAAGGGCACCTTCAACCCGTACTTTTCGACTACTTGTTTGATCTCCTCGGAATCAGTACTTACACAGATATTCTCGTCATCAGTAAACGCACGTGCCACATCAATAGAATACGCTATCAATGGTTTTCCACACAAGTCCTTTATGTTCTTGCCTGGAAGCCCTTTACTACCACCACGTGCTGTGATAACAAAGAGTGTATCTGTAAGTTTCATATTATTTCAAATCGTAGAATTTTTTCTTAGTGATACCATCAAGTGGGTAGGATTTTATCGTATTGAAAACCAGCTCAACTGATCCAGCCTTTTCATAAGGACTATTTACCTTGGCAGCAATTTCTTGGTATTCATCTGAAATTGCTTTGCGTAAACCTTCTTTAATCGTTTTGTATGTAGCTGGAACATCAATAATGCTTTCACAACGAGTTCGACCCTCTTGACGATTGCCGATATTGAGTGTCGGTATATTGAAGATAGGTGCCTCAATTAAGCCACTTGATGAATTGCCAATAACAGCAGTTGCATATTTGAGTGCAGAGTAATATCGCTTCTTACCTAATGATGTTATAGCAAAAGCATTTTCGGGATGCTTCGCGACATATTCTTTGACCTTAGCAGTTATTATGCGGCCATTGGTATCAGAGTTAGGAAGGGTAAACAAAAGCTGATACTCTGCATTAATTTCGCTCAAAGCATCAAGGAGTGCTTCACATTGAGCTTCCGCTGATCCATTTTCCATCGTTGTTGGATGAAAGGTGATAAGAAGGTATTTTTTGCCAAGTTCGAATTTGATACTATCTTCCAACTCGTTCAATGGCATAATTTCCTCGTTGCGAATATTATTCACTCCAAGAGATCCCGACCAGAAGACACGATCCGGTTGTTCTCCCAACTGTATTACTCGATTGCGATGTTCTTCGGTAGATGTAAAATGTAAATGAGACATTTTGGTTATACAATGACGAATAGCATCATCGTATGCACCTTCTGTAATACCTCCACCTGCAATATGGGCAATAGGAATATTATAAATAAGACAGGCCTGAGCAGCACACAGCATTTCGTATCTATCGCCAAGAATGACGGCAAGATCTGGTTTCAAATCTTCTAAAGCATCCGCAAAGCCTATAGTAGCTAACCCCATAGACTTAACTGTACCATTAGCTGTATCTGATGATAGAAGCATTTCAACCTTCTTGTCAATATGAAAGCCATCTGCCTCTATTTCCTTATAGGTCAAACCAAACTCAGGAGATAAGTGCATATTGGTAGCTATGACCTGAAGTTGAAGTTCAGGATCGTCAGCAATCATGCGGAAGAGTCTAGACATGATGCCATATTCTGCTCTTGTGCCTGTAAATATGCAGATTTTTCTCATAATTCTATTAATTCATCTTCTTCGAAATCTCGAATAGCACATGTACCAATAACCTCATTCCAACGCATAGGCGACAAACCACTACCAGGGCGTTTTGCCGTTATGGTATCTTCTGAGAACACTTCACCTTTCTTAATAGCAGTCTTTGCAACTATACTTTTGCGTGCAACAAGCTTATTCTTCCTTTCGATTTCTGTTACTCGCTTTTCGCCATCGCCAAGAGCACCTTCTATATTACGGATTTGCTCAACCATTTGCTTGAGTTCATGAGGCTCAAGGGATGCCTTATGGTCAGGACCAACCATTTCACGTGACAAAGTGAAGTGCTTCTCGATTACTTTCGCGCCTAAGGCAACTGCAGCTACAGGAACTTCAATACCCTGGGTATGATCTGAATAACCAACTACAACGCCAAATTCTTGCTGAAGTGTTTGAATACATTTCAAGTTTACCTCATTCTTAGGAGCTGGATATTCAGTTGTACAATGAAGAAGGGTGATCTGGTCTTTAGTAAGGCCGTTAGACACAAGAACGTCATAAGCCGCATGTATCTCGTCCATTGAAGCCATTCCTGTTGAGAGTACTACAGGCTTTCCTGTTTGAGCGATATGAACAAGGTAGGGATAATCGGTAATAGCACCTGAAGGGAGTTTCCAGAATGGCATCCCCAAAGAATCAAGGAAGTCGATAGCAGGAATAATGAACGGTGTACACAGATAATGAACGCCAATGCTATCACAATACGCCTTCAGTTGGGCATGTTCGTCAAAGGTGAGTGCCAGCTTCTTTATCATATCAAGCTGGCTTTCAGTCTTGCCTGTGTTTCGCTTCTGGTAATCTGCCTGTTGTGCGTGCTTGGATATTAATTGAGCAGGTATGCTTAGCTGATACTTTACATAATCAGCACCTGCTTCTTTTGCTGCATCAGCAAGACGGCAGGCCGTCTCTAATGAACCGTTATGGTTAACACCAGCTTCTGCTATGATGATAACTTTATTTTCCATGTACTTCTTATTTGTAAGTTACACAATCACCTGCTTTGAAAGGCTGATAATTATCTACATATACAGGAAGTCCATCTACATCTCGAAGAATATAGTTATTCTCTGGATAGATTTTCTCAAGTTCAGGAGAAAGTTCATTCTCACGACCCAATGTGCAAAGAAGATGGAACTCTGCCATATTAAAACCAGCATTTGCAAAAGAAGAGCTGAAAGCAACGTGACGAATGTTGATTTCGGTTACACGTGGGGTGCCCTCAGCATCCGCCTTCATATCAACTACCACCATTCCATTCATGACTGTATTGGTATGCTTGCACACTTTATCAATTACCTTTAGTGCAAGTTCTGTAACAGCAGGATTGTTGATCAATTTGCCCTTGCATGTATTACCAGTAATACCAGATACGGCTACCTTAGCCATTAGGTAGTCGATACGCTCAGCAACAGACATCTTTAGAATCTTGCCGTCCTTGAATAAACAGAAACAACCATAGTTTTTGCCTGGGAGAAACTCGGAAAGCTGGAAATGATCTGTATTACCATTAATCATTGTCCATGCCTTTAGTTCATCAATACATGTTGCCTTAAAAGCTCCCTTTGCAGAAGCCGTACCATCTGAAGCATCGCGAATCCATACAGGGAATTCAATGCTGTTTACAAATTCTGCATCATTGAGCAAGGCTTTATCAAACTTACGGCTCTTTGGAATCCAGTTAGTATCCTTAAGAAGTTCAAACAAGCGCTCCTTGCTAATAGCAACATCACAGAAACGACTATCAGGAACCAAATAAGGAACTTTGAAATTTGATTTTGACCAGAATACCACCTCAATCTCAGGAACAATGATAGCTGCTTCTATTTTTTCCTCTTCAATGATTTTGTTCATGAGGTTAGTATATTCCTCTCCAAATCCACGAGGCATCACATAAATCTTATCGTAAAGCTTCTCGTAGAATCCGTACATATTCACATCAATATCAGTACCAATTAACTCCAAATCGGGACCAAACACTTTGCTAGCACGCAAAGAACGTGCAACACTTCTACCTGTTACCGCACAGGCACCTGCAACTAATACTTTCATATAACTAAATTATATAAGGTGTTTTTACTTCAAATCTTCAACACGTACGCTTGAAGGAATGTTTACTACACGATCAGCGAACCAGATGGTGTTCTCAAGTCCATCGTTCTCACAGTTTTCGAACATTGGCAGGCGATTCATGAGCTCCCAGATAGGACGTGTCATAACGCCATTGTCGTTGGTCTGCTGGAGGAAGTCAAGCTGTGCCTCTTTGTCCTTCAAGACAACTGCTGAGAGCCAGTAGTTAGAGAAGGTGTTCTCTGGTTCTGCGAAGAAGTCGATGCCATCCACATTCTTGAAGAACTCGATGTATTCGGCAGCTACCTTACGCTTGCTGGCAACATACTTGTCGAGGTTCTCCAACTGTGCGCAACCGAGGGCTGCATTGATGTTTGGCATACGGTAGTTGTAGCCGATGTGATCGTGACGGAACTCCCAACGATGAGGAACCTTTGCCTGTGTGGTGATGTGCTTTGCGTACTTGCCCAACTCCTCGTCATTGAAGAGCAGCATACCGCCACCACCAGTGGTGATGGTCTTGTTGCCATTGAATGAGATAGCGCCAATGCGACCGAAAGTACCAGTGTGCTTGCCCTTGTAGAGTGAACCGATTGACTCTGCTGCATCCTCTACAAGTTCGATGTGCCATTCCTCACATAGAGCTGCAATCTCCTCGATACGAACAGGATGACCGAAGGTGTGCATAGGAACGCAAGCCTTTATCCTGCGACCGGTGTTCTTGTTGTAGCAAGCCTTGGTGTCTGGCTCCAATGGGTACTGAGGTGTTGGATATTCGGTATGTGTCAGAATATCACCCTTCGAACTATTCTTAACCTCTCGAACTTCTGCATTCTTGATGAGCCACTCCTTCATTGCATCAGGAGAGAGACCCATGGTGCTCTTATCCACATCGATGAAAACAGGATGAGCGCCAATGTATGAGAGAGCGTTGCAAGTTGCAATGAAAGTGAGTGCCTGAGTGAGCACTTCATCATCACGCTGAACACCAGCAAGCATCAGGGACATGTGGAGAGCGTTGGTACCAGATACGCAAACAACTGCTTTCTTTGCACCTGTGTACTTTGCCATATCTTCCTCGAAACGATCAACGAACTTACCAACAGAGGAAACGAAAGTGGTATCAATACACTCGTTGAGATATGCTTTTTCATTGCCCTGGAAAACAGGAACGGCAAGAGGAGTAAACTCCTTGTTGCCATAAACTGACTTGATAAAGTCTATAGTGTTTTTATAGTCTGCCATAACTGCAATATGTTAAAATGTTAACTTGTTAAATTACATCTTTTGGTCGAGATTACGGCCTTTCTCTTCATGTTCAAAATTTGGAATGAATGTTTTGATTGCATCAACAACCTGAGCCTTTGTGAACTCAGGAGAAGCAAAGATGCCTTCGAGCTCACAGAAGAAGTCGTTGACCTCGTTCATTGGTCTGCGAGTGCTTTCGCATACTACTCCAAGGCTGCTGAAACGCTCCATGTCTATCTTCTCGCCAGGGACATAAAACTCTTCGTATGCTTTCTCGCCAGTGGTGTCTGACTTGAAGTAAACGACTGGATAGGTTTCACTTTCGTATGACATTTCGGCTGCATACTTCTTTGCCTCAGGATCGTTCTGGCACTCTACCTTGGTGAAGCCTTCTGCCTTGACGAACTCATCACAGATGGCAGAGAAGGTGAGCATCTGGTCTTCGCCCAACTTAGGGAAGAACACCTCACCACCATTGCCAAGAATACAAGCGAGCATACAAATCTGACCGGACTCCTCTGGGGAAACGAAATAGCGCTTCACGTCAGAAGGTGCTGCCAGAGGCTGCTTCTTCTGGAGACGATGAATCCAACCGTCAGGAAGGGAACCGTTGGAGAAAGCCACATTGGCAAAGCGAGCGGTAGTGACCTTGAAATGCTGGTTGTAAGCCATCACGAGGTCTTCCATGATGCGCTTTGAAGCACCCATGATGTTAACCGGATTTGCAGCCTTATCGGTAGATACACAGAAGAAGTGTTTTGGAGGATAGACGGTCAGCAGATCCATGAGTTTCTTTGCCTTGATGTCATTGTTCTCAATAAGAGCCTGAACTGAATACTTGTCTTTCTCAGAACGTACATGTTTATGAGCTGAGAAGTTGGCTACAATATCGAATCCCTTTTCTTCACGGAATATTCGTTCGAAGATTGGGTCTGCAAAGTTGAGGGTGTAGCAACGGAACTCCTCTGGAACATAGAGTCCCTCTGTAGAGCGCACGTCACGAACGAGCTCTGCCAGTCCGTTCTCGTTGAGGTCAACGACAACGACCGACTTGGGCTCGAAACGAAGTACGGCCTTGATGAACGAAGAACCGATGGAGCCAGCTCCACCAATCACACATACTGTCTTGCCCTTGATTTCACGGGTAAGAGTCTCTTTATTTGCCTGAATGTCCACCTCGAACATAGAGGTAGGACGGCCAGTGACAGAGTCACCAATGAATTTTTGGAGATTGAACATTTGTTATTATGTATTTATTATTATTTCAGTCTAAGGGTCAAAGAGTGGTAGTGTCGGCTACTTTGACCTTAAAAATTGCTTTGTGGATAGAGCCTTCACCAATGAGAGGAGCATGAGCATCCTCAGGAGTGAAGACGATCATTTCGCCAGGTTGACGAGTTTCGATGGAGGTGATTTCGTCCTCAAAGAGGATGTAATCATCGGTTTCGTTGAAATCTCCAATAGGCTGCTGGCATTCGCTTCGGCTCTTTACACCATAGGACTCCTGTGCAGAGAGCGGAATCTGGATGTCGATATAATGGTTATGGGCTTCGAACTTGGCTTCACTTAGGGAGCGAAGTTCGGAATCCACGATGTTAACCCAAAGGTTGTCACCATCGATAGTGTGACGACAATTGGAAAGAGCGTTGAGGTCATTCTGCTGAATGTACTCAAGCGCACGCTGATAGTATAGGTTGGATGATATGTTCATGGTGTTTGTCTTTTGAGTTTTCCTTTGGTTTCTGCAGCACGCTGAAGCCTATCCTGTTGCGCTTGACGTTCTTGTGAGAGCGCATCAAGCGCACGTTTTGCTTTATTTATGTCTATTGTCATATACATAATTATTACATAAAGTTGGTGGCAGTATCGAACTGCGACAAAGGGATAATCAAAGACCTCAATTCCGTACGAATCCCCCGAGACGAACGGAAAAACTATCTTCTTTGTCCACCTGTGCACCAACTTGTAGAAAGCGACATTGGGGACTTACTCCCAAAACATTGCACTAAAAGAGAGCAGTATCCCCTCTGCCGTTATGTTTATTGGTTACTGAACGAAGTTACCCTCACCAGCAAGTTCCTTCTGAATGTATTCGAGAGAAGCTATCTTGGCCTTGGTCTCTTCAAGGTTGAGACGGCGAGTGTTGTCACTATTGAACTCGGTAAGGGTGTTGCGTTCTGCTTCACCTTCCTTGAAGAACTTGTCGTAGTTCAAACCACGGTTATCGGCAGGTACTCGATAGAAGTCGCCCATATCCTCTGCCTTTGCACATTCCTCATTTGTGAGGAGGGTCTCGTACATCTTCTCGCCATGACGAATGCCGATAACCTTGATGTCTTCTTTCTTGCCACCAAAGAGTTCACAAACAGCCTCTGCCTGTGTCTGAATGGTGCAAGCAGGTGCTTTCTGAACGAGGATGTCACCATTCTGACCATGCTCGAAGGCGAAGAGGACGAGGTCAACGGCTTCTTCAAGGGACATGATGAAGCGGGTCATCTTAGGTTCGGTGAGGGTGATAGGGTTGCCGTTGCGGATCTGGTCGATCCAGAGGGGGATGACGGAACCACGTGAACACATGACGTTGCCGTAACGGGTGCAGCAGATCTTGGTTTCGCCTGAGTAGCGACTCTTAGCAACGGCTATCTTCTCCTCGATAGCCTTGGTAATGCCCATGGCGTTGATAGGATAAGCAGCCTTGTCGGTAGAGAGGCAGATGACGGCTCCTACCTTGGCTTCGATGGCTGCGGTGAGGACGTTGTCGGTACCGATGACGTTGGTCTTGACGGCTTCCATGGGGAAGAACTCGCAAGAGGGTACCTGCTTGAGGGCTGCTGCATGGAAGATGTAGTCAACACCGGGCATGGCGTTGCGGCATGACTGGAGGTTGCGGACGTCACCGATGAAGAACTTGATCTTGCTTGCGTATTCAGGATATTTAACCTGATACTCATGACGCATATCATCCTGCTTCTTTTCATCACGGCTGAAGATACGAATCTCTGCGATGTCGGTCATCAAGAAACGATTAAGTACTGCGTTACCGAAGGAACCTGTTCCACCAGTAATCATAAGGGTTTTACCTGCGAAAACACTCATTTTAGTGTATATTTTATTGTTTATAATCTTTGATTAAATACCTTCCTTACGCCAAACCATCTTGTTAACTACACCAACGTAGGACTGGATGATCTTAACTACCTTGGTGGAGATTGAGTCGGTATAGTTTGGTACGGGGATGCCATAGTTGCCGTCCTTATTCATCTCTACTGCAAGGTCAACACTCTGGAGGAGGCCCTTTGTGTCGATTCCAGAGAGAACGAAGCAACCTTTGTCGAGGGCTTCAGGACGCTCAGTAGAGGTACGGATGCAGACTGCTGCAAATGGATGACCTACTGAAGTGAAGAAACTGCTTTCCTCTGGGAGTGTGCCTGAGTCTGATACCACAGCAAAGGCATTCATTTGGAGGCAGTTGTAGTCGTGGAAGCCGAGAGGCTGCTGCACCTGTACGCGAGGATCGAGCTGGAAGCCTGAGGCTGCAAGACGGTTACGTGAACGTGGGTGACAGCTGTAGAGGATGGGCATGTTGTACTTCTCTGCCATAGCGTTGATGGCATTGAAGAGGGAGAGGAAGTTCTTCTCGGTATCGATGTTCTCTTCACGGTGAGCTGAAAGGAGAATATACTTTCCCTTTTCTAAACCAAGACGCTTGTGAACATCACTTGCCTCAATCTCTGCAAGATTCTCATGGAGTACCTCTGCCATAGGTGAACCTGTAACGTATGTACGCTCACGAGGGAGTCCACACTCAGCGAGGTAACGGCGAGCGTGCTCGGAGTAGGCCATGTTGACATCGGAGATGATATCTACGATTCGGCGGTTGGTTTCCTCTGGGAGGCATTCGTCCTTACAACGGTTGCCTGCTTCCATGTGGAAGATTGGGATATGGAGGCGCTTTGCGCCAATGACTGAGAGGCAGCTGTTGGTATCGCCAAGGACGAGAACTGCATCGGGCTTGGTCTGATTGAAGAGTTTGTAGGAGCAGTTGATGATGTTACCACAGGTAGCACCAAGGTCATCGCCTACGGCATCCATATAAACCTCGGGATCCTTGAGCTTGAGGTCGTGGAAGAATACGCCATTGAGGTTATAGTCGTAGTTTTGACCGGTGTGGGCAAGGATTACATCAAAGTACTTGCGGCACTTGTTGATGACGGCAGCAAGACGGATGATCTCAGGGCGTGTACCGACAACGATACAGAGCTTGAGTTTACCATTCTCTTGCCACTTTACATCAGAGTAATCAAATTTGGGAGTTTTGGGTTCCATGATTGTATATGTTTATTTGTTATTATCTACTGGATCGAAATATGTATCTGGTCTTCCTGGGTTGAAGATTTCGTTGCAGTACATGACGGTAACGAGATCCTGGGTGTCTGACAGGTTAATGATGTTGTGCGTATAGCCAGGGAGCATGATGACAGATTGTATCTTGTCGCCACTTACTTCATAGTTGAGAATCTCTGCGTTTGGGTCGGCTTCGTTTCTCAGCTGAATGAGTCCATGACCGCTTACGACTGTGAAGTACTCGAACTTGGAGTGGTGCCAGTGCTCGCCCTTGGTGATACCGGGCTTGGAGATGTTGATGGAAACTTGTCCACAGTTCAAGGAATGAACCAATTCAGTGAATGAACCTCGGGAATCTACATTCATCTTGTGGTCGTAGATGGCTTTCTCCTTGGGGAGGTATGAGAGGTAGGTAGTCATGAGCTTGTAGCGGAGGGAGCCTTGGGTGAGGTCGATCATGTTAATACCGTCCTTGTTGGCTGCTGCATCGGCACATTCCTGGATGATGTCAACGATTTCGCCAAGGGTGGTCTTGTGAGTTACAGGAACATAGTAGTAACGACCATCGGCTGTGGGAACGGTTTCTACGCCATCGAACTCGCAACGACTGCCTTCGCCCTTGAGGGAGTTGATGAGTTCATCGACAAGGTCATCGATGTAGAGGAGTTCCATCTCCACGGAACGGTCGTTGACCTGGATGGGGAGGTCGTGGGCGATGTTGTTGCAGAAGGTGGCAATGGCTGAGTTGTAGTTAGGACGGCACCATTTGCCGAAGAGGTTGGGGAATCGATAGACGAGGACTTTGGCGCCTGTCTCCTCGGAGTACTGGAACATGAGTTCCTCGCCTGCCTTCTTGCTCTTGCCATACTCGGAGGTGCCGAAGCGACCTGCGAGGGTGGCTTGGATGGAGCTGCTGATCATGACAGGACAGGTGTTATGGTACTTGCGGAGGGTATTGAGCAGCACAATGGCGAAACCGAAGTTGCCCTCCATGAACTCCTTAGGATCCTGCGGACGGTTGACACCGGCAAGGTTGAAAACGAAGGTGCAGTCCTGACACCAGCGGTCGAGTTCCTCGGGAGTGGAATCGATGTCGTATTCATAGATGGCTTCGATAGGCTCAGGGAGGTTGTACCATTTGGCCCTGCCATCGCGGATGTTCTTGAGTTGAGCACACAGGTTTCGTCCAACAAAACCTTTGGCTCCGGTAACGAGAATTTTCATATATCTTGAACTTTTTATTTCTTATTGTCGCTCAGCAAGGATTCGAACCTTCTCAACGCGTATTGAGTACCAAAAAAGAGCGTGAAACCATGAAATCATGGCAGTTTTTAAGTAAAAAGAGTAGGTCTTTTAAAGAAAGTATTCGTCACGGAGCTGTTCTGATTAAAATTGCTTCACCCTGTGAAGACATGGTTTTTATTTCAGACGGTACGGAAATGCTCGACTCAACGGCTTATCCGGTACTTTCCGCTTCTTTAATTTAAACACGGTACAATGAACGGACTGATTGATAAAGGATTAAACGCTATGCGCTCATTGGTTCTGATTGCTACAGCTGGCTTATGCTGCTCAATGCTTGCCGGCTGCGCTATTCCCGAAAAATACCAGGAAAAGGAAAATATCCGTCAACTTGACTCAGCGACTTATGAAATTGAGCTTCAGCAACCTTGGGTTGAGCAAGAAGTGATGGTCAGTGAAAATGCCCGTAAAAAGGCGACTAATCTTTGTCTTGAAAGAAATCAAGGTATGCAGCCTCTTCAGGCTATCACACGTTCGACGCGTGAGATGGGCGGAAAGGGTGCCTATGTGAAATTTACTTTCCGTTGCGTAGGGTACATGGAACGTCCGAAGATGGAATACCACCGCTTGGGCTTTTATACCGACGAAGAATCGAAAAAAGAAGCCATTGAACGTAACCGTGAAGAATACGGATACTAAGAAGCTACTCTACTAATAAAAAAGCCTTCTGAGAAAATTCAGAAGGCTTTTTTTTATTACGATTTATTCACATTCTCCAATACCACCAGAAAACGTAGTAGATGATCCGCTCTGTACTCTTTGTACGACACTGCCATCTCGTGCATCGATTGTGAGAAGCGGTACACCGATGCGATCCATAGTAACGCTGTCTATAACCATTTCATCACCGCTATCTGTGTAAGCCACCGGTTCTTGGGAATTCCAGGTTCCATAGAAATCCCATACCGGGATCAAGCTTCCCTCTGTGTTGCTGTTGCCCTCTCGCACACGCATATATCCAAGCTGAACTTTTGTTATCGTCATTTCAACTGTCTGTGCATCAATA
>OJMO01001149.1_pt1 | contig 17031 bp, 14 predicted proteins | sample 1597241 | NCBI WGS metagenome assembly OJMO01 (sample SAMEA2452129, study PRJEB22498) | human gut metagenome | biome: human feces; feature: human gut; material: feces | place: Australia | collected 2012 | reverse complement strand
CAAAGTCATACAGCTACATGGATCTGTACTATGTTATGGAGCAACTGACCACCCTGCATTCTGATTTTGTACGGCAAAAGTAGTTGGTAAATGGTTATTGGATTTCTATCAGGATTTTCGTGGATTTGCGAGTGCTTGTGGCACTCCCTTTTCCTTAGCCAATGAACATCAGCCCCCTCTCGTTCTCCCCCGTAGGGGAGAAGCTGGTTACCTTGAATGTCGATAACACTCTGATAATCAGGTAACAAGAGTATCTATCCCTCCCCTTCGGGGGAGGCTAGGTGGGGGCTGATGTTCATTGGCTAAGGAAAGGAAGTGCCCCAACACTTGCAAATCCAACTAAATCAAATCAAAATCCAAGAATCATTAGCTCATATTATCAATAAATGGATGCAAACAGGTGGGAAACGGGTATAAAGTCGGCGGTTTGTAAATGTCAAACATATCGCTTTAGGGTAAAAAACCACAGGTTATAATACCCCTACACGAAGCATATAAAACATAACTGCAAGCTATTGCGAATTAAACCCAAACAAAATCCACTCTCTAAAAAAACAAAAGACTGCAAGCTGTTGCTACATATTACATAGAACGGTCTGATGAACGATTGGGGCTAATGTTTTGGGCACTTTTCATACACGGATTCTGCCCACATGGGGCAAGCACCGTGCCCAACATGGGCAAGCACGTTACCCAACATGGGCAAGCACCGTGCCCATTTCTTGTACTTTTTGTTCTCCTTGCCAAGGATGCTTGTGGCACTCCCTTTTCCCTTGCTGATTTCTATGCTGGATGATCTTTAGACAAAAACCAAGATACCCCCCGATGATACTTCTATGATACTTCTATGTTACTTTTCTGTAAAACATTCAGAAAAGTAACATTGGCGTAATTCTTTGGTGGCCTGTACTTTAGCTCCAAAAATGAAGCTCAAAATGATACTATGACACTTTGTTTCAGAAAAACAATAATAAACCTGTTGGCGGAATTAATTTTCCTCTCCGCCATCCATTTCCATGGCAATCCGCTTGCGCAGTTCCTCACACAGGCCTGACGTTTTCTTCCTGCGGTCATTGAACTGTCTCCTTGATATGAGATTGGGAATGCTGTCCTTGTACTCTTGCAATTTATAGTCGAACAACCACTTCTCACTATCAATGCTCTCGGTCTCTGCTGTCAGGGATAGCGCCACCACTTCCAAATCCGAAAACTTGGGAACAGGACCACGACGTGGAACATTACCCGATTCATTGACGAGATTTTCAGAGAATTGCTTGCATATCTCAAGTATTTTGACGAATTTTGTATAAAGGTTGTACATACGATGGTTTGAACTTAATGTTTTAATCACCACTAAGTTACTAAAAATCAGCGACATGTACAACTTTTTACTCATATTTATCAACTTAAATTAATTCCGCCAACGGGTTTAAATCCTATTTTTTGTTTTTTATAAATGAGAGTGTTCGGCTTCTAACCGTTTATTTTTCTTGTGCAAAATTGCTTCAAAAATTTTAGGCAAGCAAAAAAAACGAGCGACTTATAGGTTATTACATTCAAGAACCATTTGTGAATGTAGTGTTAGCCTCGTTCCCCTCAAATGAGGGAAACGAGATATACTGAATTACTTAAAGAGGCTGAATACCTTCTTCATACCTAAAGAGGCACCAATACCTCCTCCCAGACCGCCAACAATTCCTCCAATAACGGTTCCAACTCCAGGGCAAATCATAGAACCAACAGCTGCACCAGCACTTGCACCAGCCCAACCACCACCTACACCTGCGGCATTAGTTGTGGTGTTTTCAGCGAACTCTGCACCTGAAATCTTTCCACGACAAAGATTAACTGCATCAGGAATTGTTGTGCCTACAAATACAACAGTGCTAACAACTGCATTTGTACGCAAAGCCTTAGTCACAACATTTGCTGCAGCCGCACCCGCAACTTGTTTTCCTGCAATAGCAGTTGCAGTTTTAGCAACGACCTGTTTGCCAAGTTCAGACTTCATAGCAGCTTTAACTGCTGGTTTGATAGCTTTGGTTGCTACAGCAGCAAAATTTCGACCAACTTCTGTACGAAGGAGTTGTTGAGCAGCAACTCCTGTCACCATTGTAGTTGCACCAGACTTTGCAGCCTGTTTAGAAGCAATCTTCAATGCTTCAGTGTGTGACACACCCTGTGATTTAGCAGAACAATATGTCACAGCAAAAGAAAGACCACAGGCAAAAGCACAAGCAACAGCCTGTGTTTGGATGTCAAACTTAATGGAATCCAGATTTCCTGCTTTGGCGATGCGGACTGCTTCATCGTAAGTGTAATGACCTTTGATAACAATCTGATCTGCCATGTTTGGATCTGTCACTCCTGGAACCTCTCCATTCGAGATGCGACCACGCATAATACGAACAGCGTCCTCATACTGGTCGCTTGGAACCTCAATCTTCATGCCACCATAACGATAAGTTCCGTTCTCGAATGCTGCGCCTACAGACTTGCCAGCATCAGCACAATACTTAGTCTGAATTTGAACTCCGTCGCTAATACGATCTGCACCATTGAGAGAATTGTCAAGACCAACCTTATTTACAGACTTACCGTGCCAGCGATCCCACATTGCATTAGCATCTTCTGCTGCAAAGCCGTGACCTTGCTTTGAGTGGTATTTTGTCCACTGCTGATCGTTAGTACACTGGGTAGATGCAACTGAAGCAACACCATTAACACTAGAATTGCGAATTTCCTTTGCCATGAGCATAAGAATTAAATTAGACATACTTCCATACCTTTTGGGTATGCTGGGCAAGTGAGTGTCGTTAACTTGTTATTCCCTTTTTTATTTTTTTATTTTCTAGTGTTAACAACCTGTCGTCTCAGATTGACGGTGCAAAGGTAGGAACTTTTCTTTATGCACACAAAAAAAACAGTTTAAACAATGGTTCCTGATTATGAGAACCTATTGATTAAACTGTTTTGATGATTATTTTCCCCCAAATAACTTGCTTAGACCTCCAAATAATCTTGCAGCAAAACTTGGTAGATTATCATAGAAAATCACTTTGTTTTTTCCAACTATCCATATTGAATAGTTTGTACTATTACACCTTATAACTATCTTTGAAACAGGTAGTTTTGTTAATTCTGCTTTTGTGTTAAGGTAGTCTTTGCCTATATGGTCTTTTGTAAAAGTAGAATTCTTCTCTAGTGAAATCCAATCTTTTACAATTTCAATTTTGTCAGCCGATACTTGTTGTAATATACTTTTATCATCATAGGTGTTTGCTCTTCCTCCAAAGAAATCATAGATAACATTGTTATATATGCAATCTCCATCAGCAGCTTCTATATCACTGGTGTTTATAGGAATAGAACATAGTTCACGTTTTGTTTCGTTATCAGATAGTGAGTATTGTGTATATGATTGGTATTTGCCTAAACCATCACAGCGAGGGCAAGTAACTATCTTTTCACCTTTACAGTCAAAACATTTGCCTTTACCATGACAATCTGGACACCAAATCTTTCCCCTTCCTTTACATTTCCCACAAGAGCCACTTCCGCTACATGCTTTACAAGTAAACCCACCTTCACCATGGCAATGCGAGCATTTCCCAGATCCATGGCACTCTTTACAATCCGATCCTCCATCGCCATCGCAATTATCGCAGTCAACAGTGCCATCACCATCGCAACGTTTACACGTTATCACAAATCTGCCGGAGCCACCACACACTCTACAAACTTTGTTATTGTAATAATCATAATAACCACTTCCTCCACACTTATTACATGTAGAATCAACATAATTACCAGAGCCATTACAATTAGGACAGTCCATGGTTCCGTCACCATTGCACTCGTCGCAAGTATACCAACCATCATTGCATTCTGGGCAATCTCCATCGCCATCGCAATTCGTGCAGGTATAAGTTCCTGTTCCATTGCAAGATATACATTCCTTATCTCCATTGCAAACTGTGCATACAATTTGTTTTTCTCCATCGCATGAAGAACAGATTCCAGTTCCATCACAATCGGGGCAGGATATTGTTTTGTCGCACTTGCACAATTCAATAGTTCCATACAATTTACCACGATATTTACCATGATTTAGCTTTGCAGATTCTTTCAGCTTCTCATAGGTAAAGAAATGCAATTCTGTTGGCTCGTTCGTCTTTCGTAGGGTATTTCCTGGTTTTTCTTTTGTTTCCAGTTGTACTGATGACGTTTTATTTGTAATCAGTATTTTGTACTCATAAGAATGATTTACAGAAACAACAGAACATGACATTCCCAGATTGCGATCTACAACTGCACCAATTGCATCAATTAACTTATGCAATTATCTTTAGTCGTATTTCGAATATCCCCGATGGATAATTTTTCAATTTTACCAGTTTTCTGCATATAGGAAATGTTGTTGTATTATTATCAAAGCCCAACTACCCAACTGTAGGTATATTAATTGTAGTACTGCTTATGCTTGTTCGAAAAATTTCCGTTAGATGGAGAATTTTTCTCATTTAGCATAAAGTGATAATACCATCTCATAGTTAGGAAGAAAGCGTTATAAGCCATTTCTTTGAAGAATTGCTCATAACTATTCTTGAATACCATATTATCCATACGTGACCAGACAGTATTACTATCATGGTGATACAATTGAGAACAAGGTTCAAGACACTGCATTGCATATCGAATTTCAATTGGACAAACCCAATAAGGAATATGAATCTTTGTGCCATGTAATTCTCCGCCTTCTAACAGAAATTTAACTTTGTCACTTAATCCAGCATTCTTAGGAAGAGCATTAAAGTTAATAAGGCGTGTTTTTGTCAGATGGACAAATATATCCTCCAGAATGTATCGCATGTCTTCCAAAGGAACGCTTTCTGCATCATAATACCCATCGATGATGTTACGCAGATATTTTTCATTTGATTCTGAAATGAAATTTTCCCTAATACTCATCATTAATTCTGGTACTATAGGGAATTCCAAAGAAAGTCGATCCTTTATTTCCGTAATCAAATCGTATGGTTCTATCTCGCTTTTGTCGCGTATGTCAAATCCATATTCATGAGCCATCTTTGCTATCTGATCAGGATAGCTCGAATAAACATACTTCAAGACATTGTAATTTAACTTGTCAATAGGTCGAAGGTGTAAATCAAAAGTCTTAATATCTGGAGAATCATTGATCTTGTCAGCTGTTTGCGCATCAAGAATGATTGCTGCATATTTAGTTTTAGAAGATAAACGATTCAAGAAATCATCTCTATTTGACACTTTGTCAACAATAATTGTATTAGAGAGGTCTTGACAATCTTCAATGTCTTCATTTACACGTTTTGTGAATGAATCGTTAGGATCCATAAATTTGTCATCGACCCATAAAATCTTTATAGTATTCATACTTGTTTATTTGAAATTGGAAAAATTAAAACGAATCTTACTGGATATTCCATATATTGAAAGGCTTGCATTTGTATGTCACCCCCAATATAATTCATATACTGTCTCGCATCATACATTCCTTGTCCATTTCCACGGTTCTCGCCAAATGTATAATGTTCCTCGAAAATACGTGATGTATCGCCCTTAAAAGGTTCTCCGTTATTAGATAAGCATATTGCCAATTTATCATCTTTACATGATACGTAAACCTTAATTCTATTTCTTACATTGTCTCTTTTGAAGAAAGCTTTTTCCAGGAGATTGCTTTTGAAATTATTAAGAACATGCTCTTGAAAATCGCTAGGGTTTAGGTTTATTGAAACCATGTCACATTTAGCTTCATTCTGGAACTCAACGAATTTAGTTACATCGTCAAGAGTTGATTTTATGAGCTCCATCATGTAAATTGCAGGTGTGTCTTGAACTTTCCTATAGGTTTTTGAGGAAGAAAAATCAGTAATCATTTTTCTTAATTTCGATTCTGATTTTATGAATCCTTCCAATCTTCCATATGTTCTATTGTTACCGTCTTGATAACCATGAAATATGTAGGCATAGTGATCTACGAGCGTATGAAATAATGGAGAGACCTTGTTTACTAAATCCTCACCCTTAGCTACTACCTCTTTTATATTTGAGAACAATACAGTTTCTGGGAGACTTTCATCCAATGGTATAGAACGAATGTCCTCCAGCCATTTTTTGTAATACGCATCAATAGTTAATATCTCATTGCCCTTTAATTCCGATAATTGAACGTTTGAACTCAAATCTCTTACTAATTTTGCGATAACAGCTTTTATATCGTCTCCTATTGCATGCATAAACGCATGTCTTCGTTTTGATAAAATACTGTTGTTGACAACTACATCATGAATATTGTAGCCCCAGTTTATATCTTCTATGATTCCATTATCATGAATTCGCTCATTGAGCATATTTATTATATCATTCTCAAAACACTTGATTTTATTCCATTTGGTTTGGGGAATTATCAGGCTTCTGGCATCATCCGACAATAATTTATTTATAATTGATACAGAATCCCCATTGCTTTTAGTGTCAATAAGAGCGCCGATATAATTTTTACAAGAATTGCAATCTGTGAACTGGTAACAACGTTCGTTGCGAATAATTATAAAAGCGCAAATCAACGGGATCAACTTATTCTGAAGATAGTTTTTAGCTATATTCCTGATAAATCCTAGTTTAACTAATAGCAATAGAAGTTTAGGAATAATTTGTCCCTTATTCTCTATTGTATTAGAATCACCATGCTGCAGTCCATAACGAATGTCACGTCCATATACGAAAATACCTTCGGCAGGCTTGGATGGAAATAAATATATATCATCCAATAATTCTTGCGACCAATACAGACCATGTAAATCCAAAATACAGAAAGCTTTCTGAATAATGTTGCTTTGGTTTTTACCTTCTATATATTCTATCGGCTTATATATTTGAGACAAATATTCACCTTCCAGATTGTCTAATGATTTTGATTTGTCGCGGTTATCACCAATACACCAATGGAGAATTGAAGAGTATTCTTTACATCCTGTAATGGCTGCCAAATCTCTAATGAACATAGAAAGCTCTTCTGCTATATTATAATCTGGCAGACCAGACAATTCAATAGCAGAAGACAATAATTCTATCTCACTCTTACTGAGACTATCAAGAAATTCCCATGACCTTGACACCATCCTAGACAACAGCTTTGTTTAAATGTCTCAAAGACGACAAAATATCTCTTACCATTTGACCTAATTCAAACTTGTCGTCATCTGTAAAATGATTAAAGTCCGAAGGATATTTACAATCTGAATAACGCTTTAAGATTTTCAGATTTTCATCTGTATCATCTTCAAGCCCTTTAACTTCAGCAATTTTACTTGACAAAAGAGCTTCATGATGATAATACTCTTTTGTAGCCTTTTGGTATTCCGCAATAATTTTATCATTCTTATTGCGTAAAGACCATCCTCCTCCGACTATCGACAAACCTGCTATTCCCCATCCAACTGGTCCCATTAAGCCAAGAATGGTACTTCCTAATGCCATACCACCGCCTCCTGCAGCAATTGTACCACCTCCAATCCATGCAAGAACAGCATTTGTGGCTGCAACTCCACTTAATGAAGAAATAGCAGCACCAGTACTTGCAGTTCCAAAGGTTGTTGCCAAAGCAGTTAAAATACTACCACCTGCAACGGCAGCTCCACTACCAACACCAGCAGCTCCAAACATATATTTCCATGCTTGAGAGTTCTCTTCGTTAGGCATTTCATAGTTGACAGAATGATCAGAGGTGACACCAAGACGTTTAATCTGTTGTTTTGTCAACTGTGTCTCAATCTGATTGATTATATGTGAAGGAATGCCATTAATTAATACTAGTCTATTGAATAGATTAACTGATTCATCCAACACTTTCTCACGCTTTTCAAAAAGCATGAGAGCGCTATGTTGGATAGATTCAACCGTCTTTTCGTAGGCATTCTTCTTTGCCTCGAATTCTTCGACTGCCTTTTTGGCATCATCTTTATGTGTGATAAAATTCAGCATATAGACCAAAAATTTTGTGCAAAGATACTTCAAAATATATCAAAACACCATATTTTCTTGTAAATAAATAGGTTCTGTATAGTGTGAACCATTTGTTCTACTCTTTATAGTGACTCTGCATTTGAAGTATTTCATCGCTGATTCTCTTTCGGAAGTCTTTTGGCTCCATAACCTCTAATGTACTCCCATAACTCATAATTTGTCCAACAAGTTCTATATTAGGATACACTTCTATCTCAACCTCTCCATATTCACGATTGTCTTTCCAACTTGGATAAACAATTGTCTTCTGCGAGTTATGTAAAGGTTTTGTCGTAATGCGCCCAAATGTATATTTATCAAGTGCCCTTATTCTTATTGTTTGAAGTTGTGCTCCTTCTTCTAAACGAACACCTACCAGTTTTGACAAGTACGTATATTCTCCATCTTGTGCTGGGATATACTGTTTTGCAGCACTTACAGACCGTATATCACCTTCGATGCGATCTAGTGCTATATTGTATCTTCTAAAAGGATCTTTTCCTTCCTTTTCTGATACACCAAATGCAAAATCTCGTCCATTATATGAATATAGAAGGTGTGGGTGGAAAACAATCTCCATCTTACTTCTGTCGAATGGTTTGTACGCTATAGTAACAGGTTGTTTGCCCTTAATACATTGATCTAACGTTGCATACCTTTCTGCAAGTATCGCTTTGAACCGTATATTTTTCAAAGGATCGGATTCACTTCCAACATATTGATAACTTGTTGTACGTCCATTAGGAATTGACAATACCGAATAACCATGCATGGTCAGAGTCTCAACAAGTTCTGGAACAACATGTTTAAGAGTTTTATAAAGGTCATGACCTGTTACTTTTGGCGTGGACAAAGTGCCACCATCATACTCTGTCAAAATATCTTCATACGAGATAAGTTTTCTTGTCATCAGGAGATTGTAGAAAGTTTCAACCAACTCTCCACGTGGACCTTCATATGTGAATATATTATCTTTCATAGATTATTACTGTATTACCTTGCATAGACCATTTAACAATTCTTCTTCTGAATGGCATTCAGGGAAGGATATGTCCTTACCTAATCTGGCACTTAAAATTGAAGATATTTGACTAGCTGTTAATCCATCAAAATCAAGTCCCAACCTTTCGAAAATAATCTTTATGTCAATTAACAGTTCTTCTGCTGTAGGATGTTCATCAATGAGAGCATGATTAAGCCAGAATTCTGCTGATTCCATTACTGCCTCTTTGGGATTGCAAGCACGTTCGAAATAAGAGATATTTCCCAACTCTGGTTTGCTTGGAAATCCAGCCCATGCAGTGATGAGATTTAATCCGTAGTTTGTCGGTTTAAGAATGATTGTGGCATATGATGTTTCCTGAGGCAGTGCACCATGAATCATTCGTGATTGATACTGACGTTGATCACGAACTTTGAAATATACATGAGGTGAGTTCTGTGGACATTCGATACACATAGAAACACCGATAGGATAGCCAACATTGTACGTTATTTGAAGGTCTTGTCTAGTAACATAACCTTCGTCGATTGATTCTTCATTATTCATTAAAGCGTCAATCAATATTTGGTCATCTATTGACTTGTGTATGTGAAACCACGCAGGTTTATATATACATGTTCCTTGCTTGGTTTTATAGAACTCGTTCATATTATTCCATAGGTTTGATTAATGATTCAATGTAGGCTTGCTCGTCAGGAGTGATACCGTACTTTGCATAGAGCTTTTCGTCTGTCCAAGGTTCAGAGAAGTCTTGAAGAGGAACGAATTGGAAATTTGATTTAGACAAGTGTTGGGTAGTTGTTACCATTGCTAACATAAATCTAACAAGATTTGTTTTTATGTATGCTATACAACTATTAGCTTCTTTTTCCGATTCAAAAGTGGAAATAACCATGTAAGTTTCGGTACAGATTTCCCCAGGTTTTAGTACCTCCAAAGTGGAAATAATCCTTTTTCTGCCATTCTTGTCTGTTTCACCAGCATGTTCATTTGTAGCACATGAAGTAATAACCTTCCATTTATCAATGAGATTGGAATTTGTTTCAATTCTTTTTCTTAAGTATAGACCTTTACCTTTATTATATCTTAAGACGATGTCACCTTCTGACAATGGAGTCTCATATGTTCTTAAGCCAAATGGCTTTTGAGCCAAAACCACATCAGACATAAATGATTCTGTATTTGACTTGATTTTATCAAGAATATCGAGTTCTTCCTTTGTACGAACGAAAACATCCAATTCGTTTAAGTTTCTTGTTACTACAGTTGTCTTACCGTTTCTTATTGTAGATACAACGCAGTTGCCATTATAGAATTTGTCACGTAGAAAATAACAAACTCCTCCTGCAATATCAACCTTAGTAAAGCAATCGTGCGAATCTATAAAGTCAAAAAGATGACTGATACTACGATCAGACAGCATACTTTGTCTAAAAGAATCAAGTCCACGTCCACCACTATACCATTTTGCAGGCATAATCAATGATACATATTGTGGATCTATCCTGTTTGCAACATTTACAAAATGATGATAAACAGGTACTGCGCTAGAACCAATTCCTCCATCCATCACTTGATACGGAGGATTACCAACTATAGCATTGAATTTCATTTCTTTTTCTGCGTTCTTATTGTGCCAAAAGTATTGTCCACGGACAACATCCTTTGTAAATGATTCTGGATTTGTTTTGAGAGTCTCTACGAGGTCTGCATAGTAGCGAGCATTAACCTGCTTTACGTCACGGAAACCTGTGAGTGTACGCTTCGTGATGCTGACTGCCATAGGAGTTTTGCATACAACGAAGATGTTGTTTGCTATGACATCGTCCCATGCGAGCTGTTCTTGCTCGATGGTCATCTTGTCAACCTCGAAGAAACCTTGTCGTTCCCACTCTCTGCAACGCTCTCGCCAAATGCTGTAAGCCATATAGAGCGGATAGAGACCTGACTTAGAGTTGAGTTCAAGAATACGTGTGCCTTGTCCCATGAACACTCTGTTGGTCACACTTCCACGATCAACAAGGCGAGGCTCGTTGAGCATTTCAGTATGAGACTCCTCATAGAAGTCATAGCCACCAATGGTATCAGACAGGTGCATGTTGACTACTCTCCAAGGAGTGAGGACGGTCTCTTTGTCTGGATTGCGGAATGAAGAGAATATCTCTACGATGTGCCGTATTCTTTCTTTTACTGGCAAACCATCAGCCTTGCGTGCTCTTGCACGAATCTGACGACCAGCTTCAAGGAATATATCAGGATCGTAGTATTTCTTGAAGTTGTTGAAGTGCTGCTTGGTGATACCTTGTGGCATAAACTCTTCCCACGAACGAGGGTCGATGTGTTCGGCAAAGTTATCGATGGTGATGTCTTCGCCATCTTTCAAATCACAACCATAGATGAGCATTGGCATACGGATGGAGATACCACGAAGGATGCTGATGGCATTCTTGCGCATCTCCTTCTTTTTCTTCATCTCCTTGCGAGCTGCCTTTTCTTCATCGGTGAGAGGTGTCTTTGGTTTCTTCTCTGGCTTTTCGTCACCAGCAGTTTCTTCCTCATCAAAGCCACTGTCATTGATAATAATGTCCTTGCCAGAGTCTTGCGATGGAGTACTACCGATGATGCCTTTCAGTTCATCAAACTCTTCTATCTCAACATCATCCAGTTCAAGGAGTCGATCATTGTAGAGCGAGTTGTTGTCGAAGCCAGAGTTTACAACACGCTCGATGTAGGTATGCTTCAAGCGAGTAAGCAACTGGTCAACATCATAACGTCTTGTCTGACTACCTTGCAAGGCAATGATAGGGAAGAAATTGAGCAATTCCTTCAGACGTTGACGATGTTCCTCCGTTTGCTTGCCGGGGCGAGTTGGAGCCTTGGCTGCCTGTGCCATCATGGTGAGCACTCGGTCAGGAGCAAAGTCAAAGACGTAAGCATCAGTCTTCTGCTTTCCGTTGATCTGTCCAGGACTCTGAACACGGAAGATGGTCTGCATGTAGTTGGCAGCACCTGTCTTAGCCGAACCGCTGAGCATAAATACGGCTGTCCATTCCTTGACAGTCACACCAGTTGTGAGTTTGCCACACGAAAGGGTGATGGTATAGTCCTTCTTCGGTTTCTCGATGATGGCATCACGCACCTTCTGCAATGCTTCTCCCTTTGGGTCGTCAGGGTCACCATCACCTGCCACATTGACCACATCGAAGTTACAGAAGATGGGATGTTTCTCCAGTTTGTATTGAAGTGCAAGAGCCTCCTTCACTCCTGGCACCAACCAGAAGGTGTGACGGAAATACTCTTGGTATCGCTTTGTAGAGAAAGGATAGTTGGAGTCTTCGGAAGGGTCGCACATCATATCGAGGAACCTGTCAACATGCTCCTCATGAACGAAGTCACCATTATCGTCTGTACGGAAGAACTCATGGAAGTTGAATGAATACTCCGAATCTTGGAACCTTTCAAAGAGAGGTCCAAGGTCGTAGGTAAACATGTTCATGCGAGGAAGAGATCCGTATGGGTTGTGATCGCCCTCGTGCTCCTTCTCCCACTTTTCCTTTTCCCTTTGTTCATCTACATACGACCATGTGTAGATGTCATCCTGCTTGAACTTGCCAAACAGGTTGAAAGGAGTACCAGAAAGAGAGAGAGTCTTTGTCCCCTTCTTGATAAGTGCTTTCAATACCTTATCGCCAAGGTCTGTTTGCGTTCCTTCGTGGGCTTCATCAATGACGAGCAAATCCCAATGTGCTGAGAAGAGTTCATCATTCTTCTGGAACTTGCCACCCACGAATGACGAACCTCTGAGGTCTTGGATTGAGGCAAAATAAACGTATCGACAATCCCTATCCGCCTTTAGTTTTGCTTCAAGGTTCTGGAAACTGTTGCCAGAGGTCTTGCTACCATACATGTATGGAGTGCCAACCTCAAAGAATATTTTGTGGAAATCATCGAACCATCCATCATTGACTACAGGTCGATGCGTCAGGATAAGCATCCTGCGGTATTGTTTAGGCTCTGCCTGAGAGAGTTCCTTGAAGAGTTGAAGGGCAGTAAGTGTCTTGCCAAATCGCATCTTGGCATTCCAGAGCATCTGGTCACCTTCGACAAATCGTGTCTTAGTCTGCTCAATGGCAGCACGTTGTTCGTTGCGGAGGATGATAGGTGTCTGACCTGATGTGATCTGACTACCGTCAAGTGCTTCCTTGTTGGCTTTTACGGCTTTGATGGCAGCAATAGCGGTGTTCAAATCCACAATAAACCACTCGCTTGCTTTGCCTTCTCCAAGGTTGAAGTCCTTACGTTTCAAGCCACTATGCAGGAGCACATCATGCACAGCCTTGTCATTAAATCCCTGTATCTGCTTGTCCTTTGTGCGCATGGCTAACTCTGTGTGGAACAAGTGGTATTGGATTCCAGCAGTTTGGGTATATTGGCTGATACGCTTGTGAGCAGCATTGTTCAATGCCTCACAGTTAGGGCTGAGAGCGAACAGGTCTGCATCCTCATCGAGGGTCGCTTCACCTATCTTAAGGCAGCCTTCATGCGTCTTGTCATCAATACCAAAGACATAGATGAGTTTGGCTTTAAGTGTGGATTCTATTATCATAAGCCATTAACTTTTGAGAAGTAACTTGAAGTATATCTTTTGTTTATCACGAGGCTTGCGCCAATCACGGATAAGGCACAAGTTGGAGGGATTGAAGAGGTCGCCTTCGCAAGGTTCTTCTCCAGGAGGACAGAATTTAAGTCCGTCCATCTGCCACACATTCCAAGAAATGATGTAGGCAATGTATTGTATAGATTTAAGCAATGGTTCTTCTCCGAACTTTGCTCTATAGTAATCGAGGAATGTAAACAGGAGTGCTTCACGAGCAAGTAACAGGTTGTCGCCTTGCCACTCATAACCGTAGGTATTCTTGTAAGCCTCCTGACACCAATCAAGGAACTCGCCAGTGGTTTCAGTGTTTTCACTTACGACACGAAGTTTCCTATCCAACAAACCGATTCGTTCTGCAAGTTCGATAGGCATACCGCTTACTGTATCGTAACGACTAACAAGGTAAGGTGCTTCTCCACAGGTTATCTCCAGACGAGTGTCACGTACATAGTCCTTCCATGTTTTACCTTCAGGAAACTCTATCTTGCCAGTAGTTGCCTTCCATGTATGTTCTGGTGATTCCGCATTGAATACACCTTGCTTGCCAAACCATGCATCATCAATGAGGTTGTTCTGAGCGTTGCACACCCAAGATGGGGTGAACACCTCTGCCATATCCTTTGATCGTTTGGTTTGTTCGTCTTTCGACTTGACAGAACGAGGACGAATGATCATTCCATTATCACCAGTAATACTATCAGCGATGATGGCATCCTTGAACTGATAACCTTCGCCTCGGTCGGCATACGAGTCAGTTGCCCAGTAGATATTCTGCTGGGTTGTATGGTCTTTGAGAAGCATTTCCAGAACTTCGGGATATTGCTTCAAAACCTCTGTCTCGTTTATGTCAATGTTTTCAGTCATTGGTTATTCGTTGCCAACAAGCAAGTCTCTAATGTCAACTTCCAGAACCTCGGCAATCTTTGATAAAGTAGGGATGTCTGGCTGTGCTGCATTTGAACACCACTTGCTCACAGTACAGTTGCTTTTGCCAATCTGCTCTGCAAGCCATTTACCAGTTCTCTTCTTCTTTACCAGTACTACCTTAATCTGATTAAACTCTGTCATTGTGTAAAATGTTTTAATTTAGGCGCAAATATAATAAAATAAATTGAGAAAACTTCAAAACATTCCAACAAAGTTGCATTTTAGTCCATTTCAAAATTTCACAATCTTATTTCTACCATTTCCTTCCCTTTTCTCACTGATTATAACTATCTTTGCCATATCTGAGCTATCGCAAAATATCACAAAGAAGAAGCGTGGTACGAGGGGATACACGCAACGGCTGAGTATCAAGGATTTGAACATTCCGAGAATGTTCGGCTAAATGTTGAAATTTCGTCCGTACCGATTAAAGTGCAATGCGCTTGATTATCAAGGATGTGAAGATAGTCCGCAGAAAAGTATCATAGTATCATTCTCGGGCTTTCAGCAAGTACCCAAAGCCCTACAAGTCAATAAGTTAAGGACAATGATACTTTTCAGGTTATTTTACAGAAAAGTATCACTAAAGTATCATCGAAGTATCATTGCCAATCGGCACATCAGAATATTCCCCACGGCGTGGGGAATGAAACCCCACATAAGGGGGATTGATTCCCCACGCCGTGGGGGAAATCCGGAGCCTATGCTTTGCTCATCAAAAGCTACAGCTTACGATATCTCAACCACGTGGTTTCGCTTCTCTCCATCTTTTCCTCTTTTCAGGAAAAGGAGAAGACTGACACTATCGCCTACTGTCAAAGACTGGCGCATCTTGTCGTCGGCAACGGCAGAAAGACGGGCAAAGCCTTCTTCCGCCAGGGTGCCTTCCGGAGTGTCGGCGATTGGAGATGTTATGCGATAGCGCAGATAACCTTCGTCGGTATTCATATATGTTATCTCCGCCTTCATCGTTCCGAAGGCCTTCAAGCCTTCGTCATGAGGCAGGACAGTAGAGATTATGGCACTCTTGAACTTGTCTACTGCCGGTATGACAGGCGAGAAAACCACAAAATCCTGTTGCTTGACCATAAGTGTGGGCTTCTCTGCCACGAAATGTCTCGACAATGAATCGTACACATGATAATGACCGTGACCCATATCCACACCGTCTACATAACCTACCACGGACGGAAACGCGTCAGCAATGTTTTTCTCTGACACCACTATCTCGTCTGCCCTCTCGTTGCCTTCCTTCGACACCCTTACCGACACGGAATACATCCGTCCCTGTATCTCCCACGGTTTGCATGGAAAGAGGTGGCTGCTCGCCACAAGTTCCATACCGTCTGAAGCCACAAGCTTTGCGAAGTAGCGGCGCTTGCCGTTCATCTGCTTCTCAAACACCTTGACGGCTACCATATCCTTGATGCCGTCAACGGGATGGGGCATCTCGCTCTGATGATGGAGGGCATACGACTGGAGTCTGCGCTCCACACGCTGCATGAGCGAAGGATAGCTGCGGCCGTCCTTTCCCGTCTGCCTCTGCTTGTCTTCTTCGCGCAGATATCTGTCGTAACCCCACATCTGCAGAAACTGCGGAAACTGGAAGTCGGCATACTCCGAACTGATCTTCACGGCGATGCCGAGAACACACGAATGCACCAGCGACGGACGGTCTACCGGCAGCTTGAGATATGCCACCAAAAGCATGCGCACCTGATGCGAGCCCATAGTGGTATAGTTGTTCTGCAAATATCGGTATATTTGCCATGCCGTGTCAACGGGATGACTGACTGCGGTCTCAAGCGAAGCCAGCAGTTCATCCCATGAGCTGATAGTATCGGAGTCTTTCATAATATAGCGGTTTTAAAATATTGTTATGTAAGGAAAAGGGAGGGTCATAGCTGAGAGAACTTCCTGATTCCCTTGGCATAATATTTCCACAGGATAGAGAAACTGCAGAAGCCCTGTATATCCTTGTTTTCTACCGACCTCGAGGCCTGTATGAAACTGCGGTCGTCTATGAAATCATCTTTCCATTTCTTGAAATCTCTTCTCGCCTTCACGACAGCCTTGAAGTCCTTGAATTTCCTCTCCAGTATCAGCATCTGAAAGGCGGCGAGATAATCCAGAAACCAGCGCATACGCATCACTCCCTTGAGTTCGTCGTCGGCGAGATTCTTGTATAGCATAGTGAGGTTGTTGCGGAAATTGAGATAGGTCTTCATCGGATTTCCCTTTGGCAGCGTACCGCCTCCCACATGATATGCCACGCTGTCGGGCACGCAGTAACCGTCTTTTCCCATTATCCTCAAACGCCAGCAGAGGTCTATCTCCTCGCTGTGGGCAAAGAAGCGTCCGTCAAGACCGTCGGCACGCCAATAATCTTCGGAGC
>OJMO01001148.1_pt1 | contig 17036 bp, 13 predicted proteins | sample 1597241 | NCBI WGS metagenome assembly OJMO01 (sample SAMEA2452129, study PRJEB22498) | human gut metagenome | biome: human feces; feature: human gut; material: feces | place: Australia | collected 2012 | reverse complement strand
TCGCAGAAGCCGGAATATCTGGTGTGGCATGTGGCGGAGGCCGATACCGAAACAATCTTTACCTTTGATTTCCGTTACGATGACCGCGAGGTATTGGCTGCTTCGGCAGATGTTTTTAATGCTGTGGCAGATGAGATTCCTGCCAATATTACGGTGCTGTTTGAAAATTTGTGGTGGCCCGGTCTGCGCCTGACGGATGCGCGCAAGGTGAAGTTTTTCTTTGAGCGCATTGAGCGCAAAAACGTCGGCATTATGCTTGATACCGGTCACCTGATGAATACCAATCCGCGTCTGCGCACGGAGGCGGAGGCAGCGGATTTTGTCTGCCGCACGGTGGACAAGCTCGGTCCGTATGCTGAGCTGATTAAGGGCGTGCATCTTTCCTGTTCACTTTCCGGCAAGTATTTGCGCAGCTTTGAGCGCAAGGTGCCGGCTAATTCGAGTGCGGAAGCTATTTGGCGTCATATTGCGGCGATTGACCTGCATAAGCCTTTTTCTACCACGGCAGCTAAGCAGATTCTGCAGTGCGTTCAGCCGCAGTATGTAAATCATGAGCTGGCATATGAAACTATCGAGAAAATGATTCCGCTGATGCAGCAGCAGCTTTCTGTTGCCAGATAAGCGGTGGCCTGAGTGCGTCAAGCTATAACGAAAAATATCATAAAAAATTAATCCCCTACATAAGCAGAGGCTTGTGCAGGGGATTTTTTAGTACACTGTTTATTTTTCAAAGGTGCCTTTGACAAGCGCTTCGCCTGCTGCCACCATGATTTGGCCTTTGGCGATTACGGTATCTGCGTCATAGCTGTCGCTGTAAATAATCAGATCGGCATCACTGTCGGTCTGCAGGCAGCCTTTTTGAGGATACAGACCGTTGGCCTGCGCCGGATTGCTGCTGACAACCTTTGCCACAACCTCCGTGGGAACGCCTGCAAGCAGAGCATCCTTAACTTCCTCTTGGAAGGAATCAGGCGAAACGGCAAGCTGCTTTTGGCTGCCGTCGGGAAGCGTTACGCTCATGCAGCCGTTGGCATCCGAGCTCATGGTGACTTTGTCCATCGGCACGCCCTCTTCGTAAAGAATTTTGATGGCGTCACTGGGTTTGACGCAGGCTGGGAAGCCGTCCTGCTCCCTGATGCCGGAGGTGATGTCCACATAACCGCCTAAGCGGGCAAACTCCTTGGCCTGTTCAAAAAGATGAAAGGCGCGGTTGACGTGGGTGGGGATAAAATGACGGGCGGGGATTTCCGTTTCGCGTACAATTGCCAGCAGGACATCCATACCACGCTTGCCTACGCCCATGTGGAACTGCACAACACCGGCCTTGCCGGAAAGCATACCACCAAGGCGAGCCTGCGTAAGCACCTTTTCCAGCTCTTCGCGTGTAGGCTGCGAGCTTCTGTGGTCGGATAAGGCAACCTCACCGATGCCAAGGCATTCGTTAATCAGGATGATGTCGCGGCGCACATCACCGGTCATGTTGTGCAGGGGGATTTCGTAGGAGCCGGTGAGCATGTACGCGGTGATGCCTTCATGCGTCAGGCCTCTGGCCTTCGCCAGCAGGCTTTCGTTGTGCCTGGAGGTGCCATCTGTACCCAAAACGCCTACTACGGTAGTAATGCCAACCTTGGTAAGCTCGCTGAGGTTGATTTCGGGAGTACGGCTGTAGGGACCGGATTCGCCGCCGCCGCCGATGATGTGTACGTGCTGGTCAACATAACCAGGGACTGCCTTGCGCTCTTGGGCGTCAAGAATTTGGCAGTCTAAGCCTTGCGGAGCTGCAAGCTGTTGGCCTATTTTGGCGATTTTGTCATTGATGATCAGGATGTCGACTATTCCGAGGGGTTGCGGAGCGTATACGTCCGCGTTTTTAATGAGTAAGCATTTCATGTGAGGATTCTCCTTTTCTGAAAAATTATTTATGCTTTAATTATACACTGAATTGTTGAAAATGGCACATGAGGAAAGGAAGTTTCAAGATAATCTAAAAAAACTTTAAAATCCCTTGACAGTCTAGCTGCTAGACGGTTTATTATAACATAGTATGATAAAAATAGGAATTAATTCCAAATATAATACATTCTGCAAATAGCGGTAACGGAATTTAATTCTTGGTTTGAGTTTTATCAGAAGTTATAAGGAGTGATGTGTTTTGAAGAAAAGTATTACCAAAAGTTTATTGCTGACAACATTGTTGACAAGCTCTGTAGTGTGGGGTGGAGCACCAGCTTTTGCCGAAGAGAGTTTAAACGAATACTCAATTGATGAAATAGTTGTAACGGCAACAAGAACAGAAAAACGTGATGTTGATGTACCGGCAACGACAGAAATTATTACCAGTAAAAGATTAGAAGAAACCGGTGCAACCACATTGGAAAGTGCTATCAAGTATACCACTGGCGTTGTTTATAAATCTGAGCCTATAGGTGAGGGAAGCGGTGAGTTTTTAGTCCGCGGTAAGCGTCGTGGTACCTTGGTTATGGTTGACGGCGTGCCCATGAATTTCAGAAGCGGTTATTATGATTTGGACTCGCTTAGCATTGCCGATGTAGAAAAAGTTGAAATTGTTCGCGGTGGTGGTGCGGTGCTGTATGGTAGTGATACTAGCGGTGGCGTTATCAATATTATCACCAAAAAGAAACGCACTAATTCAATTTCTGCAGCTGTAGGCGATAACCGTGTGCAAAAGTATCAGACAAGCCTGCAGGCAGGTAAACTTGGCATTAGTGCCAGCTGGAATAAAAAAGGCAGTGTAGACCAGACATCTCTTGCTACGGACAGTAAGGGTGGGTATGCTCCGAATGGAAAATATTTTAAGTTCTATGGTGGCGAGAAAACAATTATTTCAACCAATTATGCCTTTGATGAGCATTGGAAGATGACCTTTGATTATAGTAATCATGATTATAGCAAAGGTTACATGTCTGAAAAAACTAAGTTGCCGACAGATAGACGTTTTATTGAGAAAGAACATAATAGATTTACTTTAAACTATGATAATAATGGTTTGAAGGCTAATATTTTCTATCATAAGGGTAGCTCTGATTCCCGATATCATTATTGGAAGGGGACAAAATTGTACTCAAATTCCTATTTTTATGGTAATGATGATGTTATCAAGGGCATAGAGATAACGAAAGATATTGATCTTGATAGTAACAATAATCTGTTGGTTGGTGCTAAAGCCTATAATGAAAAATATAACTATTATAATTTTTATGATCCCAGCTATAAAGTTGCAACGCCTATAAATTATGCTTACGACAGAAATATTTACTCTGTATTTGCCCAATTGGATCATAAATTTGATAACAGACATGATGTGATTATCGGTGCTCGCGAAACATGGACGGGCAGTTCTCCGGACGGAACAAATTATAGTGAATTTACTCCGCAAATCCAATATTCCTACAAAATTACGGAGGATACAAGTGCTTACGCCAGCGTTGGTAAATCCTTTACTTTGCCTACTATGAATGATATGTATGGCCAAAGTAATATAATTCGAAATTCCGATATCAGACCTGAGGTTGGCATGCATTATGAAACAGGCTTAAAGCATATTTCAGGTGATCATTCCTGGAAATTAGCTCTGTTCAAGAGTAATGTAAAGGACTTTATTACCAATTCTGAAAATGCTCAAGGTGAAAATGTTGCTATCAATGAAGATACGAAAAATATGGGCGTTGAATTATCCTGTGAAATGAATAATGAAGAAGGCTTTAGCTATAACTGGGGTGTTTCTTTCAGTGACCCCAAGTACAAAACACCGAAAGAAGACAATGGCATCTGGAAACGTAATTATGGCAGATGGCTTCTTAATGGTGGCGTAAGCTACAGCGTGAGCAAATTTAATATTGCTTTGAATGCCAGCATGATGGCAGATCGTGTTCTGCAAAAATATCAGATTCCTGTTAAACCTTATTTATATACAAGCCTGCATGCTTCTTATAAACCGGTTAAAGAGCATGAATTTTATCTGAATATGGATAACCTTTTAAACAGAAATGATATTACTTCACACGTGTCCTCTCGCTATATAAGCCTTGGAAGGAACTTTGAGGTTGGTTACAGATTTACTTTTTAAGTTTGATAAATGGTGATTAATGTGCGTTGTTTAGTAATTGTTTTGTTAATGATGATATTTAACGGTTGTGGTATGCAGCCTCAATCAGATAATAAGCCAAATGATACTTATAGCGTTGTAGATGATTACGGCAATGTGTTGCGGTTTGATAGCAAGCCGAAAAAGATTTATGCCGGAACATTGAGTATAGAAGAGCTTTTAGTGGATTTAGTTGCTGCGGATCGTTTCGCTGCAATTTCTGAAGATGCTTTGGATGGTAATACATCGTTAATTAAGAAAAAAGCAGAGCATGTTAAAAAGGTTGTTCCCGCTTATATAGGTGTAGAAACTATTTTAGCCCTGCAACCGGACCTGGTTATTGTACAAGAAAACCATAATAAGGCCTTTATAGATGCTTTAAAGGATACCGGCTTAAAGGTTATGGTAACAAAGGTGCCGACGAATCTTGATATGGTGCAAAAGCGTATAGCTCTTATTGCTAGAGCTGTTGGCGAAGAAGAACGTGGCAAGCAAATTATAAACGATATGGATAAGAAACTTGCAGTTGTGCAAAGTAAAGTAGGAAAAATACCTGAAGAAAAGCGTAAAATTGCTATTGCTTATTCTTTGATAGGTGCTTTTGGCAGTAAAAATGGCTTGTTTCATGATATTTGCATACGTTCAGGTTTGCGCAACGGCGCTGCTATAGCCAGGTTGAAGCGGGGAGAGCATCTGAGTAAAGAAAAAATTGTCAGCACTGATTCGGATTTGTTTATTTTCCCTAGGTACAGTGCCACGAAAAAAGGCGATGTAGATAAGCTGCGTGAGGATGTTTTAAATGACCAATCATTGCAGACGGTTAAGGCTGTAAAAAATAAGAGTTATTTTATTATTGCAGACAGATATCGCTATAGTGCTTCGCAGTATATGGCTGATGCTATTTTGTTCATGTCAGAACAGGCTTATCCGGAGCTTTACAGTGATGTGAATGTGGGCAAGTGATTTGATGGTATAAGAGTAAAAGGCGTTCTACCACGAAATGCGGTAGAATGCCTTTTAAATTTTTCTTTGCATTAATTATATACTGAATTAATAAAAATAACACATGAAACAAGAAAGTTTTCGGGCTTTAATGGTATAATAGGGATAATAAAAATGAATTGTCATGTTATGATAGTGTGGAAGGATTGGAAGAGGGATAACGTGTGATGAAAAAATACTCTGCATTGACAAAATATATCAACCTTTTGAAAAATGATAATGCTGGAGAATGGATTTGTGATAAGGAAAATGATGGTTCTTCGGAAAGACCGATACACGTTCCTTTCGTCAGTTATTCTATAGCGGTTAATAACTTGGCAGATGATATCTATAAATTTGTCAAAGAAAGTAATGAAATAGTACCGAGTAAATATGCAGAAATTCTTCAGGCTAATGGCATAGAATGGGGTTATGATTCCATGATGAAAGCCGAAGCTTCTGAATTAGATGCTCAATGTATATTGGCTTTACTGATAGCTTCTCTTAGGGCCGAGCGCTTTTGTGATGGTGCGTTATTAGGATTTATCAAAAATGGCGCTGTTATAAGATGGTTGAAACGTTTGCAGGAGCTTGATGAGGCATAAAAATATATCCTTCCTCCCCCAATTTCTCCCTCGCCCTACCCGAAATTATGCATTCGGGTGGGGCGCTTTGCTTATTTTCACGCTAAAATATAATCAGGAAAACAACTGCCCGTAACGCAGATGACAGGAATAGGAGGGATGGATATGCAAAAGAAAATATTCTTAAGCGCAGCGCTTGGTCTGGAAATATTTGCCAACACTGCCTTTGCCGAGGTTAATACAGATTATTTGGCCAACGAGCTCAGGTCTTATCCCGGATGGCCGCTGGAGGTATATTGCAACGCAACCGATGTTAATGTCAGAACACAGCCTAACACCGATTGTGATGTTATCACCATGCTGCAAAGGGGAGATAAATTTTATGTAATCAGAGTTGTGGATGTAGTAAACAGTGAATACAAATGGCTTCTTGGTACTACTGAAAAGGGCCATGTTGGTTTTATGGCAAGCAAATATCTTGATACAACCCCGAGAGCTGCCAGCGCAGCAGGACGCTTTAATGCTGCCTTGGAAGCAGATTGGATTATGGATCCGGAAATTTTTGCTTCGAACGCCTATTACTTGGGGCCTGTGGAAAAGAATACGGATGATACTATCTCCTATGCCGATAAGAAGCTGCAGGTCGGACCGCGCTTGTTCTATATAGATTCGTCAAAAAACAGAGTTAGTGAGGTGAAAATCAATAAGCTTCATGGCATGATGGCAGGCTATGCTGTCGGCCAGCTGCTTAATACTGACAGCCAGATTCGTTTGGACGGTTACCTGAAAATGAACGGCTGGGAGGATGATTATATGGGCGGAGGCCGTTCTGATACGCATTATATGATCGGCTGGTTGAAATATGCCTATAACGCAAGAGGGCAAAAATTCCTGCACAAGAGCTTTTATGTGAAATTGGATTCTAAAGATGTGATTTCGGAAATTATTTACTGCGAGCATGACGTTCATTAAGCAAAGTAAAGGACAAAGCAAATTTTGCTGAAACATCTTTTGACAGGAGGTGGCGTAATGAAGCGGAAGCTGTTTAAGAGCATGTGGCTGGCAATGCTTCTGGTGGCGTTTGCCGGTTACAGCACAGAGCAAAATGCCGTATTACCGCAGATGGATTTGCCTAAGGCTGAGGCCGCTGCTAAAGCTGTACCATCCTACGAGCAGGAATATGCGAATGTTGTGGACAGCGTTTATGAATTTATCGCCAATGGTAATAGTGATAACCTGCCAGAGCAGGGAAGAACAGGCATCTGCGAGGTGCGGGATTTCGCTAGCCGGGAGGCGGTCTTGCAGCAGCTTGGCTACACGCTGCAGGATATCAGCGGCGACGGTGTTCCGGAGCTGCTTATCGGTTGGATTAGCCAAAAACGCGGCGCGGGGCATTACGGTAAGGAGATTTATGCGATTTACACCTTTGCGAACGGCAGCGTGAAATACGTTGCGGAGGGCTGGAGCCGCAGCAGCCTGCAGCTTATGGCAAATGACAACCTGGTGACACGAGGCGGCACCGGCATTTCGCATCAGGTGCTTGCTGTGGAGTATTTGCAGCCTGACGGCAACCTTGGGTGCTATGAGCTTTATTTTACCTGGCCGAAGGATGACGGCCTTGGCGTTTACCGCAACATGAGCTGTAGAAGTGAGGCAGATGCTGTGCAGGAAACAGATATGACTGTGGAAGAGTTCAATGAAATGAGGTCTGAATACGCTAATAACAGTGTTGAGATTGAATTTTTGCCGTTGAAGGACTTCAAAAAGCATGGCTTTAAGGGCCTGATGAGGCAGTATCTTTCTGCAGGAAGGTGAATAAAAGGGCTGATGTGATGAGCCTGAAATATGATGGCAGTCGGAATTTAACCGGCTGCCGTTTTTTTTGAGGTGAAATAAACAGCGATATATAGTATAATATACATAACTGTAACTGATATACGCTTATACCGGCTTTATATCAAATATTTTTATGAGGTGATTTAATAATGAGCAATGAATTAACCGGACGTAATGTAGGAAAAACCTGTCGCGTACACTATAAAGGTACCTTTAATGACGGTAAGCAATTTGATTCTTCTTATGACCGTGGCGAGCCGTTGGAATTTGTTTGCGGCGCAGGCCAGATGATTAAAGGCTTTGATGCAGCTGTTGCAGACCTGGAGGTCGGCGCTGAGGTTGACATCCATCTGCTGCCGGCAGAAGCATATGGCGAGGCTGACCCGAAGGCTATCTTCACCATGCCGATTGCCCAACTGCCGGGTTCCGAAAACCTGACCGTTGGCCAGAGAGTTTACCTGCAGAACCAATTTGGTCAGCCCGTACCTGTACTGGTAACCGAAAAGGATGATACCAATATCACATTTGATGCTAACCATGAAATGGCTGGTAAGGAACTGAACTTCCATATTGAGCTGGTAGAGGTAAAATAAAGCTTCAGTCTTGTTTGCAATAAAATATTACTTGCTCTTATAGTCTATGGAACTTGCTATATGAATATGTTATAATAACTTATGTACAATAGCATATTATAGGTACAACTAATATTTGGGAGTGTATATTTTGGAATATAAAATTGTTATGTCCAGTGGTATTGTTTTTGACTTCAGCAATATGGTTGGAGCGGGCAGACTGCAAGCGCAGGAAGTGGAGCAGGCACTGCAGCAGCAGGGAGCGGCAGCAGATAAGGCTGTGTGCGAGCTGCGCCGTAGCGGCTTTGCCAAGAAGCATTTATCTAAGGACGGCGCGCCTGAGCATGTTTACTTTCCACGCATGCCATATATTGCTGACGGCAACCCCAATACGGAGCAGTCGATTATTAAGCTGATGCGCTACAGCAAGCATCTGCGCAGTAAAGATGTCGTAATCTTTTTGGGCGTTGGCGGCTCCTACTTGGGCAACAAGGTGCTGTTTGATGCCTTTGGCGGTTATCATTGGAATACCAGTGCAACACTGCGCCAAGGCCAGCCCTGCATTTATTTTTCCGGCAATAATCTTGATCCGGTGGACTGCAATTCACTGCTGTTCAAGATGCGCCGTATGGCTGGAGTAAGTGCGCAAGAAGGCAAGAAGCTAAAGATTATGCTGGTGCCGATTTCTAAATCCGGTACTACGCTGGAAACAATTTCTGCCTTTACGTATTTCTATGCTAATCTGTCTCAAAACGCAGATATCGACCTTGATTGCACGGTAGTTACTGATTTAAAGGCTCCGGTGGAAAATGCGCCGCTTTTGCAGCTGGCGGAAAAATTTGGCTGGGAGCGCTTTGACATCAAGGAGGGCATTGGCGGACGCTTCTGCATTATGACTGACCCGGGACTCGTAACGATGGCTGCCTTGGGCGGAGATATCGAAGAGTTTTTGCGCGGTGCGCGTGATATGGATATCTATTGCCAGCAGGCAGAGCTTGCGGAAAACCCGGCGCTGCTCAACGCCTTGCTCAAATTCATGGCTTATGAGCGCGGACGTGATATAGAAGTGTTCATGCCGTACAGTATGCGCCTGAAATCTTTGAGCGAATGGTATGTGCAGCTGCTGGCGGAATCGTTGGGCAAGCGCTGCAACCGTGAGGGTGAAACTGTTTACTACGGAAGAACGCCGATTGTTGCTGTCGGTACGACGGATATGCATGCACAGACACAGCAGCATCAGGATGGTCGTCTGAATAAGGTGGTGCAGTTCCTGGAGGTTGCCAATCCTGAGGTTGAGGCAGTTTTGCATAATCCCTTTGCCGATGTACCGTTCTTCGATAAATACGAGGGCATGGATATGGCGAAGGCGCTCAAGGCAGCGCTGAATGCCAATGAAGCGGCGCTGACGGGTGATAACCGTTACAATGCGCGCTTTACGCTGCCGAAGCTGAATGAGTATTATCTTGGCCAGCTGATGTACTTTTTGATGCTGACGATTGCCTATGAGGGCGAACTGGCGGATGTGGATGCATTTGACCAGCCAGGCGTTGAGGTATATAAGAAATTAATGAAGGCTCAGCTCTGATTTAGTAGAATAAAAAATAAGACGTTGTGTGCTTGAAAAAGCACGCAACGTCTTTTTGCTTTGTATTGAATTTACCGTTTACCTGTAAACAGCAGCTTTGCCGTACTGCATTTTTCAAATGCTTTTGTCAGCAGGATGCTGAGGGCCAGCGAGCCGAGCACCAGCAGCACGTAGGAAAGGGCTACCTTTTTGACGGTCATGATGATGCCGAAATGGTTATAGGCGCTGCTGAGCCAGTCCAAGAGCAACGGATGCACAAAGTAGATGAGCATGGAGTAGGCGGAAAGAATGCTGATGGCTTTATAGAGGAGGTTGGCGAGGGAACCCCTCTCAGTCACCTTGCGGTGACAGCTCCCCCCAAGGGGAGCCTCTGTATGTGATGCTGCTTGAGGGATAGATTGCAGTGCATTGGGAGCCTCTGTATGTGCTTTTGCCTGCGCCTTGCGCTCCAGCCAATCCAGTACCAGGCAGAAGAAGAGCAGCGAGCCGACGGTGTAGCAGAGTCCCTGCGGGCTGAGCTGGTGATAGGTGTTGGCCAGATCAATCAGCGTGTAGCCTTTGACCGTAACTGCTTCGTAACAGCTTTGCACGTCCCAGGCCACGCTTGCAGCAAAAATTATGCATACCATGGCGCTGTATCTGCGCAGAAGGACGATGAATTTTTCCCAATAGCAGGCTGCCAGGCCGCCGCTTATAAAAATAAGCAAATAATGCAAGGGAAGATAGTTGAGGCGATAATCAAAGAAATTTTTAGCCAAGACGCTCCAACCCGCTGTGTTCAAGCCCGGATGCGTTGTCCACCAGTTAAATGTAAGCTGGAAAATGAATAAAAGCACTAGCATAAACGGTATGTTTTGATGTATAATTATACACAGAAGCCGGCGCCAGAGCGGATAGCTTGCATAAAACCACAGCAGGATGACCATAAAATACAAATGGTAGCAGCCCAGGCCGAAGAATAAAACATAGGCCACATGCAGCGGATTCCAGCTGACGAAGCCCGGTGGCAGAATTAGCCAGAAGTAGAGCATGTAAAAAAGCGACCAGCTGATGTAAGGCAGGCCTGCTCCCCGCAGACGCTTCTTCATAAAGTCGATATAGTTCAGCCGGATGCCGCTTAATAGGCCTTTATCCGTACAGGCCAGGCCGTAGCCGGAGATAAAGAAAAAGGAGGGGACACTGTAACGGCTTAAAATCTCCAGTAATAAGTAAAGAGTAAAGTTGTTGGGGGCAAGTGCCAGGCTGCCGATATGAATACCGATGACGCCAAGCATGCAGATGCCACGCAGATTATCTATAATGGTGTTTCGCATAATTACCTCGCTAATTTTTAGTCTAATCCGCCAGAAGTCCTCCACCTCTAAGGTGGGGGATGAAGGCGGGTCTGGCGAATTTACGTAAGTAATTGAGCCAGACAATTGCTCCGTAGATAGCTTTATGATATAATCAGTCGTAGAAGTGAAAGGGCTGATTATACTATGAAATTAGAAAATAATAACCATTCAGTGTTCTTGCTGTGTTACCATCTTGTTCTGGTAGTAAAGTACCGTCGTAAGGTGTTTTCCAATCAGATGAGCCAATATGCAAAAGACATATTTGTTCGCATAGGCTCTTCATATAACGTCACATTGGAAGAATGGAACCATGATCAAGACCATGTACATATCATGTTTCGTGCCCATCCTAATACAGAGATGTCGAAATTCATCAACGCTTACAAAAGTGCCAGTTCTAGGCTAATCAAAAAAGATTTTCCAGAAGTTAGGCGTAAATTGTGGAAAGAAATGTTTTGGTCAAGAAGCTATTGCTTGCTGACGACAGGCGGTGCTCCTATTGAGTCAATTCGTAAATACATAGAAAATCAAGGCAGGTGATTATAGTGAATAAGGCATACCGATACAGGCTCTACCCGACAATTGAACAGAAGATTATGTTTGCCAAGACTTTCGGCTGTGCCAGATTCATCTATAACAAGATGCTTGGAGATCGTCTTGATTACTATAAGGAAACAGGCGAGAGGCTGAACAATACACCTGCACAGTACAAGAAAGAATTTCCTTGGCTGAAAGAGGTTGACAGCCTTGCTCTCGCCAATGCCCAAATAAACCTGAACAAGGCGTATAACAACTTTTGGAGCAATAGGAAGCATTTTGGCAAGCCATGCTTCAAGTCGAAGAAAACAGGTCATGCTTCATATTCTACGAACAACCAACATGGCTCTGTAAGAATCGAGGGAAACAAAGTCAAGCTGCCTAAAATAGGCTGGGTAAAGCTGTGTCTGCATCGTCCATTGATGGAGAATAGCACCATAAAGACTGTAACCATAAGTAAAACACCGTCAGGAAAATACTATATCAGCATTTTGGTGGAGTATGAAAACCAAATACTTCCCATCATACCGAAGAATTTTCTTGGATTGGATTTTGCTATGCACGGGCTGTATGTTGCTTCCGATGAGGACAATGCCGATTATCCAAATTTCTTACGGGAAGCCGAAAAGAGATTGGTAAAGGCACAAAGAAAACTCTCCAAGAGACAAAAAGGGAGCCGTAACAGGCATAAACAAAGACTGCGTGTGGCTGTACTCCATGAGAAAATTGCTAATCAACGCCGCGACTTCCTGCATAAGAAAGCTCGTTATCTTGCAGACCGCTATGATGCGATTGGCATAGAGGACATTAGCGTAAAGGCCATGGCTAAGCGAAAGAAGGGTGGCAAGTTCAGCTTTGGTAAATCCATATCCGACAATGGCTGGAGCATGTTCACAAGTATGCTGGAATACAAACTTGCATGGCAGGGTAAGCAACTTATCAAGATAGACAAATGGTATCCAAGCAGTCAGCTATGCCATGTCTGTGGCTACCAGAACAATGACACCAAAGACTTATCTGTGCGGGAATGGGATTGCCCTAAGTGTGGCAGTCATCATAACCGTGACAAGAATGCTGCAATAAATATTAGAGAAGAAGCTAGGCGAATATCTGCCTAGCGTAACTCATAAAGTACCGTGGGTCGCACGGGAATCTACGCCTGTGGAGAGAGTGTAAGTCGCCATAACTCTTCGGAGTTAGTGGTGCTGTTCTCGCTGAAGCAGGAAGCTTCCGCCTCTATAGGCGGGGGTACGTTCACTCTTCTTTATTATACTATAAGTAAAAAAATCCTGCCAAGATTTTACCTCGAAATATTTGACGTATTCTTCATTAAGGTGTAAAATATATACAATCAATTTGCACCTTTAAATTGGTCCTGTGAGACTGCAAGGTATAAGTTATTATGAAACCTAAGGCCTTTTTGCACCATCATGGGATGAGAAGGCCTTTTATTATGCAATTTTATTATAAAAAACAGGAGGTAAAGCTAATGGCTAAATCAAATGTATCTCTGGGTGGCAGAGATATACTGGATCTGGAAAGCCTCAGCGTTGAGGAAATCGAGCTGGTTTTGAAAACAGCTGAGGAAATGAAGAAGATTATGAAGAGGGATATCAAAAAGGTGCCCTCACTGCGCGGTAAATCTATCATCAATCTGTTCTATGAGCCCAGTACACGTACCCGTACATCCTTCGAGCTGGCAGGCAAATATTTGGGTGCCGATGTAGTAAACATCACTACATCCTCCTCCAGTGTTGTCAAAGGTGAATGCCTGCGCGACACCATCCTGACTGTACAATCCATGGCTTGCGATGCGATTGTTATGCGTCACCCCATTGAAGGCGCTGCAGCATATGCTGCTAAGGTTGCAGACCCTGTAATCATCAACGCCGGCGATGGCGCACACGCACATCCTTCTCAAGGCTTCCTGGATATGTTTACTATCCGTGAGCAGGGCAAAAACCTGAAGGGCTTGAAAATGGCAATCATCGGCGATATTCTCTACAGCCGTGTTGCCCGCACCAATATTGCTGCCTGGACCAAAATGGGCGCTGAGGTACACGTTGCAGGTCCTATGACTCTGCTGCCGCATGACATCGCTTCTCTTGGCGTTACCGTACACAAACGCGTTGAAGAAGCAATCGAAGGCGCTGACGTAATCGATATCCTGCGTATTCAGCTGGAGCGTCAGCAAAAGGGTCTGTTCCCGTCTCCGCGTGAATATGCACGTATCTTCGGTATTAACGAAAACCGCCTGAAGCTGGCTAAGCCTGACGTAACCGTGCTGCATCCCGGCCCGATGAACCGTGGTCTGGAAATCTCCTGGGAGGTTGGTTACTGCGATAACGCCGCAATCCGTACTGAGGTACAAAACGGCGTAGCTGTACGTATGGCACTCTTATTCTTGACTTTGACAGGAGGTAAACACATTGAAAACATTGATTAAAAACGGCAGGGTAGTAGACCCCAGCCAAAAATTAGATGCTGTAATGGATATCCTCGTTGAGGATGGCAAAATTAAAGCTTTGGGCAAGGATATTGCCGAAGCAGCTGACGAGGTTTTTGATGCAACCGGCCTCGTAGTAACTCCTGGTCTGATTGACGTACACACTCATATGCGTGAGCCCGGCCTGGAAGCTAAGGAAGATATTATCAGCGGTACCAAGGCTGCTGCTGCCGGCGGTGTAACCACCGTTGCCTGCATGCCGAATACCAAGCCTGTTATCGATACCTCCATCGTAGTAAGCGGTATCAAAGAACGCGCTCGCGAGGAAAGCTACGCTAACGTTGAAGTTATCGGCGCAATCAGCAAGGGCGAAAAGGGCGAAGAGCTGGCAGAGATGGGCGACATGGCAGAAAAAGGCGCTATGGGCTTCTCCGATGACGGCCACTATGTAAAGAGCTCCCGTCTGATGGTGCTGGCTGCCAAATATGTAACTGCTTTCGACAAACCGCTGCTGTGCCATGCGATTGATCCTGAGCTGGATTCCGAAGGCTACATGCATGAAGGCGCTGTTTCCGCACGTATCGGCGTACCGGGCGTACCGGCAATCAGCGAAGATATCGCTGTTGCACGTGACTGCATCATCGCTGAATACACAGGCGCACATGTACACATCTGCCACGTTGCCTCCAAGGGTGCTATCGATATCATCCGCCAGGCTAAAAAACGCGGCGTAAATGTTACCAGTGAAGTAACCGTACATCATCTGACTCTGACTGATGAGGCTTGCGCAAATTACAATTCCGCAACCCGCGTTAACCCGCCGCTGCGCAGTGCAGACCACGTACAGGCTATGCGTGAGGCTGTTCTGGACGGTACTGTTGACGCTATCGTTACCGACCACTCCCCGCACGCACCGGAAGAAAAGGATGTTGAATTCCGTTATGCTCCGAACGGCTTCTGCGGTCTGGAAACCTCTCTGGCAGTAATGCTGACTGACTTATATCACACCCATGTATTTGATTTGAATACTATTATCAGCAAAATGAGCTGCGAGCCTGCTAAGCTGTTCAAGCTGGCCGGCGGTACCCTGAAAGAGGGCAGCGTTGCTGATATCACTATTATAGACCTGAATAAAAAATGGACTGTTGACAGCTCCAAATTCTATACCCGCGGCAAATTCACCCCGTACGAAGGCAAGGCCTGCACCGGTAAGGCTGTTGCCACTATGCTGCACGGTAATTTTGTAATGAGGGATGGTGTAGTATGCACGAAAAAGTGAGAAAAGGAAAATTAGTTTTAAAAGACGGCAGCGTTTTTGAAGGCACTCTGTATGGCGGCAAACGCAATGCTGTAGGTGAGGTTGTATTCACCACCGGCATGAGCGGTTACCAGGAGACCTTGACCGACCCGTCCTTCTGCGGTCAGATTGTAGTAATGACCTATCCGCTGGTAGGCAACTATGGCTGCAACCCGCTGTTTAACCAAGGAAAGAAATGCTTCTTCCAGGGCTTCGTTATCGGCGAGCTGTGCGATTGCCCCAGCAACTGGCGCAATGAGCAGAGCCTGGAGGACTTCCTGATTGAACAGGATATCCCGACCTTAGCAGGTGTAGATACACGTGCTATCACCCGTAAAATCCGTAATCACGGCGTACTGCAGGGCGTAATCGTTCCGGCAGAAATGCCTGATGATGAAGTACAGAAGCTGCTGGATTTACCGGCAGTACACAACCAGGTTGAGCAGGTTACTACTCCCGAGGTTTACACTATGGGCGAGGGCAAGCTCCATGTAGCTGTTATGGACTTCGGTATTAAACGCAATATCCTGAAATCCATTGAAGCTTTTGGCTGCCGCCTGACAGTATTCCCTGCTTCCGCTACCGCAGAAGAGGTACTGGCATGTGATCCGGACGGTATCTTCCTGTCCAACGGCCCCGGCGACCCGAAGGATTTGCCTGAGGTTATTGAAAACATTAAGAAATTAATCGGCAAGAAACCGATTTTCGGTATCTGCCTCGGTCATCAGCTCATGGCTTTGGCTAACGGCGCTGATACCTATAAAATGAAATTCGGCCATCGCGGTATCAACCAACCGGTAAAATACCTGACAACCGGCCGCATCTACATAAGCGCCCAAAACCACGGTTATGCTGTAGATGAAAAATCTCTGGAAGGCAAGGGCATCAACATCAGCCATATTTCCATGAACGACGGTACTATCGAAGGCCTGGAATACACCAAGCATCCTACCTTTACCGTTCAATATCATCCGGAAGCCTGCCCCGGCCCTGGTGATCATGATTATTTGTTTAAACATTTTGTTGATATGATGGAGGGTCGTTAATTATGCCGAAACTTAAAGATGTTAAAAAGGTTCTCGTTATCGGCTCCGGCCCTATTATTATCGGTCAGGCAGCAGAGTTTGACTATGCAGGCACCCAGGCTTGCCGTGCTCTGAAGGAGGAAGGCCTGGAGGTTGTACTGATTAACAGTAACCCTGCAACCATTATGACTGATGTGCATGTGGCTGACCGTGTATATGTTGAACCTATCAGCGTTGAATTCATTGAAAAAATTATCAAACGTGAGCATCCTGATTCCCTGTTGGCAACACTTGGCGGTCAGGTTGGCCTGAACATGGCTATGAAACTGGAAGAGCAAGGCATTCTGAGCAAATACAACGTTCGTCTGCTTGGCACTCAGATCAGCGCTATCAAACGTGGCGAAGACCGCGAAATGTTCAAGGAAACTATGGAGAAAATCCATCAGCCGATTCCTGAAAGCACTATCGTAGAAACCATTGAAGCTGCGTGCGACTTCGGCAAGGAAATCGGCTATCCGCTGATTGTCCGTCCTGCGTATACCCTCGGCGGTACCGGCGGCGGTATTGCTGAAAACGAGGAAGAGCTGATTGATATCGTGCAAAAGGGCCTGGGCTACAGCCCTATCGGTCAATGCCTGATTGAACGCAGCATCGCCGGCTGGAAGGAAATCGAATACGAAGTAATCCGCGACGCTGCTGATAACTGCATCACTGTCTGCTCTATGGAAAACCTG
>OJMO01001135.1_pt1 | contig 17171 bp, 15 predicted proteins | sample 1597241 | NCBI WGS metagenome assembly OJMO01 (sample SAMEA2452129, study PRJEB22498) | human gut metagenome | biome: human feces; feature: human gut; material: feces | place: Australia | collected 2012 | reverse complement strand
ATCACCTTATTATTTCTTGTTCTAATATTAAATCTATATCATAAATTACTTTAATTCTTTCTTTAATATAATCAATTAGCATAATAATATCTTCGTAAGTAGCAGTACCATTATTAATTATAAAATTAGCATGTTTATCACTAATCATAGCCCCACCATGAATGTATCCTTTAAGACCAGCATCTTCAATTAACTTACCCGCCGACATACCAGGTGGATTTCTAAATACCGAACCAGCACTAGGTTTATCTAATGGCTGAGAAGATACTCTTCTATTCTTTCGATCATTCATTACTTCTTTTATCTTATCTTTATCTTTATATTTCATTTCAAAAGTAGTCTCTATACAAACATAATCTTTATTTCTTTTAAGAAAAGAATCACGGTAAGCATATCCTAATTCTTCTTTATTTAAAGTAGTTATTTTTAAATCAGGATCTATTACTTTTACTTCTTTTACTACCATAGACATATCTTCATTATATGCACCAGCATTCATCGAGGTACTAGCTCCAACCATACCAGGTATACCACCAGCAAAAGCTAAACCATCTAAACTATTTTTCATACATTCATTAGCTAGTTTAATAAGAGGTACGCCTGCTTCTGCTACTACAATATTATCATTAATAGTAATATTATTTAATTTATCTAGTTTAACAACAACATCAAAGCAAGGCTTAGCAAGAATTACATTAGAGCCTCCTCCTAAGATAATATAATTAATTCTATTTTGTCTTAAGTAATCTAATAGTTCCACTAATTCATTTATATCTTTAGGAAATATTAAATAATCAGCATAACATTCTAAACGATAAGTATTATATTTTTTTAAATTAGCATTCTTATAATACTCATAATTCTTAATAAAATTTTCTATCATTTATAATCAAATCCTTTAAAATATTATATATTCTTGTACTACTATCTTTAATACCAATCTTCTTTAAATTATCTTTAATATCTTTAATCTTATCTTTATCATTTAATGTTTTATCTATTAATTCTATTAAACTTCTATCAGTCATATCTTTTTCTTCTAACATAATACCAGCATTTTGATCTACTAAATCTTTAGCATTTTTATATTGATGATTATTAGCTACATATGGACTTGGTATAAATATAGCGGGTACTCCTAAAGCTGTTATTTCACTCATAGTAGAAGCTCCTGCTCTTGTTACCATTAAATCTGTAATCTTCATAACTGAAGGCATTTCATAGATAAATGGTACTACTTTAACATTATCTGGTACTCTTCTTTCTTTTACTCTCTCATAATAACTATTACCAGTAACTATTATTACACTATAGTTTTTATTTCTAAATTTATCTACGAAACTAAATATTCGATCATTAACACTTCTACTACCAAGTGAACCCATTACTATTAATACTAGTTTTTTATCTTTATCTACTCCTAATTTATCTTTAGTAGTAGCCTTTATTGATAGAGCCTTCTCACTACAAGGATTACCAGTAAGTATAGCTTTATCTTTAGGAAAATCTTTTATAGTACTTTCAAAAGATACTCCTACCTTATCAGTATATCTAGATAAAAATTTATTAGCCAGTCCTACAACACTATTTTGTTCATGTATAAATGTTCTTTTACCTAACTTTTTAGCAGCATATATAACAGGAGCAGTTACATAACCACCACACCCTATTACTATATCTGGATCAAAATCTTTTATTATTTCTTTAGCCCTCTTAATTGCGGATATAAAACAAGTAACTGTTTTAATATTATCTAAAGTTAATTTTCTTTTTAAATTGTCTTGTTCTAAAATTGAAGTATCATTATTTTCAACCTCAAAAAAACTGTATACAGAGTAAGTTACAAGATTATTATTTGAATCAAAAATATTTATATTATCATTTATTTTTAAAAAATGTAAATCACTAAAAAATTGATGATTTTCATAATTATGACCAGCTAAACATAAATTACCCAAGCTATTAATTGTAGGACCGTAAACTTTACAAATACCAAGCTTTAATAAATTATCTGTTGTAGTTGAAAAAATAGGGTAATTTGTATTTATAGAAGGAATTTCTATTCTGCCAATTATAGGATAGGTACTATTTTCAGAAATATTGTTAGTATATAAATATTGAATTTTTACTGCATCTGTAAAAGATGAATAAGCTGTTTTATCTTTTTGAGAAGACAAAAATTTTTTAAAGGAAATAAAAACAACAAAAAATATAAAAAGAATACAAAATATAAAAATTAAATTATAAAAATAAATATTTTTTTTATTAAATTTAGGTATATTATTTTTAGTTACTAAAATTTGATTCATTAAAAACCCTCTTTATTTATAAATAAAATAATCTTTGCTTTGATAGTAGAAAAAATTGAAAAATTTATATTAAATCTACTTTTTTATATTTTATTTTTAACAAAATATTTATAAAATATGCTAAAATGTATAGACTTTTTGAGTAAAATATCATAAAATAGACAAGTAAAAAAGGAGTTGAGTAAATTGAATATATGGCACGATATTGAAAAAGAAAGAATAAATAAGAATGATTTTGTTGCTGTTGTTGAAATAACAAAAGGTGGAAAAAACAAATACGAATTAGATAAAACAACAGGAATGCTTAAGTTAGATAGAGTTTTATATACATCAACACATTATCCTGCAAATTATGGATTTATACCTAGAACATATGCAGAAGATAATGACCCATTAGATGTATTAGTTTTATGCCAAGAAAATATAGATCCAATGACATTAGTTGAATGTTATCCAATAGGAACATTAATTATGACAGACCAAAATTCAAAAGATGAAAAAGTAATTGCTGTATGTAAGCAAGATCCATTCTTGAATGAATATCAAGATATAAGCGAAGTCCCAAATCATATTTCTTCAGAAATAATGCATTTCTTTGAAGTGTATAAGCAATTAGAAGGAAAGCAAACATCTGTAGATAAAATAGTTGGAAGAAAAGAAACAGAAGAAATAATAGAAAAATGTATGAAAAATTATGAAGAAAAATTCGGAAATTAAACTTATAGAGGGGACGTGTAATGTATGCTAATAGAAAAAGTTGGTTTTAATTTATTAGCAGTTTCTTTATTTATAATAATATTCTTTAAAATGATAGCCAGAAATGATACAAGCTATGTATCGTTTTTAGTACTAGAGTTTGTAGGAATTTTTATTGAATTTATAGAAATTTTAAAAGGTACAACATTTGCTATATGGCTAAAATGTATAACATATTTTATAGCAATAGTATTGCCAATAGTAATTATTATGCTAGAAAAACACAATAAATATTTATTAGAATATATATATGTTTGTTTAGCAAAAATATATAATTTATTTAACCAAAGTAAATCAAAAAAAATACTATTAAAGTTAGTAACAAAATATCCTGAATGTTACATTGGACACAAAATGCTTGCAGAAATATATGTAAAAGAAGGCGGAAGAAGAAAAGCAATAGATGAATATGTTAAAGCAATAGATATTAACAAGAAAGATTATGATTCATATTATGAAATTGCATTTCTTTTAAATGAGTTAGACAAAAAGAAAGAGTCAATTAAAATGTTAAATACATTGGTAAATAAAAAGCCTGATTATTACAAAGCATCAGAGTTATTAGGTTCATTACTTTGTGAAAAAGAAATGTTCAAAGAAGCAATAAACGTATATCAAAATGCAATACAATATGATCCAAATAATTATGAAATTTATTACAATTTAGGAATAGCATATACAAGATTAAATGATTTTCAAAAAGCACAAGAATATTACAAAATGGCAGCTGAAATAAATGCAGAACTATATTTAGCAATGTATAACTTGGGAATGTTATCTTTAATGTTTGGAGATATAGAAGAAGCAAAAACATATTTCGAAAAATCAGTAGATGGCGAGTTTGTAGAAGCAAAAGGATATTTTAATTTAGCAAGAATTGCTTGTATAAATGGAGAAAAAGAAAATGCAATAAATTATTTAAATCACGCAATAGAATTAAATGGAAATTTGGCTAAAAAAGCATTAAATGATAATATTTTTATACCAATTCAAAAATATATTCATGTACCACATAATATAGCTGAGCCAGAAAATAAAATGGAAGAAAAAGAAATAAAAGCACAAGAACATTTAGAGCAAACTTACGAAATAGTTGGAACATTAAGTAAAAATGAACTTAAAAAAATGAATAGTTTTCAAAATACAAGAATAAACATTAAAGAAAAAGAAAGAGAAATTTAAAGGAGGATTTGTATTTGAAAACAACAATTTCAGTTATTGGTGGAGACAAAAGAATAGAGTATTTGGTACAAATGTTAAAACAAGAAAAATTTAATATAAAAACATTTGGAATGGAAAATTCTGAAATGATATGCAAAGAAGATAAGTGCAGTTCTATAAAAGAATGTATAGAAAATTCAAAAATAATAATATCTTCTATACCATTTTCAAAAGATGATGAAAATGTATTTGCACTATATGCTGAAAAAAATATAACAATAGATGAACTCAAAAAATACACACAAAACAAAATTTTAATTGCAGGAAGCATTAAAGAAGAAATACAAAATAAATTTATTAACACAAAAATTTATGATTTAATGAAAGATGAAAGTTTAACTATAATGAATGCAGTATCTACAGCAGAAGGTGCAATACAAATAGCAATGCAAGAAACAAATCAAACAATACATAATTCAAAAGTATTAGTTTTAGGCTTCGGTCGAATAGGAAAAGTACTTTCAAAAGATTTATTAAGCTTAGGAGCAAACGTAACTTGTGAAGCAAGAAAAAAGTCAGATATTGCATGGATAGAAAGTTATGGCTATAAATCATTAGAATTAAATAATTTAGAAGAAAACATAAATAAATATGAAATTATTTTTAATACAATACCGTATTTAATATTAAATAAAAATATACTAAAAAATGTTAGAAAAGACTGTTTAATAATAGACTTAGCATCTAAGCCAGGAGGAACAGATTTTGAAGAATGCAAAAAGCTAGGAATAAATGCAAAGTTGGAATTAGCGCTTCCCGGTAGAGTAGCACCAAAAACATCTGCAAAATATATTAAACAATCTATTTATAACATAATGGAGGGAGAAAAATGGGAGCAATAACAATTTGGCAAGCAATAATTTTAGGAATAGTTCAAGCACTAACAGAATTTTTACCAATATCAAGTTCAGCACATTTAAATTTAATACCATGGATAATGGGATGGACACAAAATTTAAGTTTTATGAAAGAATTTGAAGGAAATTTTGATGTAGCATTACATGTAGGAACACTATTAGCAATATTAATATTTTTCTTTAAAGATTGGATAAGTTTAATAAAAGGAGGATTCAATCAAGTAGTAAAAAAAGAAAAAACAACAGAAGGAAGAATGTTTTGGTATTTAGTAGCAGCAACAATACCTGGAGGAATATTAGGATTATTGGCAGATAAATTTTTAGAAGACTATTTAAAAACAGCATATCTATTAATGGCAATAGTATTAATAGTAATGGGAATAATTTTATACTTAGTAGATGAAAAATGTAAATCCAAAACAGATTATGAACATATGAGTTTCAAGCAAACATTTTTAATAGGACTTTCACAAGCGTTAGCATTCATACCAGGAGTATCACGTTCAGGAATTACAATGACAACAGGAAGATTAATGGGAGTTGATAGAGAATCAACAGCCAAATACTCATTTATGTTAGCAGCACCAATAACCTTTGGAGCAGCACTATATAAATTAGTAAGTGGAGCATTTTCAATAAATCTATCATTTGCAATTGGAATATTAACAAGTTTTGTAGTTGGACTATTTATTATAAAATTCTTATTAGACTACTTAAAAAAGGGCAGTTTTAAGCTATTTGCAATATATAGAGTTGTAGTAGGGGTATTAGTAATAGGAATTTATATGTTCAGATAAAAATATTAAAAATTTAGTAATGTAGCGGCGGTCATTGACCGCCTAATTTTTTTTAGAAATTACTATAAAAACCTTTAAAAAAATTACCAAATGTTATAAAATAGACCAAAATGTATTTTATGGGAGAATGTAAATGACAAAACAATGGAAGTTTTATGATGAAGATGATAATAAAATAAATGATATACAAGAAAAATTTAATGTTGGTAAATTGGTTGCAAATATAATTGCTAATAGAAATGTTGGTACAGATGAAGATATTAGAATTTTCTTAGAACCAACAAGAGAAGATTTTCACGATCCATTTTTATTTAATGATATGGAAAAAGCAGTAAAAAGAATAATACAAGCAATAGAAAATAAAGAGAAAGTTCTTATTTATGGAGATTATGATGTAGATGGAATTACAAGTACAACTGTATTAAAAAAATATTTAGAAGAACGTGGATTAAATGTTGAAACATATATTCCAAATAGATTATTTGAAGGTTATGGTTTAAATAATAAAGCTTTAGATGAAATAAAACAAAAAGGTGTAAATTTAATAATAACAGTAGATTGTGGTATTTCAGGTGTTGAAGAAATTGCATATGCAAATTCTTTAGGAATAGAAACAATAATAACAGACCATCACGAAACAGGAGATGTTTTACCAGCGGCAGTAGCTGTAGTAGATGCAAAGAGAAAAGATAATACATATCCTTTTAGAGGCCTAGCAGGGGTAGGAGTTGTATTTAAATTAATACAAGCTATATCAATTACATTAAAATTAGAAGAAAAAGAATACCTAAAATACTTAGATTTTATATGTGTTGGAACAATTTCGGATATAGTACCACTTGTAAACGAAAATAGAGTAATAGCAAAATTAGGATTAAAGTTACTTAATCAAACAAGAAATGTTGGCTTAAAAGAACTTATAAAATCTATAGGATTTAAAGAAATAAATTCAAGTGCAGTTTCTTTTGGAATAGCACCACGAATAAATGCCTGTGGCAGAATGGGACACCAGGAAGAAGCTTTAGAGTTATTTTTAACAAATAATATTGAAGAAGCAAAAACAATTACAGAAAAATTAAATAATTATAATTCAACAAGACAAGAAATAGAAAGAAAAATATTTAATGAAGCTTTAGAAAAAATACAAAATGAGGGAAACAAAAGCAATACAATAGTACTTGCAGGAGAAAATTGGCATCATGGTGTAATTGGAATTGTATCTTCGAAAATTACAGAAATGTTTTTTAAACCAAGTATATTAATATGCATAGAAGGAGAAAATGGAAAAGGTTCTGGTAGAAGTATTCCAGGTTTTGATTTGCATGATGCATTAACAAGATGCAAAGATAGTTTAGAAAAATTTGGTGGTCATGAAATGGCTGTTGGTTTAACACTAAAAGCAGATAAATTTGAGGAATTCAAAAATAAATTTGAAGAAATTGCAATAGAAGAAAAAACATCAGAAATAGTTCCAATAATAAATGTAGACGGAATAATTACATTAAAAGATTTAAATCGAAAAACAATAGAAGAACTAAAATTATTAGAGCCATTTGGAGATTCAAATAAAGAACCATTATTTGTGTATAAAAATTTAAAAATAGATTCAATAAGAGCCTTAACAGAAGGAAAACATTTAAAATTAACCTTAAGAGATATAAATTATAGAATAAATGCAATAGGTTTTAACTTAGGTTATTTAGTAGATGAATACAGAATTGGAGATAAAATAGATTTAGTAGGAACAATAGAAATAAATTCATTTAACGGCATAGAAAGTATCCAATTAAACATCAAAGACATTATGAAATCTTTTTAAAATGAAAGGTGTGATATTATGAAAGAAAAAGAAATAACAATACAAGATATAATAGCCAAAAGAAAAGAACATTCAAGAAAAGTAGATACAAAACTTATTATGAAAGCTTACAATTTGGCAGATGGAAAACATAAAAATCAATGTAGAAAATCTGGAGAGCCATATATAATTCACCCAATGAATGTTGCTTATATTTTAGCAGATATAGGATTAGATGATGAAACAATATGTGCAGCACTTTTACACGATACAGTAGAAGATACAGATGTAACAGATGAAGATTTAAGAAGAGAATTTGGCGAAGATGTTGCAAATATGGTTGCAGGAGTAACAAAACTTAATAAGTTACAATTTACATCTATAGAAGAACAACAAGTAGAAGATTATAGAAAAATGTTCTTAGCAATGGGAAAAGATATAAGAGTTATATTAATAAAATTAGCAGACAGACTTCATAATATGAGAACACTAAAATATTTATCTAGAGAAAGACAAATTGCAAATGCAAAAGAAACACAAGAATTATATGCACCACTTGCAAACCGTTTAGGTGTTTATAATTTGAAATGGGAACTAGAAGATTTATCTTTTAAATACTTAAATCCAGAGGACTACAAAGAAATAGTAGATGGACTAAACAAAAAAAGAGATGAACGATTAAAATTTATAAATAAAATTATTGCAGATATACAATTAGAGCTAAAAAGAAGAAAAATAGATGCTGAAGTTACAGGAAGAGCAAAACACTTATATTCTATTTATAGAAAAATGAAAAGAGACAATAAAACACTAGACCAAATATACGATTTATTTGCATTACGTATATTAGTTAAAAATGTAAAAGATTGTTATGCAGCTTTAGGTGTTGTTCACGAAATGTACAACCCTATGCCTGGAAGATTTAAAGACTATATTTCAGTACCAAAACCAAATATGTACCAATCTATACATACAACCCTTTTAGGAGAAAAAGGAACACCTTTTGAAGTACAAATAAGAACCTATGAAATGCATAGAGTTGCAGAATTTGGTATAGCTGCTCACTGGGCATATAAAGAGGCAAGCTATAGCAAAAAAGGAAAACAAAATGTAAAAGTTAGTACAGAACAAGACAAGCTATCTTGGCTTAGAGAAACCTTGGAATGGCAAAAAGAATTACGAGATCCAGATGAATTCTTAAAAACTTTAAAAACAGAACTTTTTGAAGATGAAGTATATGTATTTACTCCAAAGGGAAAAATAGAAGTATTGCCAAGAGATGCAACTCCAATAGATTTTGCATATGCAATACATGAAGAAATTGGACACCATATGTGTGGATGTAAAATAAACAGTAAAATGATGCCAATAGTTACAAAATTAAAAAACGGAGATATTGTTGAAATACTAACAAACGACTCACAAAAAGGTCCAAGTAGAGATTGGCTTAAATTTATAAAAACAACAAAAGCAAAAAGCAAAATACAAGGTTGGTATAAAAGAGAACAAAGAGATGAAAATATAGAAAAGGGAAAAGACTTAGTTGAAAAAGAAATAAAACGTATTGGAATGAGTTATGAAGAAATCTTTAAATACGTAAATGCAGCACTAGAAAGATATAAATTTAAAAACGTAGATGATATGTATGCAACAGTTGGATTTGGAGCAATATCAGCAGGAAAAGTAATTGCAAGAATGCTTCAAGAATATAGAAAAGAACACAAAGAAGAAAACTTAGAAGAAAAAATAGAAGAACTTGCAAAATCTAAAAGAAGAATAAAGAAAACAGCAAGTAATGGAGTAATAGTAAAAGGAATAGATAACTGTTTAGTAAAACTTTCTAAATGCTGTAACCCTGTTCCTGGAGATGAAATTATAGGGTATATAACTAAAGGAAGAGGAGTTTCAATCCATAGGAAAGATTGCACAAATATAGATGACTTAGTAAATGAAGAATCAAGAATAATAGATGTAGCTTGGGCAGATGAAAGCAGTGATTCTTATCAAGTTGATATCGAAATTTATGCTAATGATAGAAGCGGCTTATTAGCAGATATAATAAGAGTTATAGGAAACACACAAAGTAAGCTAATAGCAGTAAATTCAAGAGCAAACAAAGATAAAACAGCTATAACTGAAATAACAATAGAGGTAGAAAACAAAGATGAGCTTAAAAAAGTAATGAATTCATTACAAAAAGTTGATAATGTTTACGAAGTAAAAAGACGTAAATAAAAAGTAAAAGAGGGTTAACAAATGATTTTAAAAGAATTAAAAATAAAAACAAATTTAGATGAAGCCACAAATTGTTATATTGTGCATGATGAAGAATCAAAAGAGACAATGGTTATAGACCCTGCTGGAGAAGCAGAAAGAATAATAGAAATGTTAGATATATTAGAAGCAAAACTGAAATATATATATTTAACACATTGTCACGGAGACCATATTGGAGCAGTACAAGAGCTAAAAGAAAAATATAATTGTAAAGTATTAATACACAGAGATGATGCAAAAGGATTAAATGATTACAAAGTAAATTTAACAGGATATATAGGAATGGGACATATAGAATTAGATGCAGACTCGAGAGTAGATGATGGAGACCTAATACATTTAGGAAATTTAGAACTAAGAGTAATCCACACACCAGGACATACAAAAGGAGGAAGTTCATTATTCTGCGAAAAAGAAAAATGTTTGTTTTCAGGAGATACACTATTTAGAGGAACATGGGGAAGAACAGATTTGCCAACCTCAGATAGAGAAGCAATAATGAATTCAATAATAAAAAAACTACTAATATTACCAGATGAAACAATAGTATACCCAGGACACGGAAAATCAACAAGAATAAAAGACGAAAAACCAATATACTTAGAGTTAAAGCCAAAATTGTATTAAAAAACATAACCCACCTAAGTTAAGCATAAAATTAAATAGCTTAATTTAGGAGGGATTTTTTTGTTTTTTATATTTAATAAGGAAAAAATAATGTCATATTTTGTGGCATTTTCTACAGTTGCAGTATTATTTACAATGTCAATTATAGTAAATAATAAACAAACACTTGAAGTTTCAAGCAGTACAAATGAAAATCTTCCTATATACAATGTTCAAACAGAGGAGAATGCAGTTTCATTAACAATGAATTGCGCATGGTAGCAATTACTTTTGTGATAGAAATAGTATAAATAAGTTATTTTAGAATTTGAGAAGAATTACTAATTTAAAAATTAGTAATTCTTTTATTATAAAAAGCAAAAATTTATGTTGTTGAAGTTAAAAAAGTAAGTGTTTTTTTTAGAAAAGTATAGTGCATAAAAGTAGCATTTTTTATATAGTTTTTGAGGCTTTAAAAAATGCTATTTTTGAAAGTGAAGAAACGTTGATTTTTCAGTACTTTCCAAACATAAAAAGGCGATTTTTAGTAGTGCAGGTAGGTAGACGACACGATAGTGTCGCCTATCCTACCACCCTAGACGATTTTTCTGAAAATTAATAAGCTGGTTAAGGATAAATTTTTTATTGAAAAAATATTATATGTGATATATAAGAAAATATGAAAATATAGAAAATATAGGGCAGATAGTTAAAGTTGATAATTATATGCTTTTATGATAATATAAGTAAAAATAAAATAGTAATTTGTATGGCAGAATTATAAATACCCAACTATTCGTTGATATAGAAAAATACCCCACTCAACGATTAGTATGTGTACTTTTTCAAGATAATAATTTACACTTAAATTGAAGGAGGTAAATAATATGGATCAGATTAAAATTGGAAAATTTATAGCTGAATGTAGAAAAAAGAACAAGTTAACACAAATGCAACTTGCAGAAAAACTAAATATTACAGATAGGGCTGTATCTAAATGGGAAAATGGAAAAGGAATGCCTGATTCATCAATAATGCTGGATTTATGTAATGAACTGAAAATAAGTGTAAATGAATTATTAAGTGGGGAGGTAATTAAAATGGAGGATTATAAAAAACAGGCTGAAGAAAATTTGTTGAAAATGGAGAAAGAAAGAGAAGAAAAAGATAGACAATTATTAAATTTAGAAGTGGTTATAGGTTATTTCTCATCAATTACATTTTTAATTTTAATATTTGTAGCATCTTTTGTAGAAATGCCATCTTGGCTTAGACTTGTTCTGATAGTATTTGGTTCTATAGTATTTGCAGTAGGAGTAGGTAAGGCAATAAAAATAGAACAAACAGCAGGATATTATGAATGTGATAAATGTCATTATAAATATGTGCCAGAATATTCAAGCGTATTTTGGGCCATGCACATGGGAAGAACAAGATATATGAAATGTCCAAAATGTAATGAGAAAAGTTGGCAGAAAAAAGTAATAAGTAAATAACAAATTACAATTTATATGAAAGATTAGATTTAAATCGTCTAATCTTTTTTGTATTATAGATATTAAACTAATTTTCATTATGAATATTCTATATTTTATTGCATAAAATAAGTAATAGAAATTTAATCAATTCCCCAAAAATAAAAAAAATTGACTTTTCGGGAATAGATTGTTATAATAATTATAGAGGTGGAGTGAATGAAAATAATTGATAGAGATATGTATTTAAATACAATGATAAGAGTAATTGATACTCCTGATATTAAAGTGATAACAGGAGTAAGAAGATCTGGAAAATCTAAATTATTAGAGTTATTTAAAAAATATATTGAAAAGAATATCGATAATTCCAATATAATTCATATCAACTACAACTTAAAAAAATTTGATAATTTATTGATTGGAGATAAATTATATAATTATATAGATGATAATTTTGATGAAAATAAAGAAAATTATGTATTAATTGATGAAATACAAAAATGTAATGGTTTTGAAGATGTAATAAATAGCATTCATGCAGAAGAAAAATATCATATATATATTACAGGTTCAAATGCATTCTTATTATCAAGTGATTTAGCAACATTATTTACAGGTAGAACTTTCGAAATTAAAATATATCCATTCTCTTTTGAAGAATATATGAAATATTTTAATTATGATAATCAATATCTAGCATTTAATACATTTATGCAAGATGGAGGAATGTCAGGTTCTTATTTATATAAAGAATTAGTTGATAAAAATAATTATTTAAGTGATATTTATAATACATTAATATTAAGAGATATTGTTCAAAAATATAATATAAAAAATGAAGATTTATTAAAAAAATTAAGTGATTATTTATTAGATAATGTTTCTAATTTAACATCTTCAACTAAAATAGAAAATTTATTAAAATCTAGTAATCAAACAGCAGATCATAAAACAATTGCTAAATATATTGAATACTTGTGTAATGCATATGCGTTTTATAAAGTACGCAGATATGATATAAAAGGAAAAAAATATTTGAATACTCAAGATAAATATTATTTAGTAGATACATCATTTAGAAGAGCAATTTTAGGTAGAAAAAATGAAGATTATGGAAGAATACTTGAAAATATTGTAGCAATTGAATTATTACGTAGAGGATATGAAATATATGTTGGAACTTTGTATGAAAAAGAAGTTGATTTTGTAGCTATGAAAAATGATGAACAAATATATATTCAAGTAACAGATAATTTGGAAAGTGAAAAAGTATTAAATAGAGAAATAACACCATTATTAAATATAAGAGATGGGTATAAAAAAATAATTATAGCAAAACTAAATCATGAAGGTTATATTAAAGAAGGGATAGAAATTATTGATATAGCAGATTGGTTATTAAATAAATAATATGATTTGCAACTTACAATTTATAGAACACCTTAATGGGTGTTTTTTTGTTGTTTTAAAATAAAAAATTACCAAAAGAACATCTTAAATGCTGTCATTTAAAGGATTAAAATAAATTTATATTTTAGGTAGATTTTTTCATAAGTCATCCCATTTATATATAGTGAAATGTAATAAATTATCTATTAGGACATATACATTAAAAAAAAGGAAGAGGTGGATATGGAAGTTACACGAAATTTTTTACACGAAGGAAAAACTTTACAAGAAGTGATGGAGATATTATTACCTATATATATAGAAGAAAAAACTTGCAATATAAATGATGAAATGCTAAAATACGAACAACAAAAATTCTAAAATAACTTGTTGTCTAAAATATAAAGGAAGGGATGAAAATTAATGATTTTAGATGCAAGTACATTAGAAAGTAAAACATATAAAGTTCGGAATGTATTTAAGACTTTCAAGAGATGATGAAGGTAGTCGGAACATCAGAAAGTATTATAAATCAAAAAGAATTTTTAACAAAATATGTAGCTCAACAACATAATTGGTTATTAATAGATATTTATGTAGATGACGGATTCACTGGGACAAACTTTAATAGACCATCATTTATAAGGATGAAAGAAGATATTGAACAAGGCAAAATTAATATGGTAATAACTAAAGATTTATCTCGTTTAGGAAGGGACTATATTGATACAGGATATTATCTAGAAAAATATTTTCCAGCAAAAAATGTAAGATATATTGCCGTTAATGATGGAATAGACACATTTTCAAAAAATAGTAATAATGATATTGGACCTTTTATGTCTGTTGTAAATGATATGTATGCAAAGGATATTTCAAAAAAAGTAAGAACTGCAAAAAGAACAAAAGCAGAAAAAGGTGAGTTTATCGGAGCATTTGCACCATATGGATATAGAAAGCATCCAAATGATATTACAAAATTAGTAATAGATGAAGAAGCGGCAGAAATTGTAAGATATATTTTTAATGAATATGTAAATGGCAATGGATTAGCATATATAGCTCATAGATTAAATGAAAGAAACATACCTTGTCCTTCTGTATATAAACAACAAAGTTGTAATTATCATTGCAAAACAATATCAGGTTTATGGGGACACAATACTATTAAAAAGATTCTAACTAATAAAGTTTATACTGGTGATTTAATTCAACATCAAGGAGAAATGGTAAGCTATAAAGTAAAAAAATATATATTACTTCCAAAATCAGAACATTTAATTAAAGAAAATGCACATGAACCTATTATAGATAATAAAACTTTTGAATTAGCACAGGAAATATTAAAAAGAAAAGCACATAATATACACAGAAAAGAAAATACAAAGCATTTATTAGCTGGGCTTTTATATTGTCCACGATGTCATAATAAATATACATATCAAGTTCAAAATGGACTTAAAAATGATATGGTAGCAATTTGTAGTATGTATAATCGTTATGGAAAAGATTATTGTTCTAGAATTGCTGTAAGAGAAAGTGTTTTAAATGAGTTTGTAGTACAAGATTTAAGGGAAATTTTGCAAGAAAAAATAGATAAAGATAAATTAATAAATTCAATTGATAAAACAAAAATGAATAATGACAAAAAGAAATTGCAAAAGATAATTACTGATAATGATAGAAGAATAGAAGAAATATCTAAAATAATCAAAACAGCTTATGAAGATAGGGTAAACGGTTTATTAGATAAAGAAGAATTTGCTACATTTATTGAAAGTTATAAAAAAGAAAAAGAAGAATTAGTAAAAAATACAGAAATGCTAAATATTAAGTTGAGTAATTTTGAAGATAATAAGGAAAATGAATTAATGAAATATATAAAAGAAATAATTAGTTTTAAAGAAATAAATAGAAATGAAATACTTAATTTAATAGATAGTATAGAAATTATAAGTAAAGAAAATATAAAAATAAATTATAAATTTAAAGTATAATGAAGTAGAGAAAATCTGCTTTTAATTTTCAATATAATCTATCATAAAAGGAATTGTTACTGGAATGCAGATGATATAGATTCAATTTTAGATACTTTAAATAAGTGCAATGTTAAAATTACATTTTTTATAGTAGGAGATTGGGCAGATAAATATCCAGAAGCGGTTAAAAAAATAAGTGAAAATGGTCATGAAATAGGAAATCACTCTAATACACATCCACATGTAAATAAATTAAATATAGATAAAAATTGTGAGGAAATTACAAAATGTAGCGAAAAGCTAAAAAATATTACAGGTAAAGAAGTTAATTTATATAGATGTCCATATGGAGAGTATAATAATACTGTAATAAATGCAGCAAATAGTTTAAATTATTATTCAATACAATGGTCATTGGATACATTAGATTATACAGGGCTTACAGGAAATGAAATGTGGAATAGGTTAGATGGAAAGCTAAAAAAAGGTGATATTATTTTAATGCATAATGGCACAAAACATACTGCAGATAGCTTAGAATTGTTAATTAAAAACATACAAAGTAAGGGCTTAGAAATAAAAAAAGTTTCAGATATTTTGTATAAAGAAAACTATAAAATTAATGAAAATGGTACACAGGTTATTAATAATAGTTTACAATAATTTCACAAATTTCCAATTTTATGTAGACAAATACAAAAAAATAAGTTATAATAGTTATGTCGACTAAAAAATGTATTCTAAAAGATAAGCAATATGAATAAAATACATTAGATAAAATTAAATAAAGTATAGGAGGAAAAAAAGTTGATTACAAATTATTCAGATAATAACCATTTAGTATTGGTTGGTAGAATTACAAGCGACAAGAGATTCAGTCACGAAATTTATGGAGAAAAGTTTTATGTATTTGATGTTGAGGTACCACGTTTAAGTGGAAATTCAGATTTAATACCTGTAACAATCTCAGAAAGATTAGTTCCAACAGATGAACTAACAATAGGTAAAAAAATTATGGTAGAAGGTCAATTTAGATCTTATAACAGTTATGAAGGAGAAAGAAACAGACTAGTATTAACAGTATTTGTTAAAGACTTACAATTCTTAGAAGATGTTGAAATGACTGAAGAAGAAGCAAAACAAGATTTAAAAGAGAATGTATCAAATGAAGTTACTCTAATTGGTTATGTATGTAAAACACCAATATATAGACAAACACCATTTGGAAGAGAAATTTCAGATATATTACTTGCAGTAAATAGAGCATATAACAAATCAGATTACATACCAGCAATAGCATGGGGACGTAATGCAAGATTTTGTAAAAATATAGAAGTTGGAACAAAAGTAAAAATAGTAGGTAGAGTTCAATCTAGACAATACGAGAAAAAATATGAAGATGGAACAAGTGAAATGAAAGTAGCTTACGAAGTATCAGTAGCAAGCTTAGAAGTAATAGATGAAGAAGCAGAAAACAATGAAGAAATAGGATAGATAAAATTATAAAAAGGCACGGTAGACTGTGCCTTCTATTATATATAAAAATATTAATAAATTTTCTTTTCTTATGCTATAAATATATATACATCTATAGTCTTAACGATTTTTTTCAAAATAATTTATTCAAAGAATTTAAATCTAAAAAAATCATAGTGTCAATAATTTTTAAAAATGTCATAAAAAAATATTGAAATTATTTTTTAA
>OJMO01001123.1_pt1 | contig 17261 bp, 14 predicted proteins | sample 1597241 | NCBI WGS metagenome assembly OJMO01 (sample SAMEA2452129, study PRJEB22498) | human gut metagenome | biome: human feces; feature: human gut; material: feces | place: Australia | collected 2012 | reverse complement strand
CCGGGCGGGAAAGCGAGTGGGGCAGGGAAGTGACATTGTTTCTGTCATTAAGCATGGCATTCGGAACGATGGGGCTGTGATAGGCTCTGAACTGAATGAACTTGTAACGAGAAGTTACGGGAAGACATTGTATTTCCCCGCCGGCATATATAATCTGTCGGAACCCGTTGTCCTTCCCTACGACTATACGAAGAACGTGAACATCCTCTTTGATAAAAATGCGCTGATAAAGACCGATTTACCGATGGAAGCACTGTTGAAAGTCGGTTATTCGGAGATGACAACGCCCGATGTTACTCATCGGCGCTTCTCTTATGTCGAAGGAGGAATGTTCGACTGTTCTAACGTGGACAACGGGATTATGGTCAACGGTTTAAAGCAGCTGGTTTCCCTGAAATACATCAGTCTGTTTAAGGGGCGCAACACACATATCCGCATCGGCGTTACCGACGACTTCAGAGGAACGGGAAGCAGTGACACCAAAATAGACAATGTGACCATACAAGGCATTTCGTCCAACGAAGAGGTATATGGTATTTATATAGATCAGGCCTGCTGTGACTGTAAGATCTCCAATACTTTCATATATAGCACGAAGTATGGACTCGTGACAAAGTCGGCAGGACATATTTTGAATAACCTGCATATTCTCTCCATGCACACCACTGGCGGTCTGGACTTGGGGTTGAAAGGTTTCCGTTCTACGGAAGGGATACGTGTGGAAGCGGATGGCTTTTTCATTTTTAACGAGGTGTATTATGACACGGTGGACCGTGGCATTGTGGTTGCGGCAGACAGGAATCCTACGTTGGTGCTGGACAAGAACATCTTCTATTCCTATTTGTCGGATTTCGGGACTTCTTTCCTCTATCGGGACCATAAGGCGGCGACTCCGTTTCAAGCGAAGATGTCGAACTGTATCATCGAAGTGGCAAAGCAGGGTTATAAGATCTTTGATGTCAGTCCTGAGGCTATAAAGAATGATGTGGAGGGGAATTTTTCGTTTGTGAATTGTGCAATGAGAAATTCTCACTTGTTAAGTCCTTTCGATTTCTCCCTGATGCAACGCATAAGGGAAAAAAGATGTGATGCGCTGTCCGCACCGGAGCAGGCAGCAGGTGGTCTACAGGCAGTGGATAGCTTGCAGTGGTACGTTTTGGGAGCTGTGTTTGCTTCTCCGTATCGTAATTTGTTAAAGTTGGATTTGGCAAAAGATGGTGTGGTAGAACTGGATTTGCTCTTTGCAGGAGGGGAACCCGAAATACATAGCAGGATGCTTAAAAGCCCGGATAGAACTTCCTTCCAGCTGGGATATGTTGTTAAGGACGAATATTGTATCTTACTGTTGAGAACGCCCCGAGGAAAAGTGTATCCTGCTATTTGTGATGTGTTGGGAAATAGTTGTTTTTTGGCGACTCCTTCCAAAGATAGATATTATAAACCGGAAGATTATGGGGTAGACCAGGACCCCGTCATTCTGCATTGAATTTGTGTAATGGAAGAGCAGGTAATATAGAGCGTGAGCGATGTGTTACTTAAGATACAGTGTCATTTTACTTAACGGTAAAATGACACTGTAAATGCCTGATAAAGGTGTTTATTATTTGAAAAACAATTAGATTATCAGCGTGCTGGCTTTTTAGAATCTGTATCCATATCCCAGCATGATTGCCACATTGTCATCTTTGGCAAACATAAACCTGGCTTCTGCATTCAGATAACTCCGTTCGGAGATGGGTAATGTGATACCTCCTCCCAAATTGAAAGCGAATTTGGTAGAGTTGCTCCGGTCCATTTCCATTTCTTTCCCGTCTATCTCAACACTCTTTTTGCCATAGAAGTTGTTCTGCATGCCGATACCTGCAAGGGGATAGACCGAAAATCCTTGGCCGTCTTCTTTAAAGTTGAATACATAATGGAAATTCACGCTTACATCCAGTCCGGTAACTTTGTCTTTAGGAAAGTAGAACGTTACATCCGGAGCAATCCGGAGATTATTCGCTATCGCGTAACGTCCTTGTACTCCCAAACCGAACCTCTCATAGTTCGTTTGATAACCGATGTTGCCCATCAAAGAGCCTTCACCTTTAACTGTTTGGGCATTTATGCCCACAGATGCCAATGCAATCATGGCCAGCAAGAATAATTTTTTCATAATTAAGGCATTTAGTTAATAAAATATTTATTTAAAAGAAGAATGATCTCCTTTTAATGGAAATAACAAACGTTTGCTTACATTTGTTTGCTATATATTGTTACATATACAAAGACTTTTGATGTTAATATACGAGCGCTTTTCTCAATTTTTTATAAAGCAAAAAATGATGTTAATTCCGTTTTTATGCCTCGAACCATTTTTTTTAATGCTGTGTTTTTAGTATATGGCAGGGATTAAAGTTGGTTACATTTGAATTGCCAGTTTGTAGAGAAAGGAGCAAGTGGTATATTACATTGTCGTAACTGACTGAACCTGCATTGTTACGAAAGGATAAAATATCAGGATTGTTTCATTATTAAAATCTACAGCCATGAAAAGTCTAAGTTTTGATTTGCGGGTCAGGCTAATAGCCAGTTCTGTCATCGGGGCAATAGTTTATTTCTTTTCAAGTTCCCGCAGGTAGGTAAAGTGATAATAAAATAAAGGATCGCAGGATATGCCTTTATATTGGAAATAAGCGGATGATATATCTATCTATATATTTACATGTAAATCTCAGAACTGAGTGTGTTACTTTAAAAAATAGTTTATGTATTTTTTATGGTACATTGTTATCGGGATCGCTTCTCTGTCTTATAACAGAAAGAAAATTGAACTTTAATTATTTTAATCGTTTAAAACCAACTTAATTATGGAAAATAGAAATTCTAGTTTATGGATCGGCCTGGGAATAGGTACGGTCATCGGTACTCTGGCTTATCGTTTCTCACGTACTTCAAAAGCCAAGAAATTGAAGGAAAAAGTATGTAACGTTTTTCATAAGATAACCGGTCAGACGGAAGACCTGTTAGATGAAGCTAAGGAAAAAGTGGCGGATACCGGAAAAGTTGTAGTGGATAAGGTAGCCGATAAAGTTCAAGATGGCGCTGATGCTGTAAAGGACGCATTGAAAGATGCGAAGAAAGATGTCAAACAAGGAGCTGAAAAGGCCAAGACAGAAATAAAGGAAGGGTATGAAGATGTAAAAAAAGAAGCAAGTAAAAAACTTGATTGATTTTTTTATATATCATTCTGTTAGTAGTAATATCTTATATAAAGAAGAATTATGATTGGATTTGTAATATGGATTATAGGATTGGTCTTAACTATCAAAGCTGCTCTAGAGATATGGCGTATTCATGCGCCGGCGGAAAGAAGGTTAATAGCCATTATCCTGGTAGTTTTGACCAGTTGGGTAGGATTGTTGTTCTATTACTTTTATGGTAAGCCTCGTATGGCACAGTGGCTGGGGACCGGTCTTGAAAGGTATTGATGGTCACATAGCTGTTTATGCTGAATAGATAGGAATATCCCAAAATAAAAATGTGTTGGTTGATAGAAGTGACCGATTTATTTTTGTTTTGGGATGTTTGTATAGGAGTATACAAAGGTAATGTCAAAAGTATATGAGACTTGTCATTATGATAATATTTTAGGCACGGATTACACAGGGTAAATTAAAACCGTGAAATCCGTACCTAAAAGAATGCACAGAGAGAGAGGTATTTTCTTCTTGTCTGTCTTACCAATATTTTTCGATTCTATCATAGCCGAAAACGTGACTACGTTCATCTTTAATATCTTGCAGCTTATGACAAATTATTTGCGCTCCGATCATGCTGAAAGTGATTCCGTTTCCGCCATATCCCAGATCGAAAAATATTCGTTCCTTGCCGGGCCAATTGCCGATGAAAGGTAGTCCGTCTTTGGTGCTACTGAAGGTACCGCACCATGCCATTTCTGTTTTGAAAGGGATATCGGGGAATAGTTTTCTGATTTTTCTCTCCAAGATACGGATTTTCTTTCTGAGTAGTGAGTCACGGTGTTCTGGATCGCTGAACTTTTCATCCTCACCACCTACAATAATACGGTTTCCGTCGGTGGTACGGATATAAAGATATGGATCGGCTGTTTCCCAGATCAGGCAATGTTCCGGCCAGAGATATTCGGGGGCTACCGGATGTGATATGAGTGCATAAGTAGAAGTCAAATCCATAATTTTTTTGGGAAGGAATTGTCCGGCCTCAAATCCGGTGGCTACGATTACATATCCGCACTTAATTTTATTTCCTTTGTCTGTTATCATGATACAGCCATCAGATGTTTCAGTGCACTTCTTTATGTTGGTATGGGTAAAGACCTTCAGACCGTTCTCCTTCATATGATAGGTGAGCAGTCCGGTTGCAGCTCTGTAGGCATCCATCTGTGCGGATGTTTCATTCACCAGGGCATTGCCGGGCACTTTCACCTTATATCGTTTTCTGATTTCTTGTTTCTTGAGCAGATTGACCGGCAATTCATGCTTTTGCCGTATTTCGTATTCTTGTTCCAGAAGTTTGTTGTCTGCCGAGCTGCTGGCATAAAAGATGCTGGACAATTGCTCAAATCCGGCATCGACACCTGTTTCCTTTAGTACTTTCTTTATATCAGAAATGGATTGCAGGCATGCATGATAGGCGGTTGCTGCATTTTCTTCGCTGATGATTTTTGCCATCCGGCAGAGGGGTACGTCTATTTCATATTGTAGTAAAGCGGTACTTGCAGCAGAGCTTCCGGTTGCGATGCTGCGTTTGTCAATCACGCAACATTCTATTCCGGCACGACACAATTCGTGTGCCATCAAAGCGCCTGTTATACCCGAACCTACGATGACGATATCTGTTGACAGATCATCCTCCAAAGGGTGGAAATAGTCCAATAGGGAATTTCTGACGATCCAATAGGGTAAACCTGAATGTAAGTCCATAATATATTTTGTTAATTCCCCCTTACTTTCTTCCTGTTGAGAAACAGGAGTGAAGTAAGGGGGGAGTGAGAAATGGGAAAGCCGTTTTATTGAAATTTGCTTTCCGTTTACGGTAGTAGATTATTTGCCTTCTTCGATAGTACAAATGCTGACACGGTTCCAGTCCGGTTCGGAGAACATATCACCGATTCCTTGTCCTTCGGCGGTAATGCGGGTGTCGTTAATCTTGTATTTTTTTACAAGTATGGACTTCACAGCTTGAGCACGTGCTTTTGCCAGTTTCTCATTGAAAGCGAGGTTACCTTCGGGAGAGGCATATCCTTTGATGACGACTTTAGCTTCAGGATGTTTTTTCATGTAAATGGCTACACGTTCCACATTAGGCAGTTGGGAAGCATCAACCACGGACTTTCCTTGTCTGAAGGTAATGATGGATTCTGGAATGCGGTTGGTTTTTACCACGGTTTCTATGTTGGCAGCTTGGGTTCTGCAATCTGCCAGCTCCTTTTGTAAGTTGTTGGCCTGTTGTACGGCATTGCTCAGTTGCATGTCCTTGTCGCTCAGTTGTGATCGCAGACGGTTGACTGCATTATTTAGCTCGCCTACTTCTACTGGGTCGTAAGGCTTCACTGTTGTGAAATGATGTGAGCCGTTGCTACACATGAAATGGTAGGTCAGTCCGGCAGTCAGTTCAAAAGTGGCATTGTTGGCGTTGAAACGGCTTTTAGTTTTGCTGAAGTCTCCTTGCATATCATATACGATAGCTGGTTTGATACCGAGTGTCCATGCTTTTTCCTCACCTAGGTTGAAGTTCAAGTTTAGACCAAGGCGTGTAGACCAGGAATTTGTATCACCGGGGCCATTCTGATAGTAATGTAGCCAGCCGATACCTGTCAGAGTCTCGATTTCAAAAATGCGTGGTTCGCCCATATAACCTCCAAAGAGATTCATCAGGTTGACTTTACCGAGTAAGCTCACTTCGGAAGCATCAAATGCAGTTTTGCTGGCTGAGGTATTTACATATCCCATACCTTGAATACCTAGACCGAATATAGGAGTAAGTTGTTTTCCGATTCCGAATCCGAAGGCCGGTCGGGCATTTTTTAAGAAGGAGCTGTGAGTCAAAGGGGTTACAGCACCAGTTTTCAGTTCAATAGACCAGTTGTCACCAGGGCGTGTGCCTTCAAGGGCCGTACGGTCATTTTGCGCATGCATGGTAAGAATACTCATGCTTAGTGCTAAAACAAAGATAGATTTTTTCATAATTAAATAAATTAATAGTGATACAATAAATATGTCACACACGTTGTACTGTCTGTTGTGTAGTTATGACTGTGCATAATCTAATGAATTACTTTGTCATAACCTTTGTTTAAAAAACAGCCCGTTAAAAAGGATGGTTCGAAAAATAGAAATGGATTTAACATCTATTTAAGAAGTCGGATGGTACCAGAAGCCTGTATTGGCAGTGAAAGCACATCATAGATATATAAGGTGCAAATTCTTGGATTTATATATAACGGCATCAAATATAACTTTATATATACATGCGTTTTTTAACACAAATATCTGTTGAAATGACAAATATTCATCAAACAAATATTCTTTCAATGCTGTTTTTTTATAGAGATACAAATCATAGTATTAATTAAAAACCTGACAATTATGAAAAAATTAAGTTTCGCAGGACTGAAGGGTAGAGTGTCCTGGGGCAGTGTTTTCGGCGGTGTCATGACTGTATTGGCAATATCCGTGTTACTGTCTATTTTAAATTCAAGTATTGGTTTGTTTATGTTTGATCCATTATCAGATCACCCGGTTGCGGGCATCGGCACTGCTGTTGGAATCGGATCCGCTATCATTCTGGTTGCCGGCATGGCTGCAGGAGGCTTTGTGGCCGGGAAACTGGCCGGTATGGACGGAATGATACACGGATTTCTGGTCTGGGCGACCACACTGATTGTGGCTGTGGTACTGGGAATTTTTCTGGCTGTCGGTGCGGCAAAAATGACGGTGAATACTCTTGGAGCGGTCTCGTCCGTTACGGGCAGCGTTTTGTCTGGAACAGGTGATACCGTTGGAAACGGAGTTGCCGCATTATCTGAAGACGCAAAGGAGCTGTTCGGAAAAATCGATTTTAATGCAACCCTGAAAGAAGGGAATATACCGCAGAATATCCGTACCGCACTTCTAAAAAGCGATGTGAAGGAACTTCAGCCGGATTACCTGCAGAAGCAACTGGCGGAAGTGAAGGATGACCTGGAAGCGTCCGTAAAAAAAATAGTACGTTCCCCACAACAAGCGGATGAGAGCATTGACAGTTTCCTTGACCGATTGAAACAACGTACAGAAAATATCAGCAAAAATATAGACCGGAATGATTTGGCTAAAGCTATAGCAAACAACACCAATATGTCAAAAGCGGAAGCAAATAAAACTATTGACCAATATATGAACTTGCTGGAAAATGCACGTATGGAAGCCGGCAAACAGATAGACAAACTGGAGGTGACCCTGAAGAAAGCTGCACAGGAATGGAAAGAAATCAAGCATGAGGCACTCGTGGCTGCCGATAAGGCAACGGATGCCGCAGCGAGGTCCGCACTGATTTCGTTCCTTGCAATTCTCTCCGGAGCGGTATTGTGCTGTATTGCAGGTGCCTACGGTAGCAGGAAGACCCAAGAAAGGGTGGATATCTGACAGTATTTCATTAAATCAAGTAAGAAGTTCGGTCCCCCAAACAGTATGACAGGTTGATGTCATTTTTAAGCATGTTATATCTTTTCTGAAATCGGGCCAACTGATATCCGCATTATAAAAGGCAATGACTAACTTGCATTGCCTTTTTAAATTTAAACTATTTTTATTATTTTTGCGGGTAACATTTAACTTAACACACTTTTACTACAAATGACATACTTTCAGATTTTAAAGAGGGCGCTTTTTCTGTTCCCTTTACTAATAGCCACTTTTACTACTTGCAAGGGTCAAATTTATAAATACCTGGGCATAGAGGACGGACTAAGCAACCGGAGAATTTTCCGCATCCAGAAAGGCGGGCACGGGTACATGTGGTTCCTTACCCAGGAAGGGATAGACCGTTATGACGGAAGCAAGATTAAACATTATGCCGTCTTTGACGGAAGTATGGAGGTGGCGCCGCAAATCAACCTGAACTGGCTATATACCGACAGCAGGCACAGGCTGTGGGTTGTGGGTAGAAAAGGACGCATATTCCGGTACGACACCGCCCGTGACCGTTTTGTTATGACCTACAAGCTTAGCGATCTGCAGGATGACGTAACATCAGGCACCGTCAATTGTACCTATATGGACAGTAATGACCGTATCTGGCTCTGCCATGGTGACAGTATTATACGCTATGATACCCGCGCAGGCACTACGGACAGAATAGACTCCCCTGCCTCGAACGATATTACTGCAATCACGCAGACCGACAGTACAAACTTTTTTATAGGGACATCAAACGGGTTACTGCAAACCATAGAAAAGGAAGGTGTCCTGGAAACTGTGGTCGGAACATATACTGACAGTATCTGTATACCGGTAAGTGAGCTTTATTTCCACCAAGATTCAAAGAAACTGTTCATAGGAACCTTCAAGGAAGGAATTATAGCATACGGAATGAACACGACTTCAACCATCATCGCGGACGGTCCGCTACAGAACGTGGCAATCAAACGAATCACCCCCTTTGGAAAGCGGCAACTGCTGGTAGCCACGGGAGGCAGGGGAGTATACAAGATTGACGTTGATTCTCTCTCCGCCCGGCCTTATATAACCGCCGACTACAGCAATTATAACGGTATGAACGGGAACAACATCAATGATATTTATGTGGATGGAGACGGACGGATATGGATGGCCAATTATCCTACCGGGATTACAATACGCAACGACCATTACAGAAGTTACAAATGGCTCAAGCATTCACCGGGCAACAACAGTTCGCTGGCCAATAACCAGGTCCATGATGTAGTCCGGGACGGCGAGGGTGACCTGTGGTTCGCCACCAGCAACGGGATCAGCCTGCTTCACAGCGCAACCGGTCAGTGGACTTCCTTCCTTAGCAGTTCCGAGCACTTGAAAGGCGATGACAACAATATCTTCCTGAGCCTCTGTGAGGTATTACCCGGCATTATCTGGGCAGGTGGGTATACATCAGGTATATACAGGATTGACAAGAAGAAAGGCACGGTGGAGTACATCTCACCTTCCTCCCTGGCAGGAATAAGCCCTGACCAATATATCAGTGACATAATAAAGGACTCCGGAGGGGATATATGGTCAGGCGGATACTGTAATCTCAAACGCATCAACCTTGAAACCGGTGACATACGACTCTACCCGGGACTGGGGTCCATTACCGCCATACTGGAAAAGGACGCGGAACGCATCTGGGTAGGTACAACTATGGGATTATACCTGCTGGACAAGCTCCGGGGAGATTACCGTCGCATAGATTTCCCGGTCGAGACAGTCCATGTCAGTACTTTGTACCAAGCTGCGGACAGCACACTATATGTGGGGACTAGAGGAGCGGGACTGCTTGTATATGACGGTGCAAACGATAAATTTATACACCAGTACCACATGGAAAACTGTGCCCTTGTCTCTGATAACATTTATATTGTCATTCCAAGACCGGATGGCAGCTTGCTGCTCGGTACGGAAAACAGCATAGTTACTTTCCTGTATGAAGACCGGACTTTCCAAAACTGGACGGCGGAACAAGGATTGATGAGCGTATGCTTCAATGCCGGCGCTTCAACCCAGTATGGGGACAGTCTTGTGTTCGGAAGCAATGATGGCATCGTCATATTCCCGGTTGACTTGCAGATTCCCGTTCCACAGTTCTCACAGATGCTCCTGAGGGATTTTACCGTTTCTTCACGTCCGGTCTATCCTGGTGAGGAAGGGTCGCCGTTAAAAAAGGACATTGCTGGTAATTACAGACTTGAACTGGCTTATGACCAGAGCAGCTTCTCCCTGGAAGCAATATCCATCAACTATGATTATCCTTCAAACATTCTGTACTCATGGAAATTGGAAGGCGCCTATAACGGCTGGAGCCACCCGTTGCAGGACGGGCAGATACAGGTCACCGGTCTTTCCCCAGGCAAGTACATCCTGCGTATCTGTGCCATATCCAACGAAGAAAAATACAAAGTTTATGAGGAGAAAAGTATTGAAGTGGTTGTCGCCCGTCCACCATGGGCGAGCGCATGGGCCATAGCGGGATATGCACTTCTTGCCATATCAGCCGTTACAATAGCAGTCAGGATCGTCATGTTGCGCAGACAAAAAAGGCTATCGGAGGAAAAGACACGCTTCTTCATAAATACCGCCCATGATATCCGTACCCCCCTCACTCTGATAAAAGCTCCTTTGGAAGAAGTGGTGGAAAGGCAGCAGGTAAAAGAGGAAGGGACGGATAACGTGGGAGTGGCCTTGAGAAGCGTGAATAACCTCCTGCAATTGGTTACCGACCTGATCAATTTCGAAAGGGCGGACGTTTACACCTCACAATTATATGTTGGCGAATATGAGCTGCACAGCTACCTGGAAAGTACTTGCGAAACTTTCCGGACATATGCGTCACAGAAAAATGTCAACCTCTCATGTGAAAGTAAGTTCCCTTTTATGAATGTCTGGTTTGACAGGGACAAAATGGATTCCATATTGAAGAATCTATTGTCAAATGCCTTGAAATATACCCCCCGAAATGGTAATGTCCATGTTTGTGCCTACACTGAACAGAATACATGGAGCATAGAGGTAAGTGATACGGGGATTGGAATTCCCGCCGGGGAGAGGAAATATCTGGGCGGAAGGTTTTTCAGGGGCAGCAATGCCGTTAATCAGAAAGTGCCGGGAAGCGGAATCGGCCTGATGCTGGTCTGCAAACTGGTACGTTTGCATAAGGGAAGGATCTTTATATCAAGCACGGAAGGGGAAGGTACCTGTGTACGTGTTACATTCCCCATGGGAAACAGGCATTTGCGCAAGGCACGTTTCATAACAGTGGCAAAGACGGAAGATGCAGCCCCGCCACAACCGGAAACGTGTTCTGCCGAACTGCGGATGGAAACGATGAAAAATGGCAAAAGTTCATCACGTATTCTTGTAGTGGAGGACAACGATGACTTGCGGGGATACATTGAGAGACTCTTGGGACAGGACTACCACGTCCAATCATGCACAAACGGACGCGACGCGTTGGTCGTGGCAAGGGAATATAACCCGGACCTGATCCTTTCGGATGTCATGATGCCGGAGATGGGCGGTGATGAACTATGTGCAGCCATCAAGTCGGACATTGAAACCTCTCATATTCCGGTCATCCTGCTAACGGCACTCAGCGATGAGAAAAATATGCTCAAGGGGTTGGACAAGGGAGCCGATGCATATATAACCAAGCCGTTCAGTGTGAATGTGCTCAAGGCGAACATCAGGAGCATACTGCGCAACCGGATATTGCTCCGAAAAACATATGCCGGACTAAAATCTGGTACCGGCCCGTTACTTGAAGGATGCAGTAACGCATTGGACTGGAAATTCATTGCCACCGTGAGAGAATGTGTTATGGAACATATTACCAGTCCTGATTTCAACGTGGACACCCTCTGTGAAATCCAGCACATGAGCCGTTCGAGTTTCTTCAACAAGCTCAAGACATTGACAGGATACGCACCGGCCGACTACATCCGTTCCATCCGCCTGCAACATGCGGCAAACCTGCTAATCCAGGAAAGGTGCACGATAATAGAAGTTGCGGATGCAACCGGATTCAGTGATGCAAAATATTTCAGGGAAGTATTCAGGAAACATTATGGTGTAAGCCCTAGTGAATACCGCAAAGTAGCAATGGGAACGCATCCGAAAGAAAGCCTATCCGATTATCGGTGCCATGGGGGAGGAAGTGTGGGAAGCCGTTGATGAGTTGATAAAAAACAGAGAGAGTACTATCGACTTGATACTGGTCGTTACATCAGGTAGGGTGAATGCTTAGGGTGGGTTCCACACTATTGTCAATATGATTACGTGATTACTCCGATCACGGTGGATAAGATGGTCATGCGGAGCGGCCTCTCTTCCTCGACCATCGTGTTGGACTATGTGTAGAACTGGCATGAATAGACAATCATATTGAGTGAAAGAGGTATGGAAAAATATTGAAAATCCGGGCAGCCGCATAGGGATTGCCCGACTTTTTTAAGATGGATATTCAGGTGTGGGGTTGGCAGGTCAGTCCACGGGCTCGCCGCCATAGCGAAGGCGGCAGATAGCCTCGTGGATTTCACACATGATATGCAGCCGTAGCCGCTTGCTGATATGTTGGCTGTCGGAACGCATGAAGAGTTTTTGAACGATTTGACCGTACACTTTTTGGACGAGAAACGAAAACCAAAGGAATTAAGACTCCATGAGGTGGCACCGTTGGACGCGAAATTTCGGGCGGAAATCGGGGACTGCAAGACCGCCTCACCGGATATATTCCGATACGGGATTTGCACGAAGCGGTGCGACATGGCACCCACACTGAGAAAGTTCAACAGGCTGGGAGACTTGCGACTGGTCTGTGCGCCGCTTCTCAATGAGCGATGGATTGTCTCGCCGCCGGTTGCGCGACCGGATAATGCCCGGTTCCCGCCGCCGGAAGTGAAGACGAGGATACCGTTTAAAAAGAAAAAACAGAGTATGAACATTTAACTCTTTGATATATGGAAAATGAACAGAATGGAACGCTAAAAGACGGCAGTGTATATGTAGTCATGGGATTATGTTACAGAGATTCCAGCGTCTGTCGGAAGTGGTGTATTGCCTGTGAAATGAAACAGAACCGTTCTCGAAGGATGATACCTATACCCGCCGGCTCACTCCGGAAATGTGGGAGGAAATAAAGTTATCACCCGTAGTGGTGGCTGATATGCTGGATGATTTGAGGCACGGGAACAAGTTCTATACGGGCGTTGAAACGGATAAGGGGGGCTTCTTTTCAGCCGGAACTATGAAGGGAACCACCAATATGGGGCCTTTATGGAGGAGAATATCGAGAGATGTTTCTTTGAGCCGGACTTTGAAGGAAAGTCGCTGACCGTGTATGAACTTCGGGGATGGCCTTCGCTGATGGCGGGGAAGATAAACCTCTGTTATGATGATAACGATACCCTGTTACTATTGGAGAAGATTCCACCGGATGCCTTCCTTGATAAATCGGCTCTTAAAAGCGTACAGACAGAGGTGTATGACCTTTCACTCACGTGGGAGAATTATGCCCGGCTGCCGGACAATGAGAAGGGGCTTGGCCTGTTCTAGAGCGTGGATAACTATGACCGGATGACCTTGCTTCATATCATGGATCAAAGTATGACAAATCCCATAAAACCTTGATTTTACGGGATTTTTTATTTCTCTTCTCGGACATCTATCAGTAATTCGGGTTATATAATCAGTAATTTGGATACCTATATAATAAATAATACCCGCTACTTTTGTATCGCTATAACAATTGGATTTATATGTTTCAACTAAATAATATATCGTATGAAAAGATTGGTGTTGTTTATGATGGCAGTTATGCTGTTGTCTATTACTGTTAACGCACAGAAAAAAGGTGGTAAGACACTGGTAGCTTATTTCTCGGCAACGGGAACAACGGCAAGGGCTGCCAAGTTGGTGGCAGAAGCTGTTGATGGGACCCTCTACGAAATACAGCCTGCGAAAAAGTACACGGCTGCTGATTTGGACTGGCACGACAAAGCTTCGCGCAGCAGTGTGGAGATGTCGGATTCCAAATCACGTCCTGCATTGTATTCTAAATTGGGAAGTCTCGCGGAGTATGATACCATTTATATAGGTTTTCCTATTTGGTGGAATTTGGCTCCAAGAATCATCAATACATTTATAGAAAGCGGTGATTTTGCAGGTAAAACGGTTATTCCATTCGCCACTTCGGGAAGCAGCAGTATTTCTAATGCAGAAAAGGAATTGCAGACGAATTACCCCGGCATAAACTGGGGAAAAGGCAGGCTGCTGAATGGAGCGAGCCGGGAAACTGTCAAGCAATGGATTAAGAAATGAATTTCCAACCGAAACTTAAAGAAGTAGAGATGAAGAACATGGTAAAAAACATATGTGCGGCGATGGTTATTAGCCTTTGTGCTGCAGGACATTTGTCTGCAACAGAAAATAATCCTAATAATGATAATAAATTTATGGAAGAGAATTTGAATCTGACTCAAGAGTGGGACAAGACATTCCCACAGAGTGATAAAGTAGACCATAAAAAGATAACTTTCCACAACCGTTACGGCATTACACTTGCCGCCGATTTGTATGTACCCAAGAATGTGACGGGTAAATTGCCTGCCATTGCCATCAGTGGCCCATTTGGTGCCGTGAAGGAACAAGCTTCGGGCTTGTATGCGCAGACATTGGCAGAACGTGGATTCCTGACGATTGCTTTCGATCCATCCTATACGGGAGAAAGTAGCGGCCAGCCCCGTTATGTGGCTTCGCCGGACATCAATACGGAAGATTTCAGTGCAGCGGTCGATTATCTTTCCACCCGTGACGATGTAGATGCAGAGCGCATCGGCATTCTCGGTATTTGTGGATGGGGAGGCATGGCGCTTAATGCAGCGGCTATCGATACTCGCATCAAGGCTACAGTTACGGCAACCATGTACGACATGAGCCGGGTCAATGCTAACGGTTATTTCGATTCTATGAATGCCGATGCACGGCATGAATTGCGGCGCCAGCTTAATGCTCAGCGTACGGAGGATTATAGAAACGGTACATTTGCTCTTGGAGGAGGTGTAGTAGACCCGTTGCCTGCCGATGCTCCACAATTTGTGAAGGACTACCATGCCTATTATAAAACACCGCGCGGCTATCATAAGCGGTCACTCAACTCTAACCACGGATGGAACAAGACTTCACCGCTTTCGTTCATCAATATGCCTATCCTTTCATATAGTGATGAAATCCGTAGTGCAGTGTTGATGCTGCACGGTGAGAAGGCCCATTCACGTTATTTCAGTGAAGATGCTTTTAAAAAGTTGCAGGGTGATAATAAGGAACTGCTGATTATTCCCGGTGCAAACCATGTAGACTTGTATGACAATATAGAGGTAATTCCATTCGGCAAAATAGAGAGATTCTTCAATGAAAATCTTCGATGACCGCCTTTAATGTGTTAGGAACCGGACGTACTTTTCTTTAGCCTGGTTCAGCAACTCCTCTTTCAGGCAGATGTCTTTCCGGAAAAGCGAATGCTCCGGGAAGATTTCTTTTTTCTTGGACGCCTTGTTCCAATTTCCTACTACATGCCCCTTATAGAGAAGTACCGGAAAGAACAATCCGTTGTTGGTGAAAGCTTTGGAATAGTCCTCTTTGGGTAGGACGTCCGTCCGGTCCTTGTATCCTATCAGGTATTCGTCGTAGGAGGGAAGAAGGTGCAGGTTACCGGTCGCCTTTCCAGATGTCCGGCAGGAGTCATGGATGTACCATGTCTGGCTGTTCCATTGTTCGGACATCAGTTCCGGTTCTATCAGAGAAATGGCTTGCCTTGCTTCCGTTAAAGGCAAACCAGACCACCAGGAGAAGTCTTGCAGGGTAGCAGGGGCATGGCTGCGGAAATAGGCTGTAGCCAGGCGGGCCAGCGCTTCTTCTTTCGTCAGTTCGGGGGTAGGTGGAACTCTTTCGTCCAGAAGGGCATAGGTGTGTTGCCGTCCATGGCATTCTCCGCTGCACACAATTCCTTCGACTTCGGCACGCGACATAAAGCGGGTCATGTGGTAGTTGTCTGCAAGCAGTCCCGAACGTTCAAAATGTTCCGCAATCTCTTGTTTCGTCAGGCTTCGCTTCCCGCTGAGGATATTCCCAAGTATGGTGTAGCTTCTGTCATATTGCTGTTCCGTGATTTCCAGACCATGTCCTTTTGCATAGGAATCATTGGCAGATTTGATGCGTTGTGCAGAGAGTTTCAGCATCCAACGAATGTCTTCTGCTGCTACCAGGTGCCATGTGGGACGCATTACGTGGGTTCTCAGTATTTCCCCTTGATGCAGGGCTTTTTCCACGGCTTGAATTCCCGGTGACTTCAGCCGCATACCTACGGCCCATTTCACCATTGTATAGTCTTGTGCCTGCATGGCGCCCATCCAGGAGACCAGTTCTTTCGGGTGGCCGAAGAGTGGAGTGGACAGTTGCTGGTTCTGTAAGCGTATTTCAGGGATTCTCATGTCGGTATGGTATTCGTTTGTATCAATAGGAATCGCAAAGATAAGAAAAGCAGGTCATCGCAGGGTATATCGTGTCCGCAATTATATTCTTTTGTTTCTTTTAACAGCTACTAATATAGCTATCTTTTATTTTTGCAACACACAAATTTGGAAAATATTCATAATTAAACAACCATAAGAACTTTTTTATGACTATGAGAACAAATTGTATTTTATTGTTAGTTATTTTGTTGGGAGCCTTTCCCTTAAATCGTGTACATGCCGATGAATCTGGAAGCATAATTCTGTACACTCCTTACACAAAAATTTCCGTGACGCCCGGAGCGTCCATTGATTACAGCATTGATTTGATTAACAACACGGACGGGGTTACAAATGCAAATCTCTCGGTCAGCGGATTGCCGGGCAGTTGGAAGCATGAAATCAAGTCAGGCGGCTGGACCCTCAGCCAGCTTTCTGTACTGTCCAAGGAAAAGAAAACGTTCAATTTGAAAGTGGAAGTTCCTCTAAAAGTAAATAAAGGAAGTTATCATTTCACAGTATTTGCCGGAGAAACCAAACTGCCGCTGGAGGTGATCGTGGCCCAGAAAGGAACTTACCAGACCGAGTTCACTACCGACCAGCCCAATATGCAGGGAAATTCCAAATCAACTTTCACCTTTAATGCCACACTAAAGAATCAGACTGCCGATCAGCAACTGTATGCGTTGATGGCTAAAGCACCCAGAGGCTGGAATGTTATTTTCAAACCTAATTATAAGCAGGCAACTTCCGCACAAGTAGAAGCCAACAGCAGCCAGAATGTAAGTATAGACATCACTCCTCCTGCCAATGTGGAAGCTGGCAGTTATAAAATTCCCGTACGTGCCGCTACAGGCAATACTTCGGCTGAACTGGAACTGGAAGTAGTTGTCACCGGTTCTTATCAGATGGAACTGACCACCCCGAGAGGATTATTAAGTTCTGACGTGACTGCCGGTGATACCAAACGAATCGAACTGGAAATTAAAAATACAGGTTCTTCTTTATTGAAAGATATCCAACT
>OJMO01001113.1_pt1 | contig 17346 bp, 15 predicted proteins | sample 1597241 | NCBI WGS metagenome assembly OJMO01 (sample SAMEA2452129, study PRJEB22498) | human gut metagenome | biome: human feces; feature: human gut; material: feces | place: Australia | collected 2012 | reverse complement strand
AATTATTCTATTTTTTCTAAATTATTCAAACTTGTTTTTAAGTTTGTCTTTTTTTATACGTTTTGATTGATTTTTGTTTCACACTTATCACCTCACTATTATTCTACAAAAAAACTGCACATATGTGCAGTTATAATTTCAAGAATTTACGTACTGAGAAGAATGAACCAATTAATCCTACAACAGCACCAAGTAGTGCAAGCAGAGCACCTAATTGCCATACTAATGGATATGGTGACATAAATGTGATCAAGTTAGATGACATCATTGATGTCATTGTCACATAAGCAAATTTATAACCATATACTAATATCAACAATGGCACAATAGAACCAATAAGTCCAATAAAGATACCTTCTAACATAAATGGAATACGGATATACCAGTTAGAAGCACCGACCATTCTCATGATTGAGATTTCTGTTGATCGAGATGTAATAGTGATTTTTATAGTATTCGCAATCATAAATAATGCGACTATGATTAATGCCACTACAAAGATGGCTCCACCATTACGTACAGATTCAAGGATATCCACTAATTTATTTGTAGAAGAGCCACCATAAGTCACTTCTTTTACACAAGGAATATCCCCAATCTTCTTCGCAATCTTATCAAGATTCTTCGCATTCTTGACTTCTACAATATATGCATCACCAAGAGGATTATCATTACGATAGTTTTCAAATAACTGTTTTGAATTCTTATCCTGAGATGCAATTAATTTGTCTAATTCTTTATCTTTACTTGAATAATTAACTTTCTTAATACCAGTTAATTTATTGATTTCATCTCCTACCGCTTTACTTTGTTCATCGGTAGCTGCTCTATCAACCTTAACATAGATATTTAAGCTGTTTTCAATATTCACAGTCATATGGTTCACATTGATTGCGATAACTGAAACAACACCAATCAATATTAACGTAATAGTTACTGCAAAGATAGACGAAATAGACATTACACCGTTTCTCCAGATATTCTGGAAAGCAGTTTTACAATGCTTAGGCATTGCCTTTAATTCTTCTACGAATTCCATGACTGATAACCTCCTAAACTTGTATCTGTTGTGACACAACCATCTTCAATAAGAATAGTTCTCTTCTTATTTCTCTGAACGATTTCACGGTCATGTGTGACAACAAGTACAGTTGTCTGACGGACATCATTGATTCTTTCTAGAAGTTCAATGATTCCCTGAGATGTTTCAGGATCTAGGTTACCTGTTGGTTCATCCGCAATTAATACTTTAGGCTGATTAACAATAGCACGGGCAATCGCTACACGCTGCTGCTGCCCACCTGATAATTCATGTGGGAACGAATTCGCTTTGTCTTCTAGGCCTACAAGTTCTAGTACATTACGAACTTTTTTTCTGATTTCAGTTTTTGGTGTATTAGTTACTTCTAGCGCAAAAGCGACATTTTCAAAGACTGTCTTTTTTGGTAGAAGACGATAGTTCTGGAATACAACTCCAATCCTGCGTCTAAAATATGGGACTTTAGAGTTCTTAATACGAGATACATCGGTTCCATCAACAATAACTTTACCTCTTGTTGCTTTTTCTTCACGATAGAGAAGCTTGATAAATGTAGATTTACCAGCACCAGTTGGACCAATGACATAAACAAATTCGCCAGCATCGATTGTAAGTGACATATCATTTACAGCGCGTACGCCAGTTTTATAAACTTTTGTTACGTTTTCAAGTTTAATCATTTCTTGCATAGCATCACACTCCTTGTTTCCCCATTATAGCACATACTCAAAATAAGTAATGCTTAATTTTAAATTTCTTTTGAAGACCATCTGTCAAGATTAACGTTAGGTAATGTAAAGCCTCTTCCGTTTACACTATGAACTTCACTTGTGATTTCAAAGGCTTCTGGATCCATTTCCTGAATAATATCATGGAATGCAGCATATTCACGTCTATTTAAGACTACCATAACAGCCTTAGAATCATTCTTCATAAATCCAGTTGTGATATTTAAGAATGTACAACCACGATCCACATCTTTCATTAAACGTTCAGCAATTTCTTCATAATGTTCTGATACAACAATAACCTGGATGTTGTTTTGTCCAAGTAACATCATCTTATCAATAATATATGTAGACATCACAACAGTAATAATACCATAGAGGATTTCTTCAACATTTGAAAATGGGATCTGAATAAGTAGAATCAAAATATCAAATATATTAATTAATAATCCTAGAGAAAGACCTGTATACTTATTCACAAGTAATGGTGGAATATCCATACCACCTGTACTATAACCAAGTCTTAATACAAGTCCTAGACCTACCCCAATAAGGAATCCTGCATAAACAGCTGCAAGTAATGTATCCTTAGTTAAATGTGTCAAATAGTAACTCTTTTCAAATAATGCAAGGAAAAATGGGAATGCGAATGTAGAAACGAGTGTTCCTACTGCAAACTTCTTTCCTAATACAATATAGCCAACAACAAACGCGATTATGTTAATGGCGAGTACAAGTGTTGATAAATGAACATAGAACACATAATGCTGGAATGAAAGGGCAAGACCTGATGCCCCACCAAGAATAATCTTAGCTGGTACCGCAAAACCTGCAGTACCTAAAGCCATAATGGCATTACCTAGCATAACTAAAATAAAATCAATCACTAATTTCTTTGCAGAATGTATTTTACTCATTATTTTTCTCCTTAACTTGAGATCTTAAATAAGCATAAATAAGATCATCAAGATCACCATCTAATATTTTCTTTGGATCATTTGATTCATAACCAGAACGGTTATCTTTGACCATAGAATAAGGATGAAGAACATAAGAACGGATTTGAGATCCCCATTCAATATTCTTCTTTTCACCTTGAATTTCAGATAGTTTTTCAGCATGAGCTTCCTGCATCAATAAATACAATTTACTCTTTAACATCAACATGGCCTGTTCTCTGTTCTGTAACTGAGAACGCTGTGACTGACAAGAAACAACTGTATTCGTAGGAATATGCGTAATACGAACTGCTGAATCAGTTTTATTAATATGCTGTCCTCCAGCACCGGATGCACGATATGTATCAATACGCAGATCCTTTGGATCAATCGTAATCTCAATATCATCATCTAATTCAGGTGAAACTTCTACAGACGCAAATGATGTATGTCTTCTTTTTGATGAATCAAACGGTGAAATACGTACAAGTCGATGAACACCCTTCTCTGCTCTTAAATGACCATACGCATTATAACCAGTAAAACGGATAGAACATGATTTTAATCCTGCTTCATCACCTGCAAGATAATCATCAACATCAACCTTCCATCCTTTCTTTTCGCCATAACGTATATACATACGCATAAGAATCTCAGCCCAGTCCTGAGATTCAGTTCCTCCAGCTCCTGGATGAATTTCTACAATCGCATTAGAATGATCATATTCCTGATCAAATAATAATGTCTTTTCAAATTCATCAAGATTCTTTTGGAATTTAATATAATCTTCTTCTAAAGAAGCCATGAAGTCAGGATCTTCTGTATCCTTGACATATTCATATACTTCAACAAGTTCTTTATAGCTTGCTTCTAAAGAATCATCTGTATCAGCCACTTTCTTCATTTCATTCAGATGAGCATATACTTTAGTCGCATGTGCCTGGTCATCCCAGAAATGTTCGTCCATTGTCTGTACAGTTAGTCCTTCTATTTCTCTTTTTAGTACTTCAATATTTGCAGAAACATATAATTGGTCTAATAATAAACGGGCATCTTCCAGCCCGTTTTTGATTTCATATAATTCCATTATTTAAATTCAAGTTCAACCTTGATTTCTGGAATGTTCATTTCTGCTTCTGTACCAGGACGAATACCCATATGGACAATATTACGAGCAATTTCCTGAGAAATAGATTTTGTCATCTCTTCGAACATATAGAAACCTTCTTCTGTATATTCCTGAAGAGGATCACGCTGTGCATAAGCTCTTAAGTAGATACCATTTCTAAGTTTCTGCATTGCATCAATATGATTGATCCATGTATGGTCAATGATACCTAAAAGAACACGACGTTCATAATCAAGTTTTACTGAATCTTCTAGATCCTTATTGAATCTGTTTTCATAGCTCATGAATACAACTTCACTGACTGCATCAATGACCTTCTGAGGATCATTCACTGCTTTGTCTGGATTCTTAGCTACTAATTCACTTAATAACATGTAGTTCTTACCAACGTAGTTTAAGAATTTTTCAATATCTACAACTGGCTTCTTACCTTCATTATTAGTGAACTTAGGCATATCTAGTTCAATAGCTGTTAAGAATTCACCCTTAATGATTTCTGATAAGTCTTTAGAACGCATGATATCATCTCTTTCTTTATACATGATTTCACGCTGCTGACGCATAATATCATCATATTCTAGTAACTGCTTACGCATATCGAAGTTCTGACCTTCTACACGCTTCTGAGCTGTTTCAATAGACTTAGTAATCATCTTAGATTCAATGGCTTCATCATCCATGAATGAATCAGTGAGAGCTTTAATCTTTTCACTTGCGAATCTCTGCATCAATTCATCTTCAAATGATACAAAGAACTGTGAACATCCTGGGTCACCCTGACGACCAGAACGTCCTCTTAACTGGTTATCGATACGTCTAGATTCATGACGTTCAGAACCAATAACCATTAAACCACCAATTTCAGCTACACCTTCACCAAGCTTGATATCAGTACCACGACCAGCCATGTTAGTAGCGATTGTAACAGCACCCTTCACACCAGCCTTAGCGATAATAGCAGCTTCTTTAGCATGGTTCTTAGCGTTTAATGTATTATGCTTAATACCTTTTTCGCTTAACATCTTAGATAAGATTTCAGATGTTTCTACAGCTACTGTACCAAGAAGGATTGGCTGACCATAAGCATGGCGCATTTCTACTTCTCTAATAATAGCTGCATATTTAGCTTTCTTGCTTGAGAATACTAAATCTGGTTTATCATCACGAATAACAGGCTTGTTTGTAGGAATAACTACAACACGCATGTTATAGATCTGACGGAATTCTTCTTCTTCAGTTTTTGCAGTACCTGTCATACCAGCAAGCTTATCAAATAATCTGAAGAAGTTCTGATAAGTAATTGTGGCAAGTGTAACAGTTTCTTCTTTGATTGGTACACCTTCTTTTGCTTCAATAGCCTGATGTAAACCATCAGAATAAGCACGACCTGGCATAACACGTCCAGTAAACTGGTCAATGATCATAATAGAAGCATTTCTAATATCATGGCTGCCATCTTCAGTCGCAATCATGTATTCAATGTCCTTAGTCATTGTATAGTTTGCTTTAAGTGCCTGGTTGATATAGTGTACTAATGCAGTATTTTGTGGATCATATAGGTTTTCTACATTAAATGCCTTTTCTGCTTTCGCAATACCATCAGGTGTTAATGTACATGTCTTACTTTCTACATCTACCTGATAATCCTTTTCATTCTTTAAGCTCTTCGCAAAGTGGTCAGCAGATATATACATAGAAGCAGTCTTCTTCTTACCACCACTAATAATTAATGGAGTACGTGATTCATCGATTAAGATAGAGTCTACTTCATCGACTAATGCATAATGTAATGGACGAAGTACTTTATCTTCATAGTTAGTTACCATGTTATCACGTAAGTAATCGAATCCTAATTCAGCATTTGTAGTATATGTAATATCACATGCATGCTGTTTTCTCTTATCATCTGCATCTAGTTCTCTTTCATTTAAACCAACAGTCAAACCTAAGAACTTATAAACCTGTCCATTTAATTCACAGTCACGACGTGCTAAATATTCGTTAACTGTAACGACATGAACACCCTTACCATCTAAGGCATTCAAATAAACTGGGAAGATAGATGTTAGAGTTTTACCTTCACCTGTTTTCATTTCTGCAATATCACCATTATGAAGTGAAATAGCACCCATTAACTGTACTTTGAAGGCTTTGAGTCCTAGTACTCTATAAGCTGCTTCACGTACAACCGCAAATGCTTCTGGTAAAATATCATCTAATGTCTCACCCTTTGCTAGACGATCTTTAAAGAACTGAGTCTGAGCACATAATTCTTCATCACTCATCGCCTGAGCCTGAGGTTCTATCGCAATAATTTCATCTGCCTGTTTTTCTAATTTACGTAGAATTGAACTGTCCTGTGAGAAAATACTCTTAATACGGCCAGTAATTCCTTTTTTCTCTTTCTGAGGTGTTGTAGAGAATGGTAATGGTTTTGCATCTGTCTTAATATCGTCAAATGATTCTACAATGATATCATCACCACGATGATCACCTAAATCAACGATTTCAGCCTCTTGATTGAGTTCCTGATGCTCCATTCCTTCCTTTTTCAACTTTTTCTTAACTTGTTTTCTAATTTCTTGTTTTTTACTAGGCATGATGTGTCTCCTTTCAATACAAAATCGTATACATTATATCATACATACCGCAAAAAACAAAAGATTTTATATACTCCTTGCTTGTTTAATTATTCCCAAGTTTACAAGATATTTTTCTTTCATAGAGAGGATCAATATTTCGATTTTTTGAGGTTTTTCTTTTTCAATTAATTCAAGACAGGTCTTGATTGTTTCTCCAGAAGTCATCACATCATCTAAGAGTAATATTTTCCTATTTTTAAGGAATGCACCACCTCTTAAACCAATAACATCACGTATCCCTGCTCTTTGTGTATAAGACTGATCACTTTGTTTATAATCTACTTTCTTATAGAGTCCATTGAAAACATGAGAGTGAATTGTCATTGCGATGGCTTGGTTAGGGGCAAAACCACGCACAACATTAGCCTTTGACGCACTTGGCGCAACAACAATCAAATAATCCTTATAGCGTCTTTGTAGTTCTCTTTTGTACATATCTAAGAAAGCATCCTTTAAGGCATAATCATATTGTCCCTTATAACGAAAAAGCAGGGTACGGAAGAAGTCATTGTAAGCATATAATATGCGTAGCGGATAACCTTGAAAGTTTGTCTTAATATCAATTCTCTTAAATAAAGATAAACAGGAGGAACAGATACAGTGATGCGTAAATAATTGATGAAAAGAAGATGTTTTAGATATAGAGGATAAACAGATCAAACAGACATCCTGTTGAGCTTCTGAATGGTTTTTATACATCCTTTCATCGCCTTTGAATAATGGTTATCTATTAATAATATTCTTCCATCCTCATATCCTATTTTTCTTCCTACTCTTCCCGCAACCTGTATCAATGTTCTTTCATCAAATATACGATCTCCTGCTTCTAATACAATCACCTGTACATCTTCTATTGTGATTCCTCTTTCTAATATCGTTGTGGTGATTAAAACTTCTAGTAAGCCTTCTTTAAAATCCTTTGTATATTCATTTAAATAAGGAGACTCAGAACTTACACCCTGTACTTTATATGTATCCTTTAATAAGTCTGCATAGTATTGTGCATCACTTTTCCTAGGTACATATACTAGTACTTTCTGGTGTGTTTCTAATAGTTTCTTAATCCAATATTTCAAGGATATCAGCCACAAAAATTGAGGAATGATATAAATATGAGGAACAGGCAGATCATGACCATGGTAGCGTCGATTCATGATCATGACACATTCATCATGAATATCTTCCTCAAGTAATGTAGCGGATAATTTAATATACCTTTTAGAGGCATGATAAAAGATAGAGTTCAATACATCATCTCCATAAAAAGGAAAGGCATCTGCTTCATCCATAATAATTAAATCAAAAGGAGAAGATACAAATCGATAGAGCTGATGAGTTGTACAAATGATTAAGGGGGCATCACTATTCTCTTGATTGCCCCCATATAGAAGACCAATGGTTAAATGAGGAAAATCCTTCTGAATTCTTTCATGTAATTCTATACACAATTGTCTTCTAGGGATTGTGAAGCATACTCGTCCACCATTTTCAATCACATGCTTGATGATCGCATAAGAAATTTCTGTTTTACCAGAGCCACATACGGCAAGGACAATAGAATTCGTGGCATTCTCATAATTCGTGATAAGTTGATCAGAGATGAACTGCTGGCGGGATGATAATCTAAAAGAAAGATGATAGGACGCATCAGTCATTATTAAAGGAGTCTTGTGTATTGGATAAACTTCATCTAAATAAGTACGTCCAAATGCGATGCACTTTCTACAATAAGGTCTCTTATTGATATAGCTAATGTAGTTTTCATCCTCATTGCCACATACAGGACACTTCACAATCACCACCTCCTTTGGCCCTCTACTAACCTATACATCTAGAAGATGGTTTTTTTCTCAAAAAAAGTTAAATTTTTTTCAAAAAAACTATGAGCATCACTCATAGCTTCATATATTGACTTTAAATTTGTTGTAAACTATAATAGAAACGAAAAATGGAACAACCAGTAAGCGGTTGTCCTCGGATTTATTTTTGGTAAGTAACTACCTCAAACTTTTCCTAGGAGCGAGGTAGTTACTTTTTTTCGTTCTTATCAATAATGATAAGAAGTAATCTAACAACAAGTGTCAATAAAGATATGATCAGTGTCAAACACGTTAACATAATCATGATTATTTCATACGTTGTCATCAAGCATCACCTCCGTTTTCAACTTAAGAGAAGAATCACGAAGGGTTGCGTACCTTCGTCATAACGACCAAGGATAACCACCTACCGTATACGGTTGTTCCACGCATAAATTATATCATAGAAATCTATCTGCCTGGATAAGTAATCAATTATCACAATTTCATAATAAATCACAATTTATTGGCAGAAATACAATACACAAAATAACCTCTAGGCTATTCGCTTAGAGGTTATTTTTATGCTTAAGTTTTGTGAATGAAGATGTTAGTCTTCTACTCTCAAATCATATTCTCTAATAAGTCTTCGGGCAATCATCTTATTCACATAAGTCCTCTTAATAGTGATAGTGCGTTCACCATTAGAGTAAATACAATGGTCCCCTTTCGCATGTCTAAGGAAATGATAACCATTGTTTTCTAGTATTCTTTTGAACTCTATGATCGAGTATGTTCTTGCTTTCATGGCCCTTCCTCCTTGTCTATCTCTATTCTATCATAGTTATAATATTTAATGATTATTTTTTATATAACGACATAATTAATCATAATTTACTGTAAATGCTAAATTATAATTATTTTTTAATGCTTTTATAATAATTTATTATTGCATTGACTAAATGTTTGTACTATACTAAGACCCAACAAAGGCGAAGACGAGGAGAGTAATCTATGACAGAGACTCTAGCGAGTAAGTGATTGGTGGAAGACTTACAGTTAAGTGATAGATGAAGAACACCTCTGAGCTGTCTACCCAAAGCATAATGCAAGTAGGCTAGAACGTTCTTTCAGCGACGTTACCGCTGGCGGGTATCGCATGCTCTTTGAAGTATGTCTGTACTTAGTTATAGACTCAACGACTTAGTAAGATACTCGCACCACAAAGCGAGTTTTTTTTGACTCAAGTATAGGAGGAAGATGTAAATGTGTGGTTTTCTAACAATGGGTTCTACAGAAGTAGAGATTGATGTATTTGATGAAGCTTTAGGAAAGATTGAAGGTAGAGGTCCTGATATGATTGAGACTTCTAGATTATTTGATAAGACTTTTGGTTTCAATAGACTAGCTATTATGGATTTAAGTGAAAATGGTATGCAGCCTTTTTCTGATGATCATACTATTGTGGTATGTAATGGAGAAATCTATAACTACCCAGAATTAAAGAAGAATATTATGGATGAATATACTTTTAAGTCTTCTAGTGACTGTGAAGTATTAATTCCTTTATATAGAAAATATGGTTTAGATACACTTGTAAGATATTTAGATGGTGAATATGCATTCTGTTTATATGATGCAGACGCTGATAAGATGATGGCTGCCAGAGATCCAATTGGTATTCGTCCAATGTTTTATGGATATACTGAAAAAGGCACTATCGCATTTGGTTCTGAAGCCAAAGCTTTAATGCCTGTCTGTAAAGAAATTATGCCTTTCCCACCAGGACATTATTATGATGGTGAAAAGTTTGTATGCTTCAATGATGTGGCTGATGTGAAATTAATGCATAATGATGATGTAGAAACAATTGCATTAAACTTAAGAATCAAATTAATTGAATCCGTTAAGAAGAGACTACAAAGTGATGCCCCTGTTGGTTATTTATTATCTGGTGGTTTAGATTCATCATTAGTATGTGCGATTGGTCAGCGTATTACTGATACACCTATTAAGACATTTGCGATTGGTATGGAAACAGATCCTATTGACTTAAAGTATGCGAAAGAAGTCGCTGAATTCTTAGGTACTGATCATACAGAAGTTATTATGACTAAAGAAGATGTATTAGGTTCTTTAAGAGAAGTCATTCGTACATTAGAAACTTGGGATATTACGACTATTCGTGCAAGTATTGGTATGTATCTTCTATGTAAATATATTCATGAACATACTGATTTAAAGGTTATTTTAACCGGTGAAGTCAGTGATGAATTATTTGGTTATAAGTATACAGACTTTGCACCTAGTCCTGAAGAATTCCAGAAGGAATCTCAAAAACGTATGCGTGAATTATATATGTATGACGTATTAAGAGCAGATAGATGTATTAGTGCAAATGCCTTAGAAGGACGTGTTCCTTTCGCAGATCTTGATTTTGTGGATTACACTATGCGTATTGATCCTAAGAAGAAAATGAACACTTACAACAAAGGTAAATATCTACTAAGACATGCTTTTGAAGGATTAAACTATCTTCCTCAAGATATCTTATTTAGAGAAAAAGCAGCATTCTCTGATGCAGTAGGACATTCTATGGTAGATTACTTAAAAGAATACGCTGATTCATTATATACAGATGAAGATGTAGTAAACGCTAAAGAGAAGTATCCTTACTGTACACCATTTACTAAAGAATCATTATTATATCGTGATATCTTTGAATCTTATTACCCAGGAAAAGCTAAATGGATCAAAGACTTCTGGATGCCTAATAAGACATGGGAAAACTGTGATGTGAATGACCCAAGTGCCAGAGTACTTAAAAACTATGGAGATTCTGGAAAATAATATTATAATAAGAATGAGGTGATGATTATGTTAGGCACATTATTATCTATGGTGTTCTTTCTTGCGTTTCTTCCATTTATTGTGATGTTCTATGTATTTAAATGGAGTTTAAAAGTTGTGATTTATCTCGTTCTTATTTTCCTTGCATTAGGATTTTTGGAAATCATTATATAGAGGCTATGAGTTATTCATAGTCTTTTTTAATGCATAAAAAAACGTGGTTTCCCACGTTAATGACTATTGGTGCTCGGAATGGGACTTGAACCCACACGGCATAAACCACCAGTACCTGAAACTGGCGTGTCTACCATTCCACCATCCGAGCATTCAACAGTTTTAATTTTATTCTCGTTTTATTTATTTGTCAAATATTATTCATGATGGCATTCACAGCTATCATGACTGCATCCACAAGTAGGTTCTGACTCAGGAACTAGTGTACCATCTAAATAAGATTTTACTGCAGTATCACAATCACCTGTCACTCCACCTACGACATTAATATTAGACCCACTTAAAGCCATAATAGCACCTCTACCAATACCACCACAAATCAATACATCTACATTCATATTAGATAATAAGATTGCTAGAGCACCATGGCCTAATCCTTCTGTACCAACGACCTGTGATTCTTTGATTTCATTGTTTTCTACATCATATAATTTAAATTGTGAAGTTTTTCCAAAGTGTGGAAAAACTGATTCATTTTCGTAAGTTACCGCAATTCTCATAATATGTTCTCCTTTTACTTTTAAAACAGGATAACCTGTTTTCTTTATACATTCATTGCCTTCAATTCTTAAAGGATAGCCTTCCATAATACTGCGTGCTATCTTTTTTCTTGCTCTGGCATATATTTCAGTGACTGTAGTACGTGATATATTCATCTTATCAGCGCATTTGGCGTGTGTATAGGACTTATAGTCTATAAGACGGATGACCTCAAATTCATCTAATTCAAGCTCTATATAGCCTCTTTGAGGTATACCATCAGGTACAAACATATTGTATTCAGGAAATCCTGTAATTGTCCTTGATCTCTTTGGTCTAGCCATACGTTCCTCCAGTTACTGACATATGTCGATAATATTATAGCACAAAGAATTATAAAAAAAAGCAGTTTTCACTGCTTTAGAGTAATCTTATTGCGCCTTGTTCTCTTGTATGAATAATATAACAAGAACCCTTACCAAATATAGAATCCATATATGCTGCATAATCATTAATGACACTTGTTTTCACAAAGGCAATCATAGTACTTGAGAATCCTCCACCATTCACTTTTACAACACCATCTTCACCTAAAAAGTTTTCACTTAATACAATAGCTGTACCAATATTTTGATGACGTGTACTTTCCTGTGGATAAATATTCTGTAGTGCTTTAAATGTAGAGTCTCCAGATTCTCTTACTAGTTTTAAGAAAGTATCAAAATCTCCCTTTTCAAGTGCTTCTGTCTGCTTTAAGACACGATCTTCTTCTTTAAAGAAATGAAGTGCTCGAAGTGCTGGACGATCCCCTACTCTTGCTCTTACTATACGGTAGTTCTTCATAAACTCATCATAAGAAACATCTCTTAAGACATCTTTCTTAAAGAAGTTAGCCACCTTGATCATTTCTTTCGGAATAGCATCATAATCAATTGTATTATCCGATCTACACACATTAGAATTCACACAACATAGAGTATAATCAAAATTTGAAAAATCAGTATTCAACTTATAAATATCAGGTGAATTAGGATCCCTAAAATCCACTTTAATAAATCCACCTACGCAGCAGACACATTCATTCATTAAACCACTTGGTTTACAATAAAATATGTTTGTCGCAAAACGACCAATCTGGACAAGATATTTGTTTTCAATTTTTCCTTCATTGTATAAATAGTTAATAATGGTACCAATCATAATATTAAAATTAGCACTAGAACCTAAACCTACATTTCTAGGAATATCACATTGAATATAAGCATTAAAACCACCTATATGATAATTCTTCTGGTTTAAACCAAATAATACACCATTGATCAATGATTCCATTGTGCCTTTCTTGGCTTCATTATATTTTATATTTTCTGTATCTATTTCATTAATATTTAGTTCATTATAAATAACCTTCACATAACGATCCTGTTTGCCTACTATACCAATAGAATCTAATTGAATAGCGGATGCAAGAACACGTCCTTGCTGGTGATCGGTATGATTCCCACCTATTTCACATTTACCTGGAACACTAAATATCATAATATCCTGATCTCCATAATAATCCATAAAGGATTGTATAGCTTCTTTATATCTTAATACCTGCTCATCTATATTTTCTGAGTAAATTTCTCTTAATAGAGGAATCATTTCACCACTAGAAAGTCTTTGTAGTACTTCAGATGCTTTCATAGTGTAACCCCCTTTCTTGTAAACGGTTGCATTCCTATTTTATCATGTATTTGTTTGATTACAATGTTTCATGGTATATTTTACATCAAAATTACATAAACCCTTTGTTCATTTCTTTATTCTATTTTGTGCATAATGTGCATAAGTGTGAATAATTCATTTTCTTTAGTATATATCATATCTTTTTAAAATGCATGTAAATTGTGATACTATAACGCCTATTTTTAGGCGTTAAATAACTGTACTTGTTCACGAAGACTATAAGCGCTTTGTAGTGACTTTGTCATTATATGAAAACGGATACAAAAAAAGAATAGTGAATTAATCACCATTCTCTTCTAATGCAGCACCATTTGTTTCAATGATATGCTTCATCCAGTTATATGATTTCTTCTTAGTACGTTTTAATGTACCTTGTCCTTTATCTTCCATGTCTACATAGGCGTTTTTTCATCTCTCCAGTGACTAAATCAATAGGTGCCCACATATGAAAAAAAGTAGGTTTCCCTACTTTTCTTCCAACATTTCTATAACCTTAATAACATCCCAATAGAATGATTCTTCACCGACATATGTATCAAAGTGATGTCTTCTTAATTGTCTCATGACATTATTTTGTACACCAGTGAAATAGAGCTGTACCTTATGTGCACGACATAGTTCTACAACATCCATTAATTCATGAATACCTGAATCATCAATAGATGGCACACCCCTTACCGAGAGAATAAGATGATCACATCCATCTACTAGTTCTCTTACTTTAGATAATAACTGATCCTGGTTGCCAAAGAATAGTGGTCCTGCTAAATAAACTACCTGAGTTGTAGAATGGTTATAATTGATTTCTTTGTCTAATCTATGTGGTTCAATGGCACTTGTTTCTACATGCAATGAAGAGTTATTGATCACAAATAAGAACATTGAAACACAGATACCTAATACAATTGCGACTGTTAAGTCAAATACTACTGTTGCAAGCATAGTGACTAAGAACTGTGTCATACTTGTTTTAATACGGTTTCTAAAGATTGATTTAATTTCATCCCACTCATTCATACGCCATGCAGTCATGATCAGTACTCCAGCTAAAGCTGATAAAGGAATCTGTGACATGAATGGACCTAATACAAACATAGAGATAAGTAACGCAATCGCATGGAAGATACTAACAAGTCTTGTCTGTCCACCTGCCTTGATTGCAACACTTGTACGCGCAATTGCGGCAGTTGCTGGTACACCACCAAAGAATGGAATAACCATATTACCCACACCTTGCGCAAATAATTCCATATCTGCATCTAACTTTTCATTTTTCATCTTACCTGCACTTGCACCACATAGTAATGATTCAATCATTCCAAGCATCGCTATACTAAAAGCTGGAATAATGAGATGTGTAACAGTAGTAAGATTGAGACTTGAGATAGATAATCTTGCATCTGGAAATAATGTAGTAGGAATCTTACCTACAACTGTGACATCAAAGCGACCTACTAAATTCACAATTAATGCGATAATGATTCCTGCAAGAGATGATGGGAAGATACTTCCCCATTTCTTAGGCCAGATCAACATAATAAAGACAACAAGTAAACCAAACATTAAAGCATACTTATTGATAGGAAAACCTAATTTAGAATAAGAGAAGAGCTTTTCAATTGTATTGCCTCCTTTAGAAGTCACTCCAAAAAAGTTATCAATTTGTCCTGTCGCAATAATAATCGCAATACCACTTGTAAAACCTGTAATAACACTACTTGGGATAAAAGATACAACCTTCCCAAATTTAAATAGTGATGCAATAAGCAACATCGCACCAGAAATAAAGCTGGCTATAAATACTCCCTGTAAACCATATGTAGTTGATAAACCAATCAAAATGGCTGACATAGCTCCTGTAGGGCCTGAAATCTGATAAGAAGCACCAGATAGTCCTCCAATCAATAACCCTGCCACAATGGCTGTAATAAGCCCTGCACCTGCATCAGCCCCACTGCTGACACCAAAAGCTAAAGCAAGTGGCAAAGCCACCGCTGCAACTGTTAAACCTGCAAGTATATCCTTTACTAACTTTTGTGAGTTATACCCCTTAAACTCACTTTTTAATCTTAATATGTAATTGTTTAACACTTACTCCCCTGTTCCTTTCTGAAAATTACTGTCTCAATATAACATAGAATTCTAAGAAAGTTTAGAAGAAATATAATTTTTACATATTTGAGATATTTGTATATTTTTTTGTTTGTTTGATATTAAAACTATTAACTTCAAACTAACTTTAGTATACAATACATTCTGAGGTGAATATATGAAGAAAAAAATTATAGGATTGATTGTATTGATATTACTTTGTGGAAGTATTGGAGTAGGTCATTATTTTGTGAACTATGCTTTGTCTCCTGCAAGTAATTCTAGTGAAAGAAATGTGAAGACAACTGTACATGCTTCAAATAGTAATGAATTGATTATGAATAAGAATAAAGAGGATGAAATGAAGAAAGCAGATGCTTTCTATAAGGAAACATCCTTAACATCAATTACAAGTAAAGATAAGTTAAAACTATCTGGTAACTATAAAACACAAGACTCACATAAATGGGCTCTCATTATTCATGGTTATAAGGTGGACAACAGAAATATGATGCCTTTTGGACGTACTTATTATGACCATGGTTATAATGTATTATTACCTGATGATCGTGCTTCTGGTAAGAGTGAAGGGAATCATATTGGAATGGGTTATCTTGATAAGAATGATATGAAGCTTTGGATTAATTGGATTTTGAATAAAGATCCAGAAGCAAAGATTATAGTACATGGTGTATCCATGGGTGGTGCTACTACAATGATGTTATCAGGTGATCATCCAAAAAATGTAGTAGGTTATATAGAAGATTGTGGTTATACAAGTGTATATGATATATTCTCTAGTGAATTAGATAAAAGATTTGGTTTACCACCATTTCCAGTGATGGATATTTCAAATATAATGTCGAATATTGAAGCAGGTTATGATTTTAAAAAAGCAAGTAGTTTAGAAGCAGTCAAGAAGTGTAATAAACCAATGATGTTTATTCATGGCACAAAGGATGATTTTGTGCCTTATTCAATGGGATTAGAAGTATATAAGGCAGCAAATTGTGAGAAAGAATTATATAGTGTTAAAGGCGCAACACATGCCAATAGCTTATATATGAATCCAGACGCTTATTGGAATAAAGTATTCGAGTTTATTAATGATAAGACATCTATCGTAAGATAGATGTTTTTTTGTACTAAAAAAGCCCTCCTGTGGGAAGGCATAAAAAAAGGACCTGGCAGCTTGCTATTGTCGCGTCTTCACACTATCGTCGCCGTTATGATGCTTAACTTCCGTGTTCGGGATGGGAACGGGTGTGTCCATCATGCTATCGCCGCCAGATCCTCGAGGGATCCCTCAAAACCAGATACGTCATCTCTACTAATCTCTACTCTTTCCAATCTTGGCCAAGTCCTCGGCCTATTAGTACCGCCCCGCTAAGCACATCGCTGCGCTTGCACTCGCGGCCTATCAACCTCGTCGTCTTCGAGGGGCCTTACTTGTCGCCAATGGGAGGTCTCATCTTGGAGGGGGCTTCACGCTTAGATGCCTTCAGCGCTTATCCCGTCCGGACTTGGCTGCCCAGCTGTGCCACTGGCGTGACAACTGGTGCACCATCGGTCCGTCCACCCCGGTCCTCTCGTACTAGGGGCAGCTCTCCTCAAACCTCCTGCGCCCACGACAGATAGGGACCGAACTGTCTCACGACGTTCTGAACCCAGCTCGCGTACCGCTT
>OJMO01001108.1_pt1 | contig 17392 bp, 14 predicted proteins | sample 1597241 | NCBI WGS metagenome assembly OJMO01 (sample SAMEA2452129, study PRJEB22498) | human gut metagenome | biome: human feces; feature: human gut; material: feces | place: Australia | collected 2012 | reverse complement strand
CCGTTGTTTCGGGAAGGGTATTGTCCTGTGGGGCAGTGGAGTTTCCGGTTTCCGGTAAGTTGGTACGACGGGTGTCCGCCGTTTTGTCCGCATGCCGTTTTTCATTCCACCTGCAGACGGCGGCATGCGCGATTTTCTTGAAGTCCATTATGCTTTGTGTTTTCGGTGTTTTCTCGTTTGCAAATATACGAAATGGAAAAGCCCTTGTCAAGTCCTTCACCGTAACATGTTGAAAACCAATGTAACTTCAAATTCGTTAAAAACAGTTTCATGCGGACAATCGTTTTTCAGTGAAATTTCGGTGAAAGATTGGGAGGTAGAAAGTTCACCTTAAAACGTTGGTACAGAAGAGGTCTGAAGGAAGCGAACCTTTTCGGGCGAAAAACGGTTTGTGGGAGGTGGGGCAGGGCGTACGGTACGGCAAAGCCCATAAAACAGATGTCGGCATACCTGAAAATCGTTCTCAGCAGATTGAAAAATCATTTGGCTTAGAACGGAAAATCGTTTGGCGCAGAATGTACGAGGCCGGTTGGGAATGTAGGGGAGCATAATCACAAAATGGCCAAACGCCTTCGGGTCAATGAAAGCGTTTGGCTTCATTCTGCAGAAGGCAGGATATACTTTTATTTGCCCAATGATTTGAACATTTTGCTGATACAACGTTTTTTCTGCTCCATGTTAGGATGGACGTAAAGGTTGAGCGTGGTCGTGACATTGGAGTGTCCTAACAGAACGCTTACCGTTTTATAATCGCATCCAGCTTCGATGCAGCGCGTAGCAAAGCTGTGGCGCAGGCCGTGATATTTCAGCTTGGGTATGTTGAGTTTCGCCATCAAGCCGTTGTAATAGTTGCGGTATGTGCGTGGTTCGGTGGGGTGCTCGTCATTGGTTAGGATATAAAAGTTATCATTAACCACCTTTTTCAGAGGCTTGATCATGGCAAACAGTTCCTTGCTCATGGGGATTTCACGGCAGGAGTTTTTGGTTTTAGGGGTGTTGATGACAAGTTCCGTATGTTTTTTCTTTTCCTCAATGATATATATGCGTTCGATAGTACGGCAGACTTTTATTGTACCGTCAATTACATTGATGTCGCTCCATTTCAAAGCGCATATTTCTCCGATGCGCAATCCGGTGCTAAGGCTGATATAGATGCCAAGCCCGGTAAAAGTGAAATGGCTTTGGATGTAGTTCAGAATCTTTCTGTGATTGGCGACGGACAGCACTTCCAGTTCCTTGCAGTTGGAGGTCGTAGGATATTTTATATCCCATTCATAATAACTTATCCACTCGTTCTTGACCCCGTATTTCATCACCATTTTTAAGACTATCAGAATGTCCTTGACGGTTTTGACACTCAATCCGTTTTCCAACTTTTGCAAGACAAAAGCCTGTACAGCCTGCTCGTGGAGCGAATCACCATCCCCGAAATAAGGAAGAACGTGGTTTTCCAAAATTAACACATAAGCTGCCATTGTGGACTGCTTCACATAAGGACGCTTGTATTCTTTCCAAGCCGTCGCAATTTCTCTAACTGTTTTATGAATCATAATTTCTAAATAATTGGTTCTTATAATTAGAGAAATATAGTGTGGTTTGTTCCCCCTTTGAGATTTCCGGAGTTTAGTGGGGAGTGGAAAGCCGAAACAATCACAGATGCTTGTACTCTATATAATGGACGTGCGTATAAGCAGGAAGAATTACTTTCTACAGGTAAATATCAAGTATTGAGAGTCGGTAATTTCTTCACAAATGATTCATGGTATTATTCTGATTTAGAATTAGACGAACAGAAGACAATAGTCAAAGGTGACTTATTATATGCTTGGTCGGCTTCTTTTGGACCTCGTTTTTGGACTGGAGAAAAGGCTATCTACCATTACCACATATGGAAAGTAATACCCAAAGAGCATATTGACAAGTATTATCTTTACTATTTCCTATATAAAGACTCTTTGATTATTAAATCGAAGAGTCAAGGTGGGACTATGGTTCATGTGACTAAAGGTGACATGGAGAAACGCCCAATGCAGTTTCCTTGTCTTGAAGAACAGAGAAAAATTGCTAAACTATTATCGTTGTTAGACGAGCGCATCGCCACCCAAACCAAAATCATTGAGAAACTGCAATCCTTAATTAAAGGGCTTGCAGTTGCGCTAACGACCAAAGAAAAGGCTAACATTGCAATTTCTCAGTGTTTAGAGTGTCATAGCTCAACACTTCAAGAGAGCGAGGTTTTGTCTAGTGGACTATGCAAAGTGTTTGGTGCAAATGGATTGGTTGGTTATAAAGATGTGCCACAAATGAACGGTAATGCGATACTGGTAATCAAGGATGGTTCGGGTGTTGGTACAGTTTCCTATGCACAGGGCAAATTTTCGGTAATTGGCACACTCAACTATCTTACTGTCATAGGCAACAATGATTTGCGGTATCTGTACTTTGCGCTGTCAGTGTTCAACTTTCAACCGTACAAAACTGGTATGGCGATACCACATATCTACTTCAAAGATTATGGTAAAGCGAAAATATATTGTCCTTCACTTACTGAACAAAAGCGTGTCGCAAACGTGCTTGACAAATTGGAGAGCAAACTTTTTGTTGAGCAAGAACTTCTTGCGTCATTCAATCAACAAAAACTGTATTTGTTGGGGAAGATGTTTATATGAACATCTTCCTTAATAGATATTGTTTCTGTATTTGATATTTCTGTAATAGTTGCCTTTCAACATCCTCTTTAAGCGATAACACTGAAAGAAAATGACTAATTTCTTTTTGCCTATCTAAATCTGGTATTGGGCATTTTATGTGATTTATATCCTTTAGGTAGGCTGTTTTCATCGTACCTTCAGTTACAACACGTTCAACTTCTTTTTGAAAATATGAAGATTGCATAAAGTAATAAAGAAATTCAACATCAATATTTGTATTAGGGACAATACCTAAAATTCCTTGTTTGGTACAGACTGGATATTTGTTTATAGAAATAGCACCGATTGTTGCTCCATTAGAGTATATAATGGAGTGCGTAGGAATCAGCCATGCTGAAGATTTTTTGAGTCCTAACTCTGTAATATAGTCTTTGTTAGCCGATAAATATTTATTGCTCAAATCGTCTATTTTTATGAAAGGAATGCTGCCGTTATCATAAAATTCTGTATTTGACGTAGTGGGTGTTCCACCCTCACCTGCTTTACTATATAATGTTTCAAATGCCACTAACTGCCCACATTTCAGAGTTATTATATCATCTATAAGCCCTTTAATTAAGGATTGCAGTTTCTCAATGATTTTGTTTTGGGTCGCAATGCGTTCGTCCAACAAGGAAATGAATTCTTCGAGTTTTTTTTGTTCTTTTATGGACGGATAGGAAATTCTGAATTGGCTAATAATATCGTAGCTCAGATTCTGTTGCTTTGTTCCTTGTGCATATTTTAGGCCAATAAGGTTGCCATGTTTTTTATACCAAGAATACAAAAATTCATTTATAATAGCTCCCTTGGATGAAAAAGCCATGCATGCCTGACTTATGGTTGATTTCTTTTTTATAATAGACCCCGTACCACGTACTCCTTCTGCTTCCAAACCATAAATTGCTATTACGAATGTGCCTATTGGTAACAATCTCAAATTGTTATATGATGCAGCTTCTTCCGTGATTTTTTCTTTGCTATCATAAATATAATGCTCTTTCAACTCCCCACTTGAAATCCAATTAACGTCACCATTGAATTGTTCTTTATCTAATCTACTTGGAGTATTCCCAGAATATAAATCAAACTCACTACCAATAGTAGAGTAATCCCACTCCCCACTAAACTCCGGAAATCTCAAAGGGGGAACATTAAGGACTTTTTTATCTTTATTTTCTGCCATAGTCATTCTTTATTTTTTTATGAATCTGATTACGTAAACAGGTCGTTGTTTGCTACTGGTTATTTGTGTCCTTTCTAAAACTGCAACAGGCTGTTGCAGAAATTACCATATTCGACCAACTTAATATTCTCGGATTCATCATTGTCGTCTTTTATAAATTCTCAGTTACATGCCAGTTACATAAACATTCCTTGATATTCAGTGTTTTATAATTACTTTCACCAATCTTTACCCCTCTCAGTTACATGCCGGTTACATGAATTATGCCCAATAAGGTATATAGTTATGCCTTGAGCCACCATCAGGATTTTCCTCTTTTATCACCCTCGCTTCCAGCGCATCTTTGATAATACGTGAGGCCATAGGATAGTTCTTGTCTTCTATTCCCAAACGGGCACGAAGCGACTGGTTATTCATTTTGTCATTAGAGACATACCTCAAACAAGCGTGTTGGTAACAAGCCCTAACCCTTTCATTCTTATCTATGTCTGCAAACTTGCGGTATGAGAACACCGTTGCTGTAGTTCTGCTTTCCTGCACTTGAAAACGAAGTGGCGGCAATTGAAATAGTTCGATGCTGAAAATCGTTTTATCCATACCGCTGCCTTTTTCCTCACAGATACCCATTCTTCTCATGATGTCTGCAAGGGAATCGTTGCGTGACTGGTATTCGTCAATAAAACGCTCTACACTGATAAGAGGTTGTCCTGGATTAGATATTTCTATGCGGTCGGAATAAATCTCTACCATCGGGAATCCCTGCTCCGCAAAATCTTGGTGAATAAGCATGTTGGCAACCAACTCTCTTATAGCTATTTCTGGGTACATTCTTGCATCTTTCCGAAGAGCTTGTCCGATTTCCTCATTTGCTGGAAGTTGGCTGTTTATCCATGAAACCATGCTCTCAAAGCCTATTGCATAACCTTTATCAAAGACTTGCTCACGTATCGTTTCCAATTTGCTCTTACCCTTATACACTATAACCCTGACAACCTTACGTTTCAGTCCGTCAAAATCTCCAAGGGATTTTGCAAACAGCAACGCTCCGAGTTCTGTAATACTGTAGCCGACCTCGTCCTGTTGTATAAGGCTTTCTGAAACAAAACGTTCCATAATGCCTTTGGTATCTTGTGGCAGAGGGATGTGCATCATATCAAAATAGGTCTCAGCACTCAAAAGAGTAAGGACTTCTTGGGGGGACAGTCCTTTTTTGAGTAAGATCTTCTCCAATGCTTTTTGTCCTCCCTTCCATATTTTGGCTTCTTTGGCAGGAAAATCCTTGAGCTTTCTGGTAATAGAACCAACTCTGACATACGCTTCATGCAGGAAACTCACAGGTCGGTTTACTGTAGCCGGAATTTTGAAAATACAAACATGACCGCAGTCCTCATAATCAAAATCGTCAATTACCTCAAAATCAATACGGGGATTAAGCCTTGTTGATAGCCAAGACTCCAATTCTTCATTGCCTACCATCTTTTGCTTGCCGTATAGGTCTGTTCCAATTATATCATGACTATCGTCATCTACCCCATATACGATATATCCGAAAGGCATATTGCATAAATAGGCACTATTAGCTAACGCAGAAATACGTTCACCTATTTCTTCTTTAGAATGGAAGTTGTGTTTAAACTCTATCCATTCTGTTTCCTTGGGACGAGCTACAAGTGCATCAATCAATTTTTTGAAGTCCAGATATTCCATGAGCCAATTATAATTTTATTCCACTATTCCCAATTCTTTCAGATATACCTCAATCTCCTTATCCAATTCAGCACGCTTGGCTTCCAGTTCCTTGATTTCAGCCATTACCGCCTTGATGTCGATAGGTTCTTCCTCTTCGAAGGTATCTACATAACGGGGAATATTCAAGTTATAGTCGTTCTCTTCCACCTCCTTTAAGGTTGCAAGATGACTGTACTTTTCTATTTCCTTACGGTCACGATAGGTTTCCACTATCTTTTGGATGTGCTGCGGACGGAGCTTGTTCTGCGTCTTCACCTTCTCAAACTCCTTGCTGGCATCGATGAACAGGATGTTGTCATCCTCTTTACGGCATTTTTTGAAAACGAGAATGCAAGTCGGAATGCTCGTACCATAGAAGATATTGGCAGGTAAACCGATGATGGCATCAATATAATTTTTCTTTTCGATAAGGAAGCGACGAATTACGCCCTCGGCATTGCCACGGAACAATACGCCATGCGGAGCAACACAAGCCATCGTACCACCCTCGTTCAAGTGGTAAATCATGTGCAGGATAAAGGCATAGTCGGCTGTCTTGCGTGGTGCAAGCCGTCCTGCCTTGCTGAAACGGTCGTCGTTGTTGAACTTGTCGGCAGCACTCCATTCTGCGGAGAACGGAGGATTAGCCACGACTGCATCAAACTGCGTATCGCCAAAGGCATCCCATTCAAGCGTATCACCGTTTTCTATCTTGAAATTGCTGAACTTAATACCATGCAACAGCATATTCATTCGGGCAAGGTTGTAAGTTGTAGGATTCTTTTCCTGTCCGTAAATATCCACAGCCTTACCGATACTTGCAGCACGGAGCAACAAAGAGCCACTACCGCAAGTCGGGTCATAGACATTGCGCAAACGTTGGTGTCCGATAGAGACGATTTCTGCCAAAATACGGCTGACTTCCTGCGGAGTATAAAACTCTCCGGCTTTCTTTCCGGCTCCTGCGGCAAACTGAGAAATCATGTACTCGTAGGCATCGCCCAATATGTCTATCTCCTGTGATGCTTCAACACCAAAATCTATGTCATCCAACGCAAGAAGGACATTGCTGACGAGGGTGTTCTTGTCATCGGCGGTCTTTCCCAATTTAGGCGAAGCCAAATCTATATCGGAGAACAATCCTCCGAAATCTTCCTCACTGTCATGCCCCAGTGTGCTATCCTCAATACGTTTCAAGGAACGTTCCAATTTTGGAAGGATGTTTTCTTTTCGTTTGATAGCCTCTATTACTGACGAGAACAAGAACTCTGGCTCTATGAAATAGCCAATGTCTTCCAAGCATTGTTTCTTGGCTTCTTCTTGTAGTTCAGCAGCATCGGCATCATTCATTTCCCACAAGTCCTTAAAGGTAACATCATCGTCAATCAAGGCATTGTTCATGTAAACCTCAATCTTCTCCGACAGGTACTTGTAGAAAATAAAGCCCAAAGTGAAATACATGAAATCACTGGCTGACATATTACCGCGCAACTTGTTAGCTACTTCCCAAAGTTGGTCACGGAGTTTCTGTTGTAATTCTTCGCTCATAACTATTTTATTTCTTTAATTTCATAACCAAATTTATTGGCAAGTTCAAAAATCCTACTTATATTGTCTTTGCCATGCTGTGATGAAACAACAAACTTCACCCCATCATTAGAAATAAGAATATCTTTTTCAAACCATCTTTTATGCGTGTCAGAAGTTTGACTTTTCCATTTATTTACTTCTTCAACTGTTTTAATTAAATGTTTTGGCAATAGATTGACCAACTCATTATAATTAACAGGATTGGATTTGACATAAACACGAATTATCTCTAAAGCCAATCTGCCTTTTCCATAAGAGCCGACTCCATTAAGTGAGTATTTGGTATAGTCTTTCCCTTTGTTAGTACATTTTCTTTGCAACTCATTTTGAACAGATTGGGATATAGAATCACTGTACACAGGTTCGTTATTCTCGTATTCTATTATTACGGCATCGTCTATGGTTTGTGCTATTTCTTTGAAAATTTCAAGTGCCTTTTGTGGGGCGACATTAAAGAACTCCCTATTCTGTCGAATACGGTAATTCGTCAGATTGTCAATAATATGATGCACAAGTTTTTCAACCTCGTTATATTTTACCGTTTTCATTGTGGCGAATATCTCGAAAGGCAAAGGCACAGCCGTATTGTCAAGCTCTTTAGACCGTATATCTACAGGTCGAGCACTTTTTCCGATTTTTACCCAATCCTCACGAAAACTTGGATTGGTTAAAATGTACACATATCCAACTCCAGCTATATTTTCCATATTCTTATTCCGCTTTCTTTATCATTAAAATATCACCTAAAGTAACTCTATATGCTTGCGTTCTCGTGATACAAACATATGGATATTCCGACTTTTCATTTTTATGAGAAACATCAATAATACAATTCCAACAACTGTATTTTGGGGCTTCCTCTCCAGGATCCAAACATAAAATTTTGGTTATTTTATCGGAATCGTCAGTGATTTCATATCCAACAGCAAGCAGAGCATGAGCACCTTCTTTGAAGTCGGTTGATATTATAACAGGACTTTCTTTATCTATGAAATCCGCTATTGCGTTGATTATGTCATCATCTTCTTTGGGATTTTTCCTAATTGCATCGAGGTTAAAACTTGATTCTCTTATCTCCCTTGCCATGGAAATAAAAGAATACCCCCTTCTAACTAATCCTTGCTCTTCTAAGAAATGACTTAAAAATTTCCCTTTGCAGGTTCGTCTGTCAGGATTGGCATATACCTGCAAATCCTCATTTGTAATAACTCCAATGCAGAGCATAGCCATTGCTAAAGAGTAAACAGCACACGCTCCATCCATATCTCCTTGCCTTTTATGTAGAAGAATATATTTCCCATTAGCGTCTTTTACACGGACACCTTTAGAGTCAAGTTTTATAGAATTTATTATCTTTATTGAACTCATATCACTATTATATTTAGTCCCAGCTAAAAGTACGGATGATTCCTCGCAACCTATCCAGTATTCTTGTCATCGCTTTTCGGGTCTTAATCAAACCAAGATGCTTTTCTTTGAGAGCCTTTTGTATAATTTCAGGTTGCTCTTTCTGAAGGTAATCATACTCTTTCAAGTAATGGTTAAGCACGTCAGAGGAAAGACCTTCATCTTGTGCCAATGATTTTACAGCCTTTTCTCGCTCGGCTGAAATATAGTTGTTGAGACGTTCTTCCAGTTCACTTGTACCATCCGCTTTTTTGCGTTCAGCCATAAAGTTATCCTTGTCCTCATCTACATTCTTTTGGATGAAGCCGTCAATAAGTTTCGCCTTACTACGCATTTCTGCATCCTTTATCATAGTGTCAATAATATTCTTACGCCGCTCCGCATAATCATTGCTGTATGGATTAAGATTGGCTATGAGTTCAAGGATATAGGCTACATTGATAATGTCGCTGTGCAGGAGTTCAAGGCAGAAGTCAATATCTTCCAATCCCTGACTATCACCGTATGGAACAGGGTCTTCTGCAACCATTGAAGAAGCTACAGGAGGTTCTATAAATCCCACTGTAATGTCAAGATACTTGCTTTTATAGTCATTGAATTGCTGTTCGGTCATGCCGAGGTCATCCGCATCATCTGTGTAGTCCTCATATATCTGGATTTCTACATGTTTACGGATAATGTCACGAAAAGCCAACACGAAATCTTTTTTGTCTTTCTCGCTCTGCAACAGGTCAATGCTGTTTGGTGCTGGATATTTCTGCAAGAAATCAGTAGTCAACTGTTGGTATTCCTTTTTCACTTCCTCAAATGGAGGACGGACAATATCTTCGGGATTGTTAGAGTTACTGAACAGCCTAATAGACGTATCAACATTGCTTTTCAAGTCGCGGAAGCAAACTATTTTGCCAAAACGCTTTTTCTCATTCAGTACACGGTTGGTACGGCTGAACGCTTGCAACAATCCGTGGTACTCCAAGTTCTTGTCCACATAGAGCGTATTGAGCTTCTTGCTGTCGAAGCCCGTAAGGAACATGCCCACGACAAGGCAAAGGTCAAGCGGCTTCATGTCCGCTTTCTTCTTTTTCATGCGCTCATTGATGTCATCGTAATAGGCTCGGAAATTCTCAGTAGTATATGCTGTGCCGAACATTTCGTTGTAGTCATTCATGATGGCTTGCAGTTCGTCCGCCTCACCTATGCTTTCGCTGACATACTGTCCCGTACCCATTCCTGTCTGTTCGTCATCTTGGCTACTGTTGGCAGCGTATGTGAACACGGCTCCGATACGGATTTTCGGTTTCAGCGACTTGAATATCTTGTAGTAACGTATGAGCATTGGTACGGACTGCACGGCAAACAACGCGTCAAACTCTCCGTCCAAGGTTGACTTATTGAAATTATTAAGGATGAATTTGGCTATCTCCTCCATGCGGTTGGCATTGCCCTTTTCCACTTCTTCGTTTCCGTGGTAATACTCCACAAGGAAGCCCAACACGTTTTCATCGGCAATCGCATCCTTGATAAGATACTGGTGCAGGCAGTTGCCGAAGATTTCTTTGGTGGTATGTCCGTCAATGGCATTTTCCGTGAAGATTGGCGTACCCGTGAAACCGAATACTTGGGCGTTGTCAAAGAACTTCATTATCCGTTTGTGGCTTTCCCCGAAGTGGCTTCTGTGGCACTCATCGAATATCATTACGATGCGGGAGTGGCGTATGGCCTCAATCTTGGCACTGTACCACGTCTTGCTGACTGCGGCGTTGAGCTTTTGGATAGTCGTAATGATTATCTTGGAATTGCTATGCAACCGTTTTACCAATTCGTCCGTATTGTCCGTGCCGTCCACTGCACCAGGTTCAAAGGCTTCATATTCCGATTGGGTTTGTGTGTCGAGGTCGTGACGGTCAACCACAAACATCACCTTATCCACGTCGTCCAGTTCGGAAACAAGCTGTGCGGCCTTGAATGAGGTCAAGGTCTTTCCGGCTCCCGTGGTATGCCATATATAGCCGTTGTCATTGGAGTTCTTCACCTTGTCCAATATCTTCTCCACGGCATAGAACTGATACGGACGAAGCACCATCAGGCATTTGTCACCCTCATGCAGCACAATGTATTTGCCGATGATTTTACCAAGCGTGCATTTTTCAAAGAAAAAGGCAGCGAACTTATCCAACTCGTTGAACGGCACATTGGCTGCATCCGTCCAGTTGAACGTGAACTTATAACCGCTGTTCGGATTGTTGGCAAAGTAACGGGTGTTTACGCCGTTTGAAATCACAAACAGTTGGATATAGTCAAACAATCCGTGGAACGATGTCTTATGGTAACGCTGGATTTGGTTGTACGCCTGTTTGAGTTCCACACCCCGGCGTTTCAATTCAATCTGCACCAAAGGCAGACCGTTTATAAGAATGGTCACATCGTAGCGGCACTTTTTACGGCCTTCCACCGTGATTTGGTTGGAAACCTGAAACTCGTTCTGGCACCATTGCTGACGGTTGAGGAACTCCACCCAGATGCGTTTGCCGTCCACCGTGTCAAGCGGATAAAGGCCACGGAGCTTCTTCGCCTTTTCAAAGCGTGTGCCTCCTTCAAGGTAAATGAGTATCTTGTCAAACTCCTCATCCGTAAATTCGGTACGGCCATGCTCTGCCAACCGCTTACGGTTGTGTATCTCCAACTGCCGTTTGAAATTGGCTTGAAGATTCTCCTTTTCGGCAATCTGGACATATTCATAGTCCATTTGTTGGAGCGTGGCGATAAGTCCGGCTTCCAATGCTGCTTCACTTTGTATTGACATATTCCAGTTCTGTCTTTTATTCAATATCTCTTTGTTGTCATGATTGCAAAGTTATGCAAATATCCCTGTTTTAACAATTATTTGGGGAAGTTTCTGTAAAGACAAAATGCCGATGAATTTATTGTAAGGGACAAAGTTGGCATGGAGCTGTTAGAAAATAAAAACAGGATGCACTTTCGTCAAAAGAATGTGCATCCTATTTTTATAGGGATAATGTTTTTTTTGTTATTCGATGAGTTTCGTGGCCCGGTGCTCTTCTTTCGCCGGTTGCTCAAAAGCGTCGCGTGCTCCGGTGAAGATTTCCTCTACGCGGTCTACCGTCTTGCGACGGAACTTGGCGGAACCCCACAACAGTTTGTTTTTGGCTTTGTTGAGGGCGTTGGCATCATTGATCCACTCTTCTGCCTTGTAGGTACGGCCATTATACCCGTCCAAATCTTCCTCATAATAGTAACTGATTTGCGTCAGTTCCATGTGACACTTCCCGTCGGAGCATTTTATGGTGAGCAAATAACGGAAACGGGTGCGGTCCAAGACGAAAGGTTTCTTCTTGAATATCATCCATTCTTCGAAACGTCCGACCAACGTACCGGTAGAAGCTTCTTCCATAGCCATTTTGGTACCTTTCATTTGCTGTTCCCCTTTCATTAAACGGTTGAGGTAAGCCTTCATCACGTCGTATATCTGCTGTTTGTTTTTGCCTTCTACGGCAAAGGTCTGTTGGAACAGCACTTGTCCGTTCACTTCTGGTACGGCACCGACCAGGTATTTGCTGTCGTCTCTTTTTGATTTTGCGCAAACCAACATCGGTACGCATAATAGCAATAATAGAATTTTTCTCATGGGTTCAATCTTTTTTGAAGTTCTGCGCAAATTTAATAAAAGAAAAGCAATATCGGGCAGACAGGCCTTCTGTTTTAGTCATTTTTGTACCTTTTATAAGAGATACTTGTTCAAGTAGGCCGTAATATCTGTTTTATAGGTGTCTGAAATTGGGATGCGGGTTTTGCCGAAAATGATTTGCCCCTTATCCAATGTTTTCACTTTGTTCATCTGTACGATGTAAGAGCGGTGGACGCGCATGAATCGGGGAGACGGCAGGCGTTCCTCCATGCTTTTCATGCTGATAAGTGTCAGGACAGGGCGGGGGGCGTTTTCCGTATAGATTTTCAAGTAGTCTTTCAGTCCTTCGATGTAGAGTATGTCTTCCAACCGGATTTGGACGAGTTTATAGTCCGATTTTACGTAAATAAAGTCCTCTTCATGGGAAGGATTTGCCTGATGTTTCAATTCAAACCATTCCAAAGCTTTACGGGAAGCTGTCAGGAACTCATTGTAGTTGATAGGCTTGAGCAGGTAATCCAAAGCATTGACTTTGAAACCGTCCAATGCATACTGGTCGAAAGCCGTGGTAAAGACGATACGGGTGTCTTGGGGGAGCATCCGGGATAGTTCCAAGCCGTTGAGGTCGGGCATCTGTATGTCCAAAAACAACAAGTCGATGTTCCTGAAGTTTGTGTCATTCAACGCCATGACGGCACTGTTGTATTTGCCGCAGAGTTCCAGGAAAGGTGTTTTGCGGACATAGCTTTCCATCAGTTCCAATGCTAGCGGTTCGTCATCTATGATTACGCATTTAAGAGTCATTTTGTAGTGGTGTGTATCGTTAATATTGATTTGTAGACCGTGGCGTTCTCATCACAACCTTTGGTCCATTCATATTTGCCGGGATAAATCAGGTCCAGGCGTTTTTGAACTTGTTCCAGGCCGATGCCGCTGCCGCTGATGTCGTTCCTTTGCTTGGGAAAATAAGAATTTTCGATAGAGCAGCTTAAGGCACCGGGACCGGAACTGTAGATTTTGATGTGGATAAAGCTCGGTTTGACCGGGCTGATGCCGTGTTTGAAGGCATTTTCAAATAAGGATATGAAGATAAGCGGAGCTACCCGGATCGGGTTTTCGCTTGGAATGTCGATATGGAATTGCAAGTCCACATTGGGCGACAATCTGATTTTCATCAGTGCCACATAGTTTTTCAGAAATTCCAGTTCACGGTCCAACGGGATGAAATCCTGATTGTTGTCGTAAAGCAGATGACGCAACAACCGGCTGAGGTCCTGTACTGCCTGTTGTGCCTTGTCGGCATCGAAGGCAATCAGGGCATAGATGTTGTTCAGGGTGTTGAGCAGGAAGTGCGGATTAATCTGGTTGTGCAGGTTTTTCAATTCGGCTTCAATCCGTTTCAGTTCGGCCTTTTGCCTGCCTAATTCAGCTTCGTGCCATTTTTTGCTCATACGGATGGTGGCGGCCACTGCAGCTATCAGGCCGAACAGGATGAAATCCCTGATTCGGAATGACAGGAATGTCCACATCCACAAGCTGTCGTTTGGAGGTGGGGGAAGGGGAATGTGGAAATAGACATTACCCAGTCTGAACCAAAAATGGGTGAAAAAGAGCATGCCTGCACATAAAATGACGTTGAGCAGGACGTATATCTTGTTCTTTTTGTTGAAGACCAACCGGGGCACCAACCATATATAATTAATGTAGAACACCAATGTCATGGCTATGGGGTTTCCCATCATGCGGAAAATCTCTTCTTCGTCCAACCGCTCATTGGTGTGCCCTATGAGCATTGGGGGAAGGCCGAAAAGGAACACCCATACAAAAAGATGTATGAGCAGTTCCTGAGGATATTTATGATTAATGTTCCATTTCATACCGAACTATTCATACCGGATGGCTTCGATAGGATCCATGTTGGCGGCCTTCTTGGCCGGGTACCAACCGAAGAAAATCCCGATAAACGTGCAGACACCGAAACTCATCACGATGCTCCACCATTGGATGGAAATGGGCATGTTGGCGGCAAATTTGATGGCATAAGCGGCTCCTATACCTAATATGACACCAATCAAGCCTCCCGCGATACTCAATATGGCGGCTTCGATGAGGAACTGGCTCAGTATGTCTATGCCGCGTGCCCCCACAGACATGCGGAGTCCGATTTCCTTGGTCCGTTCCGTGACGGACACGTACATGATGTTCATGATGCCTATACCTCCGACAATCAGTGAGATGCCGGCCACGCTACCTAATAAAATCGTCAACAAGTCCATCGTGGAATTCATCATGGAGGAGATTTCCTCTTGGCTTCGGATGGTGAAGTCGTCCACATCGGCTTCCGTGGTTTCCGTTTCTTCTTTTAAATTATGGTTCTTGCGTAAGATTCCGGTGATTTCCTCGATCGCCATATCCGTGGCATCTTCGGTAACGGCGGAACAGTTGATGCCTTGAAGGTAAGTCACCGCCAGGATACGTTTCATGACTGTGGTGTAAGGGGCGAGTGCCATGTCGTCTTGGTCCATTCCCCAAGAGTTGTAACCTTTGGACTTCAGTACGCCGACCACACGAAACGGGATGGAATTGAACCGCACCACACGTCCGATCGGGCTACTTCCGTCAGGGAACAGGTTGTCCACTACGGTTTGTCCCAACACGCATACCTTGGCGGCCGTTTTGATATCCTGTTCCGTGAAGAACTCGCCGTCTGCCACTTTGCGTTGCTGTATGCTGAGGTAATCTTCGTTGACCCCGTATATGCTGGACGGGGCGTTGTTGTTCCCGTAAATGAACTGTCCGGCACTGTTGACTGACGGACTGACGGCTGTCAGGTATTTTGCTTCATTGCGTATGCTTTCGTAGTCTTCCAGTTTCAGGGTCTGCATTTCGTCTGCATCCAGACGCACGCCGCCACGCATATCCGCTCCCGGGTGTATCATGATCATATTCGAACCCATTTCCGAGATTTGTTTGCGGATGCTGCGTTTCGAACCTTGGCCGATGGCCAGCATGGCAATAACCGAGGCCACGCCGATGATGATGCCAAGGGCGGTCAGGAAAGAGCGTAGCTTATTGGAAGCAATGGCCTTGAGGGCTATTTTGAAAAGATTGGTAGTATTCATGTATTCCTTTATTTAATCGTCCTGCGGAAGCGGAAGCTGTGCCAAAGCCTCTGCCGCAGACAGTATGTTGGAGTTCAGGGTGTCTTCCCGTATCAATCCGTCGCGCAATGTGATATTGCGGCTGCTGTATTGGGCTATCTCTGGGTTGTGTGTCACGAAAATGATGGTACGTCCCATGGCATGAAGTTGTTGGAACAATACCAGGATTTCGAAAGAGGTACGTGTATCCAGATTACCGGTCGCCTCGTCGGCCAAGAGTACGGCCGGGTCGTTGACTAAGGCCCGGGCGATGGCCACACGCTGCATTTGTCCGCCCGACATCTGGTTGGACTTGTGGTAGAGGCGGTTACCGAGGCCTACCATTTCGAGTGCCTTGACAGCCCGTTCCTTTCTTTCTTTGGCAGAGACGGATGAATTGTACATAAGTGGAAGTTCCACGTTTTCTACCGCTGTTGTCTTGGGCAGCAAGTTATAGTTTTGGAATACAAAACCTATTTTCCGGTTGCGCAGGACTGCCCGTTCCCTACGCTTCATGGTGCGGACGTGTACGCCGTCCAATATATATTCTCCCGAAGTGGGCGTATCCAAACAACCTAATTGGTTCAGCAACGTGGACTTGCCGGAACCGGACGTTCCCATGATGGTGACAAACTCCCCTTCGTGAATCTTGAACGACACTCCCCGCAGGGCATGTACCACTTCATCGCCCACGATAAAGTTCCGTTTCACATTCTGTAGCTCTATGACTACTTTTTTCTGTTCGTTCCCTTCCATGACAATGGATTATTAACACTCGTTATTTTTTTTCTTTCTTTTTACCGGGGTGAGGCATGAACGGGTTGGTTTCTTCTTCCTGCGGCTCTTCCGGTGCCTTTATTTCCGTCATGGACATTACGACTTGCGTTCCTTGTTTGATGCCTCCTAAGATTTCGGTCCGGATTCCGTCTGTCGCTCCTATGTTTACCTTGTGGGCCGTCAGTGTATTTCCTTCGCGCGTCCAAAGCTTGTTCTTGCCGTCCGTGTCTACGATTTTATACGCTTTGCCCAATACTTCTTTGGTCGGGGTGAAACGTAAGGCTTTGGCTTTTACACTCAGTACATTTGTACGTTCCAGTGTGCTGACCGATACGTTGGCTGTCAGTCCGGGTTTCAGTTTGAGGTCGTTGTTCGGTGCGGAAATGACGACTTCGTAAGTGATGACGTTGTCTGTCTCCGTGGCTTCTTGTCTCACTTGTGTCACTTGCCCGTGGAAAGTGTCGTTGGGGTATGCGTCTACGGTAAACGTGACGTTTTGCCCTTCTTTTACATTCCCGATATCTGCTTCGTCGATGTCGGCAATGACACGCATGTCGGTCAAGTCTTTGGCGATGGTGAAAAGGGTAGGTGTCTCGAAACTGGCCGCCACGGTCTGTCCTTCTTCCACTTCCTTGCTTAACACGATACCGTCGATGGGAGACGTGATGGTGGCATAGCCTATATTAGTCTCGGCCTTCTTCACGCTTTCTTTCGTGGTGTTGTAAGTCTCCAAAGCCTTGCGGTAATCCAGATAGGCCACTTCGTAATCATTACGGCTTACGAGACCCTTTTCGTTCAGCGTCTTATAGCGTTTGTAATTGGCCGTCTGGTAATCCAGTTCGCTTTTGGCACTTGCCAGATTGGCCCGGGCACTGTTCAATTCACTGTTGAGGGTCGTTTTGTCCAATTCCGCGATGACTTGCCCTTTTTTCACGAGGCTGTTATAGTCCACATATATGTTGCTGATGATGCCGGAGACCTGTGTACCGACTTCTACCTCCGTTACAGGTTCGATGGTTCCTGTGGCGGTCACGCTGTTACGGATGGTATCCGGTTGCACGTCAGTCATTTCAAACTCCACGGGCACACTCTTCTTGGGCCATGCGATTATGGCAATGACTGCTGCGATGGCAACAATGGCAACCGTGATGATAATCTTCTTTTTTTTCATATGGCGTCTGTTCTGTTTTTAAAGGTTGATACTTTCTCCTTGGTAGAATTTGAGGAG